>ENA-UERZ01001113-UERZ01001113.1-human-gut-metagenome-genome-assembly--contig:-NODE-1113-length-21653-cov-4.796209_pt1 | contig 21653 bp, 22 predicted proteins | sample MGYA00242997_ERZ507998 | MGnify/ENA primary metagenome ERZ507998 (study PRJEB26167, sample SAMN06115470) | human gut metagenome | host: Homo sapiens | place: China:Henan | collected 2016-06-23... | reverse complement strand
CACCAAGGGCTACAAGTTCTCCACCTACGCCACCTGGTGGATCCGTCAGGCCATCACCCGCGCCATCGCCGACCAGGCCCGCACGATCCGCATCCCGGTCCATATGGTGGAGACCATCAACAAGGTCATCCGCGTCTCCCGCCAGCTTCTTCAGGAGCTGGGCCACGATCCCAGCCCCGAGGAGATCGCCGCCGAGATGTCCATGCCGGTGGACAAGGTGCGGGAGATCCTGAAGATCGCCCAGGAGCCGGTCTCCCTGGAGACTCCCATCGGCGAGGAGGAGGACTCCCACCTGGGCGACTTCATCCCGGACGAGGACGCCTCCGAGCCCTCCGAGGCCGCCAGCTTCACCCTGCTCAAGGAGCAGCTGGTGGACGTGCTCTCCACGCTGACCCCCAGGGAGGAGAAGGTCCTCAAGCTCCGCTTTGGCATCGAGGACGGCCGCACCCGCACCCTGGAGGAAGTGGGCAAGGAGTTCAACGTCACCCGTGAGCGCATCCGCCAGATCGAGGCCAAGGCCCTGCGGAAGCTCCGCCATCCCAGCCGCTCCAAGAAGCTCAAGGACTTTTTGAACTGATCCGGACACCATAAAAAACAGCTCTCCCGGTTTTGCGTCAGGCGCGCCGGGGGAGCTGTTTTTGTCTGCGGGGCTTCTTTTATGGCATACGGGGGTCCGGATCGCCGTCCAGAGAGGAGAAATAGGTGTAGAAGGGGAGCAGGAAATCATATCCCTCCAGCAGCGTATCCACCAGGTCGTGGGAGTAGAGGAGCCCGTCCAGCTTTCGGCCGCACTCCAGCGCCAGGCTCTTTTTGTTGTACCAGGGGGACAGGAGCGGGGAAGGGGACTCGCCCTTGGGGCGCTTGTAGTCCACGCCGGTGAGCTGAAAGACCTCCTGCCGGGCCAGACTGCGGACCAGGCGCGCAAAGGGCGCGGGGTCCCGGTCCAGCCGGACGCGGAATTTGGCCATGGTCAGCGGAGTGGCCGAGTAATATCCAAGGCCATAGGACCAGCCCTCCGGCTCCAGCTCAAACCAAAAGACGGGGCGGGTGGAAAAGGCGTCCTCGGTGGGGCGCTCCATGGACCACCAGAGATGATCCTTGTAGGGCCCTCTGCCGTGCAGGCGCCGGGCGTCCCGGTAGATGCGGGAGACTTTGCAGCACAGCCCGGGGACCTGATGCCGGTCCTGGAAGGCGTTATAGACCTCCTGGGCCAGGGCCTTCATGGGCTGATAAAAGTGGGTCAGATATTCCTCTTTGTGGGCCTGAAACCAGGCGCGCTCATTGTTGAACCGGATGCCCCACATAAAATCGATGGTGGCGTCGGAAAAGCCTTGAAACATAGGGAGATCCCTCCTGAAAGAGATAAACAGGAGCGCGGGTCATCCCCGACCCGCGCTCGAAAGAGACAAAGAACTCAGGCTCCGGCCTGGGCTTCCGGAGGAAGGACCGGCACATTCGGATCGGCGGAGACAGCGGGGGCCGGTGTGCTGCTGGGGGCCGCGGAGTCGGTGGGCGCCGGAGTCGGAGCCGGTGTGGGACTTGGCGCTGTGGTCGGAGCGGGGGTACTGGAAGGCGTGGGCGTGGCCGTCGGCGCAGGCGTTGGGGTGGGGGATGGCACAGGCGACGGTGTGGGCGTGACCGGCACCTCCGTCATCAGACCGGTGGAGGTGTCGATGCCCAGACGGGCGGCGTCGGCGGGGTTATAGAAATAGACCGCATTGCGCACGTCGAAGCGGTCATTGTGGATGACCGTGTCGCTGATGACCTTGCCGTTGGCGTCCCGCAGGCGCTGATGGACCTCCACCACCTTGCCGGTGTAGGCGGTGCGGGTGGGGTCCTTCTGGGGCTTGGAGCCCTGGGGCACCGAGCTGTTGGGCTCATAGACGGTCTTGGGGGCGGTAGTGCTGACCACCACCGAGTAGGGATCGCCATAGACGCCGGTGGTATTGGTGCCATAGATGGTGACATTGCAGTACCGGCTGCCGCCGCTCTTGCTGAGCGAGGCCACGATCTTGATGGGGTAGTCGGTGTTATTCTTGAACTGGAAATCCAGGCTGTTGCTGTACACCGTGGCGTCCAGCCCGGAGGGGAGATATCCCACGTCATACTTGTGCTTGTGGCGCTCCACCGTCTCCAGGTTGGCCTTGAGCGTGGTATAATAGAGGGTGGAGGAGAGCTGGCACACGCCGCCGGCCCAGGTGTCCTGGGTGGTGCCGCTCACATAGGCGCCGGCCTTCTGATAGCCGCCGGCCTGGGAGTAGGGTCCCACTGTGGCGTTGTAGGAGAAGGTCTCGCCGGGCAGGAGGATGGTGCCGTTGACCCGCTGGCAGGCCAGATCCACATTGTGCCAGCGGGAGGAGCCGCCGGCGGTCTTGGTGGAGGACTTGCCCAGGACATCTTTGAAGAGGTTGGCGTTGAGCTTGGCGGTGGTGATGTTTGGCTCCTCTTTCTCCAGCGGCACGGAGCAGACCTCTCCCTCCGCGGTGTCGGCCAGTGCGGAGCGGGCGGCCTCGGTGTCAAACCGGATGCCGGTGACCGAGGGAACGATCTCCTTGGTGTTTTTGTCCAAATAGGCGTCGGCAGCCTCGGTGTAGACCTCCTGATAGATGGCCTCAAAGTCGGGCTCGGGGGGGGCCTCTGTCATCACAGGGACCTCAATGGGCAGGGGAGCGGAGGCGCCGCCCTCCGTCAAAAGGGTCTGAAATTCCCGCAGGAGCTGCTCCTCCAGAGCCTCCACGTCGATGGCCTGCCCGGTGGCGCCCTTGGTAAAATCCAGAGTGTCCGCCGTCACGGTCCAGCTGGTCTCCACCATGGGGTTGGAGATGTGCCCTTCCGCCTGGGCAATGGAGGCAGGCGTCTGGGAGAACGAGAGCTGGACCTCCACCTCGCCCGAATGCCCCAGAAGAGCGGAGAGGAAACGGAAACCGCCGGCCGCCGCGCCGCCGCTGCGGTTGTCGGCCCAGGCCGCGTCCACCGCGCCGGAGATATCTGCGCTCAGCGTGTCCCCGGAGACGGTGAAGGCAGTGCCGTTGCAGGTAAAGTCGGCAGAAAGGGCGGAGAGCTTGGCGGGAAGCTCGGCCTCCAATTTGGCCTCAGCCTGTTCCCGGGTGAGGCTGCCTACCTGAATGCCGCTGATACGGGTGTTTGGCAGCAGCTTGCCGCTGGTGGCGGCATAGGCGCACATGCCGGCGTAACCGGCGCAGAGCAGCAAAAGGAAAATGAGTACGCCGACCAGTACCCTGGGTGGTCGGCCGGACTTTCTGCGTCTGCCGCCTTCCGGGTCCGGCATGACACGCTTGCCTTTCTGTTGTTCCATGCATATCAACTCCCAATAATTTCAGGTAAAGAACGGAATACGCTCTTCATTATAGGTGTCCCCGTCCAAAAATGCAATTACAGAACGGTTACAGGGTATGTTCCCACCGGTTTGCGTTCCGCCAATAGCGCGTTGCAATGCGTTTGGAGCGCCCTTTAGACGTATGCAGGAGGATTCTGTTCCCGCCGGGGACGGGTTTAAAAAAATTTAAATATATTTTTCATCGATTCTTTCAGAGTTCTGTGCTACAATCAAATACGATACAGAGTGGGAAAATCATCGCCGAACAGGAGGGCCCGGATATGGCGGGTTATGAAAAGAAAAATACGAATGACAGTGAGATTGGATCCTGGATCCTGATTGTAGTCATGCTGGCGGTATTCTGGCCGGTGGGGCTGTTCTTGCTATTCCGAAAACTGACCGAGAATAGCGGAAATGGGACGGCCGGCCATAAGAAGTCCGTCCGAACCGAACGGGAGTATGCCGAGCCTGGCACACAGGGGGTGCGCCAGGGAGAGCGGCCGGTGGTGCGGCGGCGGACAGAGGAGCGCCGGCCCGGCACGCAGGGGGTGGTATCCTCCGGAACGGCGGAGGCCCGAAGCGTCCGGCGCCGTCTCCCGGCACAGCAGGAGCACCTGCGCCTGAACCGGGGAAAGAACATGATGATCGCCGGCGGTGTGATGGCAGGCATCTTCGGCCTGGGGACTGCAAGCTCCGTCATTGACATGGTGGAGAGCATCTTCTGGGGCGGAAATCCGATCTGGTATCTGGAGGATATCTTCTTCCCTCTGGGATTTTGCTGCGCAGGACTTGTGGTGCTGTCTGTGGGGATGAGCAGGAATAAGAAGGCCCGCCGGTTCCGCAAGTATCTGGCGCTGATTGGACACCAGACCTCCATTTCGGTGGAGACGCTGGCCCAGGCGATGCCGGTGTCGGTGCATACGGCCTGTGATGATCTCCAGGAGATGCTGGATGAGGGCCTCTTTTCCACCGGCTATCTGGATATGAGCACCGGGCGTCTCATCCTCAGCGGCGATGGAATTCAGGAGGAAAAGCCCGAGCCGCAGCCGGAGCCGGAGCCGGCCGGAGGAGAGGATGACCGCATCCTGGCCCAGATCCGGGCGGTGAACGACGCCATCGAGGACGCCGCCATGAGCGAGAAGATCGACCGGATCGAGGAGATCACCCGCAAGATCTTTGACTACCAGAAGAAGAATCCGGAAAAGGGCGGACAGCTGCGCAGCTTTTTGAACTACTACCTCCCCACGACGCTGAAGATCCTCAACTCCTACGCCCAGCTGGAGGAACAGGGCGTGGAGGGGGAGAACATCAGCGCCGCCAAGGTCCGCATCGAGGGGATGATGGATAAGGTGGTGGAGGGCTTTGAAAAGCAGCTGGATAAGCTTTTTGAGAACACGGCCATGGACATCACCACCGATGTGAAGGTACTGGAACAGATGCTGGAAAAGGACGGACTCTTCCAGAATGGAAACGGTCTGACCCTGGGCGGCTGAGGAGGCCGGATGCGCTCACGGACGGGCCGCAGGCTGTCAGAAAAAGGCGCGGCGCATAGGATGTTCCAGGGGGAGAGACCATGCAGCTGACCGAACACATTTTAACGCGAAACGACTGCTATAAGGCGGGGCGCACCATCGTACCCAAGGGTATCATGGTCCATTCCACCGGTACCGCCCAGCCGGACGTGAATGTCTGGCTGCGGCTGTGGGACCGGCCGGGGGTGGAGAAATGCGCCCACGCCTTTGTCCATGCCGGCGGCGTGACCGAGACGCTGCCCTGGAACTGGCGGGGCTGGCATGCCGGGACCCCGCCCGGCGGGGGTATATCGGCCAACAACACCCACATCAGCTTTGAGATCCTGGAGCCCGTCGGGCATACCTACCAGGGCGGGACCATGGTGGGCTATGACGCGGATGGGAACGCGGACTATTTCCGGCGGGTGTATACCAACGCCGTGGAGCTGTGCGCCATGCTTTGCCGCAAATACGGCCTGGACCCCCTGCGGGATATTGTGGACCACCGGGAGGGCTATCAGGAGGATATGGCCAGCAGCCACGCCGACGTGTCCCACTGGTTTCCTAGGCACGGCAAGAGCATGGATACCCTGCGGGCCGATGTGAAGGCCCTTCTGGAAGGAGAGCGTAAGTTGACACAGGAGCAGTTTGACGCCATGTTTCAGACCGCTATGGCGGCCTACCGCAAGGAGCAGGAGGCCAGGCCGGTCAGCTCCTGGGCAGAGACGGACTGGGACGCGGCGGTGAAGGCGGGACTCTTTGACGGGACCCGGCCCTGCGCCCCCCTGACCCGGGAGCAGGCCGCCGTGGTGCTGGGCCGCATGAAAAAATGACCGCGCGGGCATACCCGGGAGGCTTCCGCTTCCCGGGTATGCCCGCTTTTACACGATTACTGGTGTTTGACCAGAGACTCGCCGGCGGTGTAGATGTCGCCGGCGCCCACGGTCAGGATGAGATCCCCCGGACGGGCGATCTCCCGCAGGAGAGCCGTGACCTCCTCCAGGGTGGCGCAGTAGCGGCTGCCCGGGATCTGCTCGGCCAAATCCCGGGAGGAGATACCCAGGGTATCGGTCTCCCGGGCGGCGTAGATCTCGGCCAGGATGGCCAGATCAGGCTCCCGGAGCACCTGGACAAAGTCGGAGAAGAGGGCCTTGGTCCGGGTGTAGGTGTGGGGCTGGAAGGCGCAGATGATGCGCTCATAGCCCATGCCCTTCACGGCGGAGAAGAGAGCCTGGAGCTCTCCGGGATGGTGGGCATAGTCGTCGTAGACCTCCGCCCCGTGGAAGCTGCCCTTGTGCTCAAAGCGGCGGCCCGCGCCGTGGAAGGCGGCCAGGCCCTCCTCCACCGCGGCGGCGGGGAAGTGCAGGGCGATGGCCGAAGCGGCGGCGGCCAGGGCGTTTTTCACATTGTGTACGCCGGGGACCTGGAGCTCCACATGGGCGAATTTCTCCCCGCGGCAGACCACGTCAAAGGCGGGCAGGCCGTTGACCCAGGTCAGACCGGCGGCGTGGACGTCACCCTCCTCCAGGCCGAAGGTGAGGATGGGGCGTTCCTCGCCCGCCAGGGCGTGCATGGTGTTGGCGTCGTCCCGGTTGGCGATGATGAGCCCGCCCTCGGGCACCCGGTCGGCAAAGGAGCGGAAGGAGCGCTCCACATCCTCCAGGTCCTTGAAGAAGTCCAGGTGGTCGGCCTCGATGTTGAGGATCACGGCCACGGTGGGAAAGAAGGAGAGGAAGGAATTGCAGTATTCACAGCTCTCCAGGATGATGGTGTCCCCCTTGCCCACCCGGTGGCCCGCGCCCAGGAGGGGAAGGGTGCCGCCGATCATGACGGTGGGATCGGCGGCGGCGGCCATGGCAATGTGGGTGCACATGGAAGTAGTGGTGGTCTTGCCGTGGGTACCCGCGATGCACAGGGCGTTGCGGTAGCCCCGCATGATGGAACCCCAGGCCTGGGCCCGCTCAAAGACCGGGACGCCAAGGCGGTGGGCCTCGGCGATCTCCGGATTGGAGTCGTGGGCGGCGGCGGTGCGGATGATGAGATCGGCGCCGGCGATGTTTTCGGCCCGGTGGCCGATGTCCACCCGGATGCCCAGGGAGCGCAGATGCTCCGTGGCGGCGCTCTCCCGCATATCGGAGCCGGTGATGGTCATGCCGGCCCCGTGGAGAACCTCCGCCAGAGGGGACATGGAAACGCCGCCGATGCCGACCAGATGGGCCCGCCGGCCGGGACGCAGAAAATCATGGATGTCAGTTGCAGCCATGGGTTTACACACCCTTTCCAGAAGTTTATAATGACGATATGGTATCGTATTTGCGCCCTGGGCGCAGAGGGGAAACAGATTTGGAACATATTATTATATACCGCAGTATAGTCCCCTTACAAGAGAAAAATACGGGAAACGGGGTGGTATGGTGAAGGAGCTGTGCATACCGGACGGCGTGCGGCTGTGCCGGGACCGCCTGTGGGAGGCGGGGTGGCCCACCTATCCGGTGGGCGGATGCGTCCGGGATCTGCTCATGGGACGGACGCCGGGCGACTTTGACCTGACCACGGCGGCGCGGCCTGAGACCGTGATGGCCCTCTTTCCCCGTACGCTCCCCACCGGCGTGCGCCACGGGACGGTCACCGTGCTCACCGGGGACGGGGCGGTGGAGGTCACCACCTTCCGGCGGGAGAGCGGCTATACCGACGGACGCCACCCAGGGGAGGTGCGCTTCGACGCCACGCTGGAGGAGGACCTGGCCCGGCGGGATTTTACCATCAACGCCATGGCCCTGCCCCCGGATGGGGCGGTGATCGATCCCTTCGGCGGACGGCAGGATCTGAGGCGGGAGCTCATCCGGTGCGTGGGGGAGCCGGAACAGCGCTTTGCCGAGGACGCCCTGCGGATGTTCCGCGGGGTGCGCTTTGCCGCCCAGCTGGGCTTTGAGCTCCAGACCGACACGGCGCGGGGCATCTGGCGGTGTGCGGGGCTGGCCGGAGCGCTCTCCCATGAGCGGGTGCGGGGAGAGCTGGAGAAAATTCTGTGCTCGCCCCGGCCGGGATGGGCCCGGATGCTCTTTGACACGGGACTGATGCGGCGGTATGGATGCATCCCCCAAGGGGCTTTCCTCACGCTGAGCCGTCTGCCCCGGACGCCGGCGGCCCGCTGGGCGGGCTTCTGCGCGGTGATGGGGGAGGAGGGGCCTCCTCTGCTGGCGGCGCTGCGCCTGGACCGAAAGACCATCCGGGCCTGCTCCGGGGGATTCCGGCTGTGGAAGAGGGGACTGCCCCAAACCGACGCGGAGTGGCGGCGGGCGCTGTGGGAATACGGCGTCGGCGCGGCTTGGGCTGGCGCATGGATGGGCGACTGGGCGGGCCGTGCGAGCTCCCGGGCGCTGGAACGGGTGCTCGGCCGGGGGGAGTGCTGGAGTGTGAGAGGGCTGGCGCTGTCGGGAAGCGATCTGGCGGCGCTGGGCTATCGCGGCGCAGCCATTGGAGCGGCCCAGCGGCGGCTGCTGGCGTATGTACTGGAGGAGCCCTCCGCCAACACGCCGGCGCGGCTGCGCGCCTATCTGCGGGAACGAACAGAGACAACGGAGGAGGATTCCATATGCTGACAGTGTGTGCGGAGGGGGCGGACGTTTCCCTGACCCTGACGGCCCAGCGCATGGGCCGGGACTGGAACGTGACCATCACCGGAGGGGAGGTCCCCCATCTGGGGGCGGCGGCGCTGGGCGCGCCCTACCGCCATCCGGACGGGCGCGTCGGCTCCAGCGCATCGGTATTGGTCCTGCCCAGCCATAAGGAGGACGGCGTGGTGAAAAAGGCGGCCGAGCAGCTGGCCAAGCGGCTGAACTGCGCCGTGCTGGTGAGCGGCGGCATCCATGTGGACGCCATCACGCCGGAGCAGATCGGTGCGGTGGTCACGCTGGCTGGAGAGGCCGTGGAGCGGCTGGCCCGGCAGATGGAGCTGGAACAGAAGCCGTAGAGATACGGGGGTGCGTCCGGGGAGGGGTCGGACGCACCCTTTTCCGTTGGACAGGCAAGTCCGCCCGGGACGGCGCATAGAGTAGTCGGGAACAGGAGGGCGTTGCCATGGCAGGGAAGCGGAAAAAAGAGAGCGTTTTGGAGCGGACCGCCCAGGTCTTTGATCTGCCCGGCGATCTGGTGGCGGGACTGCCCCGGATGGAGCTGGTGGGAGACCGGGAGCTGCGGATGGAGAATCACCGGGGCATTCTGGCCTATGGATCGGAGGAGATCCATATTTCCGGCGGGAAACTCATCCTGAAGGTACGGGGCGAGGGGCTGGAGCTGCGCTCCATGAACGCCGGAGAACTGCTCATCACCGGACAGATCCGCGCCGTGGAGCTGGATTAGGAGGAAGAAGATGAAAAAAGTGGTCAATTTCCTCCGGGGCAGCGTGGAGGTGGAGGCCCAGGGCGCCTTTCCGGAGCGGTTTCTCAACCTGTGCGCCCAGCGGGGGGTGTCCTTCTGGGGCGTGGAATGGGTGGAGAGCACCGCGGTGCGCCTCAAGGTGCCCCCGCAGGAGCGGTGCGGCCTGGAAGATCTGGCGGTGCGGTCCGGATGCACGCTCTCTGAGGTGGAGCGGGGCGGACTGCCCACCTTTCTGGAGCGCTTCCGCAGGCGGTATGCCCTTCTGGCCGGGCTGGCCCTCTCTCTGCTGGCGGTTCTCCTGATGACCCAGTTTGTGCTGGTGGTGGATGTGGCGGGCAATACTGAGGTGCCGTCGGCCGCGATTTTGTCCACCCTGCGCCGTCTGGGGGTGCGCCCCGGGGCCTTTGGTCCGGCGCTGGAGATCAACTACATCGAGCAGCGGGCGCTGCTGGAGCTGGAGGGCATCTCGTGGATGTCCATCAACCTCCACGGGGCCCGGGCCGAGGTGCTGGTGCGGGAGCGGGTCAAGGCCCCAGAGCTGGTGGATGAGAGCGAGCACGGAGACATCATCGCCGAGACCGACGGCGTCATCACCCGCCTGGAGGTCCTCGCCGGAGAGACCGAGCGCAAGGTGGGGGAGCCGGTGGCCGCGGGGGACGTGCTCATCCAGGGAAATGTCTTGCTGGAGGGGCCCATGTACAGCGAACAGGACGTGGGCTGGCAGCAGGTCCGGGCCCAGGGACGGGTGGAGGCACAGACCTGGCGCACCCTTCAGGCCACCATTCCCCTCACGGCCCAGGTCAAGGAGTACACCGGGCGGGAGACCGGACGCTGGTTTCTCACCATTCTGGGAAAACGCATCAATTTTTACCGAAAGAGTGGAATTTCCTTCCCACAGTATGATAAAATAAGCAGTACTTGGAATGCGGGGAGCGGAATGGATCTGGCTCTCCCTCTGAGCCTGGGCCGGGAGACCATGCGGGAATACACGCTCACCCCGGCAGAAGTGGACCTGGCTGCCGCCCAAGAGATGCTGGAGGCGCAGCTGGAGCGGGCTCTCACGGAACAGATCGAAGGAGGAAGCATCACGCGGACCGAGTATACCGCCGTTGTGACGGATGAGATGCTGACCGTCACCCTCCGGGCGGAGTGCACAGAAGAGATCGGACGGTTCGTACCCTTTGACGAGCCTGGATACCAGACCCGCCTGCCGGCGGGAAGAGGAGACGAAACAAATTCATGATCGAACACACCATCAACATCGAACGGATGGAGGAGGCCATCAATATTTTTGGCTCCTTCGATGAAAATATCAAGCTGATCGAGCAGGAGCTGGGGGTAACGGTGCTCAACCGGGACTCCCAGCTCAAGGTGACCGGCGAGGCCGAGGCCGTCATGTATGGCGTGAAGGCCATCGAGGGCCTGCTCACCCTTTCGGCCAAGGGGGAGTCCATCAACGAGCAGAATGTGCGCTACATCATCAATCTGGTGCGGGCGGGCAACGAGGACAAGATCGGTACCCTGGCCAAGGACGTGCTCTGCGTTACCGCAAAGGGAAAGCCCATCAAGCCCAAGACCCTGGGCCAGAAACGGTATGTGGACGCCATCAAGAAGAACACCATCACCCTGGGCATCGGCCCGGCGGGCACCGGCAAGACCTACCTGGCGGTGGCCGCCGCCGTGGCCGCCTTCCGGGACAAGCAGGTCAACCGCATCATCCTGACCCGTCCGGCCGTGGAGGCGGGGGAGCGGCTGGGCTTCCTGCCCGGCGATCTCCAGTCCAAGGTGGACCCCTACCTGCGCCCGCTGTACGACGCCCTCTTCGATATGCTGGGACCGGAGAACTACCAGAAGTATGTGGAGCGGGGCAACATCGAGGTGGCCCCGCTGGCCTATATGCGCGGCCGGACTCTGGACGACTCCTTCATCATCCTGGACGAGGCTCAGAACACCAGCCGGGAGCAGATGAAGATGTTCCTGACCCGGCTGGGCTTCGGCTCCAAGATCGTCATCACCGGCGACATCACCCAGATCGACCTGCCCACCGACAAGGTCAGCGGTCTGAAGGAGGCCATGCGGGTGCTCAAGGGCGTGCAGGACATCGAGATCTGCAAGCTCAGTGAGGGGGACGTGGTGCGCCATGTGATCGTACAGCGCATCATCAAGGCCTATGAAGAGGATGAAAACCGCCGCACCGTCCGGCGGGACAAGTAGCGGGAAGCGCTGCACAAGGGGGAGAAGCGAGATGGAACATCAGATCATCATCGAGACCGAGGTGGAGGGCGTCGAGGCCTTTGCCGACGCCCTGCGGGAGGTCATTCCCGCCGCGCTGGAGGCGGAGGGAGTGGGTCTGCCCTGCGAGGTGGACGTGCTCTTCACCGACGACGGGGGCATCCACCAGATCAATCTGGAGCAGCGGGATGTGGACCGGGCCACCGACGTGCTCTCCTTTCCCATGTTTGAGTTCACGCCGGGGGAGCCGCCCACGCCCGAGGACGGGGACCTGCTGGACCCGGGCAGCGGGGTGCTCCCCCTGGGAGACATGGTGCTCTCGGTGGACCACATCAGGGCCCAGGCCGCGGAGTTCGGCCACAGTGAGCGCCGGGAGCTTTGCTATCTGGCGGTCCACTCGGTGCTCCATCTGCTGGGCTACGACCACCTGGACGAAGGCCCCCAGAAGCGGCAGATGCGGGCGCGGGAAGAGGCCATTCTGGGCGCGCTGGGGATCACCCGCGTGCCGGAGGAGACGGGCAACCCCTGATGCAGATGCTGATACCAATTAAAATAGCTCAAGAAAGTTGAGGATAACCTATGGAAATCAAAAAATCGGGTATGATATCGATCGTGGGACGGCCCAACGTGGGCAAGTCCACCCTGACCAACGCCCTGGTGGGCGAGAAGATCGCCATCGTCACCAACAAGCCCCAGACCACCCGCAACCGCATCTGCGCCGTGGTCGACCGGAACGACTGCCAGTTTGTCTTTCTGGACACCCCGGGGCTGCACAAGGCCCGCACCAAGCTGGGCGACTATATGGTGAAGGTGGTCAAGGACAGCGTGGCCGATGTGGACGCGGTGTGTCTCATTGTGGAGCCCATTCCCCACGTGGGAGGGCCGGAGGAGGAACTCATCGGGCGCATCAAGAACCTGGGCGTCCCATCGGTGCTCATTATCAACAAGATCGACACAGTGGAGAAAGAGGCGCTGCTGGCCGTCATGCAGACCTACGCCGCAGCCCACGAATTCAGCGCCATCCTGCCCATCTCGGCCAAAAACGGCGAGGGCGTGGAAGAGGTGCTGGACGTGCTCGCCCAGTTCCTGCCGGAGGGACCCCGGCTCTTCCCGGAGGACATGGTCACAGACCAGCCCGAGCGGCAGGTCTGCGCCGAGATCATCCGGGAGAAGCTCCTGCTGTGCCTGGACAAGGAGATCCCCCACGGCACCGCCGTGGAGCTCATCCGCTTTGCCGAGCGGGAGCGGGACGGCGTCATCGAGATCGACGCCACCATTTACTGTGAGAAGGACAGCCACAAAGGCATCATCATCGGCAAGGGTGGCGCCATGCTCAAGAAGATCTCCACCCTGGCCCGGCAGGACATCGAGCGCTTCATGGGCGCCAAGGTGTACCTCCAGACCTGGGTGAAGGTGAAGGAGAACTGGCGGGACAACCTGAATCTGATCCATAATTTTGGATATAGAGACGAGTGACCATAAAATTTACCGCTCATAAATCCGCGCGTCCTCAGCCAAGCTAACCGTGAAAAGGGGGCTTGCGCCATGGACAGCGAGACCTTATGGGAACTCTTCTGGGCCACCGGACTGCCGGAGGCCGCCGCGCTGGCGGAGCATCTCCGGCGCAGCGGGGAGGAGGCCCAAACCGGTAAGACCGCCTGAGGCGGAGGGGGCGCTTGTCCCCCTTACATAGAATGGGGAAAGGAACATGCTGCTCACCACACAGGGGATCATCCTGCGGGAGGTCAATTATAAAGAATCGGATAAGATCCTCACCGTGCTCACCCGCACCGGGGGGAAGGTGACGGTCAAGGCCAGGGGCTGCCGCCGGAAGGGGAGCCGCCTGGCGGCCTCCACCCAGCTGCTGGTCTACTCGGAGATGACCCTCTTCTCCTACCGGGACCACTACACCCTCAACGAGGCCGAGCCGCTGGAGCTCTTCTGGGGCGTGCGCTCCGACGTGGAGAAGGTGGCCCTCGGCTCCTATTTTGCCGAGGTGCTGGAGGCTGTGGTGGGGGAGGAGCAGCCCGATCCCGCCGTCCTCTCCCTCCTCCTCAACGCCCTCTACGCGCTGGACCGGCTGAACAAGCCCCTGCCGCTGGTCAAGGCGGTCTTTGAGCTCAAGCTCCTATCCCTCATCGGGTATGAGCCGCTGCTGGACGCCTGCGCCGTCTGCGGCGTGCCCGAGCCGGAGGACGCCCGCTTTCAGCTGGTGGACGGGGTGCTTCTGTGCGCCCGCTGCCGCGGGGGCGGGGAGGGACTCTCCGTCCCGGTGAGTCCGGGGGTGCTGGCCGCCATGCGCCATGTGGTGTACGGCGACCCCAAGCGGATTGTTTCCTTTGTGCTGGGGGAGGATGGACTGCGGCAGCTGGCACGTGTGAGCGAGCGGTTTCTGACCACACAGCTGGACCGGGGCTTTCGTACCCTGGACTTTTACAAAGATCTGGTCTTTCCCGCGCCCGGGCTGGGCCCGGCGGCGGGAGGGACTGACCAACAGGAGAACAGACAAACATGAACAGTATTTTTCAGCGGGTAAGCGTACGCAAATTTCAGGACAAGACGGTGACCGACGCCCAGGTGGAGCAGCTCCTCCGGGCGGCCATGGCGGCTCCCTCCGCCACCAACCAGCAGCCTTGGGAGTTCTATGTGGTGCGGGACCGGGAGCTGCTGCTGCAGCTGTCTGCCTGCCACGCCTACTCGATGAGTGCCAAAAATGCCACCATGGCCATCGTGCCCTGTTATCGAAAGAACGCAGCCCATCCGGAGTATGCCCAGATCGATCTGAGCGCCGCCACCGAAAACCTCCTGCTGGAGGCGGTGGAGCTGGGGCTGGGCGCGGTCTGGCTGGGCATCGCCCCGGTCCGGGAGCGGATGGATAAGATGCGGGAGATTCTGAATCTGCCGGATCATCTGGAGGCCTTCGCCATCGTGCCTGTGGGCTATCCCGAGCGGGAGAAGGCCCAGCAGGACCGCTATGACCCGGCACGGGTCCACTGCCTGTAAGGACAGGCGCCGGGAAACCGATTGGGAGTATATCGAAACTATGACAGATCTATTTGAAAAATCCATACAGACGCTGGAGCTGCCCCGGGTGCTGGAGCGCCTGGCGGAGCAGGCGGTGACGGCGGAGGGCAAGGAGCGCTGCGCCGCCCTGCGCCCCCTCGCCGACGCCGACGACGTGAAGCGGCGTCTGGCTGAGACCACGGCGGCGGTGGAGCTGATGACCCTGAGCGGGACCCCCTCCTTCTCCGGGGTAAAGCCGGTGGGGGCCTCCCTCCAGCGGGCCAATATGGGGGGCGCCCTCAACACCCGGGAACTGCTGGACATCGCGGCTGTCCTGCGCGCCGCCCGCAGCGCCAAGGAGTATGCAGACGGCCGGGCGGGCGGGGAGAAGCGCACCTGCATCGACCACCTCTTCGCCTCCCTGACCCCCAACCGCTATCTGGAGGAGAAGATCACCGGCTCCATCGTGGGAGAGGATGAGATCGCCGACTCGGCCAGTCCCGAGCTGGCCTCCATCCGCCGCCATATCCGCTCCACCGCCAGCAAGGTGCGGGACATCCTCAACAAGCTCATCTCCTCCAATCAGGCCAAGTACCTTCAGGAGGCCATCATCACCCAGCGCAACGACCGCTATGTGGTGCCCGTGAAGTCGGAGCACAAGAACGAGGTCCCCGGACTGGTCCACGACGTGTCCTCCTCGGGCTCCACCTTCTTCATCGAGCCTATGGGCGTGGTCAAGGCCAACAACGAGCTGCGGGAACTCCAGGCCCGGGAGGAAAAAGAGATCGAGCGCATTTTGGCCGAGCTCTCGGCCGAGTGCGCCTCCTACCGGGAGGACATCGCTCAGAACTACGACCTGCTCATCCTGCTGGATGTGATCTTTGCCCGGGCCAAGCTCTCCTACCGGATGAAGGGGTCCGAGCCCAGGATCGTCTCCCGGGGGATCTACCTCCGCCGGGCCCGCCATCCCCTGCTGGACCCCAACAAGGCGGTGCCCAACGATCTGATGCTGGGGGAGGAGTTTGACACCCTGGTTATCACCGGCCCCAACACCGGCGGTAAGACGGTCACCCTCAAGACCATTGGCCTCCTGGTCCTCATGGCCCAGTGCGGCCTCCACATCCCTGTGGACGGGGACAGCCACATCCAGGTGTTCTCCCGGGTGCTGGCCGACGTGGGAGACGAGCAGTCCATTGCCCAGAGCCTGTCCACCTTCTCCTCCCACATGGTGAACATCGTGGGCATTCTGGAGGCGGCGGACGACGAGACCCTCATCCTCTTCGACGAGCTGGGGGCGGGCACCGACCCCATCGAGGGCGCGGCCCTGGCCGCCGCCATCATCGAGAGCGCCCGGGAGCTGGGGGCCCTGGTGGCGGCCACCACCCACTATGCTGAGCTCAAAGTGTACGCCATGACCACCAAGGGGGTGGAGAACGCCTCCTGCGAGTTTAACGTGGACTCTCTGGCCCCCACCTACCGGCTGCTCATCGGCATCCCCGGCAAGTCCAACGCCTTTGCCATCTCGGAGCGGCTTGGCCTGCCCAAGCACATCATCCAGAAGGCCGCCGACCGGCTGGACGCGGAGAATGTCCGCTTTGAGGACGTCCTCACCCAGCTGGACGAGCAGCGCCAGCAGATGGAGCAGGAGAAGGAGAACGCCGCCAAGCTCCGCCGGGAGATGGAGAACTCCGCCAAGGTGGCCCGGGAGTACCGGGAGAAGCTGGAGCAGGAGCGGGCCAAGGCGGTGGAGAAGGCCCAGGCCGAGGCCCGGCGCATCCTGGAGGAGGCCCGGGAGACCGCCGATGAGGTCTTCCGGGAGCTCAACGACATGCGCAAGCGCCAGCGCAAGGAGGAGGACTGGCAGCGGGTCAACGAGGCCCGCTCCGGCCTGAAGCACCGGCTGAACGAGGCCGAGGACAAGCTGGGCCGCCGGAAGGAGACCCCCGCGCCGCCCCCCACCCGGCCTGCCAAGGCCGGCGACACGGTGGAGCTGGTCAAAATGGGCACCCAGGCCACTGTCCTGAGCGTCAACAAGGACGGATCCCTCCAGCTCCAGGCCGGCATCCTGAAGATCACCGCCAAGCAGAGCGAGGTCCGGGTGGTGGAGGGCGAGAGCCAGACCAAGAAGGAGGCCCAGAAGGTCATCCGCCGGGCCGAGCACAAGCTGCGCAGCCTGGGCGCCTCGCCCGAGGTGGACCTGCGGGGCATGATGACCGACGAGGCCGTGGGCGCGCTGGACATCTTCCTGGACAACGCCGTCATGGGCCGCCTGACCGAGGTGGTGGTCATCCACGGCAAGGGCACCGGTGCGGTGCGCAAGGCGGTACGGGAGCACCTCAAGCGCAGCCGCTATGTAAAGTCCTTCCGGCCCGGCCGCTACGGCGAGGGCGAGGACGGCGTCACCGTGGTGGAGCTGAAGTAACCGACGGATATCGGAAGGAACGTCCGCCTGTGACAAACAGATGACTCTTTTCCATGCCTGCGTGGAAAGGAGCGACATGGTTCGCTGGAATTTGTGTAAAATGTCATTGACGGGTTGGGACAAATTTGCTATTCTATATTACAGAGTATGCAAGTGCATATGGGGAGGAAACGCTTATGTATATGAAAGAGGCAGTGGTGAACAACCAGGTCGGTCTGCATGCGCGTCCGGCGACGTTTTTCATCCAGAAGGCCAATGAGTTCAAGAGCTCCATCTGGGTCGAGAAGGAGGAACGCCGGGTGAACGCTAAGAGTCTGCTGGGTGTGCTCTCCCTTGGTATCGTGAAGGGCACCTCCATCAACCTGATCGCGGACGGCCCCGATGAAAAGGAAGCTGTGGAGGCTCTCATCGAGCTGATCAGCTCCAATTTCTCCGAGTAATCTTTATGCGCACAAGAAAAAAGCGCCGCTGACCGCGGCGCTTTTTTTCAACCGTTTTCCTGGGATTTCCTCAAGAGGTGGAATATGACCTTTGACGAACTGAAAGAAAAAGCCCACAGCCTGCCCCTCCAGCCCGGCGTGTACATCATGCAGGACGCCAAAAACACGGTCATCTACGTGGGGAAGGCCAAGGCCCTGAAAAATCGGGTCAGCCAGTACTTTGCCAATCTGGCCTCCCACACGGAAAAGACCCGGGCCATGGTCAGCCAGATCGACCATTTCGACGTCATCGTGGCCGACTCGGAGTTTGAGGCCCTGGTGCTGGAAAACGCCCTCATCAAGCGGCACCAGCCCCACTATAACATCCTGCTCAAGGATGGAAAGGGCTATCCCTATGTTCGGCTCTCGGTTCAGGACGCCTATCCCCGCTTTTCCCTGGTGGGCAAGGTGGCGGAGGACGGGGCGCGGTATTTCGGGCCCTTTGCCAGCCGGGGGAATACCCAGGCCATCCTGGACGCCATCTGCGCCGCCCTGCACCTGCCCACCTGTGCACGGGTCTTCCCCCGGGACATCGGAAAGGGCCGTCCCTGCCTCAATTACCACATGGGACGGTGCGACGGCTACTGCCGGAAGGACATGGACCAGTCCCGCTATGGGGAGGCCATCGAACAGGCGGTGCGCCTTCTGGAGGGAAAGTTCCAGGAGGTGGGGGAGGAGATCCGCGCCGAGATGGAGCGAGCCGCCGAGGAGCTGCGTTTTGAGCGGGCCGCTCAGCTGCGGGACCGTTATCGGGCCATCGAGCTGCTGGGAAAGCGGCAGAAAGTAGTGGCGGGCAGTCTGGCCGACACCGACGTGGTGGGTTTTCACCGGGGAGAGGCCAAGAGCTGCTTTGTGGTCCTCCACTATGTGGACGGGGAGCTGGCCGCCAAGGACTGGGACCTGCTGGAGACCCCCATGGAGGAGGACGAGGGGGATGTGATCTCCGCGCTGGTCCGGGGCTTCTACGGGGGCAGGGGCAATCTGCCCCGGCAGATCCTGCTGCCCTGTGAGCTGGAGGACGAGGTGCCCATCACCCGGATGCTCTCCGAACAGGCCGGCCGGCGGGTGCATCTCATCACGCCCCAGCGGGGGGCCAAGATGGATCTCATCCGCCTGGCCACCAAGAACGCCGTGGAGGAGGTGGCCCGGGCCACCTCCCGGGAGGAGCGGCAGAGCAGGCGCATGGAGCTGCTGGGAAAGCTCCTGGATCTGCCCGAGCCTCCGCACCGCATCGAGGCCTACGACATCTCCAACACCGGCAGCGACGACATCGTGGCCTCCATGACAGTCTTTGTGGACGGAAAGCCCCGCAAGCGGGATTACCGCCACTTCAAGCTCCGGGACATGGACGGACCGGACGACTACGCCTCCATGGAGCAGGTGCTGACCCGGCGCTTCCGGCGCTATCTGGACGGGGATGAGAAGTTTGACCAGAAGCCCGACCTCCTCTTCATCGACGGCGGGACCACCCACGCCCGGGTGGCGGCGGGAGTGCTGGAGCGGATGGAGCTCTTCATTCCGGTGTACGGCATGGTGAAGGACGACCGCCACCGGACCCGTGCCCTGGTCACTCCGGCCGGGGAGGAGATCGGTATTCAGGGCAATCCCGCCCTCTTCTCCCTGGTGGGACAGATCCAGGAGGAGACCCACCGCTTTGCCATCGAATTCAACCGCCTCCAGCGGAAGGGACGGGTCCGGGGCTCCGAGCTGGACCAGATCCCGGGCGTAGGGGAGAAGCGGCGCAGTGAGCTGCTGCGCCACTTCAAGAGCATCAAAAACATCCGGGCCGCCACAGTGGAGGAGCTGGAAAACGTAGTGCCCAGAAATGCGGCCCAGGCGGTCTATGCGCACTTCCACCCCCGGCAGGAGCCGGAGGGGCAGACCCATCAACCAGGAAAGGAATGAAGCGATATGCGCGTTATATCGGGAGAGGCCCGGGGACGTCGGCTCAAGGAGCTGAGCGGCATGGAGACCCGGCCCACCACCGACAAGGTGAAAGAATCCATTTTCAATATTGTACAGTTTGACATCGAGGGGCGCAAGGTGCTGGACCTGTTCGGCGGAACGGGCCAGCTGGGCATCGAGGCCCTGTCCCGGGGGGCGGCGGAGTGTACCTTTGTGGACCTGCGCCGGGAGGCGGCCGCCCTCATCCGGGAGAACCTGAAGGCTACCCGTCTGGAGGAACGGGGAACGGTGGTCCAGGGAGATTCCCTGGCCTTCCTGCTCACCTGCCGGCAGAAATACGACCTGATTTTCCTGGACCCGCCCTATGCCTCCGGCCTGCTGGAAAAGGCGCTGGAACAGATCGCTGCAATTGACATCCTTTCGGAACATGGTATAATGGTCTGCGAAAGTGCGGCGGAACAGGCCCTTCCCGCTCTGGCTGAGCCCTATCAGAAGGGCAGGGAGTACCGTTACGGCAAAATCAAGATCACCCTGTACCGGCGCGGGCTGTAACGGACGTCCGCGGGGGAGGAGAGAGTTATCCCTTGAAGACTGCGATTTATCCTGGAAGCTTTGATCCCATTACGCTGGGACATCTGAATATCATCAAGCGGGCGGCGGTGTGCTTTGACAAGCTGATCGTGTGTGTGATGGTCAATTCCGACAAACTCAACAGGGGACTGTTCACCCCGCCGGAGCGGGCGGAGCTCATCCGCAAAGTGGTGTATAAACTGCCCAATGTGGAGGTGGACTGGTCCACCACGCTGCTGGCGGAGTACGCCAGGGAGCGGAAGGCCTGCACCCTGGTGAAGGGCCTGCGGGCAGTGTCGGACTATGAGAACGAGCTGCAAATGGCTCAGCTCAACCGGAAGCTCAATCCCAGACTGGACACGATGCTGATGCCGTCCAGCGCCAAATATACCTACATCAGCTCCAGTGTGGTGAAGGAAATGGCCCGCTACGGGGCCGATCTCTCAGATTTCGTGCCCCGGGAGATCATCGACGACGTAAATGAACGAATGAGACAGAGGAGGGGAGAGTAATGGCCAGCGGTGTGGAAGAACTGATGGACCTGCTCTATCAACTGATCGACGAGGCCAAGGGCGTGCCCCTGAGCAGTGATAAGTGCATCATAGAGCGGGACAAGGCGCTGGACCTTCTGGATGAGATCCGGGGCCAATTCCCCATGGAGCTGAGCGAGGCCAAGAAGCTGATCGCCAGCCGAAACGACTATATCGCCTCCGCCAAGCGGGAGGCCGACCTTATCAAGCGTCAGGCCGAGGACCGGGCCAAGCAGATCCTGGCGGAGGACGAGCTGACCGCCCAGGCCAGGCAGCGGGGCAACGAGATGCTCCGCCAGGCCGAGGAGCGCAGCCGGGAGCTGCGTCAGGCCGCCAACGCCTACTGTGAGGACGCCCTGCGCCGCACAGAAGAGGCGGTGGCCGAGGCCTATGACGAGATCAAGAAGTCCCGCGCCCGGTTCCGCAGCGCCGCCTCCAGCATGGGAAATAAATAAGTGCAGACAAATGCTCCCCCTTCCGGACGGACCGGAAGAGGGAGCACTTTTTGTTTTGGCCGGGAAAGGGATCAGTCCTCCCGGGGCGGATAGAGCTTTTTGCGGTAATAGCCCTGGGCCTGATAGATGGGAGCCAGGGGATTATGCCCGGTGACCCGGTCCTTGACGGCGAGCACCGAGGCGGGACCCTCCAGGTATTTCAGGATCAGGGTGTCATGCCCCACGCACAGGCCGAGCAGAAGGTTGAAGTCGGTGCGGGCTTCGTTGAGGACCAGAGCCTGTGCAATGGGATTGCACATGACCTCATCCGCGCAGCCCCGGACGGTCTCCCGGTCGCCCAGTCCCAGGTCCCGCTTGGGGTGACAGCCGTTTTTACAGATGGCGGAGCAGACTTCAAACCCGTGATATTCCAGGATCTTGGTCAGCTCGTGGGCCTCCCGCCACAGTCCGGTGCAGAAGGCCAGACCGATCTTGTGAAAGTCCATCTTCTGCAAAAAGAGAATGGTCTCCTCCACCCGGGTGAGGCGGCCGTAGCCTTCGGCCTCCACCCGGGCGGCTGTGCGGGCCAGCTTCTGGTTCTCCTCCTCCGCCAGAAGGGACATGGCCCGCTCCTGAAGCGGGGCGGAACCGCTGGGACAGTCCCCGGGCGGGTGCTCCAAGACGCCCCCCGCGCAGGAGTGGGGGGCACAGTTGGCACAGTGACTCATCCGATTTCCTCCTTCCAGTCCTGCATACGCAGGGTGGGATTCCCTCCCATTTTATCATGTTTGGGCCGGAAAGTCACGGTTTTTACAAAATTATGCCAGAATCAGGAGTGAAAGAGGACTTG
>ENA-UERZ01001079-UERZ01001079.1-human-gut-metagenome-genome-assembly--contig:-NODE-1079-length-22124-cov-5.572686_pt1 | contig 22124 bp, 21 predicted proteins | sample MGYA00242997_ERZ507998 | MGnify/ENA primary metagenome ERZ507998 (study PRJEB26167, sample SAMN06115470) | human gut metagenome | host: Homo sapiens | place: China:Henan | collected 2016-06-23... | reverse complement strand
TTCTCCTCGCTCCCGCTGAGGTAGGTGACGGTGTCGCCGCTCTGGATGGCCTCAATGGCCACGGCCACATTGTCCTTCGGATCAATGATCATTGCGTTGCGCATAGTGGATATCTCCTTTCGGTCGTGGGTGGATCAGGTCTGCACTAGTGGGGGTATACGAACGGGCGTCCATTTGTGGGAGTTCAGAACGCCCGAAAAACACGGGAACAGGCTTCTGTTCCGAAATAAAAACAATGTTCTCATTACGGAATACCATATGTAACGTACCATTTCAAAGGGAAAATGTCAATAGAAAACGGGGATATTGAGACGATTTTGTGCTGAATACAGGGAGGGGAAGCACACAAAACAGGCGCCGGACTTGTAAAACAAAGTCACCTTTGCTATGATAGATAATAAAACATACCATCAAAAAATGCAATGGTCTGATTTGGATGGAGGAACCTATGGGACAGGAACAGCACCGTGCCACCACACGGGTTTTGGATATATTGGAGCACCTGGCGTCGGAAGGGGGAGCGGGGAAAACACTGACAGAGCTGTCGGCCGCTCTGGATGCGCCCAAGAGCAGTCTCTTTCCCATTCTGCACACGCTGGCGCAGCGGCGCTATGTGCGGCTGAACCGGGAGACCGGGCGCTACTCGGTGGGCATCTCGGCCTATGTGCTGGGGGAGGCCTATGGCGCCGGACGGCGGGAGAGTGTTCTCCGGCGGGTCCAGGAGCTTATGGAGCAGGTGGCGCGGCGCTGTGAGGAGCCGTGCCAGCTGGCCATTCTGGATGGGGGAAATGTACTCTACATTGGAAAGGCAGACTCGGACCAGGCCATCCGCATGATCTCACGCCTGGGCAGCCGCCTGCCGGCCAATGCCACCGCGCTGGGGAAGGCCCTGTTGAGCGGTCTGGAGGAGGACGCGGTGCGCAGGTATTTTTCCCAGGGGATGCCACGGCTGACGGAACACACGATCACCGATCTGGAGCCGCTTCTGGAGCAGCTCAGCCGGGTGCGGGAGGAGGGGATCGCCTGGGAAGAGGAGGAGTCCACGCCGCACCTGTGCTGTGTGGCTGTCCCGCTGCGGCAGCGGAGGAATGTGTTCGCGGCGTTGAGCGTATCCATGCCTCTGTTCCGGGCCACACCGGAAAAGCGGGAGTGGGTCAGCGCCTGCCTGCGGGAGGCGGCCTCGGAGATCAATACCCTGGCGGAGGAGCGGGGCATATCGCTGGATATTCTGTAAAACAAGGTTTATTTGGAGGAAGCGCCGGATCAAGCCGGCGTTTCTGAGCGGTTTGGAGGGAATGCGGTGCATCTGTTTTTGACGGGAGAGGTCCAGGTGGGAAAATCCACGCTGCTGTCAGCCCTGCTTGGCTCACTGGAGCGGCCGGCCTGCGGATTTCGCACCTGCTGGAGACGGGCGGAAGGGGAGGATACCCTCCACCTTCTGCCCTGGGGCGTCGAAGCGGACTGTGGGCCGGATAATCAGGTGGCCCGGCGCCGGAACGGACGGGCGGAGATCCTGCCGGGCCGGTTTGATACGCTGGGACCGGGTCTCCTGACGCCGCGGCCGGGGTGCGCGGTGATGGTGATGGACGAGCTGGGCTTTTTAGAGGGGAAGGATCTGCGCTTTCAGGAGGCTGTACTGCGTGCGCTGGACGGACCGCTCCCGGTCCTGGGGGTCATCAAGCCCCGGCATGTGCCCTTTCTGGATCAGGTACGGACCCATGAGGGAGTGCAGGTGGTGACCGTCACACCGGAAAACCGGGACGGATTGCGGACATCCAAGCCGCTTGCCGCCTGGCGCGCGTTGGTTTTGACCAGTCAAAAAAATGGATAAAAAGATGGGCCGCCCGCAGGGAAGGGGACGGCCCATCTTTTTTCCGGCTCATTGTGCGGAGAGATACCGTGCCGCTACCGCAGCGGCAGTAGCGGCATCAGCGGTATAGGCGTCTGCGCCGATATCTGCGCAGAAACGCTGGGTGACCGGCGCGCCGCCCACCATGATCTTGACCTGATCGCGGATGCCGGCGGCTTTGGCGGCCTCCACGACCTCTCCCATGGCGGGCATGGAGGTGGTGAGCAGGGAGGAGCATGCGATGATGGAACAGTTCTGTTCCGCGGCGGTCCGGATAAAGGTCTCGGGGGACACGTCCACACCAAGATCGATGACCTCGATCCCCTGGCCCTCAAACATCATGCGGACCAGATTTTTGCCGATGTCGTGGAGATCGCCCTTTACTGTGCCGAGGCAGGCGCGGCCCAGCGGGGCCACATGGTCGCCGGCCAGGTGGGGCTTGAGCAGCACGGCGCCTGCATTCATGGCTTTGGCCGCCATCAGAACCTGGGGCACGAACATGGCGCCGGCTTTAAATTGTTCGCCAACAATGCCCATGCCGGCCAGCAGGCCTTCCTCCAGAATGGCGCGGGGGGTGAGACCTTCTTCCAAAGCGCGGGGCACCAGATCCTGGACTGATTTGGCCCGGCCCTTTTGAATGGCTTGCGAGAGTTCGTTCAGTGTGCTCATGATCGATCAGATCCTTTTCGAAGAAGTTGTGTATGATTATAGCAAAGTGGGAAAAAAATAAAAAGCGACTGGGTCTGAAAAGTGATTTTTTGACAAAATGGAAAAAAATGAGCGGATAGAAGAGCGGAAAGCCCGTCATTTGGACAAGAGAAGATTCTTCCATGCCAAAGGTGTGTGACATTGGCAGAGCGGCCGGCGTGTGGAACGCGGGGTGAAAGCCATATTAAAGAGTGTTCCGCAATTGGCTCTGCGGAATGAGACACATCAAAATAAAAAGGGGTGATTTTGTGCGGGAAGAATCGAACAAGCAGCCGTGGGGCATGCTGGCGCTGCGGGTGGCGGCGGTGATGCTGTCACTGGGGGCGCTGCTGGCCGTGGCAGTGCCGGTTCATGCATCCGCAGCGCAGGGGCATGCGGTGAGCCGAACGGTGATCCCCATGGGCCGTGCCGTGGGGATCAAACTGTTTTCTGACGGCGTTATGGTGGTAGGACTGGCCGATGTAGAGACGGAAAAAGGGACGGCGAATCCAGCCAAGACCTGTGGATTAAGAGAGGGAGACATCATTACCCACCTGAATCGGGAAGAGGTAGACTCCATTGAAGAAGTGCAGGCGATTCTCCAGGAGACCGGTGGAGAGGCCATGAGCATCCGGGCCAAACGGGGGGAAGAAGAGGTCCAGATGACGGTCCAGGCGGTCCAGTGCAGCACGGACGGCAGTTATAAGCTGGGCGCATGGATACGGGATTCCATGGCGGGGATCGGGACCATTACCTTCTATGACCCGACCTCCGGCGTTTTTGGCGCGCTGGGTCACGGGATCAGCGACACGGATACCGCCAAGCTGATGCCGCTTCAGTCCGGCAGCATTATGTTTGCGGAAGTGAGCGGTGTGCAGAAGGGCGCGGTAGGCGCGCCCGGCCAGCTTCGGGGCGCCTTCCAGGTAGAGCAGGATATGGGAGAGCTCTACGCCAACACGTCCAGCGGCATTTTCGGCACCTGGACCGGCGCGGAGTTAGAGACGGGGATGGAGCCGATTCCGGTGGCCCAGCGGAGCGAGGTTTGCACGGGAAAGGCTGTCATCCGCTCCAATGTGGCGGGCACGGAGATCAGGGAGTATGAGGTGGAGATCGTGCGCCTCTACCCGGAGAGCGGCGGAGAGCACCGGGATCTCATGCTCAAGGTGACGGACGAAGCCCTTCTAAAGGAGACAGGGGGCATCGTACAGGGTATGTCCGGCTCCCCGATCATCCAGAATGGAAAGCTGGTGGGAGCGGTGACCCATGTACTGGTCAACGATCCCACTCAGGGCTACGGCATTCTGGCGGAAAATATGCTGAAGACCGCCGAGGAGAGTTAAAAGCGGTCTGCGCATAAAATGCCCGGCCCCGGAAGCATTTGCTTCCGGGGCCGGGCATTTATCGGCGGCTGCGGGCGGCAGTTGCCCTGAATTTGCGCCTGCCCTCCGCGGAAGGGGGGCAGCGTCAAGGATTTGTAAAGCCGCGGCCGCAAGCCGGTAACAGCGATAAAGAGACGGAAAGTGTTTGGGTTTCGGTTAAAAGTGGGTGGAAACAGTCCGAAAATTTCAAAAAACGGAGAGAGGGAGCGCAGGCTCTGGAGGGGATCTGTAAGGAGAACGTATCCGGGAGGGGAGAGAAACTGACGGAGTCTTTGCCAGTCCTTTACCTGGGGCTGGTGGAAGAGAGCGGGGCCGGACTGGTATAGTAGCCTACGGATGAAAACGGAGAATCGATGCGAAAGGATGACAAGTATGCTGGAACTCAATCACATCCGCAAGTCGTTTGACGGGACGCCGATCCTGCATGATATTTCGCTCCGGGTGGAGGATGGTGAGATCGTGTCCATTCTGGGACCCTCCGGCTGTGGAAAGACGACGCTGCTCAACCTGATCCTGGGCCTGACCGATGCCGACAGCGGCGAGATCCGCTACGACGGCGAGGACCTGACCCACACTCCCATGGAGAAGCGGGGATTCAACATCGTCTTTCAGGACTATGCCCTTTTCCCCAATCTGAATGTCTGCAAGAACATTACCTACGGCCTGAAGAACCGGGCCAATCGGACCTCCCAGCAGGAAGTGGAAGAGCTTATCGACCTGCTGGGCCTGCGGGACCACCTGAACAAGCGGGTAGACCAGCTCTCCGGCGGCCAGAAGCAGCGGGTGGCTCTGGCCCGCACTATGGTGATGAAACCCCGGCTCCTGCTGCTGGACGAGCCGCTCTCGGCGCTGGACGGCGTGATCAAGGAATCCATCAAGGACCGGATCAGGACCATTGCCCGGGAGTATGGCCTCACCACCATCATCGTGACCCACGACCCGGAGGAGGCCCTGACCCTCTCCGACCGGGTGCTGATCATCGACCGGGGAACCATCTCCCAGTATGCCAGACCCGAGGAGATCGTCCATCAGCCGAAAAACGACTTTGTGCGCAAGTTCATCCTCAATCAGCTGGAGATCAAGCGGGACAATATCTATGCCCTCTTTGGCCGGCCGAGCGTGGCTGCCGCTGTGTAACACACAATGCGCAAAAACATCGAACTCAAGCTGATCTTTTGGGCCATTACAGCGCTCTTCGCGGCGTTTCTGGCGGCGCCGCTCCTCCTTCTCTTTGGAAAATCGGTGTGGAACGGCGGTCTCACGGCGGAGTTTTACGCCTCCGTTGTGGTCAAAAAGGGATTCCTTCCCGCCCTGGGCAACAGCTTTGCCGTGGCCTCCGCCGCGGCGGTGATCGCGGTGGTCATCGCGTTCCTGCTGGCCTACGCGGTACACTATACGGCCCTGCCCCTGTGGGCTAAGCGCCTTATCAGCGCCATCGCCACACTGCCCATGTTCCTGCCCACCATTACCTATGGCTTTGCCATCATCTACTCCTTTGGCAAGCAGGGACTCCTGACCCGTCTGCTGGGACGGCAGCTCTTTGATATCTACGGTTTCTGGGGACTGCTGGTGGGATATGTGATCTATACGGTGCCCACCGCCTTCCTGCTGATCCACAATACCATGGGATATGTGGATAAAAAGACGCTGGTGGTCTCTAAGGTCATGGGAGACCAGACCATGTCCACCTTCTGGATTGCGGTGGTGCGCCCCCTGCTGGGCACGCTGGCCGGTTCCTTTATCCAGGCCTTTTTCCTGAGCTTTACCGACTTCGGCATCCCGGCCTCGGTGGGCGGAGGATACGATGTGATCGCCACGCTGCTCTACAACCAGATGCTGGGCGGCATCCCGGACTTCAACCGGGGCGCGGTGGTGGCCGTCATCATGCTGATCCCCTCGGTGGGAAGCATCTGCCTCCTTCAGATCCTGGAGCGCTTCAACATCCGCTATAACCGGATCTTATCTGCGGAGCTGCGCCGCGATCCCGCCCGCGACGCCGGGTGGGGCGCTGTGGCGGCGGTCTTGTCGGTACTGATGCTCTCCCTCTTCGCGGTCATCTTTGTGGTGCCCATGGTGGAGGACTGGCCATACAGGACGGGATTTTCTCTGGAGCATATACGGAACGTGTTTGCCGACAGCGAACTGCTGACCGTATACCGGAGCTCCCTCTTCCTGGCCCTCGCCACCGCCCTTCTGGGCACGCTGGCGGCCTACGGTGGGGCGCTCATTACGGCGCGGAGCACGCTGGCCCGGGGGTATAAGCGCACGGTGGAGAGCATCGCGCTGGTGACCAATGCCATACCGGGCATGGTGCTGGGCGTAGCCTACCTCTTCCTGTTTTCGGGGACCGGGCTGCAGAACACCCTGCTCCTGATGATTTTGTGCAATGTGGTGCACTATTTCTCCACGCCCTACCTGATGATGAAAAATTCCCTCTCCAAGATGAACGCCGGGTGGGAGACCACCGCGATGCTCATGGGGGACAGCTGGATCAAGACCATTCTGCGGGTAGTCACCCCCAACGCCCTGTCCAGCCTCATTGAGGTATTCAGCTACTATTTTATCAACTCCATGGTGACCATCAGCGCCCTGATCTTCATTGCCGGTGCGCGCACCATGGTGCTGACCACCAAGATCAAGCAGCTCCAGTATGTCAACAAGTTTAACGAGGTCTTTGTGCTCTCACTGCTGATCCTGGCGACCAACCTGGTTGCAAAGGCGGTTTTTTCCCGCCTTGCAAATCAGAAAAAGAAGAAGCCGGCCAAACAGACACAAGCTTAAAAAAGAGGAGAGAAACCGAAATGCATCTCAAGAAACTTCTGGCGATGGGCCTTTCCTTCAGTATGGCGGCAGCCCTTCTGGGCGGCTGCGCAGGCACGGGCAGCGACGCCGCGCCCAAGGAGGAGCAGGGGGTCCTCTATTCCAACGCCGACGATGAGTGCATCACCGCCATGACCAATGCCCTGGATGCCAACGGCTATAAGGACAAGTACATCATCCATACCTTCGGCACCTCCGAGCTGGGCGGAAAGCTGATGGCGGAGGGCAAAAATCTGGAGGCCGACCTGGTCACCATGAGCACCTTCTACCTCCAGAGCGCCCAGGATCAGAACCAGATGTTCCTGCCCCTGACCTTTGAGGTGAACACCCTGGAGGAGGCGCCCGATTACACCGCCCCCATCACCGCTCAGGAGGGGGCCATCATCGTCAATACCGAGCTCATGGAGTCCGAGGGCCTGCCCATGCCCACCAGCCTGAAAGACCTGACCGATCCCGTCTATGCAGGCCAGGTGGCTGTGACCGATATCCAGTCCTCCTCCACTGCGTGGCTGCTCATCCAGGCGCTGGTCTCGGAATATGGGGATGACGGCGCGCGGGAGGTGCTCTCCGGCATCTATCAGAACGCCGGCGATCACATCGAGACCTCCGGCTCCGCGCCTTTGAAGCTGTGCCGCGCCGGTGAGCTGGCTGTTGGCTTCGGCCTGCGCCACCAGGCGGTGGCGGACAAGGCCGACGGCCTGCCCATCGACTATGTGGACCCCGCCGAGGGAAACTTCTCCCTCACGGAGTCGGTAGCCGTGCTGAACAAGGGGGATGAGACCAATCCTCTGGCCATGGAGATGGCCCAGTGTATCATCGAGAACGCCCGCGGGGAGCTGCTGGCCACTTATCCAAACCCCCTCTATGAGGGCGAGACCTCGGATTCCGCCAACAAGTCCGCCTATCCCAAGACCTTCGGCGAGCCTCTGACCCTGGAGCTGTTCCAGAAGCACCAGGAGCTGTCTGAATCCGCCAAGCCCTGATCCAACCGATCATACCAGGGGGCGCGCGTATGCGTCCCCTGGTTTTTAGAGAAGAAAGGAAGATTGAGACCCATGAATCGCTATAAGCTGCTCACACCCGGACCGCTGACCACCACGGATACCGTGAAGGCGGAGATGCTCTTTGACCACTGTACCTGGGACGACGACTACAAGCAGATCACCCAGCGCATCCGCGCCGCGCTGCTGGAGCTGGGCCATGTCGCTGAGCCGGAGTACACCGCCGTGCTCATACAGGGCAGCGGCACCTTCGGGGTGGAGTCGGTCCTCACCAGCGTGGTGGGAACGGGGGATAAGCTGCTCATTGCGGCCAACGGCGCCTATGGCCTGCGCATGGTGGAGATCGCCCGGCACGCGGGGATAAACTATGTCCTCTACGAGGAGGAGAACACCCGCCGCCCCGATCCGGAGAAGATCGCCCGGATGCTGGAGGCGGATCCCGGGATCACCCATGTGTCCATGGTGCACAGCGAGACCACCAGCGGTATTCTCAACGACATCCAGGCGGTGGGCGGGGTGGTCCGCCGGGCGGGCAAGACCTTCATCGTGGACGCCATGTCCTCCTTTGCCGGCGTGGATATTCCCGTGGCCGGCTGGGGCATCGACTTCCTCATCAGCAGCGCCAACAAGTGCATTCAGGGCGTGCCCGGCTTTTCCTTCATTCTGGCCCGGCGCAAGAAGCTGGAAGAGAGCGCCGGAAAGGCCCGCTCCCTCTCGCTGGACCTGTATGCCCAGTGGCGTACCATGGACGTGGACGGCAAGTGGCGCTTTACCTCCCCCACCCATGTGGTGCTGGCCTTTGCCAAGGCGCTGGAGGAGCTCAGGGCGGAGGGCGGCATCCCGGCCCGCTATGCCCGCTATGCGGCGAACCACCAGCTTCTGGTGCGGCGGCTGGAGGAGCTGGGCTTCCGCGCCTATCTGGAGGCAGAGGTCCAGGGGCCCATCATCACCACCTTTTTCTACCCCGAGGGGGCCGAATTCACCTTCCGGGAGATGTATCAGTACATCAAGGAGCGGGGATACGTGCTCTATCCCGGAAAGGTGATGGAGGCGGAGACCTTCCGCGTGGGCAACATCGGGGAGATCTACCCCGAGGACATCGAGAGGCTGGCCGCCATTATGGCTGAGTTTCTGCGGGAGGTGCGGGGATGAACGTCAAGCTCCTGATTTTGGACTGGGCCGGAACTGCGGTGGACTACGGCTGCTTTGCGCCGGTCAATGCCTTTGACCAGGCCTTCCGGGCCTTCGGGGTGGAGGCCTCCATGGAGGAGATCCGCCGGCCCATGGGCATGCTCAAGATCGACCATATCCGCGCCATGCTGGCCATGGAGCGCATTGGCGCGTGCTGGACCCGGGTCCACGGCCGTCCCCCGGCGGACAAGGACGCCCATGCCATTTACGCCGTTTTTGAGAGCAAACTGATGGAGAGCCTGGAGCAGTACGCCCTGCCGAAGCCCGGGGTGCTGGAGACGGTGGAGCGCCTGCGGGGGATGGGGTTGACCATCGGCTCGACCACCGGCTATACCGATGCCATGATGGAAGTGGTTGCCGCGGGCGCGGCCCGGGCGGGGTATGCCCCGGACGCCTGGTTCAGCCCCGACGCGGTGGACGGGCTGGGGCGTCCCTATCCGTATATGATCTATGCCAATATGAAGCGCTTCCGCATCCGGTCGGTGGATCAGGCGGTCAAGATCGGCGACACGGTCTCCGACATTCAGGAGGGGCTCAACGCCGGGCTCCGCTCCCTGGGCGTCATCGAGGGGAGCAGCGTTCTGGGGCTGACCGGGGAGGAGTGGAAGGCGCTCTCCGCGCAGGAACAGGCCGCGGCGGCGGAGAGGGCACGGAGGACCTTTGAGGAGGCCGGAGCCCACGGAGTGCTCAACCGGCTGGAGGAACTGCCCGGCTGGCTGGAGGCCAATTGCTGATCTGAAACACAGGAATACGCGCCTGTTTCCATCCAGAGCGATGGACGGGCGCGTATTTTCTGTCCGTGAGGGGCCTATATCCCGGCTATTTTTGGAAGGAGGACAAAAAACAGGGCTTTTTTGGACATTCTGACCGTAAAAGTTTTGTAAATTTTCTTGCGGACGGGACCGAAATCACGTACACTGAACACAATAAGAGAGGTGGGAAACCGTGGAATGCGGGATCAGAGGCCCCCGCGGCAGACCCTGCGCTCGGCGCCCGACCGGGTGCATACGGTTCTGCCCGGCCTTGCGATCCTCCGCTGTGTGCAGAGCGGTTATGCGGTAGGGGCCGTCTCGGCCAGTACATGCGGCATGCGGGAGGAATATCTGCTGAAACGAGTGATGGGAGTGAATGAATATGCATAAGACTGTGGATACCCGATACACGCAGGAGCGGGAGCTCTCCTGGCTGCGCTTCGACAGCCGGGTGCTGGACGAGGCGCGGGATGAGAGCGTGCCCCTCTTTGAGCGGCTGAAATTTGCCGCGATCTTTACCAGCAATCTGGACGAGTTCTTTATGATCCGCGTTGGATCGATCTATGACATGAGTCTCTCCCGGCAGACCCACGTGGACAGCAAGAGCGGGCTCACGCCGGCGGAGCAGCTTCAGGCCATCTGCAAGACGGTGCCCGGCATGTATAAACAGCGGGACAAGATCATGAGCCAGCTGGAATCCCGGCTGCGCAGCTGCAACATCTGCAATCTGTCCATGGAGGAGCTGGACGGGAAGGAGCGCAAACAGGTGGAGCGCTGGTTCCGGAGCTATGTGCAGCCGGTCCTCTCTCCCATGGTGATCAACATCCACCACCCCTTCCCGCACCTGCCGTCCAAGAGCCTGAATGTGGTGCTCTCCCTCCGGCGGGAGGGGAAGCGCTGCTTTGGACTGGTCCCCATTCCAAAGACGCTTCCGGCGTTCTTCCAGCTGGAGGAGGGCGGTCTGCGCTATCTGCTCACCGAGCAGGTGGTGCTGGCCTGTGCCGACCAGCTGTTTGAGACCTATCAGGTGGAGGAGAAACATGTGATCTCGGTCACCCGCAACGCCGACATCAGCCCCGAGGATGAGGACTATGATGTGGGAGAGGATTTCCGGGAGCACATGCAGAAGGTCCTCAAGCGCCGGGGGCGTCTGGCCCCGGTGCGCCTGGAAGTGCAGGGGGAGCCGTCCGAGGAGCTTTTGACATATCTGTGCCAGCGTCTGGACCTGCCGCGCGCCTATGTCTTCTGCGCCCGCAGTCCGCTGGCCATGGGGTATGTCTTTGGGCTGGAAGGAAAGCTGCCGCCGGAGAGCGCGGCGGCCCTGTGTTATCCAAAGTATACGCCCCAGTGGCCGGCGGGACTGGTGAAACATACGCCGCTCATCCCGCAGATCCTGCGGCGGGACACGCTGCTCTTTTATCCCTACCATACGATGGAGCCGTTTCTCAAGGTGGTCAAGGAGGCCGCGTCCGATCCGGCGGTGCTGTCCATCAAAATCACGATCTACCGCCTGGCCTCCACTGCGAAACTGGTGGAATATCTGGCGGCAGCGGCGGAAAACGGCAAGGATGTCACCGTGCTTATGGAGCTGCGGGCCCGTTTTGACGAGCAGAACAACATCGCCTGGGCCGAGCGCCTGGAGGAGGCCGGATGTACGGTGCTCTACGGCTTTGAGCACTTTAAGGTTCACTCCAAGATCTGCCTCATCACCCGGCGGGAGAAAGGCCGCATCCAGTATATCACCCAGGTGGGGACGGGAAATTACAATGAAAAGACCGCAAAGCTCTATACCGACTTCTGCCTGCTGACAGCCAGTCCAGCCATTGGGGAGGACGCGGCGGCCTTTTTCCAGAATATGTCCACCTCCAATCTCCGGGGAGAATATGAGCACCTGCTGGTGGCTCCCTATGGGCTGAAAAACCGCCTGCTGGAGAGGATGGACGAGGAGATCGGGAAGGCCCGCCGGGGCAAAGAGGCACGGATCTTCATCAAAGTCAATTCCGTGACCGACCGGGAGCTGATCGACAAGCTGGCCCAGGCCAGCCAGGCGGGCGTACAGGTCACGCTGAATGTACGGGGCATCTGCTGTCTGCGGCCGGGCGTGCCCGGACTGACCGACCATATCCGGGTGTTCTCGGTGGTGGGACGGTTTTTGGAGCATCCCCGCATCTACGCGTTTGGCGTCGGAACGGAGAGCAAGCTCTATATCGGTTCGGCCGATCTGATGACCCGCAACACGGAGCGGCGGGTGGAGATCGCCTGTCCGGTCTGGGACGCCGCCATCCGGGAGCAGATCCAGCACTATGTGTCCCTCTATTGCGGGGATACCCGCAAGGCCCGCAATCTCCGGCAGGACGGCAGCTATGAGGCGGTGCCCATCCCGGATACGGGGGTGGAGCTGGACGCACAGGCCTATCTCATGGAAGAGGCGGTGCGGGAGAGCACACAGGCGCCCGTCCCGCCGTCCAAGGAGACGGGCAAGGGAAAGAGACTGCTCCGCCGCCTGATGTTCTGGCGCTGAGTGGGAAAAGAGCGCCCTCCCCACTGCGGACCGGGCCATCCCATCAACAGAAATTGGAAAAGGCTGGACAGAGACCGTGCTCTGTCCAGTCTTTTTTGTGAGTGAGAAAAAAGAGGAAGCAGACCGTTTTCCGAGGAAAAAATCGAATGGTCGCAAAGTAAGTCGTGCGGTGTCGAATTTATAAAAACCAAAAATTGGTAAAAATAGCTTGCGTTTGCTGTCTGATTATGGTAAATTACTAATCAACCGGTAAAATGCCCTGGCCAGGCAGAAAGAAAGCACGGATGCTGCTGGAAGAAGGAGTCGACATGGAGAACAAGAAACGTATTCTGATCGCAGATGCGAGCAATGAGTTCCGCAAACTGCTGTGCGATACCATTGGAGGGGAGCCGGACCTGGAAGTGGTGGGAGCCACAGGGGACGGGCAGGAGACGGTGCGGCTGGTCCGGGAGAAGATCCCGGAGGTGCTGGTCATGGATATGGTGCTGCAAAATGAGGATGGACTGGAAGTATTGCGCAGCCTGCGGGACCTGGAGATCCGGCCCAAGATTCTGATTTTATCCGGCTTTGTCCGCAGCAATGTGGCAGAACTGGCAGCGGCCGAGGGGGCGGATTATTATCTCATGAAGCCCTGCAAGATGACGACGCTGCTGGAGCGGCTGCGTCAGATGTCGGCCCCCTGCGCCGGAAATGAGGGAGACGGCCGGCGCAGCGAGCGGGAGCAGAGCCTGGAGAGTGTGGTCACCGCCATCATCCATGAGATCGGGGTGCCGGCTCACATCAAGGGATATCAGTATCTGCGGGAAGCGATCATCATTGCAGTGGAGGATATGGAGGTCATCAATGCGGTGACCAAGATCCTCTATCCGGAAGTGGCCAAGCGGTTCAATACGACGGCGAGCCGTGTGGAACGGGCTATCCGCCATGCCATTGAGGTGGCCTGGGACCGGGGAGACCTGGAGACGCTGCAAAAATATTTTGGATATACGGTCTCCAACGCGAAAGGGAAACCGACCAACAGCGAGTTTATCGCAATGATTGCCGACCGGCTTCAGCTACAGAGAAAGGAGCGGTAAAGACCGGTCCGAGGCGGGAATGGGAGCACAGTTACAAGGCGCAAGGGCAGAGCATATGCAGACAGGCACACGGCTTCCGCTCCGCTGGACGGGGAGGAAGCGCGATGATACATCACACACGCCGGATCAACGGGAACTTGTTCTGTTTGATCGGGCGTGTGTGATCTTTTAAAGGGGATCATTCCAACCCCAGACGCTTCATTTTTCGCCAGAGAGTACTGGGATGGATGCCGAGATAACGGGCGGTTTCCTTGCGGTTGCCCTGGTGCAGAAGAAGGATACGCTGGAGTTCTTCCCGTTCGTTTTTCTGTACGGGAGAGGGGAGCGGGGCAGGGGAGGCGCCGGCCGACAGGCTGGGCAGAGCGCGCAGGACATCGGAGGCCTCGGCATACTCCCGTTTGCACAGAATCGAGATGCGCTCACAGAAATTGCGCAGCTCCCGCACGTTGCCCGGCCAGTCGTAGGAGGTGAGCAGCTGTGTGGCGCCCTTGGTGAACCCCTTGAGGACGCAGGCGTGCTTCTCGCGCTCAAAATTCAAAAAATGCTCGGCCAGACAGGGGATGTCCTGTTTGCGCTGGCGCACGGGGGGAAGTTTGAGCTCCAGTACGTCCAGGCGGTAGTAGAGGTCCTCGCGGAATGCGCCGGCCTGGACTTCCGCATAGAGGTCCTTGTTGGTGGCGGCGATAATGCGCACGTCGATGGGGATGACGGTGTCGCTGCCCAGACGGATGATCTCCCGCTCCTGCAGGACGCGGAGCAGGCGGCTTTGCAGCTTGGGAGAGATGTCTCCAATCTCGTCCAGAAAGAGCGTGCCTTTGTGGGCGATCTCGAAGAATCCCACCTTGCCGCCCTTGGCCGCGCCGGTAAAAGCGCCCTCTACATAGCCGAACAGTTCGCTCTCCAGGATGTTGTCCGGAAGGGCGGCGCAGTTGATGGCCACGAAGGGCCTGTTTTTTCGCTGGCTGGCATTGTGGATAGACTGGGCAAAGAGCTCTTTGCCGGTCCCGGTCTCTCCGCGGATCAGAATATTGGACTCCACCGCACTGAAGTCCTCTGCGTTGCGGATGGTCTCATCCAGCGTCTTTTCCACGTGCAGGATGTCGGAAAAGGAATATTTGGCCACAAAGCCCTGTTTATGCATCCGCTTACGGATGGCCCGCTCCTCTTCCATGATCTTTTCAATGGTCTGAAGTGTGATGACACAGCTGGTGACCTGCCCTTCTACCTCCACCGGGGCGCAGTTCATGAGAAACTGTCTGTCCCCACAGCGGTAGAGTTCGGACAGAATCTTTTTTTCCCGGCGGATCAGAGCCTCGTAGGGCAGTTCGGGAAAAAACTCCCCGATGTGCCGCCCCTTCATGGGGCCCTTCTGGTGGTTGAGATGCTCCAGACAATAGTGGTTTGCCACCTCGATGCGTCCTGTACGGTCCACCAGAAGGATGCCCTGGAAGGAGTAGTTGATGATATTGTCTGTGGTTTTACGCTTCTCCTTCTCATAGCGGGAGACGTTAATGATGTTGATGGCGTTGCTGATGGCCGTATCGATACTCTCGCGGCCCGACTCGATCAGGACGGATGGAATGCCGTACAGCCGGGCAATGTCACAGGTGGAGGAGCCGCCCACCACGGTCTGCGCACCTTCCCGGATGGCGGTGAGGATGGTGTCCTCCAGGTGGGTCTCGTCCTGAATGGGATAGGTGCGGATATCCCGGTCCTCATAGAGGCGGGAGAGCATTTCAGAGCCGTAGATCAGGTTGAGGGCGCCGATCACGGCGATTCGGGTTCCGGGATAGCTTTTGACACAGTGGTCCACCGCACGGACCACATCATACCCGCTGGCGGTAAGCTCGGCGCCGGGGATGTTGAGCCGCTTCATGGTATGGGCCGTAAAACCGCGGGAAATGATGGCCTCTCCGGTCACGTGCTCCAGTTGGTTGTTATAGTAGTCGGGAAGGATCTCGTATTGAATCTGATCCCGGTCAGAGCGCTCCTGAAAGACCTGTTCAATAAGGGGAATACAGCCCGGATAGGGAGCTAAAAAGGTAATATGATACATAGAGAACTTGCACACTCCTTAAAAGAAGTATATCATAAACAGTGTTGTAACACCATCCCCAAATTGCATATATTGCAAAACGCAATGCAACATGTATGCAATGAAAGCGGGATCGGCTGAAGGAAGCGTGCTGCTCCGGGAAAAGACTGGAAGAATTGAGACACATAGAACAAAAATATATGGATAAAATAAGGATAAATTGTCATATAAAACGAAAAGAACGGGAAAATTCCGGCGAAAGACAAGATGGCATACTGCTTGCTATAAATAAAAGGGCAACCGCATTGTGACAGCATGCGATAAAGAGAAGCTCTGAGTTGCCAAACGCATTCAGACAACAAAGGAGAGCGAGAGTATGAACATCTTGGGTAACGTACGAATTTTGGGGACGATGAAAAAGTTCCCCGCCGGCGTCATGGTGATCCCCCTGCTGCTGGGATGCCTGGTCAACACCTTTTTCCCCGATATTCTGACCATCGGCGGCTTCACCACCGGCCTGTTCAAGGGCGGGATCCAGACTCTGATCGGTCTGTTCCTGTTCTGCAGCGGCGCCACCATTGACGTGAAGATGGCCGGACGCACCATTTATGTGGGCGTGGTGCTGACCGTCCTCAAGTTCTTTATTGGCTTTGGCCTGGGCCTGCTGCTCAACGCCATGTTCGGCGAGGCCGGTCTGCTGGGCCTGAGCTCCCTGGCTGTGATCGGCGCTGTGACCAACTCCAACGGCGTCATCTACGCCACCCTGGCCAGCGAGTACGGTGAGGAGAGCGACGTGGGTGCCACCTCCATCCTGGCGCTGAACGACGGCCCCTTCTTCACCATGATCGCCCTGGGCGCCGCCGGTATGGGCACCTTCCCCGCCAAGGACATGATCGCCTGCATGGTGCCCATGATCCTGGGCTTCATCGTGGGCAACCTGGACCACGAGTGGCGTAAGATCCTGGCCCCCGGCATGGTGCTCCTGCCCCCCTTCAACGGCTTTACGCTGGGCGCTGGCATGAACCTCTTCAACATTGCCGCCGCCGGCGCTTCCGGTATCGTCCTGGGCCTGCTGACCCTGGTGAGCACCGGCCTGCTGTCCTTTATCATTTACAGCCTGCTGCGCCGTCAGCCCGATCCCATGGGCGCCGCCATCGGCACCACCGCCGGCGTGGCCGCGACTACCCCGGCTGCCATTGCTGCGGCAGATCCCACCTTTGAGCCCCAGGTGGAGACGGCCACCGCTCAGATTGCGGCCAGCGTGGTCATCACCGCTATCCTCTGTCCTCTGATGGTCTCCTTCCTGGCCAAGTGGAGCGACAAGTGGTTTGAGAAGCGGGGCAAAAAGCGCCGCGCCCATGTGCCCGGCGCGGACGAGCTGGCTCAGTAAGAGCCGGCGGCCGACCCTTTCCGGGGCCATCCCGAAGTGTTGAATACTTACAGAACGATAAGGACGGAGGAAACGATGAAACAGATTATTACGGCAAAAACTGTGCTCTCCGGCGCGGAGCTGGAGGAGATCCACAACGGCGCTGTGGTCATCGAGGACGGCAAGATCCTCAAGGTGGTCCCCGAGAGCGCCCTGACCGCGGAGGATAAGGCTGGAGCGCAGGTCATTTCTTTTGCGGAGGAAACCGTGATGCCCGGTATGATCGAGTGTCATAACCACCTCTCTATCGACGCCCGCAAGAGCGAGCATCTGGAGATCCTGGGTACAGCCTCGGAGTGCAAGCTGACCCTGCTGGCCCTGGAGGGCCTGCACGACGACCTGCTCTCCGGCGTCACCACCGCCCGCTGCATGGGAGACAAGTATGATCTGGATCTCAAGCTCAAGAAGGAGATCGAGGCGGGCAATGTGACCGGCCCCGACCTGCTGACCGCTGGTGTGGGCATGAAGGGCTCCAACGGCAGCGGCTACATCGGCGCACCCCACTCCGGCGTGGAGGAGTTCCGCCGTACCGCCCGGGCCAACGTGTCCAAAGGTGTGAATGTGCTTAAGATCTTCACCACCCCCGGTCTGTTCTCAGTGAAACAGGGCTTTGTTCCCTCCTTCCTGTCCGCGGAGGAGATCCGTACGGTGGTGGAGGAGGGCGAGCGCCTGCATCTGCCTGTGGCCGCCCACTGCATTGGCGGCAAGGCCCTCCACGACTGTGTGGAGCAGGGCGTGGCGGTCATCGAGCACGCCTACTGCGCCTCTCAGGAGGACATCGAACTGCTCAAGGCGCACCCCGAGTGCTGGGTGGATCTGACCACCGGCATTTACCTGGATCCTGACCGGGAGGCCTATCTCTCCCCCGCCAATGTGGCCAAGGCCCGGGAGGGCCGTGAGATCGTGCGCAAGTGCGTGGGCGATCTGGTCAAGGCGGGCATCCACTTCGCGCTGGGCACCGACGCCAACCACGGCCTGCTGTGGAAGGAAGTGGTCTACGCGGTGGAGCTGGGCGCCGACAAGCGCGACGCTCTGAAGGGCGTCACCTCCAACGCGGCTTATATTTCCCGTGTGGCGGGCAAGAAGGGCGAGCTGAGCGCCGGCGCCGACGCCGATGTAATTGCCGTTCAGGGCAATCCCCTGGAGGATCCCGCCGTACTGGAGCACGTGTCCTTTGTCATGAAAAAGGGCGTGGTTTATAAAGAGGACGGGGTGGCCAGCGGCAACTGCCATTCCTTCCAGAAAGCACTGTAAGAGACAGGAGGAATAGAGTATGAGTCAGTTTTCCGGAAAGCCCCTGCTGGCGGTCCCTCTGGGAGACGCCGCGGGTATCGGCCCTGAGATCATTGCCAAGCTGTGCGCCAACGGCTTCCTGATGGAGCACGCCAAGCCCATCCTGGTGGGTGATGAGAGCGTCCTGCGCCGCGGCATGAAGGACACGGGCGCCGAGTTTGCCTACACGGTGGCCGAGACCATGGAGGCCGCCGTGGAGGAGGCCAAGAAGGAGGCCGGTCTGGTGCTCCTCAACACCAAGAGCCTGGATGCCTCCAAGGTGGAGATCGCCGTGGTCTCCGCTGTCAACGGCAAGGAGGAGGCCGACAACCTCTGCATGATCATGGAGTACTGCAAGAAGGGCCTGCTGGAGGGCTTCTGCTTCGGTCCCCTGAACAAGGCGGCCATGAAGAATGGCGGCTATCACTTCGAGAGCGAGCACGAGCTCTTTGCCGAGCGCCTGGGCGTGATGGACAAGCCCCACGGTGAGATGAACGTGCTGGACGGCCTGTGGACCTCCCGCGCCACCAGCCACATCCCCCTGAAGGATGTCAGCGCCCATCTGACGGCCAAGACTGTGGGCGACGCCATCAACCTGGCCTATGAGACCCTGAAGCGTGCCGGCTATGAGGATCCCAAGGTGGCCATCGCCGCCGTCAATCCGCACGGGGGCGACAGCGGCACCTGCGGCCGTGAGGAGATCGACGTGCTGGAGCCCGCCGTGGCCAAGGCCAACGCCGAGGGCAAGAACATCGTCGGGCCCTTCCCCTCCGACACCCTGTTCATCCGCGCCTTCAAGGGCGACTTCAACGCCGTGGTGACCATGTACCACGACCAGGGCCAGATCGCGCTGAAGCTCAAGGGCTTTGAGCGCGGCGTCACTGTGGCGGCCGGTCAGCCCTTTGCCATCACCACCCCCGCCCACGGCACGGCCTATGATATTGCCGGCACCGGCAAGTGCACCACCTCTGCCTTTGAGACCGCATACAAGCTGTGCGCCAAGATGGCAGTGACCGACCGGACCTATTTTAACCGGTAATTCCATGCGTATATAGTTCCAGGATGGATCCTCTTTCTATAACTGGAGCTGCTGCGATAAACCTTCCAGCCTGTACGGGAGCCCAAATGGACTCCCGTACAGGCTTTTTATCGCGCGGGAAAAGAAGCAGGATACCGGCATGTAAAAACTTGCATAAAGAAAGTGGAAAAGATAGCCTGTAATCTTGGTTTGACAACGGGAGGGGAGTGACGTACACTTAACATTTGGAAAACCTATATCTGGGGGTGCAGATCCATTGAAAATCATCTATCAAATCGCCATCATTTTTTCTATCTGCTGGGTCAGTCAGGTGGTGGAGGCGTTTTTGCCCTTTGCCTTTCCGGCCAGCGTGATCGGAATGATACTGCTCTTTCTCCTGTTGGCATCCGGGGTAGTGCGCATCGAGCATATCCGGGAAAAGTCGGACTTTCTGCTCTCCAACATGGCCTTTTTCTTTATCCCGGCAGGGGTGAGCGTCATCAACTATTTTGATGTGCTCAAAAGCAGCGTGGTTCCCCTGGTCCTCATCTGCCTGTTGACTACGGTGATCACCTTCGCCGCTACGGCATACAGCATCAAGCTGACGGTCTATCTGATGAATTGGAGGAAAAAGTAACCATGGCTCAACTGTTCGAATCCCCGTTTTTTGGCATCGCCCTGAGCGTGATCGCCTTTTGGGCCGGCATCCGCATCCAGAAAAAGACCGGGCTGGTGGCCTGCAATCCTCTCATTATCGCCATTGTGCTGATCGTGGGGGTGCTGCTGGTGTTCCGCATCCCCTATGAGGCGTATAATCAGGGAGGAGCCCTCATCAACCTCTTTTTGGCGCCGGCCACGGCCTGTCTGGCGGTCTCCATCTATACCAAGGTGGAGCTGCTGAAACAGAACTGGCTTCCCATCCTGGTGGGATGCGCGGCGGGATCTCTGACCTCCATGGGGAGCGTGTATGCCCTGTGCCGCCTCTTCCGGCTGGACGAAAGTTTGACGGCGGCGCTGATGCCCAAGTCGGTGACCACGCCCATCGCGGTGAGCATTGCGGCCAGCCACGGGGGGATCACTTCCATCACGGTGGTGGCGGTGATTCTGACCGGGATCCTGGGGAGCATCCTGGCGCCCACCCTGATCCGGGTGTTCCGGGTGCGGGACCCTTTGACGGCGGGATTGGCCATCGGCGCCTGTTCCCATGCGGTGGGGACCTCCAAGGCGCTGGAGCTGGGGGAGACCGAGGGAGCCATGAGCGGTCTGGCCATCGGAGTGTGCGGCATTTTGACCGTTCTGCTCTCCATGTTTTTGATGTGACGCCGGAGCGTCCGCACGTTGCCTTTTGGCGTGGGATGTGATATGATATCCTGCAAATGGTTCCGTACCGCAAGGAGGAAGAAACGCATGGTAATCGACTATCAGACCCAGGGCGTCTGCTCGCAGCGGATGCTCATTGATGTGGAGAACGGCGTGGTCCGTTCCCTTCAGGTGCTGGGAGGCTGCAACGGCAATTTGCAGGGGATCTCCAGCCTGGTGGCGGGGATGAAGGTGGAGGAGGTCATCGACCGCCTCTCCGGGATCCGCTGCGGCGGAAAACCCACATCCTGCCCGGATCAGCTGGCCCGCGCCCTGCGCCAGGCCACGGAAAAGGGATGATATAAAGTCCGCCCCCCGGAGGGTGCGGTTCAGTCTGTCAAGAAAGTGCAGTTCTGCGCTTTGCGCCGATGAGATGCCCTTCCATAGCGGCGCCTCCTTTCCGGCGGGCAACACCGGGATACTGCACCGGGAAAAGCGGGTCAAGGAGAGAAAAACAGGACTTTCGCTTGACATTTTGCGGGGGATTTCATATACTAAAAGGCGTTATCAAGACAAAAGCGACGATGGGAAGGAGTACCCGCCGTTCTGGGGTCAGAGAGAAGCCGGTCTGGTGCGAGGCTTCCGAAGGAACGCGGGGAAGGTCGTCCCGGAGTCTGCCGCAGAATGGAGTAAGCGGCGGCGGGTCCCCTCCGTTATCGGGGAAATGAGTGTCCCATACGGGAAATTCAGGTGGTACCACGGACTTTGTTCGCCCTGAGCCATTGGCTCAGGGCGTTTTTTCTTGTGAAAGGAGAGACGTGGTATGGAGATCGAGATCCGGACACACTGTGATAAGGACGCGCTGACCGCAATGGCCCGGGGCCTGCGCCGAACCGTGCGAAGGAAGCGCAGCCGCATTCCCCGAGTTCTGGGCGTGTGTATCGCATGGTTGGGGATCTCCCTGGGACTTGGGGAACTGCTGCTGGACCCGCCTGAGATCGGCTGGCCCTCCCTGCTGGCGGGACTGGCCTGACGGCCGTTCGCTGACCGAAGACCGGGTCAACGGCCGTCTGGCCCGCAGCAAGATGCTGCCCGGCACGGCGGAGTCAGTGACCCGCTTCGGCCCCGAGGGGCATGAGACCGCGACCCAGGCGGGAACCATGGCATGGAAGCATGAGAACATCCTTGCCATCGCCGGGGGTAAGCGCTGCTTTGCCTTTGCATTGAGCCGGCGGCATGCCCAGGCCTATGACAAGCAGGGCTTCCTTCGGGGCACGCCGGAGGAGCTGCGGGCCTGGCTGAAGGAGAAGACCGGACTGCCCATTCAACCGATGTAACACAGAAGAACAGGAGTGTCAAACATGAGAAAAGAACTTCCCAAGGTCTATGAACCCCAGGAGGTGGAGAGCCGCATCTATGACATGTGGGAGAAAAACGGCTGCTTCAAGGGCCACCGGGACCCTGATAAAAAGCCCTTCACCATCGTCATGCCGCCCCCCAACGTCACCGGACAGCTCCATATGGGCCACGCAATGGACTCCACCCTCCAGGATATCTTGATCCGCTTCAAGCGGATGCAGGGCTATGCCGCCCTGTGGGTCCCCGGCACCGACCACGCCGGCATCGCCACCCAGATCAAGGTGGAGGAGGAGCTCCGGGTGAAGGAGGGCCTGACCCGCTATGACCTGGGCCGGGAGAAATTCCTGGAGCGGGTCTGGGACTGGAAGGCCATGTACGGCGACCGCATTGTGGCCCAGCAGAAAAAAATGGGCGCCTCCTGCGACTGGGACCGGGC
>ENA-UERZ01001068-UERZ01001068.1-human-gut-metagenome-genome-assembly--contig:-NODE-1068-length-22403-cov-4.471468_pt1 | contig 22403 bp, 20 predicted proteins | sample MGYA00242997_ERZ507998 | MGnify/ENA primary metagenome ERZ507998 (study PRJEB26167, sample SAMN06115470) | human gut metagenome | host: Homo sapiens | place: China:Henan | collected 2016-06-23... | reverse complement strand
ACCATTTTTTCGAAGTCCTCGCGCGATATTGCGGCCTTGTTCCGGGCTTTGGTGCGGTAGTTATATACGGTGCTCAGCGAGCATCGCAGGAACGAGGCGATCTTGACGCTGTCGGTGATGCCCAGCCGCAGCAGGGCGTAAATCCGGAGTTCCTTGTTCAGCAGGTCTTCCGATTTGAGCACGATCCGTTCGTCCTCGACCAGCAGGGCGTTGAAATCGGCGACGAACGTCGGATAGAGGTTCAGGAATATGGCGTCGAAATTCTTATACAGTTCATCCAGTTCGTTCTCCATCATCGACGTGGATTTCAGCTGTTTGTATAACTCGTCGATCTGCCGGTTCTGCGCCAGTTTGTTCAGCGATTTCCGGTAGTCCTCTATCTTGTCGATATACATCGAACAGAGGTCGAAGAACCTCGCTATGTACTGTTCCTTGATGATGTTCGAATCGGTGAGCTGCGTGTTTTTCTCATGCAGTTCGTCGTTGAGCTGCATCAGGCGCCCGTTCGTCCGCGACAGCTCCTCCTTGATGCGGTACAGCTTGTGTATCTGCTGGTAAACGTAGATGAACAGCAGCACGAGGAACAGCGACAGGACGCTGATCAGGATCAGGTAGTGCTGCAACTTGGATTTGGACTTGGCCTCCTTGGCCTGGTAGATCGAGTTGATGATCGAATAGAACTTTGACATCTGGGTCGTGCGGAACTGCACGTTGCTGAATACCGCATCTTCGATGGCCGCCTGCGTGTACTTGAAAGCCCGTGAAAGGTCGCCCTGGTCGTAATACATCAGAGCCAGCGTGTGGAACGAGGCGTTCTCCTTCACCGCACTCTTCGCATCGGCGATCGCGGAGAGCATGAAATATTTCTTTCCAGCCTCCGGGTCTTTGTTCAGCCGGTAGAAATAACCGTAGGCATAGGCCGTCTCCGCGTAGAGCGGCGTGTCCTTGCCGACCTCTTCCAGCAACTCGTCGAGGATCGCCCTGGCTTCGTCCATCTTGCCGTTTCCCATAAGTTTGTAGCTCAGGTGTATCCTGTACCGGAACGATCCTGGGTCGGAAACCATCATCAGCGAGTCCCGGTAGATATTCATTTCGTGCAGGTGGCTGCGCTGGCTGCTCAGCGTGGCGTAGTGCTGGAAATAGCGGTTGTTGGCCTCGTAGTAGACGGGAAGCAGGTCGCGCGGGAGTTCGGACGATCGGATGGAGCGGAGTATCTGGTTCGCCTCGACGCACATGCCCGAAAAAGAGTAGAGCTGGGCGAGGTACATGTTCGACAGGTAGGTCAGCCTTTTGTTGTCCAGCTGCCTGGCGATTTCGAGGTTCCGTTCGACGTAGCGGATGGCCGAATCCAGCTTGTATTTCCTGAATTCTTCGTACAGCTTCGTATTGATCTCGTATTCCTGTTCCGGGGTCAGGTTGCTTACGCCCAGCAGGTTCCTCAGCCTGCTGATCCGCTCTTCCTTTTCGGCTTCGAAAATATGTTTGTTCTCGATTACGTAGTCCAGATATTCCGAGAGGGATTGCGTCTCGTCCTGCCGGCACGACGCTAATGCCAGCAAGCCGGAGAGCAGCAGGAGTAACCTTATCGGACGTATGGAATTTCGTAGTTTCATGGCCTCTTCGTATGCAGCCTTCCGTAGCAAAAACGGCAGGTTGCGGGCTGCCGTAAAAAAATGATATTTTATGCTACGAAGTTAAGGCTATTTATAGGATAAATATTGTTTCTTTTTATGTATTTATTGTCTGATATTCGTATTTTTTAGGGTGTCTTTGGCGATTGCTGCGCTTCGGGAGCCGGGGATATTCCGGAGGCTTCTTTTCTGGGACATAATGCCGGATTTGTGAATCAGGCATCTGTAATCCGTTGTGTCATTGTCTGAAACATTTTTTTATGGACTTCCAAATATGGTAACATGCCACAGGTGTTTCCCTCTTCCGCTTCCATTGCAGGCATCTGGCTGTGGGACACGGTATTGTCCGGGATTTTCCGCCGATGGGGCCGGCCCGTAACAACGATCCGATATTACGGAAACGTTTTTTACACCGGCAAAGTGTGTCCCCGCGGACTGATTTGCGCGAAAGCTGTTTCGCCCCTCCCCTCTCTTTCGGACGGGAATGGCGCAAAAACGATAAATTTTGCTACCTTTGTCGCCTGTATGAAGGCATCGCTCAAAAAGACTTATGCTTCGCTCGGCGCCGACGGCCTGGTAGCTTTGTGGCTCGGCGTGTGGTGGGTGTGCAACCTCCTGCAGGCCGGGTTTTCCGAACTGGCCAACGACGAAGCGTATTACCATATGTTCGCTGAAAACCTCGCATGGGGATATTTCGACCATCCGCCGATGACCGCCTTGCTGGTCTGGCTCGGCGAGCACCTTTTCGGGGGCGAACTGGGCGTGCGGTTTTTCTTTACGGTGCTGCAACCGCTCTACCTTTATATACTATGGCGGATAATCCGCCCCGCGGATGCCGACCGGCGCGACGCGGCGCTTTTTGTCGTCCTCTCGGCCGCGACGCTGATGTTGCAGCTCTACGGCTTCATCGCCGTGCCCGACGGCCCGCTGATGATGACCACCGCGCTGTTCCTGCTGACATTCAAGTGGTTCTCCGAGAACCGGCGTTGTGCATGGCTCTGGATGGGGGTTGCCATGGCGCTGATGGCTTACAGCAAATACCACGGGGCGCTGGTCGTACTCTTCGCGCTTGCGGCGACCCCCCCCCGTCTGTTCCTGCGTCCGACCCTATATCTCAGCGGCGCGGTAGCGCTGTTGCTGCTCGTGCCGCATTTCGTGTGGCAGTACGAGCACGACTGGGCCTCGCTGGCCTATCATCTGGCGGGGCGTAATTCGGTGTTCCGGCCCAATTATGTCGCCGAATACCTGCTCAACCTGCTGGTGGTCTTCAATCCCTTCTTCGTGCCGTTGTACGTGAAGGCCTGGATCGCCGTGAAGCCGCAGAACGCCGTCGAACGTGCGCTGAAGTTTATCCCCGTGGCGTTCATCGTTTTTTTCCTGCTCTCGACATTTCGCGGTTACGTGCAACCCCAATGGGTGATCGTCGCCGTTTTCGGCCTGATCTATACGCTTTTCACCTATGCCCGCCGGCATTCCCGCACGCGGCGTTACCTGATGTGCGCCGGGCTGGCGACCGTTTTGCTGGTCGGTCTGGTACGTCTCGAAATGATCTTCAATCCGCTGGGCCTGCGTTTCGAGGTCTTCGACAATCCTGCGAGCTACGGCCGGATCGCCGGGATCGCCGACGACCGCCCCGTCGTTTTCCGCCATGGCTATGCCGTCGCGGCCAAATACGCCTTCTATACCGGGGGCGAGGCCTACTGCCAGCCCAATATCCGCTACCGGACGCACCAGTGGCAGTTCCGCGACGACGATACGCGCTTCGCGGGACACGAGGTGCTGGTAGAGACGCCTTACGACGGGGCGGATACCACGGGCCGCGTCCGGAGCGTCGTATTGCCCAACGGCAAACGCTTCACGTGGTTCGTCGACCCGCATTTCCATCCGACGCGCCTGGTGGATATTGCCTTTACGGGGCTGCCCGAACAGGTCGTTCCGGGCGATACGCTGCGTTTGACGCTGCGCATCTCGAACCCCTATCCCTATGCGATTGGGGTCTGCGGGGATCGGTCGCTCGTGATGCTCTGGAAGCACGGTGGCTTCCGCGTCGAGGCATTCGATACGGGGGAGCATTTCAATATCCCGGCCGGGGATACCATCACGCGCGAGGTGCGGTTCGTCGTCCCGGAGCAACTCTCCGGCGCCGGTTTCGATGCCGGTTTCGCCCTGCGCCGCGATGGGTATACGAATTGGTTTAACGGGAAACCTCTCCGCACGGAAGTCGTCGCACCATGATCCAGCAGTTCATCAAATTCTGTGTCGTCGGAGGTTCGGGGGTCTTCATTGATTTCGGGATCACTTACCTTTGCAAGGAGTGGCTGCGCCTGAACAAGTACCTGGCCAATTCGCTGGTTTGCCTCTGTGCTTCGACCTCGAACGCTTTCCGGAACCGCATCTGGACGTTCCATAATGAAAACCCCGACATTGCCGGGCAATACCTCCGTTTCCTCGGTATCGCAGCCGTCGGGCTCGTGATCAACAACCTCACGATCTATCTGCTGCACGAACGCTGGAAACTGAATTTCTACCTGGCTAAATTATTTGCCATCGGGGTGGTCACCTTCTGGAATTTCTTCATGAACTATTTCTTTACGTTCTGATTTCCGGGGTGCTCGGATTCCGCTGTAAAGTACGTATGCATAAATGCCAGCCTTCCGGGAGGCTGGCGTCCGTATTCCTGCCGGATGGCCGTCACTGGTTTTTCGTGCTCCTGATCGAACGAAACGGAAGTCCCAGTACGCCGAAGAATGCTTCGCGGAAGATGCCGCCGCTCATTTTCGAGGTGCCCTCGCGGCGTTCGACGAAGATGATCGACACCTCCTTGAGTTTGAGTCCCAGCCGCCATGCCGAGTATTTCATCTCGATCTGGAACCCGTATCCCTTCATCTTCACGGCGTCGAGGTCGATCGTCTCCAGCGCGTGGCGCGAGTAGCAGACGAACCCCGCCGTTGCGTCGCGCAGGGGCATGCGGGTCACGATGCGTACGTACATCGAGGCAAAGTAGGACATCAGCAGGCGCGACATCGGCCAGTTCACGACGTTCACGCCCTGCACGTAACGCGAACCTACCACTACGTCGTTCCCTTCGGCCGCAGCCTGGTACAGCCGTAGCAGATCGTCGGGATTGTGCGAGAAGTCGCAGTCCATTTCGCAGATGTAGTCGAACCCGTTGTCCAGTCCCCAGCGGAACCCCGTCAGATAGGCCGTGCCCAGCCCCTGCTTGCCGCTGCGTTCCAGCAGGTGCAGCGTCGCGGGGAATTCCTGCTGGCGCTCTTTGACGATTGCTGCGGTGCCGTCGGGCGAACCGTCGTCGATGACGAGCATTTCGAAAGTCTCGGGCAGCGAGAAGACCTTGTCGATCATCGCCGAAATATTCTCTTTCTCGTTGTATGTCGGGATAATTACCAGTTTGCGCATAGGGGCTCGTTTTGGAATTTCTTACACAAAGGTAACATTATTTTGCAAATCTGTGCCGTGCGCCCTGTTTTTCTGCCGGGCGCCGTCGCCGGGCTGCCGTTTTACCGTCTGTCGGTTGTTTTGGGGCCTGTCCAGGCCGTTTTTCCGCCTGCCCGGCCGTTTCGGTGCCGGGGCGCGGGTTCACGGCGGCCCGTGAAGTTGCCTGTTTGCGCCGTTTCATGGCGCGGATCGCCTGTTTGTCCGTGTCGCTCACGCGCAACGATTCGACGATTTTTTGCAGCGATTTGTTGAATGTCCAGTCGTCGAGCGAGCAGCTGCCGAGCCACTCGTGTGTCCGCTGCGGGAATTTTATGTAGCAGACCGACACCGCCCATGCCACGGCCATACGGGCGTAGTAGGCTTCGTGGCGGACGCCGTCGAGCAGTTGCAGCAGTGCCTCGAGGTGCTCCCCGTCGACGAAATTCCCCAGCCCCGTCACCACGGCGAAACGCACGTCGTATTCGGCTTCGGATCGGAAATAGGGCTGTATGAATTCCCACATCGGCTGCCGTTCGGCCGCCTTCAGGCGCCAGCAGAAACAGTCGCAGACCGCCCAGTTGTTGATTTTGGGCACGAAGCGCGCCACATGCTCCAGCTTCTCGGCCGGCGTGCAGCGGGCGCAGCCGATCACCAGCCCCTGCAACATCCGCTCCTCGAAATAGAAATCCTCGGCTTCGGCCAGGTATGTGCGCCAGTCGCCTGCGGCGATCTGGCGGGCTATCTTGCGCAGTACCGGCAGGCGTATGCCCAATACGTTTTCCACGCCCGGCATCAGTGCCGCGGTGAATTTCATGTATTTCGGCTCCTGGAGTTCGAGCAGTTGGTCGCGGAGGGTCATCGTTTCCGGGATTCGGGGCTATGCCGCCACGGGCAGGGCGGGTCGCCGTGTGCGGTTATTGTTTTTTCGTGACGGTGCGGTAGCAGCCGATGCCGCTCACCTCGGTCGATACCTCGCCGATCAGGGGCGCTTTGGCATTCACCCCTGTCTGCACCATGATGAAGTCGACCTGTGCGAGGTTGGCCGGGGCGCCATCGGCCGTTACGGCGTCGCTGATCCGCAGGCGGTTGGTCATGCCGGTGCGGTCGGAGGCCGAATAGTTGTCGGCGTAACCCCATGCAAAAGGCTCCATCGTCCATTTTTCCCCGGCTTTTCCGATATTGTCCGGCAGCCGTGTCCCTTCGAATGTGAATTGCTCCCCGAGCCATTCGGGGTAGTAGGCCTGCGTGTGTTCTTTCACACGGTCGATCGTGCCGCTGCCGCCCGTGTTGTCACTCCAGGCTACCGGGGCGTCCGCCTCCGCGGGGCGGGTATAGGTGATCTTGTAGCCGCGGATCGTTTCGGCGTTGTCGTATTCGCTGCCCCGCAGTTCGTACCACGTATCGTTGGGCGCTCCGTCCCCGTTGGCGTCCTGCGACACCCACACGATGCCCGGTTCGGACGACGTGTCGAACTGGTTGCCTTTGACGTAGAGGTCGTATCCGCCCGTGTTGGGCACGGGTTCCGCGAAGGCCGCCACGATGCGGCCTCCCCAGCCGCCGAGCGAAACCCAGTTGTTCGAGGCGAGGCGGTCGGCGGCATAGCGCAGGGCGTCTGCCTCCGATGCCACATGGTCGAACCCGGCCATCGTGCCGTTGATGAACTGGCCCGGTGCCGGGGTGTATTCGAGGATCGTGGCGACGGGCTCCTGGATCTGCGTGGTCGTGGTCTCTTCGCCGGAATTGCAGGCGGCGAAAAGAAGCGCCGCGAGCGGGAATGCATATTTATTCATGTTTTCCATAATTTTTACGGTTTCGGCCGGGATTCGGCCCGGGTATTCCCCGGGCTTGCCGGCGCCCGGGCTCCTGCCCCCCCCCTCCCCGGGCGTTTTCTCCGCGCCGGAGGGGGGCCGTCCGCAACTGCACCGGTCGCCCGGCGTACGATCCGCCGCAGGGTGGCACGGGGCCGCGTCGGGGTGTCGGTTTGCCTGCCTGTCCCGAACGGGACAAAAATACTCTTTTTTCGGCATATGGCAGCCGGGATACGGGCAAAAAGCCGGGGTTTCGAAAAAAAGATTAACTTTGTGAAAAATATCCGGGAAGTATGGCGGTCGAAATAGAGTGTGTGACAGAGGTATCCGATGAACTCGCCGAGGCGTTCGCAAGGCTCATGCCTCAGCTTTCGCCCCGGCTGGGGGCACTCTCCCGCCAGGCCATAGAACGTGTTGTGTGCAGCGATGGCGCGGCGCTGTTCGCCGCCCGGCTGGATGGCCGGATCGCCGGGGTGCTGACGCTGGTGTGGTACGACGTACCTTCGGGCCGGAAGGCATGGGTCGAGGATGTGGTGGTCGATGCCGCAGCCCGCGGCTGCGGTGCCGGTGAGGCGCTGGTGAAGGCTGCCACGGAGCATGCCGCCCGCATCGGTGCTGCGAAGGTGATGCTCACCTCGAACCCTGCGCGCGAAGCTGCCCGGGGCCTTTACCGTAAAATCGGATTCGAAGAGGCGGGGACTACGGTTTTCGTCTTTAAAACAGATAGGAAATGAAAAAAATCGTGAAGATTGTGGCCATTGTCGTGGCCGTTGTTCTGGTGGCGGCTTTTGTCGCCCCGATGTTGCTGAGGGGGAAGATCGCCCAGATCGTGAAGCGCGAAGCCAATGAGATGTTCGACGCACGGGTCGATTTCGAAAAACTCGACATCAGCCTGCTGCGCCATTTCCCGCGCGCGTCGCTCGACCTGAAAGGGCTGACCGTCGTGGGCGCGGGGCCGTTCGAAGGCGATACGATCGTTGCCGCGAACCGCATATCGGTCGTCGTGAACCCGATGTCGCTGTTCGGCGACGACGGGTTCGAAGTGACAAAGGTCATCCTCGCCGAACCGGCGCTGCACGCGCATAAACTCGCCGACGGCAAGGTCAACTGGGACATCGTGAAGGCTTCGGGGGAGGAACCCGCCGCCGGGGAAGTGTCTTCGGAGGAAGGTTCTTCGTCGTTCAGCCTCTCGATTCGCGATTTCAGGATCAGCGACGCGACGATCCGCTATGAAGACGATTCGACGGGCATGCGTTTTTCGACGGCACCCCTCTCCCTTCGCCTGCGGGGCGACATGTCGGCCGACCAGACCGACCTCGACCAGACCGACCTCGACCTGCGGCTTACGGCCGGTGCCGTGCGGCTGGTTTCGGGCGGAATTCCGCTGCTGAGCGACGCCGAGGCGGAGCTCGACGCCGTGATCGCGGCCGACCTGAAGAACAACCGTTTTACCTTCTCCCGGAACCGTCTGCGCCTCAATGCGATCGAGCTTACGCTCGACGGCTGGGCCGAAATGAAGGACGATGCCGTGGCTATGGATATTACGGCCGGATGCGACAAGGTGCAGTTCAAGGACGTGCTTTCGCTTGTCCCGGCATTCTATACCCGCGATTTCCGCAACCTGTCCGCCTCCGGCGAACTTTCGATGGCGCTGTGGGCCCGTGGCGAGATGCGCGGGGCGGCGCTCCCGGCCTTCGAACTCAAGACTGAGGTGCGCAACGGCATTTTCCAGTATTCGTCTTTGCCCAAGGCGGTCGACGGAATCAATATCGCCGTACGGATAGCCAACCCCGGCGGCGTCATGGACAAGACCGAGGTAGACCTTTCGGAATTCACGCTCCGCATGGCGGGAAACACGCTTTCGGCATCGCTCTATGCGACGAACCTGGTCAGCGATCCGGTATTCCGCGCCGCGGCCGACGGACGGGTAGACCTGGGGGCGGTGAAAGAGGTTTACCCGCTCGGTGAGGATGTAGCCCTGAGCGGACTGATTAGCGCCGACGTGAAGGTTTCGGGGCGCATGTCCGATGTCGAGAAGGCCCGTTACGGGCAGATCGGCGCCTCGGGGACGTTCGTCGTCGAGAAACTCGGCCTCTCCATGCCCGGCCTGCCCGCGGTGCATATCCGCCGTGCCGCGGCTACGATCACCCCGGCGTCGATGACGCTGGGCGAGTTCGGCGTGACCGTGGGTAAGAGCGACCTTGCGGCCAACGGCCAGCTTACGGGGTATATCGGCTACCTGCTGCGGGGCGACAAGCTCTCCGGGCGCCTTTACGTGAAATCCGACCTGCTCGACCTGAACGAGATCATGAACGCCATGCCGGCCGACGAAGAAACCGCCGGCGGGGAAGCTGCTGCCCAAACGCCCGCCGAGTCTCCTGCTCCCGCGCAGGCGCTCGAAGTCCCGCGCAACCTCGACCTTTCGCTCAAGACCGAGTTGCAGAAGGTGTTGTTCCAGAAGATGACCATCGGCGGCATTACCGGCGAAATGCGCATGGCGGACGGAACTTTGTCGCTCAGCCGCCTGCGTATGCAGCTCTTCGGAGGTACGGCTACCGCATCGGGCAGCTACTCGACGGCCTCCGATCCGCAGCGCCCGGCGCTGCAACTCTCGTTGGGGCTTTCGGGGGCATCGTTCTCCAAGACCTTCGACGAGTTGGAGATGGTGCAGAAACTCGTCCCGGTCTTTGCCAAGACGGGCGGCGACTATTCGCTCTCGCTCGATATGTCCGCGACGCTCGATGCGCAGATGTCGCCCGACCTGCAGTCGGTCAACGCCACGGGCGAGATCAAGTCGGCCAATATCCGCATCCAGAACATTGAGGCGTTCGATGCACTGGCCAAGGCGCTCAACAACGACAACCTGCGTAAGATCGAGGCCAAGGACGTGGCTATCCGCTTCGCCATCCGCGACGGACGTATCGCTACGGAGCCTTTCGACCTGAAGATGGGCGACATCAGGATCAACATGTCGGGTTCGACGGGGCTCGACCAGACCATCGACTATACGGCCAGGGTAGCCCTCCCGGCCGGTTCGACGGGCGGTATCCTGCAATCGGTCAACGTCGGTATCGGCGGCACGTTCACCTCGCCCAAGATCACGCTCGGTGTGAAGGAGGCCGCCGAACAGGCCGTGAAGAACGTCGTCGACCAGCAGATCCAGAAGCTCACGGGCAGTGAGTCGCTCGGCGAGGAGATCCGCAAACAGGCCGACAACCTCCGGGCCGAGGCCGCGAAGGCGGGTGAGAAACTCGTCGAGGCCGCCCAGGCGCAACGGACGAAGCTTATCGACGGTGCGAAGGAGAAAGGTGCGCTGGCCAAGCTGGCTGCCGAGAAGGCCGGGGATAAACTGGTCGAGGAAGCCCGCAAACAGGCCGACAAACTTGCGGCCGAGGCCGATAAACAGATCGAAAAACTCACGGCGAAGCAGGAATAAACGATGCTTGTCATTTTTGCCGTCATCATCGGAGGAATCATTGCGGGGCGCCTGCTGTCGAGCTGGCGCCTCGTATTCGTCTCCCGTATGATTACCGTGATTATCTGGCTCCTGCTGTTCCTGCTGGGACTGGAAGTCGGTTCCGACCCTGCCGTCGTGGGTGGTATGGCGACCCTCGGACGCACGGCCTTCGTCATCTTCGCATGCTCGGTCGCGGGCAGTATCTGCATGTCGTGGCTGTTGTGGCGCTGCGTCCGGCGGGGAACCGCATCCCGGCCTCCCGCAGAAGGGATGCCGGAACAGGCCGGGGCTGTCGCTGCGGGGATCGAGGCGCCGCAACCGCGCGTTACGACCTCTGCCGGTACGGGAATGCCCGGGCCGGCCGTTGCAGTGGAGTGTCCCGGACAGAACGCCGGGCGTGTTGCGGGGGAGCACGTCGTAAGCGGGGCGGACGCGGCGCTTTCGATGTGGGGCGCCTTGCGGGGGAGTCTGGTGATCGTCGCCTTTTTCGTCGCAGGATGTCTGGCGGGGCTCTCCTCCGCCTTGCCGTTCGACGTGGCGGGGTCGCGCCTCAGCACCTATGTGCTCTATGCCCTGATGTTTTGCGTGGGGATCACCCTCGGCAACGATACGACCCTCGCGGGACGTGTCCGGCGGCTCGATCCGCGGCTGGCGCTGCTGCCCGTGATGACGGCCGTCGGTACGCTGGCCGGCGCTGCCTTGTCGACACTGCTCCTGCCGCCGCTTACGGCCGGGGACACGATGGCCGTCGGCGCTGGGTTCGGCTACTACTCGCTTTCGAGTATCTTCATCGCCGATTTCCGGGGTGCGGAGCTGGGAACCGTGGCATTGCTCTGCAATGTCATGCGCGAGCTGTTTACGCTGTTGGCCGCGCCCCTCGTCGCCCGGTGGTTCGGGCCGCTGGCCGCCGTCTCGATCGGCGGCGCCACGACTTTCGATACCACCCTGCCGATCATCACGCAGTCCGCAGGAAAACCCTATGCCGTGGTGTCGGTCTTCCACGGCTGCGTGCTCGATTTCAGCGTCCCGTTCCTGGTGACGTTCTTCTGTACGATGTAAATTTTGCGATTTAAATTCGGATACGGATGCCCTTCCGGGATGCTTTTGCCGCTGCTACGGCAAGAAGTCCCCGCCACTGCGGGGATTCAGCGCGGGACGGCAACAAACGCGGCGTTCCGCCGCGGGGTGTTTCGGGGTTATCTTTTTATGTAGGTCTGCAACGCCGCGACGTATTCGGCGAAGGCATCGCGTCCGGTGTCCGTGATGCGACAGACCGTGCAGGGCATCTTCCCGCGGAAGGTCTTTTCGATTTCGATATAATCCGCCTTCGCCAGCTTGTCCAGTTGTACCGAAAGGTTGCCCGCCGTGGCTCCTGTCTGCTGTCGGATAAAGACGAAGTCGGCGCTCTCGACCCCGATGAGGATCGACATTACGGCCAGTCTCAGTTCCGAATGCAACAGGGGATTCAGTTCTTTGAACATTGCTTGCGGGTTATGTGGCGGAGGATAAAACCGGGTAGCAGTACGAGCAATATGCCATGGGCGGAGAGTTCGAGCATCCATGTTCCGCCTTGGGCGTCGAACGGCATGCGGAACGTATAGTTGAACGCCATGATGAGCTCGAAGACCGAGAGCATGAGCAACGCTGCGAACGACCCCGATTGCTGGGAACCTTTGCCCCGGTAGAATTCGGCGGTGATGGCCAGTGCCGTGCCGAGCAGCAGTTGCATGACGCCTACGGGGTTTATCGTGTTTCCGGGGATGGTTACGGCATAGACGATCGCGGCGGCCGAGATCATCGCCGGCATGCCCCATATCAGGATCAGCAGGTCGTCGAACCCCGTGCGGACGAGGGCCTTCCGCCGCGAATTGCGAACCGTCCAAATATAGCCGCAGACCAGCGGAACCAGCCCGCTCCACAGCACGCGCACGTCGCCTGTCCAGCGGTAAAGCCCGTATTCGGCCAGTGCCGTGAGGCTGAGCAGCGCTCCCCAGCAGATGAACAATTCGCCCCGTACGTAATTCATGCGGCGCATATTGCGGTCGAAGACGCGAGCGATGATGTCCAGCGCTTCCGTTTCGGATATTTTCTGCTTGTCCATTGCGTTATCCGTTCGTATGGTTCGACTTGTAGTTGAGGATATGTCCCGGGATAATCATCATCACGACGAATCCGACGGCGAAGAGGGTCGGCATCCAGTAACCGCTCACGATGAGCGAAACGGGAGCGAGGACGATAGCCGCCGTACCGCCGGCGGTGGCCGGGCGGAACCGGATGATCAGCCCCGTGATCGTGGTTCCCATGCCCATCGTCAGCAGGATGATGAACAGGATCGGCAGCCGTATCTGGCTGAAAAGCGAGAGCATGCTGACGAACCACGCCGTGAGGCCCATCACCAGCCATACGTTGTTGATGACGCGGTCGACGAACGTGCTGACTTTGCCTTCGGTATGCTTGTCGCGTGTCAGCCACATCAGCAATGCGCCCAGTACGGGGAGCAGCATCCACAGGATGTTCCATTTCGGATTCTGGAAATAATACACCGCACCCATGACCAAGAGCGTCGTGAAGACGGTCACGTAACCCCAGACCAGGAACGGCCGTCCCGAGTTGCGCAGCATACGGTTGCGGGTGTTGTCGATCATGCGGCTGATGAGCGCGATGCTCTCGGCGGCATTCAGTTGCTTGTCTTCCATAGCGATGTGTTTTTGCGTCCGTTTCATGTCGTTTCAGTGGGCGTCGGGTGTTTCGCCGCCGCCCTTGTCGGCACGGTACTGCCCGGAATGTTTATAACGGTAGTGGAGCAGGTGCCCCGGGATGATCAGCATCAGGACGAATCCTGCCGTGAATAATACGAGGTGCCAGTGGTCGGTAATCGCGAGTGAAACCGATCCCAATACGATCCCCGCCGTACCTCCGGCGATGCCGGGCGTGAACCGCAGAATCAGGCTGGTGATGGCGATTCCCATGCCGATCATCAGCAGGATGGTGAACGTTACCGGAATCCGGATGATGAGCAGCACCGCCAGCGAGCCGACCAGCAGGGCGGCGAACCCGATGACCTTCCAGATTATGTCTATCACCTGGTCGACGTAAGTGCGGGAACAGGATCCGGTCGTTTCGGATCCGAGCAGGCGGGTTATGAGGTAGCCGGCTACCGGCAGCATGAACCAAAGGTAGTTCCAGTGTGTGTTGTCGAAATAGCTTGCCAGCCCCCAGACGGCGAGTGTCGTGGCGACCGTAACATAACCCCATGTCAGCAGGTGGAGCCCGGCGCTGCCGGCCATGCGGTTGCGTGTATTTTCGATCATGCGGCCGATGAGTACCAGACTCTCGGCGGCGTTCAGTTTCTTATCTTCAGTCATGCGCGTCGTTTGATTTCGCCACTTTGTCCGCATCGCGCCTTACCTGCCGCCTGAGTGCATAGCCGGCACCCGTGAGCCCGATGAGGATCGCTGCGGCGAATTGCAGCAGGTTGTAGTCGGGGTCGGCATTGAGCCACGAGTCGCGGGTAATGCCGAAGCCGATCGGTACGACGATGCATGACGCGTAGTACATGTATCTGTTGCGGATCACCTGCCTCGAGATGAAGAGCCCGGCGCCGATCAGCAGCAACGCGGGAAAGAGCGGGTCGACCGCCCACGGGTCGTACCCGCAAATCAGGATCGCCGACAGGACGACCAGTGAGGCTATGCAGCTCCATATCTGTTCCAGCAGCCGGTCGGTGTAGCTTTTGACCTGCGGGGCGCGGAACCTGTTATGCCACCAGGTCACGGCGCCCCCTGTTGTCGCGGCTGGCAGCCACAACCATAGCCAGGTGCGGCAGTCGGTGGTTTTCAGCAGGACGAAGATCACGATGGCGGTCGCGGCCAGCAGGTATCCCCACAGGAGGAACAGGTTGCTGCTGCCGAATGAGAGCCGTTGGCGGGTGCCGCGGATCATCTGCTGGATGAGTTCGATGCGCTGGTCTGCGTCGAGGTTTTTTTCTTCCATGGCGGATGGTGGGTTACGGGGGATAAAGTTACGAATTATTTTTTATTGTTCCGTGCTTTTCACGAGGCGCTTGCGCTGGGTTTCCGCTGCACTTTCGACGGTGCGGGCGCGGAATTTTTTGCCGGTGCGGAAATTCCAGGCCGCGCCGACTTTCCACAAGCGCCCCGACCAGGCTTGCCCTGTGTCGATCGTGCGCCGCATGCCGTCGGTCAGGGAGGCGAACTCCCAGTCGCAGCCGGTGATGTTCGACAGGGTGCAGAAAAGCGTCAGGCGTTTGCCGAAGAGCTGTTTTTTGACGGTCGCCGAGAGCGTGTGGCGCGGCCCGACCTCGCTGTTGCCCGAGTAGAGGCGGCTTTGGGCACGGTAGACGGCTTCGGCGAAGAACCCGGCCGGCAGCGTGAACGAGCAGGTGGCGTCGGCGAACATCAGGTAGTGCGTCGCAGGGCTGTCGGTGCTGTTGAGCCGGATGCGCTGCATCACCCCGACGGCATTGACCGAGAGGTTCCACCAGCGGGTGATTTTCGCCGGGACGCTCGCCGCCACGAACCAGTGGTTCTCTGTGTAATGGTTTTCGGGACGGATATACACGGCGTCCGGGGCGGTTGCGTCCCTGTGTGCGATTTCGCGAATCAGGTCGTGGTGCAGGTTGCCGCCCACGGTGAGCGTGTAACGGTATTTCCATACGGCCGTGAGCGAAAAACGGTGTATGTAGGTCGGCCGCAGCGAGGGGTTGCCCGATTGCCAGCTGTAATCCGATATGCGGATCCGTGCGGGGTTCAGCGCCGGGAATGCCGGGCGTTCGATGTTGCGGCTCCACTGCGCCACGAGCAGCCATGTGCGCAGGGCGTTGAGCGCGCGGCTGACCGAAACGTTTGGGAACAACCCGAAATAGGAGCGGCCGAAGGCCTGCGATGCGACGGAGGTGTATTCACCGCGCAGCCCGGCCGAAAGCTCCCACCGCCCGGCGCTGTACTCCAGCGAGGCATAGGCCGCGCCGATCTGCTCGGTGTAGTGCTGGTCGTAGCTGTATTCGGGCAGTGCGAGCCATGTGCCCTGCGTCTGTGCTGCGTAGCGGCTTTTGTCCGCCATGTCGTTGCGGGTGTAGCGCAGCCCCGCGCGCAGTGTCAGGCCGTGCGGCAGTTTGCGCGTAAGCCCGGCGTCGGCCGTCAGGATGTCGTATACGGAACCCGTGGCGGATTCGTAGAGCGAGTCGCGCAGGGTTCCGGGTGCGCAGGTCGTCGTGTGGTAGCTGTTGTCGCCGTCGGAGGTGTAACGCGTGTAGTCGGCGATCAGTTTGAACTGCGAACCCAGCGTGTCGATCTTCCAGATGTAATTGGCGGTTGCGGTCAGGGTATTCCCATCCATGTGCTGGCGGTAGCGGCTGTCGCTCTGGGTTTGTCCGAGTGTGGTGCGCGATAGTGTCGGCATGTGGGTGCTGCGTTCCGTGTATTCGATGTCGAAACCTGCGGTGTGTTTCGGCGTCGGGTCGAAGACCGCGGAGAAATGCCCGCGCCCGTAGTTTGTGCGGCTCTTCGAATCGCTCCTGCCGGCGAAGGGCAGCGGCTGCCCGGCCTGTTCGCGGGTCTCCGTGAAGCGGCTTTCGGCAACCGGAGTGAAGCTTCCCGACCCCGATGCGGTGAGTGTCCAGCGCCCTGTGCGGATGCCGATACGCCCCGAAGGGGTATAGCCCGCTATCCGGTTGCTTTGCACCGTGGAGAATTGCAGGTTGCCGTCCATGCCGCCGTCGCGGCGCCGCCGGAGCGTGATGAGGATCGCCCCGCCGCGCGTGTCGGCTGCGAACTCGGTGCCGGCCAGCGGCATGACCTCGATGCGGGCGATGTCGGCTGCGGTCAGGCTGCGCAGGTAGGTGGTGGTCTCCTCCGCCGAACCTTTCAGCTCGCGGCCGTCCACGTAGACTTTCGTCCCGCCGGCGCCGTTGATCGAGATGCCGTTGTCACCCAGCCATACGCCCGGCGCCCGCGCCAGCAGTTCGGTGCCGTCCTGTCCCGCGAGTGCGGGCGTATTCCCGATGCTGACCACGAACCTGTCGGCCTGCCGTGTCACCGTCTCGGCGGTCACCGTCACCTCGCTGATTCCGAGAGGTGCAAGGGGCAAATCCCCGAGGTCGGTATCCGCTGCGGCGACGCATACCTCCTGTTCGAAGGGCCGGTAGGCGACGTGTCGCAGTACGAGCGTGTAACGGCCCGTATCCGCCGTGAGCACGAAGCCCCCTGCGTCGTCGGTCGTCGTGCCCGCTGCCTGGCGTCCGTCGCGCAGCAGGACTGTCGTGGCGTAGCCGACCGGGCTCTCGCCCTCCAGGACGCGCCCCCGGAGGGTGTGTTGAGCTGCGGCCGGGATCGTCGCGGCGAGCAGCAGTGCGGTGAGCTGCGGGCGGTACATGCGCCTATTCGTTTTCGGTGGCAGGATAGTAGAGCTTCAGCGTGGCCGTGTTGTGCTCGGCGGGAAGCTTGCATTTTCGGGTGGCGTAGCCTTCGGCGGGGCCGCGCTCGCCCATCTTCATTTTGTAATCGCCGTCTTCGTCGTGGAAAAGCGAAAGCTCGGCCGCATCGGCTTCGATGCCTTCGAGCGTCACGACGACTTTGCCGGCCCTTGCGGCTGCCATGCCGTAGACGGGCTGTTCCTGCCCGGCGACCTTGGCCATGACGAGGATGTTGCCCTTGTCGTTGCGAATGTCCGATACCGTGACTTCGAGCGTCTTGGCCGAGACGGCCGTGGAGGCCAGCATGAGGCTGGCGGCCCGTAACAGGTGTAAGGTTTTCATAACCGGGATTTTTATGGGTTTAACGGTAATCTTTGTCCTCGTCGCAGCCCGTCAGGTACCATGCGAGCGAGAGGATCAGGTTCAGTCCCCAGCCGGCCATGACCCATACCACCCACCAGTAGTGGGGCGAGGTGTACCAGTTGACGAAGGTGAGGAACGCGCATACCGCGACGTAGGTGGTGATGCGGCGGGCGAACCAGCGGCCGAAAAGGCGGCGTTTGTCGGTGGTGTTTTCCAGAAGTTCCATAGGTTTGCGGTGTGAAATGACTCTCTTGGTTTATAAATCTATTGTAAATATAAAGTAGTTTGTGAAATAAACCAAATTTTCGGACAGGAATTTTCGAAAAAATTCGATACCTATATTAACAGCCGGGTTGTTTTTATGCACGCGGGGTATTCCCGGTTGCCGGAAAAAATGTAAATTTGCGGGAAATAAATTGATACCGCACCGATATGAAGAAACTCATTTTGTCCCTTATTTGCCTTGCCGCCGCATGGGGTGCCGCGGCCAAGGTCGAACTGCCCGAGATCATCGGCAGCGACATGGTGCTCCAGCAAAATGCCCAATGCCGCCTCTGGGGCTGGGCCGATCCCCGTGCCACGGTGCGGATCGAGACCTCGTGGGGTGCCGAATGCACCGTGCGAAGCGATGCCGACGGCCGTTGGTCTGCGCGGGTGGACACCCCGGCCGGCAGTTATGAGCCGCAGCAGGTAACGATCGCAAGCGGCGAGCGGATCGTACTCGACAACGTACTGATCGGCGAAGTCTGGTTCGCCGGCGGGCAGAGCAATATGGAGATGCCGCTCCGCGGGTTCAATAACTGTCCCATCGCCGGGGCCAACGAGATCATAGCCCGTGCGGGGAGTATGCGCGACAGGCTCCGCTACGTGAAAATACCCCTCACGGCGGCCTATACGCCCCAGGATCGGGTTCCGGGGAAATGGAGGCCATGTACGGTGGAGACCGCGCCCGATTTCACCGCCACGGGTTATTTCTTTGCCGAACTGCTCGCCGACGTGCTGCACGTACCCGTCGGCATCGTCGACTGCACGTGGGGCGGGACGCGCGTCGAGGGTTGGACGAACCGCGAGATACTGGAAACCTATCCCGATATCGACCTGACGGAAAAAGGCATCGAGGCTACGACCGACTGGCTGCGCCCGATGGTGATGTACAATGCCATGTTGCACCCGGTTGCGGGGTATACCGTCCGTGGCTTCCTGTGGTATCAGGGTGAATCGAACGTAAACCAGTATAAGGACTATGCCGTCCGCCTTTCCAACATGGTCGGGCTGTGGCGTTCGCTCTGGAAGCAGGGCGATATCCCGTTCTATTACGTCGAAGTCGCCCCCTTCGCCTATGGCAGCGGCAACGGCCCCTATCTGCGCGAAGCGCAGTGGGAAGCACGGGAACTCATCCCCAACAGCGGCTTGATCTGCACGAACGACCTGGTGGAACCCTACGAGGCAACCAATATCCACCCCAAGAATAAACGGGAGGTAGGGCACCGGCTGGCCTACATGGCACTCAACAAGACCTACGGTTTTTCAGACATCGCCTGCGAAAGCCCGCGGTTCAGGTCGATCGGGATCCGCGACGGAAAGGCTTACGTTGCCTTGTCCCATACCGAAGAGGGGTTCAGCCGTATGGAGGATATCCGCGGGTTCGAGGTGTGCGGCCCCGACCGGGTATTCCATCCGGCCGATGTGGAGGTCGATAGGCGGGAGCTGTTGCTGGTCGTCTCGTCGAAAGAGGTTGCCAGTCCGGTTGCCGTGCGGTACGGGTTCCGCGACTTCATGCCCGGCAACCTGGCCAACATCCGGGGGCTGCCGGTCGTGCCGTTCCGCACGGACGATTTTTGAATGCCGTGATACCGTAACAGGAAACCCGCCGGGAGGCGGGTTTCCTGTTTATTTGGCCGGTATTTCTTTCAGTACCACGTCCACCCATTCGGGATGGCGGCGGATATATTGGGCGATGAAGGGGCACTGGGGGATCATTTGTAGTTTCTTGGCGCGCAGATCCTCCAGTACGTCGTGCACCAGCTCGGCGCCGATGCCCTGCCCTTCGTATTTTTCAGGGACTTCGGTGTGTGTCAGGATAATGAATCCCTGGGTTTTGATGTATTCGATGATGGCGATGTCATCGCCCAGGTCGAATTCATAGCGCTTTTCGTCGGCATTGTCGACCAGCGTGTGTTTTTTTCTTTCCATAACCTTGCGTTTTAGATAGTGGCTTTGCTTCTTCAAATATAGTTCCTAATCGGGAAAAATGTTACTTTTGCATCCGAAAGATGGAGCCTGTTTCCGACATACTGCTATCCTGGTTCGCCCGCGAAGGCCGTGACTTGCCCTGGCGTCGCACGCGTGACCCTTACCGGATATGGCTTTCGGAGGTTATCCTGCAACAGACGCGCGTGGCGCAGGGATTGGAGTACTACCTGCGCTTTACGGAGCGGTTCCCCGACATCGCCGCACTGGCAGCCGCGCCCGAGGACGAGGTGCTCAAACTGTGGCAGGGGTTGGGCTATTACAGCCGTGCCCGCAACCTCCATGCTGCCGCGAGGCAGGTCATGTCTCGGTTCGGCGGGGTGTTCCCTGCCACGTACGGGGAGGTGCGCGCGCTGCCCGGCGTGGGCGACTATACTGCGGCGGCCGTCTGCTCGATCGTTTACGACGCTCCGTGCGCAGTGCTCGACGGGAATGTATACCGGGTGCTGGCACGGCTTTTCGATATCGGCATCCCGATAGATACGACGGCCGGGAAGAGGACGTTCGCCGAGTTGGCGCAGTTGCAGCTGGATACTTCCCGCCCGGGACTTTACAACCAGGCGATCATGGATTTCGGGGCCCTGCAATGTACCCCCGCGCAGCCCCGGTGCGGGGATTGCCCCTTGGCTGGGCGGTGCCTCGCCCTGGCTGCGGGCACGGTGGGCGTGCGTCCCGTAAAACAGGGGCGTGCGAAGGTGCGCGACCGTTGGTTCAACTACCTGCACGTGACCTGCGGCGGGCAGACGCTGCTGCACCGTCGCGGCGGAGGCGATATCTGGCAGGGGTTGTATGAATTTCCGCTTATCGAAACGGACAAGGCTGCGGATTTCGCGGAGCTGGCTGCAACGGCGGCGTTCCGCGAATTGCTCGGCAACGGCAGGTGGCACCTGCGGCGCAGTGTCACGATGCCCGGGCACCAGCTTTCGCACCAGCTTTTGCATGCGGTTTTCCACCGCATCGAATGCGACGCCATGCCTGCTTTCCCGTCCGTGGAAACCGCCGCGCTTGGCGGCTATGCCCTGCCGCGGCTGATCGACCGTTACCTGACCAAATACCAGATGTAAGCGATGTAAATCGCCAGGAAGATAGCGCCTTCCCACCGGTCGAGCTTTTTGCTGCGGAACGTGAAGGCTGCCATGAACAGCAGCAGCGAACTCAGCACGACCACGAGGATGTCCGTCAGCGTGATCCCGCCCATCGTCAGGGGGTGGATCGTGGCGCTGATGCCCAGGATCAGCAGGATGTTGGCGATGTTCGATCCGATGACGTTGCCGAGTGCCATTTCTGCTTTGCCTTTGAGCAGCGATACCACCGACGAAGCCAGTTCCGGCAGCGACGTGCCGCCCGCCACGAGCGTGATGGCGATGACCGATTCGCTGATTCCGAGCGTGCGGGCGATCGCCGTAGCGCTTTTCAGAAACATCTCGCCGCCGAAGACCAGTCCCGCGAGCCCTCCTGCGATCATTACCCCCGCCAGCCACAAGGCTATCGGTTTCTTTGTGCCTTCGGCGTGTTGCGCCCCGTTTTTCAGGGCAGCTCCGGATACGGGGACATTCATTCCGGTTGTCGCACCGGGTATGCTGCGCTGGCGTTTGGTTGTGCGGATCATGTACCACATCAGCCCGATGTAGAGCGCGAGCATGACGATGCCGTCCGGGCGGCCGATCCTGTCCGTTGCCCCGGCGCATACCAGGCGGTCGGAAGTGACCGCCAGCAGCACGAGCGACGCGGCCATGCCGAACGGGATGTCGCGCCGGATGTTTTCCTTAGTAAGCACGAGCGGCCGGATCAGCGCGCAGATTCCCAGGATTACGAAGACGTTGAAAATGTTCGAGCCGACGACGTTGCCGATCGCCACGTCGCTGTTGCCCGCCGCGGCCGAGAGTACCGAGACCACCAGTTCGGGCATCGAGGTGCCGACGGCGACGATCGTCAGGCCGATGATGAATTCCGGGACGCGGAAACGCTGGGCTACCGCCGCAGAGCCGTCCGTCAGGAAATTTGCGCCGCCGAGGATCAGCCCCAGGCCGACGAGTAGTAACAGGATGTCCATTGTTTTATCCGAGTATGATGAGACTTACGGCCATCAGTGCCATGCCGGCCACTACGCCGTAGATCGAGATGTGCGCTTCGCCGTATTCACGGGCTGCTGGCAGCAGTTCGTCGATCGAAATGAATACCATGATTCCCGCTACGCCCGCGAGGATGCAGCCCATCAGTGTCGGCGTCATGAAGGGCATTAGCACCAGGTAGGCCAGCACCGCCCCGACAGGTTCCGCGAGCCCCGACAACAACGAGAGTTTGAAGGCTTTTTTGCGGTCGCCCGTGGCATAGTAAACCGGGATCGAGACGGCAATGCCTTCGGGGATGTTGTGGATGGCGATCGCCGCGGCGATGGCAACGCCCAGAGCCATGTTGTCCACGGCCGAGGTAAACGTGGCGATACCTTCCGGAAAATTGTGTATGCCGATTGCCAGTGCGGTCATTACGCCCATGCGCATGAGTTTCGGGTTGCGGGGCTGCTTGTCCATCTCCTCGACCATGTGTGCCTCGTGGGGGTTTTCGAACGAGGGGACGAGCCGGTCGATGATGCCGATGAGCAGTATCCCGGCGAAGAAGCTGGCGACGGTGACGATGATCCCCGTCTGTGCGCCCCATTCGTCCGAGAGGGTGGTGTGCGCCTGCTGGAACAGCTCGACGAACGATACGTAGATCATCACGCCGCCCGACAGGCCCAGCGAGAACGACAGCAGCCGCTTGTTGGTGCGGCGGGCAAAGAAAGCGATGGCGCTGCCGATGCCGGTGGCCAGTCCGGCGCCCAGCGTCAGCAGCAGGGGTATGAGGATATTGTGTTCCATAGGGTTTACCGTTCGTTTATCTGGCTCTATCGCCGCGATGATGGTGCAAACGGGCGGGAAGAGCGCAAACTCCCAATTGTCCGGGTGCGGTTTATCTTCTGCAAAGATAGTGCTTTTCCGGTGAACACCGTAAAAAACCGGGCTCTTTCGGAGCCCGGTTTTTCTGAT
>ENA-UERZ01001043-UERZ01001043.1-human-gut-metagenome-genome-assembly--contig:-NODE-1043-length-22888-cov-15.939064_pt1 | contig 22888 bp, 27 predicted proteins | sample MGYA00242997_ERZ507998 | MGnify/ENA primary metagenome ERZ507998 (study PRJEB26167, sample SAMN06115470) | human gut metagenome | host: Homo sapiens | place: China:Henan | collected 2016-06-23... | reverse complement strand
AGCTTGAACAGCGAATGGCAGAGCTTGCAGCCGCAGACGCAGCAAGAACTAAAAAACACCATGAACGCCATGCAGCCACCCCAGAACATTGAGGAAATCAAGGCGGGGCTGGAAACTACCGAGAAAGGCGGTGTCCGTCAGAGCATACGGAACTGCCTGACCGTATTCCAGCGTGACCCGCTGCTTTCCGGGGCTATCGCATACAACATCCTGACTGACCGCAAGGACATCATAAAGCCCATCGGCTTCCACAGGGAAAGCACCGCCCTGAACGATACAGATATGAAGTATCTGCTTCTCTATCAACGATGAACGCTATCTGCATCTCAGGGAAAACGGTGCAGGGGTCGGCTTTGCCACTTATAACAAGGTAACTGGCGAGCCGCTGGAAAGTGGGCAGATCTCGGAAAAGAATCTGCCGCCAGATGGACAAAACACCATCCCTGCCGCCCGGAACTGGTATCTGTTTGAACTTTCGGACGATGACCGTAAGGCCATCCAACAGGAAAGCGTAAATATCCTCGAAAACATCCCACAGGCGGGCATCGGCAGGCGGCGCATCTGGGAGCCGGAAACGCTGCCGAAGGATATTCGTCTCATCAACAGCCACTATGACGACCTCTACCGCATTCCCGATGGCGGAGTGATTCAGGTGGATTACCCGGATGGGCGCAGTTTTACGGCACGGGTGGAACATCTGGATGATTATCACTTTGACATGGGCGGTCTGGGCAATGTGTTCCACATCTGCCAGTTTGCCGAGGTCATGGAGCGGAACCATGCAGACTTCTACCCCGAAATTCAGACACAGGACGAGCAGGCCGCATGGGAACTGGGTGGCAAAGGTTATCTTGCCATCCAGTCCTGTGAGGATGGATGGGACTACACCATTTACCACAGCGATTTTTCCGTGATGGACGGCGGGCAGTTGGATGCCCCGGAACTGACCATTCAGGAAGCCCGTGAGCAGATTCTGGAAGCACACCACATGGAAAAGGGGCGGCGGCTGTTGCAGGACTACGATGCCGTCATGGATAAGGTTGCGGAAGCCGAGGAACTGGGTGCAGACCATCGCCCTTCCACACTGGAAAAGCTGGCAGAACTGGCAAGTGATACGTCTGCGCCAAAATCCTCTGCACGTTCTGCACCGGAACTGTGAGGTGGATGATGCAGCAAAAATGGAACCAGAATTTTGACGATGAACCCATGACGGACATCCCGCAGAAGTTTCTGAACGCAGGGTGCGATGTTTATATGGTGATGCAGCTGCGGCATGACGAAAAAATCCTCGATGAAAGATTTGCTTCCATGCGGGAACTGCATCGTCGGGGCAAAACGCCAGACCCGGAGCATTACGAGGTCACCTACTATGCTGATCTGCCCGCCATGTGGCAGGATGTGCCGAACAACGAGGTTTTGGAAGAACTATTTCAGATGTTCAACCTCTCCCGTCCGCAGGATTTTGAGGGGCACAGCCTGTCGGTCAGCGATGTGATCGCACTTAAACGCAATGGCGAGGTGTCTGTGCATTATGTGGACAGCATCGGCTTCAAAGATTTACAGGGGTTTCTGGACAAGCAGCCGGAACGCCCTTCGGTGCTGATGAATCTCAAGGAAAAGTGCGATGCCCCGGAGTGTAACCCAACTGGAAGCCGGAAAGCGAGGACTGAACATGAACTTTGACCATGAAGAACTCATGCTGATGATGCTTTACAACACCGGCACCCGACTGGGGCTTATCCACGAACTGCGGCTCATGCAGTGCTACCTGATGCCGGATGAAACCGCCCTGCGGGAACTGTCCGAGGGTGTTATCGAAAAGCTGAAACTGCTGACCGATGCGGAATTTGCCGAACTGGAATTTCCACTGGATTGACTTTTGCCGCCTGCGGGCGGCGTACATAAAGTATTTTGTTCTTCCAAAAGATATGCTATAATCAAATCAGACAAAATTCCTTTCTTCAAGCGATTTCTCCGCAATTTTCCTGTGGCTCTGCTCGTATCAAAAATAAGGGACCGATTTTTAATTGTCAGAACGGAGGAACCATTATGGCAATCTTTGAAAAGACCATCCGAAACAAGAATTTTGACAAACTGCTTCGGAAGCTGGAAAATGAAATCCCGGACAGCAGTTGGTCGGCAGATTTAGAGGCAGGCAGTGATTTCAAAGAGGGCGATGCCCGGTGCAGTGTCCGTGTATTTGAGCGGTACAGCATGATGGGCGGCAACCGCCTGAGCCTGACGTTGACCATGTTCCAGAATGGGGACAGCCCCATCCGGCTGTCTGCCATCACCGCAGGAGGCAGTCAAGCGGTGTTCTTCAAGGTGAACACCCTCGGAGAAGAATCTTTTCTGGACGATGTGAAGTGCCTGCTGGAAGAAATTTTGGAGGAATAAGATGTTTTACGCTGGATTTGATATGCTGTTCAGCATTCTGTTTCCCATCCTGTTCCTTGTGGTTTTGGGTATGATCCTATACACCATCATCGGAAATATCAGCACATGGAATAAAAACAACCATTCGCCGCGGCTGACTGTTCCGGCAACGGTTGTGGCAAAGCGAACGGAAGTTTCTCGCCACCATACAGACGATACGATGGCGCATACGTTCACGACCTATTATGTGACCTTTCAGGTAGAGAGCGGCGACCGCATGGAGCTTACCGTAAGTGGTTCGGACTACGGAATGCTTGTGGAGGGCGACATTGGAAAGCTGAGTTTTCAGGGCACCCGCTATCTTGGGTTTGAGCGGAACTAAGCGTTCTCCCACATTATATAGTATGGAGTGCTGTATGAATGATCTGTTTATCCAAGGGCTGACCATCGACTGGAACAGAGTTCGCCCATACAATTATGTTCGTCAGATTCCTGCCATCAGCGGAATCGACACTTTTACATTCCATAAGCCCATTACGTTCTTTGTTGGCGAAAATGGAAGCGGAAAATCTACGCTTCTGGAAGCAATCGCTGTTGCTTACGGCTTCAACGCAGAGGGTGGAACGAAGAACTATTCATTTTCCACATACAACTCCCATTCGGAACTATGTGAGGCTATGACGATTTCCAAGGGGTATCGCAGACCAAAGTTCGGGTATTTTCTCCGAGCAGAGAGTTTCTATAATGTAGCCACCAAGGAAATCGACTATTCCGATGACGATCATCCCTCCAAAGGCTATCACCAAAAATCACACGGTGAAAGTTTCCTCGCCATTGCGCAGGACTACATGGGTGCAGATGGAGTCTATATTTTTGACGAGCCGGAAGCCGCTTTATCCCCGCAGCGGCAGCTCACGTTACTGATCAACATTTATCGGTGTGCCCAAGAAGGGGCGCAATTCATTATCGTATCACATTCACCCATTCTCCTCGGAATGCCTGATGCTGAGATTTTTAGCTTCGACAATGGCACGATTCATCCTTGTCAGTATGAAGATACGGACAGCTACGTTATCACCAAAACATTTGTAAATAATCGGCAGCATTTTTTGAACCAGCTTCTGAATGAAGAAACGTAATTCCGGGAAAGGACATTCCATATGAATGATTCTACGTTGAAAGAGCTTTGGCAGCAGGTCGCTGAAAAGAAAAGCTGCGAAGCAAAGCAGAAAGAACTGACCGCCCAGAGAGATACGCTTGCTGACCGCCTGAAAATGCTGGAAAAATCCAAGCTGGCAGAGCAGGCTGATGTGGACCGTCTGGAGGGACACAGCCTTGCCGCATTTTTCTATCAGGTCATCGGAAAGATGGATGAAAAGCTGGACAAAGAACGGCAGGAAGCCTATGCAGCCCGTGTCAAGTACGATGCGGCTCTCCATGACCTTTCTTCCGTTGATGCTGATTTAGCACAAATTCAAAATAGGTTGGCACGGCTGTCCGATTGCGAAAGGCAGTATCAAGCTGCTCTTTCCGAAAAAATCAAAAGCATCAAAGCATCTGCCCACCCTGCCGCACAGCAGGTTGCGGAAAGCGAAAGCCGTATTGCCGCGCTGAAAGTCCAAAAACGGGAGCTGCTGGAAGCTATCAACGCCGGAAAGACCGCCCTGCATACGGTCAATGAAGTTCTGGAAACCCTCGACAATGCCGAGGGCTGGAGTACATGGGACGTAATGGGCGGCGGTTTGATGGCCGATCTTGCCAAGTATGAGGAACTGGACGATGCACAGGAACAAATCGAACAGCTCCAAGTGGAACTGCGGCGGTTCAAAACTGAACTTTCCGATGTTGAAATCACCGCAGACCTTCAGGTTACGGTGGACAGCTTTTTGAAATTTGCGGATTTCTTCTTTGACGGCCTCTTTGCAGACTGGGCAGTTCTGGATCACATCAATCAGGCACAGAGCAGGGTGGAAAACACCAAGGGTCAAATCAAGCGAGTCCTCGCACTTCTGAAAAAGATGCGCGAAGATATTGACGTCCAAATCGCTGACGAAAAAGAAAAACAGGAGCAGCTTGCGGTGGAAACCGAACTGTAGGTTTGGAGTGTCTGTGTATGAAACGAAAATTCCCAAAGATTTTGGATGTCGCTATTCATTCCATAAATCTTATTCTTATCAATTATGCGCTATCGAATATGATGGCTTTTTTTCGGAGCAGCCTCCTTTACATTTTGTTTTTCACCTCTGAAATGTGGGTCTTTGTCCAATACCGAAAAAATATTGAAGAATTGAGCGACAGTAAAGCTCTTGCAAATCTTCTGCTGATAATCTGTGTTGCTATCGAAATCGGGCTTTTGTATTTCTTTGGGATTGTTTCTGGCGAACTGATTCCATTTAAGATCAAGTGGTGAAATCAAATCTTTTAGTGTACTATTGATTAGGAGACGCTGATATGAAATGTCCTATTTGTGGAGAAGAAATGCTTGCGGGAGGATTGATTTCCGCTGGTATCTCAGTTGGGTGGGTTCCAAAAGACGAGTTTGATAAAAAAGGACTTAGAAGAATTTCCTATCAGGAATGGCACAGTATTGGCAATTCCAGCATTTTATTAGGACAGACAAAGATACCAAACGCTTTTCTATGCAAAAAATACAATAAAGTCATTGGCGTGTTTGATGTTCGCAAAACATTTTCTCATTATGAAGCTGTAACTTTATAGATTAAGGAGATGAATTCTCATGAGTTATGGATGGGCAACTGTTTTCACTTTAGCGGCATGGTTTGCAGGGCTTGTGATTGATGTAAATGTGCGGGTCGGCGACCTCGGTTTACGAACCGTGCTTCCCGTCATCGTGATGGGGTGCTGCGTTATGAAGTACATAAAGGACAATAGCAAATAATCTTATCTCAATACACTTTCCAGCGGGCAACCCCAAAATGGTTGCCCGCTATTTTTATACCCTAAAATCTAAAAAAGGAGGCAAAAATGCCAAGCAAAACCGAAGAATATCTCGCCCTTGCCCAGCGCACGGCCAACGGCCTGACCCGGTATTGGGAAAGCTGGACGGACTACCTGACCACCGCATCCCGGCTGTACAAGTACCCTTTTGCCGACCAGCTCATGATCTACGCCCAGCGCCCGGATGCCACCGCCTGCGCCGACTTCGACATCTGGAACAATCGGATGAACCGCTATGTGCGCCGAGGTGCCAAGGGCATCGCTCTGCTGGACGAATCCAGCGGCTTCCCCCGGCTGCACTACGTCTTTGACGTAAGCGACACCGGGGTGCGCCGCAATTCCCGTGACCCGGAGGTGTGGCAGCTCGGTCCCGATTTGGTGCAGCCGGTTTCGGAAATGTTGAGCAAGACCTACGGCATCAGCGGCGAGCGTGTCAGCCAGCAGCTTGCGGATGTTGCGGGGAAACTGGTGGCGGATTACTGGGACAACAACGGCGGGGACATTCGTGCCATCGTTGACGGTTCGCTCTTGATGGATTATGATGAAGCCGGGGTGGAGATGCAGTTCAAGTCTGCCGCCGCCATCAGCGTCACCTACACGCTGCTGGAACGCTGCGGCATTGAGCCTGCCGGGTGGTTCGACAAGGACGATTTTCAGGCAATCTACAATTTTTCCACCCCGGATAGTGTCTACGCCCTCGGCGCAGCCGTCAGCGACATGAGCCGGGAGGTGCTGCGTAACATCGAGCGCACCGTAAAAACAACCATTCGCCGCCGCAATGCAGAAAGGAGCCAATATGAATCCGAACAGCAGGAACGTAACTTACTCGATCGTCGGGGACTACCAGCTCCCGAACCTGATCCTGAACCAGCCCCGGAAGCCGCTGGGCAAGTACGGCAGGCTGCGCCGGACGTATCTGAAGGAGCAGCGCCCAGTGCTGTACAACACGATGCTCCTGTCAGGGAGCCTGTATCCGCACCTGATGGAGCTGGAGCAGAACGCAGCAGCGATGAAGGAGCATCTGATGACCGAACTGCTGGCGAAGAACCCAGCCCCGGACAAGGAGCAGAATCAGATGGCGTGGGTGCAGCACATGAACAGCCTGAAAGCGCAGGCAGAGGAACTGGTGATGACGGAGCTGATCTACAGCTAAGTTTTCTGGATGCCGTCTTCCCCACCGAAGCCCAGCAAATCGAAAAAATTGACCGAGCGGAGAGCGAAAAAACGCCCTCCGCTTTTGTTTTGTCGCAGGCTGAAATTGAAAACGAACTGCGTAAGCACGGTTCGGGATTTACGGGCGGCAAGCAGCGCATTATGGCGCTGTACCAGACCCAGCCTGACCGCAAACTCCGTGCCAAAGCACTGGCAAAGGAGTACGGCATCGGTGGGCACTCCCACGATTATCTGGATGGCAGTCGAGGCTTCGTCAACCACGACTGGAAGGGTCTGGAATTTGTTCATTATCCCGACCACCAGAACGATTGAAGGTACCATCGGCTATGTTGGCGAAACCGATGTGCGCATCGACACCAGTGCGCACGGGCAGTCTTGGGACAATGAGGTTATTAACAAGCAGCAGTTTGAGCAGGGGCTGCGACAGAGTGCGACTGCTCAGCGTGTGGATAAAATGCTGGCGCAGGCAGAAGCCATCGCCAAGGAATCCGAAGTGCCTGAATACGAACGTTTCTCTGTCCGAAAAGTCGTTGACGGTAAAATGCCGCTTTTTGCTATCTGGGATGATCTTTATGATGACTACTATGAAACCAATCACGCCGTTCCACAGTTTTCTGACGAGAAGCAGGCAGAATCTTATCTGGAAAATCTGAAAAAAGAAGTTGCAGACAGAGAAGCCGCCGAGTGGCTCAAAGTCGAACACGCAAAATTTTTAGCAGACAAGGACGAGCCGGAGCCGTCTGACGAAGAACTGGATGAACTGCCGATCTCAACGGTCATTGACGGCGAAGTGCAGACTTTCCCGGATGCCGCAGCTTTGGATAAAGCCGTCAACGCAGAACCTGAGTCTGAACCTGTCGGGAATTTCCACATCACAGATGAACATCTGGGCGAGGGCGGCGCAAAGCAGAAGTACGCAAGAAATATCGAGGCCATCAAAACCCTGTTCCAGCTGGAACAGGAGCATCGTGGTGCCACCGCCGAGGAACAGCAGGTGCTTTCCCAGTATGTGGGCTGGGGCGGTCTGGCGGATGCTTTTGACCCCGGCAAAGATAGTTGGGCAAAAGAGTACACCGAACTGAAAGGGCTGCTTTCCGAGGATGAGTATGCTGCTGCCCGTTCCAGCACTCTGAACGCCCACTACACCAGCCCCACCGTTATCCGTGGTATCTATGATGCCGTGGAGCGCATGGGCTTCCGGTCTGGCAACATTTTGGAGCCGTCCATGGGCGTGGGCAACTTCTTCGGAATGCTGCCGGACACCATGCAGGACAGCCGTTTGTACGGCGTGGAACTGGACAGCATCACCGGGCGCATTGCCAAGATGCTGTACCCGCAGGCAGACATTACAGTGGCTGGATTTGAGACCACTGACCGCCGTGATTTCTACGATCTGGCGGTGGGCAATGTGCCTTTCGGTCAGTACAAAGTCAACGACAAGGCGTACAACAAGCTGGGATTTTCCATCCACAATTATTTCTTTGCGAAAGCTATCGACCAAGTGCGTCCGGGCGGCGTGGTGGCATTCGTCACCAGCCGCTACACCATGGATAGCAAGGACAGCACCGCCCGCAAGCACATGGCAGAGCGTGCCGACCTGCTGGGTGCCATCCGCCTGCCAAATAATGCGTTTAAGGCGAACGCAGGCACAGAGGTTGTCAGTGACATTATCTTTTTGCAGAAGCGCGACCGCCCTATCGACCGGGAGCCGGCATGGGTGCAGCTGGGCAAAACTGAAGATGGTCTGACGCTCAACAGCTATTTCGTAGATTACCCGGAAATGGTGCTGGGTGAACTGACCACCGAAAGCACCCCATACGGACACGATCTGACCGTTGCGCCCATTGAGGGCGCAGTGCTGGCCGACCAGCTTGCCGAAGCGGTACAGCATATTGAGGGCCAGTATGTTGAAGTCGAGGTGGAAACACCAGATGTTGCGGATGCAGAAGTCGAGCGCAAGACTCTCCCGGCTGACCCGAATGTGAAGAATTTCAGCTATGCTGTGGTGGACGGTGAGGTGTACTACCGAGAAAATTCGATTATGACGCAGGTGGAGTTGTCCGATAATGCCAAAGCCCGTGTCACTGGCATGGTGGAACTGCGGCAGATCGTCAACCAGCTGATTCAGGAGCAGCTGGACGATTACCCGGATGAGGACATTAAGGCAACCCAAGCAAAGCTGAACACAGCTTATGACGCTTTTACCGCAAAATACGGTCTGCTCAACGACCGCAAAAACGGGCGGCTTTTTGAGGATGATTCTTCCTACTACCTGCTCTGCTCCCTCGAAAACCTCGATGAAAACAAGCAGTTGAAATCCAAAGCCGACATGTTCACCAAGCGCACCATCCGTCCGGAACGAATCGTTACCAGCGTGGACACGCCCAGCGAAGCACTGGCAGTATCCATCGGTGAGCACGGCTGCGTTGATCTGCCCTATATGGCCGAACTGCTCGGCACTCCCGGTGATTACGAGCGTATTACTACGGAGCTGCAAGGCGTGATTTTCAAAGACCCCTCTGCGGATGCAGATGACCCGGAAGCAGGATGGCAGACTGCGGACGAATATCTGTCCGGCAATGTGCGGAATAAGCTGCGCATCGCTCAGCTTGCTGCCGAAACAAACCCGGAGTTCAAGATCAATGTGGAGGCTTTGACCAAAGCGCAGCCGAAAGACCTTGAAGCGTCAGAAATTGATGTATGTCTGGGCGCAACGTGGCTGAATCCGGGCATCGTGCAGCAGTTTATGATGGAGACATTTCAGCCGCCGTACAAGGTTCGTTACAATCAGACCATCCAAGTCAGTTATTCTCCGTACAGCTCCGAATGGCGTATCAGCAACAAGTCTGCGGCTGGCTCAAACGACATTAAATCAACAGAGACCTACGGCACCCACCGGGCCAACGCCTACAAGATTTTGGAAGACACCTTGAATTTGCGGGACTGCCGCATTTATGATACCATTGAGGAGGATGGTAAGGAGCGGCGCATTCTGAACCAGAAAGAGACGACCCTAGCACAGCAAAAGCAGCAGGCCATCAAGGATGCTTTTGCGGGCTGGATCTGGCAAGACCCGCAGCGGCGTACCGCACTGGTCAAACAGTACAACGAGCTGTTTAACAGCACCCGCCCCCGCGAGTATGACGGCTCCCATATCCACTTTGTTGGCATGAACCCGGAAATCAACCTTCGGGAGCATCAGCGCAATGCAGTCGCTCATGTGCTTTATGGCGGGAACACCCTGCTTGCCCACGAAGTTGGCGCTGGCAAGAGTTTTGAGATGGCGGCTTCGGCAATGGAATCCAAGCGTCTGGGTCTGTGTCAGAAAAGTCTGTTCGTGGTTCCCAACCATCTGACCGAGCAGTGGGCCAGTGAGTTTCTGCGTCTGTACCCCAATGCAAAGCTGCTTGTCACCAGCAAAAAGGACTTTGAACCCGCCAATCGAAAGCGGTTTTGCGCCCGAATCGCTACTGGTGACTACGATGCAGTCATTATCGGCCACTCGCAGTTTGAGAAGATTCCTCTTTCTGCGGAACGGCAGGCGCGGATGCTCTATGACCAGATCGATGAAATCGAGATGGCGATTGCTGAGGCTAAGGAGCAGGATGGTGAGCATTTCACGGTCAAGCAGATGGAAAAGACCCGTAAGACATTGGAGGTGAAACTGAAAAAGTTGCAGGCCGCTGAGCGCAAGGATGATGTGGTCACATTTGAACAATTAGGCGTAGACAGGTTGTTTGTGGACGAGAGCCAGAACTACAAGAACCTTTATCTTTACACCAAAATGCGCAATGTGGCCGGCCTTTCTACTTCCGAAGCACAGAAGTCCAGCGATATGTTCGGCAAGTGCCGTTATCTGGATGAAATCACCGGCGGGCGCGGCGTGATTTTCGCCACCGGCACCCCCATCAGCAACTCCATGACGGAAATGTACACCCTGATGCGCTATCTTCAGTACGATTCCTTGGAGCAGAAAAGGCTGACTCACTTTGATGCGTGGGCATCCACCTTCGGTGAAACGACCACTGCCATCGAGCTTGCGCCAGAGGGCACCGGCTACCGGGCGCGCACCCGCTTTGCCAAGTTCTTTAACCTGCCGGAGCTGATGAATATGTTCAAAGATGCAGCGGACATCAAGACTGCAGACCAGTTGAATCTGCCGGTGCCCGAAGCCAAGTTTGAAACTGTCGTGGTCAAGCCTTCGGAGATTCAGAAGGATATGGTGCAGTCGTTGAGCGAACGCGCCGCAGAGGTGCATAGCGGTACGGTTGACCCCTCGGTGGACAATATGCTGAAGATCACCTCGGACGGACGTAAAATCGGCCTTGACCAGCGGCTGATGAATCCGCTCACCCCGGATGACCCGGACAGCAAGATGAATGCCTGCGTCGACAATGTTCTGCGTATCTGGAACGAAACCAAAGAGGATAATCTGACGCAGCTGATTTTCTGCGATATGTCCACGCCCAAGGGAGACGGCTCGTTCAATGTCTACGATGATATTCGCACAAAGCTGCTTGCCGCCGGGGTGCCGGAATCGGAGGTCGAGTTCATCCACAACGCTGATACTGAAGGTAAGAAAGCGGATTTGTTCTCCAAAGTCCGCAGCGGCAAGGTGCGTGTCCTGCTGGGCAGCACTGCAAAGATGGGCGCAGGCACCAATGTCCAGACCCTGCTGGTGGCCGTGCATCATCTGGATGTAGGCTGGCGACCATCCGATATGACCCAACGCAACGGCCGAATCATCCGTCAGGGCAACAAAAACAAACAAGTTTACGTCTATAATTACGTCACGGAGGGGACATTCGACGCCTACCTCTGGCAAACGCTGGAAAACAAGCAGAAGTTTATTTCGCAGATCATGACGAGCAAATCTCCGATGCGCTCCTGTGATGATGTGGATGAGCAGGCTCTTTCGTATGCCGAGGTCAAGGCCCTATGCGCAGGCGACCCGCGCATCCGGGAAAAGATGGATCTGGATGTGCAGGTAGCAAAGCTCAAGGTGCTGCGCTCGGATTACCAGAACCAGAAATATCGTCTGGAAGATAAGCTGCTCAAGCATTACCCGGAGGAAATTCAGAAAGCGAAGAACCGTATTGCGGCTCTGAAAAACGATGCCCAAATCGCAGACGCACACCCGCAGGATAAGGAGAACTTCTGCGGCATGACGATCAAGGGCATGGTGTTCGATGAGAAAAAAGCCGCTGGTGAGCGGCTGATGCTCGCCTGCAAGGAGATGCCGAATGCGGATATGATGCTGCTGGGCACCTATCGCGGCTTTGAGCTGAATATTCGCTTTGACAGTTTCAAGAATGAGCATCAAATCGTTCTCCGCGGCGAGCTGAGTTATCCGGTACCGCTGGGCGATGACCCTCGCGGCAACATCGTCCGTCTGGACAATGCCATCGACAATTTCGCTGACCGTATTGCAGATGCCGAAAATGCTCTGCAAAACCTTGAACAGCAGAAGCAGGCCGCAGAGGTCGAAGTGGCAAAGCCCTTTGCACAGGAGGAGGAACTGGCCGAAAAGTCTGCCCGCCTTGCAGAATTGGATGCGCTGTTGAACATGGAGCATCAGTCCAGCCGGACAGAACCCGAAGCGGAAGAAAAGCCGGATGCCCGCCCCTCTGTGCTGGCAGCTCTGGAAGAAAAGGCTGATAAAATGGAGCCTGTCCGACCATTCAAATCTTACTTGGATAAGGACGGTGATGCCCGGTGAGCAACCGTCGCGACCAGCAGCTCCATTTCCGGGTCAGCAAGCCGGAGTTGGAACGGATTCGGTACAAAATGGAATCCAGCGGCATTCTGAGCATCGGCTCCTATCTGCGCAAGATGGCGCTGGACGGATATTGCCTGCATCTTGACCTCAAAGAACTGCGCCGCATGGCATATCTGCTCCAGATGTGCAGCAACAACCTGAACCAGTACGCTAAAGCCGCCAATGAAAATGGTCGGGTCTACGCCGCCGACATGGAAGACTTGCGGCAACGGTTGGATGAGCTAATCGACATTGGCAGGCAGATTCTTTCCCGGCTGGCTGAGCTCTAAACATTTTCCCGCAGTGGGAGGCTGCGGGCTTACATAACGGTTGACATCCTTGCAAGGCAGGGGCCGATACCTTTATAATAGGGGCGAAAGGAAAGGTTGGTGTTTGATATGAGGATTCTGTTCAAGATGGTGCTTGCCCCGATCTCTCTGTTTGTAGCTTTTCTGGCTCTGATGGCAAAGTGGCTGCTTACCTTGTCCAGCTATATTGTTGCACCATTGATGCTGTATATCTTCGGCTGCGGCATCTACACCGTCTACCGCCAGACATGGGATCAGTTCCTGATTCTGCTGGTTGCTGAATTTCTCTGCTTTGTCCTTTTTGTCGGCGCAACTGCGATGGTGGAGGGCGTTGAACGATTCAGCGGCTGGCTCCGGGACGTTATTTGATTTTGAATCTTCTGCCGCCTTCGGGCGGCTTTTTCGTTGAAGGGGGGATCTGCTCTGGCCGCTACTCGTCTGATTGCACTGCATCAGCACAAAGGAAAATCTATTGCCGCCTGCCTGAAAGACCGCACCGGCTATGCGCAGAATCCCGACAAGACTGAAAGGGGCGAACTTGTCAGCAGCTATCAATGCAGCCCGCTTACCGTGGATGAGGAGTTTATGCTCACAAAGAAGCTGTACGAGCAGGCCACCGGGCGCAGCCAGAAAAGCAATGTGATTGCCTATCAGATACGGCAATCCTTCCGGCCCGGTGAAATCACAGCAGCGGAAGCAAATCAAGTTGGCTACGAATTGGCCTCCCGATTTCTGAAAGGCAAACACGCTTTTATCGTCGCCACCCATACCGACCGGGAGCATATCCACAATCATATTATCTATAACTCGACCGCTTTGGATGGCACCCGGAAATTTCGGGATTTTTTCTTCTCTGGGCTGGCAGTGCAGCGATTGAGCGACCTGATTTGTCTGGAGCATCAGCTCTCCGTAATTGAAAAGAAGCCTTACCGAGAACGGCAGAAGCGCATCACTTACCCGCCAAAGGAAAGCAACCGCGACCGGCTGTGCAGTGTCATCGACGAAATTTTGCAGCAGAAGCCCACCGACTACGAAGATTTTCTGCAAAAGCTGGAACAGCAGGGCTATGAAATCAAGCGCGGCAAATACACCTCGGTCAAAGGCGCACGGCAGAAACGCTTTATCCGGTTCAAGACACTGGGTGCCGGGTACAGCGAGGACGAAATCAAAGCTGTGCTGGCTGGCAAAGTGGAGCACCACCCCCGCCAGAAACAGCTACCCAAAGAGCAGCCGTTTCAGCTGCTGGTGGATATTCAGGCGAAACTTGCCGAAGGCAAGAATGGCGGATACGAGCGTTGGGCGAAAAAGTATAATCTGAAAGAAATGTCCAAGACGCTGATTTTTCTGCAAGAGCAGAAAATCGGCAGTGCGGATGAGCTGAAAGAACGTGCTGATGCTGCACTTTCGCACTATCACGAACTGGGCGATTCCATCAAAGCCGCAGAGCAACGCATGACCGAGATTGCAGTCCTCCGTGCGCACATCGTCAACTACGCCAAGACCCGACCAGTGTACGATGTCTACCGCAAATCCGAGTATAGTTCCAAATTTCTGGAAGCACACCGGGAGGAAATCACGCTGCACCGAGCCGCCAAAGACGCTTTTGATGAAACAGGATTGAAAAAGCTGCCGAAGGTAAAAGAACTGAATGCAGAGTATTCTGCTTTGCTCACCAAGAAAAAAGCACTCTACCCGGAGTACCGAAAGGCACGGGATGAGATGCAGGAAATCGTAAAAGCGCAGAAGAATGTTGAGCTGTTCTTCGCGGAGGAAAAGGACAGCAAGGAAAAAGAACAAACCCGATAAGCCAAGACCGCCGAGAGCCTGACCTTTTATGGTCGGTTCTCGGCGGTCTCTTTTAGTTTATGTAGCAGCGATCTTGCGTCACGAGCCAGTCCTCGCACAAACGCTGGGCTTCGTCCATGGTTTTGCAAGTGCAGTTGAACAGTCTGCCGTGCAGCGAACAGTAAGTGTACCGAACTTTCGGTACGCCGTTTTCGTCCTGAAACTTCGCGTAGCGTTCCTCACCGGGCATCAGATAAAGCTGTTCCATCTCTGCATCCGTCCTCTCTTTTTCGTGTGTCAGGCACACAACGCATTCATTTTACCACGGATGCCATGACTGCGCCATTGACGCTTACACCAAAAAGCATTCGGAATTTTCAGGGAGAGTGTGCATTGACACGCAACAGAAGCGTTCCGCAGGAATGCTCAGCCTGCATCCACCGGATGCAGAACATAAGGGGTTTGGGCACAGCCCAACAAGCATTTTGAATTTGATTTTTAGAAATCGGATTCAAAAATCGTGCCGTGGTACCACGGCGCACTGCTTGCCACAACAATGCGTCCTTTTTGTCCGCAATTTGTAATTTTCAGATTGGAGAAAAACGCCATGGCAAAGACGAAGGCTGAAGAAAAAGCTCTCAACCTTGATTAGATTTTGTTTAACTGCCGGGATTATCTGCGCGCTGCGCGCAACTCCGGCTCGTTCTTTGAAAAGCGTGATATCCCCCGCAGTACAGCCCCGAAGTTCTCAAAAAGGTCATGGAACAGGTAGAGAACTTTGAGGAGAACAATTAAGCATTTTCTCGTTTTAACGTGGGATTAGATTGCTGTAGACCTTAATACAAAAAGATAGATAATGAAAATCTGGTGTCTGCTGGTACCAAAAAGCAGTTTGGCATCCTGAAAGACCTGATGAACCGCTCCGACGTGGATATCATCGTCAATGCCTGTGAAGCCCACCTCCACATTCCCATGGCCGATTTCGTAGTCTATGTAGTTGTAGCGGCTCCGGTCAAACCAGATCTGATAGGTCAGCCCGTTTTTCATTTTCTTTTTGAAGTCGCCCTTTTTCAGACGCTTCCAGCCCTTTTCCTCCAGGCCCAGGCCGTTCCACAGGTAGTCCAGAAGCTCCTGAAATATATCTGCCGGGCGTTTTTGTTCCATGGTCTCCACCTCCTTACAAAACTTTTTCTGGGGTTCAGCGGTCATTTGCAAATCAAATATGGAGCAGGGAAACAGAGGCACAAACCATCTCATTCCCGAGTCATTTTCTGCCGTCACAGGTCTGACTTATTTTGCTCCATTGCTTGGGCGATCTGTTTCATAGCCATGTCGATATAGAGATACACCCCATCACGATCACAGTGGAACAGGTTGGAGTAACATGTGCTTTCGTTCGGGTGAAGGGGATTCGGTTCCACTACTTCGGTGGCTTCCAGCAGACCAGTACCCAGTTCAGCCGCAGCAGTAAGAGCCTTTTTCAGAACAGCAAACTGCCCATCACTCCAATGTTTCTCCAGATCTTCCAGTACCTTTGGTTCCTGCTCCAGATCCCGGAGAATCTGCAAAACCTGATTTGGGGACAGGTACACGCCGGAGCAGTAGTTTTCCATGATCTGGTTCTTTGCCGGGTTGGGTAAGGCAGTGGGCACCACCTGCGCCCAGGGGGTGAAGTACCGCCCATATTCCAGCTTTTCTTCCGCCAGGAAAGAAAAAGCACTGCCTCTGGTGTAATAGTAATCCCGGAAAAAACCTTGGATCACTGCAATATAGAAACCATGGCTTTTGTCAAACAGCTCGTTGGATTCTGTTTCAGACCCAACCCGCAGGGTATCCAGATATTTTTCTGCATAGAAATCCTCTATTCCATACTGTGTGGCGAGTGCCAGCACCTTTTCCTCCTGTCCCTGCTGTATCCAGGTTAGGGGAGTAAAATACCATTCCTGTATTTCGTCTGGCGAGATCGGGTGAAAACTTACATCGTATCCCATAAAAGTCCTCCTTAGTAATCAAGCAAGATAGGCACCTGATGTTCCTCGGCAAACCGCATGGCCCGCCAGAACATGGAGAAGGCGAACTTGGCAAGGGACTGGGTGTCATACCGGGTGTGTTCCGGGATGTCCGCCTTGCTGTACTGTCCATCCGGGGCCAGGGTCCCGTCTACCGGGTATCCCTCGGTGTCTGCCCAGCCAAGGATGGTGTCCTCATCGGCCTGCCATGCCAGATGGTTCAGCTTTTCCAGCTCCTTCCGCAGACCACCCAAAGTAGCGATCATCGTCTGATCATCGGTGGGCAGAGGGCCTTGGAATAGAAAGCTGTCGGTGAGGGGAAGCCACCAAGTCGCGCCCCGAAGCAGGGACCACACCCGCTCCTCGTCCGATGCAAGGCGGGCAATCAGGGGATGCTCCCCGAAGTCCCAGTCCTTCTCCACGGTGAGAGGCACCGGTTCCTCGTATGTATGACAGGCGGCCACCAGCAGCATAGCGCCAAAGGCATCCCAATCCGGCTTATCGGTGTAATAGGGCCGCTCGTTGTCCTCCGGCCATGGAGTGTAGGGCGGCTGGTCCGGCTGGGAAATGGCGGCCAGGATCTGATCCCGCCAGTTCTCCACCGCCGCCTGAACCTCAGCCGGGGACAGCTCCTCCTCGTTGTCGGCGGGTTCTCCATCCGGCGTGATTTTCTGAAAGCCCCATTCATTTTCTTCCGCCCACTGCTGTGTGACGGTCTTCCAGTTGTGAGAATAGTACCGGGTCAATGTTCCGGCGTAGATATCAAGTCCCATGGTGATTCCTCCTTTTCTGCTTGGTCAAAGCCGTTCCAGGGTACAGTCGTGCCCGGAATGGTCCGTATCCAAAATGATTTCTGTAATGGTGTCCATCATCTCTTTTCCGAGATTACGGACGCTTTTTTCATAGGCCAGCCACTGGATGCGGATGGGCTGGCCATACTCATGCCGCCCAAAACCGCCCCGGAGAATGTCATTGAAAGCGTCCAGGTTCCGACCGATCTTCCAATCTAAGCCGCAGGTGAACACCTGCTCCACCTCGTCATAAAAACCGGCCATGTTAGAAAAGCGGCGGCCGTCAATGGTGAACACCTCTCTCATGTCCATATAAACGGCTCCTTTAAGTCATATTTCTCCATGATCTTATTTTCCAAGGCTTTATAGGCATCCATATCCTCTGGCTGCGCTGGAATACCCTTTTGCCAATAACCGTTCCCATAGTAGAAAAACATAGCCCAGTAATAAGGCAGGTCATGGCTGAATATCGCCACTCCCATGGCATCGGCCACTGGCTCTGCCAGCGGTGAGCGTTCCACGATCTGGGAGGCTTCCTCATAGGAGATCCCCACCAGCTCCACCAGCAGGTGCTTCACCAGTTCACAGAAGCTGTACTGGTTGAATATGACCTGACCATCCTCATCTTTGAACACAAGTCCATCTCTCACCATGGTATTCTGCTCCGTTTCTTACTCCTCGTCCCCGGCCTTGAAGTTGTAGATGGGGCGGATGACCTTTACCACATCCGCCGTGGGGCCAATGTTGTCCAGAATATCCTGCATCCCCTTGTAGGCCATGGGGCACTCGTCCAGGGTGGCCTTGTTCACCGAGGTGGTGTAGACCTCTGCCATCTGCTTTTTGAATTCAGACACCGTGAAGGATTGCTTGGCGTCCGCCCGGCTCATCAGCCGCCCGGCGCCGTGGGGAGCGGAGCAGTTCCAGTCCTCGTTGCCCTTGCCCACACAGAGCAGGCTCCCGTCCCGCATATTGATGGGGATGAGCAACTGCTCACCCTCCTTGGCGGACACAGCCCCCTTCCGCAGGATCATGGCGTCGGTATCGATATAGTTGTGGATGGTGGTAAACTGCTCCTCCACATGGAGCTTCATGCCTTTGATGATTTCATCCATCATGGCCTGCCGGTTGAGCATGGCGAAGTGCTGGACGATCTTCATATCGTGGATATACTGCTCAAACAGTTCCCCGGACACATAGGCCAGGGCCTTGGGGATACTGGTCTGTTTGAGGTTTTTCAGCTTCTTCAGTTCTTTCTGGATTTCCTTCTCCCGGCCCTCTGCCTTCATCTGGGCTACCAGAGTTTGGAGAGAGGCATCATCGGTACGGTTGAGCACCTTATAGCCCGCCTCCTGGTAATAGCTGGCCACCTCTACACCCAAGTGACGGCTGCCGGAGTGGACCACGATGTAGAGATTTCCCTCGTCGTCCTTGTCCACCTCAATGAAGTGGTTCCCGCCGCCCAGGGTGCCGATGCTTTTTTCTGCCCGGAGGAGATCCACATGGTGGGCACAGCACAGTTCGCTCAGGTCGATCTCATCAAGATAGCGGTGGGCCTTATCCCGTATGGAGAAGCCGGAGGGGATTTTCTCATAAATCAGCTTGTCCAGCTTTTGAAGCTCCAGCCGCCCCTCCCGGATGCGGGTGGTCTCCATGCCGCACCCGATGTCCACACCCACCAGATTGGGCACCACCTTGTCGGTGATGGTCATGGTGGTGCCGATGGTACAGCCCGCCCCGGCGTGAATGTCGGGCATGAGCCGGATGCGGCTGCCCGCCGTAAATTCCTGATTGCACAGCTCCTGAACCTGTGCGATGGAGGCGCTGTCCACCACATCGGTGAAGATCTTGGCCTCATTGTATTTTCCTTTAATTTCGATCATAATTTCCTCGCAATATTCTATGGGGCATGGCCCCGTCAAGTCATCTCATACAGCAGGGCAGCGTCGCCCTGCACCAGTTCCAGATGGGAGCGCAGCGTTTCAAGCCCGCTTTGCACCGCCTCGGTGGGCAGATCCCAGTCCGGGGCTATTTCAGCGGCCAGCTCTGGGAGGTACTGCTCCTGCAGAGCTGCCAGCACATTAGACGCCAGCTCTCCCTCCAGCAAAGCGCAGTCCAGGGTGTCCTCGGTCTGGGGAGCAGGAAAACGGACATCCAGATCCAGCTCGCTCTCACACCAGTCCCAGATGGCCATATAGACCGCGCCGGAGCAGTCGCCGTTGGACAGTTCCTGCCGCCGGCCGTCTTTGAGAAGATAAAAGGATGCGATCTGTGACATAGTGGTTCCTCCTGTATGTTATTCTTTTTCCATCAGCCCTTCTGCCTGCATCCGGATCACATAGAAGGCCCGCACCCAGTCCAGCTCCTGCTCCATGGATTCCTCCAAAGCAAGCAGGCGGCGCTTTCCCAGCCTGCGGTCCAGAAGGGCAAAGACACGGACAAGCGGATTCTCGCTGGTAAGGCTTTTCTCGATGCTCTGGTTGTCAAATTCGTGAAATGCCTCATAGAAAAAAATGTTGTCAAAACAGCCGTCGTTCAGCGTCCCTTCATGGGCCATCCGGAAGGGGGCCTTCGGGTCGTCCTCTCCGACACCCTCCCGCCGCAGGGCCTGATATCTGTTCCAGTAGTTCTGTTCATAAGCGTAGTAGTTACTTCGCAGCACCTCCACGCCGTCCAGTCGAATGGCCGCCCGGCCTGTTTGGTCATGGCTTTCCCAGTAACTGGTGGCAAAATACTGGATGCGGCCCCGGAGCGCCGGGCACAGGTAGTCATTCTCCAGTTTGTTTCGGATTCCGCTCCAGGTTGACATAGGTACTTGTTTCCTTTCTGATGTCGTTGCGGGCGTTGCCCTTTCCGCAGAATTTGCCTTTTGTGTTTGAAGTGTTATCCGTTGAATCCGCCGACTTCAATTTTATATTTGCAGTCGACCTCGATACAAACTAAATGTCCCATGAAATAGTCGGGTTCCGCATCCAAATCGATGTAAAAGCCAGTTTCACTTCCATTTACAAATATTGTTACATTGTTTACAAATAGTGCTTTTACAAACTCATCTTCTGAAATCTTCCCATCTGCTTCCAGCGTTCCATCTTCGATCATTTCATTCACGACGTCTATACAGTCATCGTTCTCATCCAAAAATGCTCGGATAATGGTATCTTTATGGTCATTGACCCAATTTACCTTTTCCAAAACGATATCGCCTATATTTCCCTCTGTGCTCTGAAACTCAAGGAGAATTTTAGTCTTTCTATCCCATACGGTCCATTCTCCAACATGAAAGCCGAGTTTGCGGTCAAATACAAATTCCGTATTCCCCAAAATGATTTTATCCGGCATTTCGACCCTTTTCTTCAAAAACAGTCCCATAATACACCTCTAAAAGTTCCAATTTATTGTCCAGTATGATAGCCCATTCGATTACTGCTTTTGGAGATACTTCCGGAAGCATTCGATGAACTCCCGATTCCGCTTTGGAACATCGAATCCCTTCCGATGGGGAAAGAACCCTTCCCGTTCCACATCGTCCAACAGCTTCGACAAGTCGGAAAACCGGGCAAAGAACGGTAGTGCATAGTCCTGGATCTGCCCGGAAATCTCCTGGATAGAGCGTTCCCGCTCCAGCAGAGTAGATACCTCATAGCGGGGGAAGTCATCATACCGGCGGGTCAGTCGGGCGATGGAGGTACCCACGATACCATCATAGGTATCCTCCGTCCCTTCCTGCTCACTGCGCCACTGGGCAATCACCGGGGAACTCACATCGAAGAAGGCAGTAAAAGTGGTGGAGCCAAAGCGGATGGAGGGGGAAAAGTAAAAGGAGAACACAAAGATGCCGTCTTTTTTGTAGATGTCATTTTTGCTCTTGCGGTATTTGTAACCCAGCGGGATCAAGGGCTCCGCGATCCGCTCACAGGTATAGACGAAGATCTCGCGGGGCTTGGTTCCCTTCGGGAAATCCATCTTCTCCATGTTGCCACCTTCCTTCACTCATTTACCGTTCCACTCTCAACCGCCGCGTTATTTTTATTGCTCATTGAGATACCTCGCCAGTTTCTTCTCCAGCAGTTCTGTCATATCATTGCAGAGGCGTTTTACCTTGTCCTGCTCATGGGCGTAGTACCAGATGGTTTCCTCTCTGGGGCGGAGCAGGAGCTGGTCGCCGTCCGCTTCTTTCCAGAACTCGCCCAGCACACAATACCGCTCTCCATGGATGGTCAGATCAAACATCCCGGAAAGGGTAAGGATCACGCCTGTGGATACATTGATGCCTGCGGTCAGCAGGAAAAACTCCCGCACCTGGGACGGGAGCGTGAAGTCCAGCACGCTTTCTTGATTCCCGATCTGCTCCTCCGTGGCGGCAGGCTTGATCTCATCAGAGGTATCCAGCACCTTTGCCAGCGCCTTGGAGAACTTGGGGTATCGGCCAAACAGCTCCGGGTGGCTGGCCTTGAATTCCTTTTGCTTTTCCCGCTGCACTCGCTCCTGCTCCTTGCAGAAAGCGTCCAGTTCGGCCAGATACCGCTCCTGGTAGAGATTGCTGGCTTCAAATGCTAAGCCGCTCTTTTCCAGAATGGCGATGGCTCCCTTTTGGCTGCCAAACACCGGGACCCACTGAAAACCGTGTCGGCAGGGCTTCAGTTTCAGAAATTCACCCCGACTCAGCAGGGCTTCCAACTCCGTCTCATGTTCGTCCCACCAGTTCTGCCAGGTTTCAGGTGTTTCCCGTCCCTCAGCCAAGTCCAGGAGTTTTTCAGTCAATGATTCTTTGTTCATGGGTGTCCACGCTCTTTCTCTGCCATTACTTCCACATTACTCGGTAGCACAAAGCTCATTCATTTTCGGAATCAGTAATTTATCCATCCACTGACAAACAATCTCAAAGGTATTGTTAATTTTTCCTTCATTTCCTATATCGAGATATATTTCATTGTCTCTTAAACTGTAAAACAGCGGTTGTGTGTTGATGTCTGGTTTGGCATAACCATAAGGGTCGTATGGACGGGTGTTGATTATATAGCAAACCTCTATGCTTATGCTATCCTTTGTGTTCCCGCCAAATGAAGAAAACGCAATCATATAGGTGAAATTTTTACTGTGCCTCGTAAGCGTTTTGTCGGATTTTTTATACTTAAAGCCTAAATGCCCATACTTTTCTTGCAGCTTGTTTCCAAGTATTTGCATTGCTTCGTTAAAGTTCATTGTGCCCACTCCATTTTTTCATCGTAAAAGTAAATATAGTTCATTTCTCCATTTCAGAGGGCGCAGGAATAGATGCTCATGGCCCCGTAGTCGGTGTGCAGGACAAGTCCGCTCTTGGTAAAGGCAAAATTCACCTGGCGCACCACAAAGGGGTCATCAATAGTGGCCAGCAGTTGGCCGCTGTCGGTATCCCACAGCTCTATGGGGGAGTTGCCACGATCCTGCTGAACAGCCATCAGACGGCCCTTTGTCCTCACCGCGCAGGTATCCGAAAAACTCAGCCCCTGCCGGACAGAAAACGGGAAAGGATTGTCCATCTCCTCTCCGTTCTGGGTCAGATAGAACTTGCCGCCCACCGAGAAGCACTGGTCATCTGGAGAGAAGAAGGGATGCCAGCCCGCATTGGGGATCACTACTTTTTGGGCGGACTTCAGATCGACCAGCACATACTCACCCTCGGTGACGCGGTAGGCCGCTTTGCTCTGCCGGGGAGAGAGCATCCCGAAGCAGTAATAGGCAAAATTCGGATTC
>ENA-UERZ01001040-UERZ01001040.1-human-gut-metagenome-genome-assembly--contig:-NODE-1040-length-23035-cov-5.177280_pt1 | contig 23035 bp, 19 predicted proteins | sample MGYA00242997_ERZ507998 | MGnify/ENA primary metagenome ERZ507998 (study PRJEB26167, sample SAMN06115470) | human gut metagenome | host: Homo sapiens | place: China:Henan | collected 2016-06-23... | reverse complement strand
GCCCTTCCAAGAACCCAGGGAACGGTCAGCATCCGCTCCCACGGCGTCAGCAGGCATGTTTATGAGATATTGAAGGAGAGGAATGTGGCTGTGGTGGATGCCACCTGTCCCTTTGTGAAAAAAATCCACCGCATTGTTGCGGAGCACAGCGCGGCCGGGGAGGCGGTGGTAATCATCGGAAGCCCGGACCATCCGGAGGTGGAAGGAATTAAGGGATGGGGGAACGAACATACTACGGTTATAATGGATGGGGAGGGGGTAGATAACTACCGTCTGCCCGAGGGCCGAAAGTTATGTATCGTGTCCCAAACGACATTTAATTACAACAAATTTAAAGAATTAGTTGAAAAATTTTTAAAAAAGGGTTATGATAGTAGTGTTTTAAATACGATTTGCAATGCAACACAGGAAAGACAAGTGGAGGCAGCAAGAATTGCTTCGCAGGTGGACGCTATGATTGTGATTCGCGGCAGGCATTCTTCCAACACCCAGAAGCTTTACGAAATCTGTCTCAAGGAATGTAAGAACACCTTTTACATTCAGACACTCGGCGATTTAGATCCTGACAGTGTATCTTCTGTGCGCAGCGTAGGTATTACAGCTGGGGCATCCACCCCAAAAAAGATTATTGAGGAGGTTCATACCAGAATGGCAGAGCAGAGTTTTGCAGAGTTATTAAAGGAAGAGGAAGAATCAACCAAACCAATACGTACAGGAGAGATAGTCACCGGTCAGGTCATCGAAGTGAGCAAAGATGAGATTATTCTGAGCATCGCGGGCAACAAGTCCGAGGGCGTTATCACCCGCGACGAGTACAGCAACGATAACAGTGTGGATCTGACTACAAAAGTACAGATTGGTGAAGAGATGGAGGCCAAGGTCATTAAGCTTAATGACGGCGTAGGCATGGTTTCCTTATCCTATAAGCGTATGGCAGCTGACAGAGGCAATAAGCGTCTGGAAGAGGCATTTGAGAACCAGGAGGTTCTGACAGCAAAGGTAGCACAGGTATTAGACGGCGGCTTAAGCGTTGAGGTTGAGGGCGCAAGGGTATTTATCCCGGCCAGCCTTGTATCTGACAGCTATGAGAAGGACCTGTCCAAGTATGCAGGACAGGATATTGATTTTGTTATCACAGAATTCAATCCTAAGAGAAGAAGAATCATCGGCGACAGGAAACAGCTTCTGGTTGCACAGAAGGCGAAGCTGAAAGAAGAACTGTTCGCAAGAATCCAGCCAGGCGATACCGTTGACGGAACCGTTAAGAACGTAACCGACTTCGGCGCATTCATTGATTTGGGCGGTGCAGACGGACTTCTTCATATTTCCGAGATGAGCTGGGGCCGTGTTGAGAATCCTAAGAAGGTATTCAAGGCAGGGGACCAGGTAAGGGTACTGATTAAGGATATCCAGGGAGAGAAAATTGCCCTGAGCCTTAAGTTCCCGGAGGCTAATCCATGGGTCAACGCAGCTGACAAGTATGCGGTTGGCAACGTGGTATACGGCCGTGTGGCACGTATGACTGATTTCGGCGCGTTTGTTGAGCTGGAGCCAGGTGTGGACGCACTGCTTCATGTTTCCCAGATTTCCAGGGAGCATGTTGAAAAGCCTGCTGATGTTTTAAGAATTGGCCAGGAGATTGAGGCAAGAGTGGTAGACTTTAACGAGGCTGACCACAAGATCAGCTTAAGCATCAAGGCTATGCTGGCACCTGCTGCACAGGATGCGGATGTGGCTGACGTGGACATTGATGCCATGTCACAGTACACAGAAGAATAAGATTTGAATTCATGAGGACTGGTTATGGGCTTTGGCCCATAACCGGTTTTTTTGCTTAAATGCTGTTTGTCTCCAGAACGGCTTGTGAGGATGCATGGTTCCGTGCTATACTGGAACAAAAAAGAAAAGCGCTGGTCTGGCAGGCCGGAGCGTCTATTTCATGGCTGGGTTCAGAAGCAGGGATGCCTCGAATATTCCGTTGCTGTAATCGAATTTCAGTATGCCGTGATACCGTTCCACCAGATAACGCACAGAGGTAGTACCGGTGCCCATGTCCTCCCGTTTGGATGAAAGAAAACGTCCGTCCTTCATACGTATGAGATGGGAATAGGTGTTCTGTATGGACAGGGCAATCATGGATTCGCCGGCCTGTCCGATGTTGATGGTGATGGAGGGCGTTCCCTGGGTCTGCCTTTGGCATGCCTCCACTGCATTGGAGAGAAGGTTGCCCAGGATAGTGCAGAAGTCTATCTCCGGCACAGGAAGGCTCTGAGGCAGGCAAATGGAGGAGTTTACTGCGATACCCTGGGACTGGGCTGTTTGTATGTAGTAATTGAGCAGCGCGTTGGAGGAAGGATTCTGACAGTACTGGGTGGTGTCCAGGGTTGCATAGGTGCCCAGATAGTCATTTATGTATTCCAGGGCAAACTCTGTCTCCTTCTGCTCCAAAAGCCCCTTGAGCGTGATGAGATGATGGCGGTAATCGTGGCGCGCTTTTTTGAATTGTTCCAGATTATACTGGAGCGTGGCCATCTGGGATTTCTGGACACTGGCCAGCAGCCGGGTAGTCCGATACTGCTCCTTGGCCGCATAGCTTTCAGACAGCCGGGACAGAATCCTCAGACTCACATAGTGGACCGTGTAGATACAGGCAAACCAGCAGACAGCAAAAAAAATCATGTCAGGATGATGCTGAAGCATACGTGCGGGTGCCAGGGAACGGGATGCCAGGCGGAACATGATGAAAAAGAGCACCGGGATGGCGGCCAGATATTTCCAGACCGGAAGAAGCCGTGTGTATTCCACTGCTTTGGTCAGATATTTGTGCAGGATGTAATAGGCCACCCAGACCATGAGAAACAGAAAAATAAGATTGCTTAATAATTTGTCTCCTGTGATAAGGGAACTGCTCTTATTAAGGGAAGCAGAGGCATTGGACAGGTCCGCGCAGTATCCGGCGGTATCCGTGAAGTTCTTAAAAAGGAAAAGGGAATAGATATTCACAGGCCAGTCTGTGCGCACCATCCATTTACAGACAAGTATGTTGGTGGTCATGGTGGTGCAGGACCACGCCAGCTCCAGCCAGGGCCGGGACAGGAAAGGGCTGAAGCATGTAAGGCCTAAAAAGTATACAAAAAACAGGTATCCCATAAGAATACCTGTAGTTTTTGACATAGAGTACCGCCATTCCCTTCGGAATACCGCCAAAAAGGGAACGATAATGAATATGATTTCGGCCAAAATCACACTTATCAGCTGTATCTGTGCAAAGCTCATCCGATGCCTCCGTTTAACTTGGAGAACTGGTAATCTGCATACTGCTGGTGAATCTGCGACCGCATGGTCCTGGTAATAGGCAGATGCTCTCCGGTTGTCAAAATGAACTCTGATTTCTCCATAGAAAAAACCTTGTCCATATTGATGATGCAATTCCGGTAGCAGCATATGAACTGGGAGTATATAAGGAGCATACCGGAAAAATCTTCAAACCGCATGTAAGTGCGGACCGTCTTATCTGGAAGATGGATTTGTATGTAGTGGTTTGAATAATCGGTGTAAAGGATAGAGTCAATGGGAATCTTCTGCATGATGCGGCTTTCCTTTACCTCTATATAATGACTCTGCTTCCTGCGGGATACAGACAAAAAATACTCCATGGTCTGGCTGAACTTGTCGTAGCGGATAGGCTTTACCATGTAATCCAGAGCACGGACCTCATATCCCTTCAGGGCAAAATCGGTGCTGCTGGTGGTGAACACGATGGTACAGGAATCATCATCCCTGCGGACCCTTTCAGCGATTCTGATACCGGAGGTCTCATTCCGGAGAAAAATATCTATGAATATAAGGTCAAAGCTGCCTCTTTGCCAGCAGCGAAGGAAGTCGGCGGCGGTATTGAAGATGGTCGTCTGCTGGCAGGTATGTGTGTCGGAGCAATAGGTGGATATAAAGCCGGCTAACTGACGGGCCTCATCTATCGAGTCGTCGATGACTGCAATGTTCACGGTGCCCTTCCTTTCTTTATGTATGGTTACAGGGTAACAAAAGGTTTATAAATTATCCTGTAACGGTACGTTATGAAACAATCCATATAGGTTCAGTATAATATACAACAAATTAAATTGCAAGGGCAATTGGAATAAGTTGTAAGCGCGGTATAGGCAGGCCCCTGCCTGGGTATAATCCATTTGTACTTAATTTGTATCAGCAAGAAAGGAGCAAGAACCTACATGGGAAAGTCTAAGAAGAATGAGGCATTTGATCCTCATAATCTGAGTGCGCAGGACCAGCTTAAATTTGAGATTGCCCAGGAACTGGGGTTGGACGCAAAGGTCATGGAGGGAGGATGGAGGAGCCTGACAGCCAAGGAAAGCGGCAAGATAGGAGGCCTTATCACAAAGCGCAAACGGGAACTTAAGAAAGAGGCATTGCAGCAGGAATAATTTTCCGATATACTGTTTTATATCTGTAATCAGGAATAATACAAAGGAGACGGGAATGAAGATAGGTATGATTTGTTTTACGGCAAGAGGCACTGCAATATGCCGCCTTCTGTGCCGCCGGTTCAGGGATACAGGGACAGAGTGCACGGGATATGTGCCGCAGCGCTTCTGGAAGCCGGAATGGGAGGCGGAGGGAATCAAGCCTCAGGACAAGTCCCTTTCGGAATGGACCGGATCCATGTTTGGACAGAAGAGGGCGCTGGTGTTTATCGGGGCGGCCGGCATTGCAGTCAGGGCCATTGCGCCCTTTGTCCGGGATAAGATGACAGATCCCCCTGTGGTGGCGGTTGACGAAGCCGGGCATTTCTGCATCCCCCTGCTGTCAGGACATGTGGGAGGTGCAAATGAGCTGGCTGAAAGAATGGCGTGCTGGCTTCAGGGAATACCGGTCATAACCACTGCCACGGATATCAATGGCATCTTTGCGGTGGATGTCTTTGCGGCCCGAAGGGGCCTTTGTATAACAGACAGAAAAAAGGCCAAAGAAATTTCTGCCTGGCTGCTGGATGGCGGGAAGGTGGGATTTTTCTGCGATTCGGAGTGCCGCAGGGCGGAGGGCGCGTCTGGAGCCGGAACCACAAAAAACGGGAGTTCAGGCAGAGGAGCAGAGAACGTTGGGGATGGTACTGAGGGCATATGCAGGCATAATATATGTATGAACAGCGTGTGCAGGCATAACATATGGATCACATTCCGAAACAGTGAAAGGCCCTCCCTTTCTCCGGACAGGGAAGCGGTCTTTCTCCGCCTGGTTCCAAAGGTGGCAGTGGTAGGGGTGGGATGCAGGAAGGGAACCCCGCCGGATATCCTGGAAGGCTGTGTCCTGGAAGCGCTGGAAAGAGGAGGCATTGACCCGGCGGCGGTAAAGGCATTATCCACCATAGACATAAAGGCAGGGGAAGAGGCGGTAACCAGGCTGGCCCGCAGGTACGGGTGGGAGCTGCGTACATTTACATCCAGGGAGCTGCTGGCTGTGGAAGGAGAGTTTCAGGAATCTGATTTTGTAAGATCCGCAGTGGGTGTGGGCAATGTCTGCGAAAGGTCCTGTACAGCCAGGGGAGGAAGACTTTTAATACATAAGCAGGCCGGAAAAGGGGTGACGGTGGCGGCAGCCATAGAGCCGGTTGCAGGGAAATTAGACATTGAGAAATGCAGTTGGATATGATATACTTTTCCATAGTTTAAAAGTCAGATGTTGGACAGCAGGTGAGACTATGGGAGATTCGTACATCTATAAGAATCAGAAAAAATTGAGATGGGGATACACCACAGGTACTTGTGCGGCAGCGGCTTCCTTGGCAGCTGCCGTTATGTTGTTGCGGGGCAGGAGAATGGAGCAGGTGTCCCTGACAACGCCAAAGGGAGTCCGGCTGGACCTGGAGGTGGAGGAAATGGAGACGGGGAAGAGCTGTGTCTGCTGCGGTGTCAGAAAGGATGCAGGTGACGACCCGGATGTGACGGACGGGCTTATGGTGTATTCACAGGTCCGGCTGCCGGATGCGGACAGCGGCGGCGCCGGAGATGCGAGAGAGGCCGGAGATAACACAGAGGCCGGAGATGACAGAAATGCCTGTGGGGATTATGTGTATGAGAAAGACGGATTGCGGCTGATTTTATCCGGAGGAGTGGGAGTGGGAAGGGTAACCCAGTGCGGTTTGAGCTGCGAAGTGGGAAAAGCTGCCATTAACCCGGTCCCCAGGCAGATGATATTTGAACAGGTGGCCGGTGCGTGCCGGGAATCTGGTTTTAAGGGAGTGCTTTCCATTGAAATCCGTGTGCCGGAAGCCCTGAAGGTGGCGGATAAGACCTTTAACAGCCGTTTGGGAATCCAGGGAGGTATATCCATACTGGGGACCAGCGGAATGGTGGAGCCCATGAGCGAGACAGCCCTCCTTGATACCATCCGGCTGGAACTGAGACAGAGGATCCGAAAAGGGGAGAAGAACCTTCTGGTGACACCGGGAAATTACGGTGAGAACTTTGTGGGCACTGTACTTGGCCTGGGCCTTGGACAGGCCGTGAAATGCAGTAATTTTATAGGCAGTACCATTGATATGGCGGTGGAAGAAGGGGCTGAGTCCATTCTGCTAATAGGCCATGGAGGAAAGCTAATCAAGCTGGCAGCCGGTATTATGAATACCCATTCCTCCTGGGCAGACGGGAGAATGGAAATCCTGGCAGCCCACGGAGCTGCCTGCGGCGCAAAAAGAGAGCTGGTGGAACAGATTATGGAAGCAGTGACCGTGGACGAGGGGCTGCGCCTTTTAGAGACAGAGGACGGCCTGCGTGAGCAGGTGATGAAGCGGGTGATGGCGCGGCTGGAGCAGTATGTGAAACGGCGGGCCGGCGGACGTCTGAGGGCAGAGGTTATTGTATTTACCAATGAGCGCGGGATACTTGGGGCAACCACCGGCGCAGATGATATGTTATTGTACTTTACGGACAGAATAAGTAATAGATGAAAGGCGGAGCAAGATGATACATATAGTAGGAGCAGGTCCGGGGGCGGTTGATTTGATTACGGTCCGCGGACAGAAACTTTTGTCAGAGGCAGATGTGGTCATCTATGCGGGTTCCCTGGTCAGCCGTGATCTTCTGGGCTGGGCCAGGCAGGATGCAAGGATTTATGACAGTGCCTCCATGGACCTGGAGCAGGTTATGGAAGTGATGGAACAGGCGGAACGGGACGGTCTTACAACGGTGCGCCTTCATACCGGGGATCCCTGCCTCTACGGTGCCATACGGGAACAGATGGACGGACTGGACGCCAGGGGGATAAAATATGACATATGTCCCGGGGTCAGTTCTTTCTGCGGAGCCGCCGCAGCCCTTGGAATGGAATATACCCTGCCCGGTATCAGCCAGAGTGTGGTAATAACCAGAATGGCCGGGAGAACACCGGTGCCGGAGCGTGAATCCATAGGGAAATTTGCTGCCCACGGCAGCACCATGGTGATATTCCTGAGCGCAGGCATGACGGGAGAGCTGTCAGAGGAGCTGGTAAAGGGCGGATATCCGGGAGATACCCCCGCAGCCATTGTATATAAGGCGACCTGGCCGGATGAGAAGGTGGTCCGGTGTACGGTAGCCACATTAGAGGAGACAGCAGACAGGGAGGGCATCCATAAGACCGCCCTTATTGTGGTGGGGAATACTGTGGCCCAGACAGGTTATGAGCGCTCAAAGCTTTACGACCCCGCCTTTACCACCGGATTTCGTGCGGGCCGGGAAAGCGTCCCGGGGAAACTGGAGCCGGGAACACTCTATGTGGTGGGAATGGGACCCGGAGAAAAAAAGCAGATGACAGGACAGGCGCTGGAAGTGATGGGCCGGTGCCAGGTCATAGCCGGTTATACGGTCTATGTGGACCTGGTAAGGGGATTGTTCCCCCAGAAGGAGTTCCTGACCACCGCCATGACCAGGGAAGAGGAACGGTGCCGGAAGGCGTTTGAATGCTGCATGATGGGAAAGAATACAGCCATGATTTGCAGCGGGGACGCGGGGGTCTATGGAATGGCGGGCCTTATACTGGAGCTGGCTCAGCAGTACCCCGGCGTCAGAGTCAGGATTGTGCCGGGAATTACGGCTGCCTGCGCAGGGGCAGCTGTTTTGGGAGCACCGCTGATGCACGATTTTGCTGTCATCAGCTTAAGCGACCGGCTCACACCCCTGGAAGACATATGGAACCGGGTAGAGGCAGCGGCCCAGGCTGATTTTGTCATATGCCTGTACAATCCGGCCAGCAAGGGACGGCCTGATTTTTTCCGGCAGGCGTGCAGCCGGATTCTAAAGTACAGGGCAGAGGATACCGTGTGCGGGCTGGCTGTGAACATTGGCAGGGAAGGGGAAGAAATGGAGGTCCTGACCCTGGAGGAGCTGAAGGATCGCCGGGTGGACATGTTTACCACGGTTTATATCGGCAATTCCCATACCAGGCAGATTGGCCCCTATATGGTAACGCCCAGAGGTTACAGGTATGAAGGAAATTAAGAAGAGTGTCATACTGTTTGCCGGGACCACGGAGGGAAGGCTGCTGGCGGAATATCTTCAGGAGCTTAACCAGCCCTTTGTAATCTGCGTGGCTACCGGATATGGAAGGGATTTGCTGGAGGATATAAGCAGGCCGGACGAGAACGGATGTATGGAGATACGCCAGGGGCGCCTGGATGTCACGGAAATGGAACGTATGTTTGATGAACTGCGGCCGGAACTGGTCATTGACGCCACCCATCCATATGCGGTGGCAGTAACCCAGAACATAAAAATGGCCTGTTCCAAACGAAAGGGCCTGCGGCTTTTAAGGTGCCTGCGTGAACCGGGGGCCGGGGACAACCGGCCGGGAGTCATCCATATGCCGGATGTGGAGGCAGCCGCTGCATGGCTGTCCTCTGTGGAGGGAAATATTCTGGTGACCACAGGCAGCAAGGAGCTGGCTATCTACACAAGGATAAGGGATTATGATCAGAGAGTGTATGCCAGGATCCTGCCCTCGGCGGAGGCCGTGGCCCAGTGCAGGAGTCTGGGCTTTGAGGGCCGCCATATCATTGCCATGCAGGGACCATTTTCAGAGGAAATGAATCTGGTACAGCTCAGGGAATACGGATGTGCTTATCTGGTGACCAAGGATGGGGGCGCAGCAGGAGGCTTTTCAGAAAAGATAAAGGCAGCCCACAGGGCCGGGGCAGCGGCAGTGGTGATTGACCGGCCGGGCAGCGGGGAAGGCATATCCCTGGATGATATAAAGGGACAGCTAAAGGAGTGGATGGACCATGAAAAGAAAGGAAGCATATATGGATGATTTAAGGCCAATTGTATATCTGGTGGGCATAGGAATGGGGGGCGAGGACCAGTTGACGGGCCGGGCAATGGATTGCCTGGAGGCGGCCCAGGTAGTGATGGGGGCGGACCGGATGCTGGACAGCGTCAGCGCGTACACCGATAAGAAACGGGTATTTTCAGCCTATAAGCCCAGTGAGATGGTACAGTGGCTGGGCAGCTTCCGGTGGGACGAGGCAGCCCTGGTGCTGTCAGGAGATACGGGCTTTTACAGCGGAGCTGAGGCGGCGGCCAAGGCATTTTTGCGGGAAGGATGGGATGTGGAATTTGTTCCGGGTGTATCCAGCCTGTCCTATTTCTGCGCCAGGTTGGGAAAGAGCTGGCAGAATGTCCATCCGGTCAGCAGCCATGGAAGGGATTGTGATGTGGTGGCCTATATCCGCAGCTTCAAGAGCTGTTTTATTCTGCTGGGCGGAGCTGGCAGCGTGCCGGATTTGTGCCGTCAGCTGGTCAGCAGCGGAATGAGCAGCGTGACTTTATGGGCCGGAGAAAATTTTTCATACGAGGACGAACGCATTGCCTGGCAGATGACGCCTGCTGAGCTTCTGATGGAGGATGAGCGCCTTCCCTTTGGCAGTCTGGCTTGTGTTTTGGTGGAGAATACAGAGGCAGCGGAAGGACAGCTTTATCCGCAGCCCGGCCCCCAGGATGAGGACTATATCAGGGGGCAGGTGCCTATGACCAAAAAGGAGGTACGGAGGATATCACTGGATAAGCTGTGTATCGGCTCCCAGGCCGTGTGTTATGATATCGGGGCCGGCACCGGCTCTGTGGCGGTGGAGATGGGAATGGAGATACGCAAGTGGGGCGGCAGCGGCCAGGTGTATGCCATTGAGCGGAACCGGGAAGCCTTGCAGCTGATTGAATCCAACTGCCAGAAGTTCCACGGAAGCTGGATGGGATTTCACATTGTGGAAGGCGAGGCGCCTGAGGCTATGAAGGGGCTGGAACCTCCCACTCATGCATTCATCGGAGGAAGCGGAGGTCACATGCGTGAAATCGTGGCAGCTCTCCTTGACGCCAATCCCCATGTGAGAATTGTGGCTAATGCCATTACACTGGAGACTGTTGGTGAAATTTTGGCGTGTATGAAGGAATTCGGATTCGCCACAGGAGAGATAACCCAGGTATGGGCAGCTCCTGTGGATACGGTGGGAAGCTACCATATGCCAAAAGCGCAGAATCCGGTGTATGTGGCGGTTATGCAGGACCCAAAAGACGATGAGGGAGAGATACAATGGCAGGAGTTATGATAGCGGCTCCGGGAAGCGGCAGCGGGAAGACGATGGTAACCTGCGGCCTGCTGACCCTCCTTAAGAGGAAGGGATATAATCCGGCTGCGTTTAAGTGCGGACCGGACTACATTGACGGCCTGTTCCACCGCAGGGTTCTGGGAGTGGAAAATGAAAACCTGGACAGCTTTTTTGAGACCGGGACACATATGAGACAGAAGCTGTCCCGGAGCATGGAACGCCATTTTGTAGTGGCGGAAGGGGTCATGGGATATTTTGACGGCCTTGGGGGCGTGTCTGTTCAGGGGAGTTCTTTTGAGATTGGAAGTATTCTTGGTCTGCCTGCCATTCTGGTGGTGGATGGAAGAGGAGCCAGCTTATCGCTGATGGCATTGATTCAGGGATTTTTGGAGTATGATGCCATGCTGGAGGGAAAAGACGAGGAAAAAACTCACGATAAAACTGACTGTGATGCGGAATGTGCGGCTGGCATGCAATACGAAGAATGCAGGAAGAGAAGATGGAAAGAGAATGAGGAAAAATATAACGAGAAAAAATCTCATACATCCAATGGACTGCATGGGTGTGTTTGCGGAAACACAGACTGCCATGAGAGCAAGGATAAAAAAAATAACAACATAAGGGGAATCTTTTTCAACCGCATGTCCCCCATGATATATAACCGTATAAAACCTATGGTGGAGGAACTGTTTCGGATTCCGGTCATTGGATATTTACCTGAACTGAACTTCCTTCATGTGGGAAGCCGTCATCTGGGACTGGTGCTTCCGGATGAGATAGATGGAATCAGGGAGCAGCTGGAACAGCTGGCGGACCGGATGGATGAAAATTTGGAGTGGGAACCGCTATTGAAGATTGCTGCTGAGGCAGGCGGACGGGACAGGGAGGTACCGGTCCGGGAAGAAGCAGGAGCCGGGCAGCAAACGGGGAATGTAGAGGGAATTAAGCCGGGAAACAAGCTGGGAAACGAGCCGGGAAACATACCGCATTTCCGCCTGGGGATTGCCAGGGATGAGGCATTCTGTTTTTATTATGAGGACAACCTGAGGGCTATGGAACAGGCTGGGGCCCGGCTTGTGTATTTTAGTCTGCTCCATCAGGAGAAACTGCCGGATGGGCTGGACGGGCTGATTTTAGGAGGCGGTTATCCTGAAAATCACGGGGAGGCCCTGGCGGCGAACAGGACTATGCGGGATTCGGTGGCTGCGGCTGCCGCGTCCGGGATGCCCATTCTGGCAGAGTGCGGGGGATACCTCTATCTGCTGGACAGTCTGGAGGGAGCCGACGGAACGGTTTATCCCATGGCAGGGGTCTTGAAGGGCCACGGATACAGGGCCGGGAAAACCGGCAGGTTTGGATACATAACCCTGGGGCCCAACCGCTGCCTTCCCTATCTCCGGGAAGGGGAGGAGATAAAAGGCCATGAATTTCATTACTGGGACTGCGATTGCGGGGAGGATGAATTTTGTATGACGGCTGCCAAGCCAAAGGGCGGCCGCAGCTGGCCCTGTATGAGAACAGCAAAACAGGTGATGGCAGGATTCCCCCACCTCTATTATCCTTCCTGCCCCGGACTGGTCCGACGGTTTGCCGGACAGTGCGTGGAATACGGACAGAGACATGACCGGAAACATGACAGACAAGAGCGTAACGGACAAGAACATGACGGAGAGGAACATGAGCTATGACATTGAAGGAAGCGATGAACAGCATTAAGCCAGCCAGCCAGGCACTCAGGCAGCAGGCAAAGCAGCGCTGGGACCAGGTGGCCAAACCTCTGGGAAGCCTGGGAGTCCTGGAGGAGGATATCATACGCATTGCCGCTGCTTCCGGCAGCCTGGCAGTCAGCCTGCGTCCCAGGGCTATTGTGGTCATGTGTGGGGATAATGGCGTTGTAAAGGAAGGGGTGACCCAGACAGGGCAGGAGGTTACCGCCATTGTGGCGGGGAATATGGCCCGGGGAAATTCGTGTGTATGCCTCATGGCCCGCCAGGCAGGGGCCGACGTGATTCCTGTGGATGTGGGTATGGCCTGCCGCGACGCGGTTCCCGGCGTGGTGAACCGGAAAGTGGCATATGGGACAAAGGATTTCCTGGAGGAACCTGCCATGACCATGGAGGAGACAGTGAAGGCCATGGAGGCAGGTGCAGATATGGCCGTGGAACTGAAGGAAAGGGGATATGTGCTGGCTGGCTCCGGGGAAATGGGAATCGGCAATACCACTACCAGCAGCGCCCTGCTTTCCGTACTTCTTAATATGGACCCGGAACTGGTGACGGGCCGGGGGGCTGGTCTGACCACTGCCGGCTACAACCGCAAGGTGCAGGTCATAAGGGAAGGCATCCGTATCCGCAAGCCGTCCGGGGAGGACCCGGTGGACGCGCTGTCCAAAGTGGGTGGACTGGATTTGGCGGCCCTGACGGGCTTTTACATTGGATGCGCGGCCTGCGGCCTGCCGGTGGTGCTGGACGGACTCATAACAGGGGCAGCCGCTCTGGCGGCCGTCAGAATCAGCCCGGATGTAAAAGGATATCTGCTGGCCTCCCACGTTTCAGCCGAGCCTGCCGGGGCAATGGTTCTGGATGCTCTTGGCCTTAAACCTGCTATTTCTGCGGGAATGTGTCTGGGGGAGGGCACCGGCGCAGCGGCCCTGTTTCCGCTTTTGGATATGGCGGCGGCTGTGTACACGCAGATGAGCAGCTTTGATGACATCCATGTGGATGCGTATGAGCATCTTCTGTAATTGGAATGTAAGGAATTTGGATGAACATGACGACACGATAATAGGAGACCTGGAATGATTACTCTGGTGACAGGCGGAAGCGGCAGCGGAAAATCAGAATACGCGGAAGGGCTTATTCTGGACTCCCCCTGTTCCTGCCGTTTTTATGTGGCTACCATGATTGCATATGGAAAAGAGGGACGGGACAAGGTGGAGCGCCACCGTGTGCTCCGAAAGGGAAAGGGATTCATCACCATAGAAAAGCCCCGGAATGTGGGAGAAGTGATGGTTGGAGAGTATGAGACCGGTTTAAGCCCCTTATCCCGGACCGGCCGTGCTCTTTTGCTGGAGTGCGTATCCAACCTGGCGGCCAATGAGATGTTTAAGGAGGGGACAGGGAAAACGGAAGCAGGAGAGCAGCAGGGCGGTCCAATCCAATGCCTGTCCCATAAGATTGCGGAGGATATCATTTCTCTGGCCGGACAGGTTCAGGATATGGTGATTGTCACCAATGAAGTGGATCGGGATGGAATCTGTTACGAACCTGAGACAATGGAGTATATCCGTCTCATGGGCTGCCTGAATCAGAAGCTGGCATCTGCCGCGGACCGGGTGGTGGAGGTGGTTTACGGTATTCCCGTGCTCTTAAAGCCCTCCGCCCTGGGACCGGCAGCAATTGGGGCTGACTTTAAAAGAAGGGAGTGTCAGGGAGAATGAACGGACTTTATTCCTGCATCATAGCAATTTCCATGTATTCCAAGATACCTATGCCCAACGTGGAGTGGAGTGAAGACCGCATGCGCTATGTCATGTGCTTTTTTCCTCTGGTGGGGATTGTCCAGGGAGCGGCCCTGGGCCTTTGGCTCCATTTTGCCCTGGATGTGCTGAATCTGTCCGTGGGTGCTGCGGCTCTTACAGGGGCAGCCATTCCCCTGCTGGTAACCGGAGGAATTCACATGGACGGTTTTCTGGATACCATGGATGCCATTCATTCCTATGGCGACAGAAGCAGAAAGCTGGAAATTTTAAAAGACCCCCATCTGGGAGCCTTTGCAGTCATTTCCTTCGGCGTTTATATGATGCTTTATCTGGGCGTTTTCCATGAATACCTGTCCCTTGTCCTGAGGGAGGACAGGGGGGACAGATATTTTCTTTATGCGGTTCCCTGTCTTGTGTTTGTGATGGAGCGGGCCTTCAGCGGCCTCTCCGTGGTCACGTTTCCCCAGGCCAAGAAGAAGGGACTGGCAGCCGGATTTGGCGGGGCAGCCAGGAAAAGGACGGATTCCCTGGTGCTGCTTCTGTGGATGCTTATGTGCCTGGCAGCAGGTGCGGCAGCCGCTAAGGTGGGATGCCACGGGGCAGGCATGCTGGCAGGAGTCCTGCTTATGACCCATCTGGCTGTGTTCATATGGTATTACAGGATGTCCGTGAAACAGTTTGGCGGGGTGACAGGAGATTTAGCCGGATGCTTTTTGCAGGTTTGCGAACTGGCCGGCCTGGCAGCGGCCGCAGTCCTTTTAAAAGCGGGCTTGATGGGAGGAATGTAGGAATGATCTTGGTGACAGGAGGAAGCTTCCAGGGCAAGAGGGTGTTTGTCAGACAGTACCTGGGGGAACAGAATGCAGATGGAGCTGTCTGGACAGAGGGAGCAGAGGCCTCCTGGGAGGAATTTATGGACGGCAGGTTCTGCCGTGATTTCCAGCTCTTTGTCAGGCGGGTAATGGAGGGGAGTGCAGGCCCTTCCTTCCGTGAACAGAAGGGACCGGCCATGGACCAGATTCTTGAACAGCTTCTGGAGGAGCTGCTGGCCGGACCAAAGGACCGTGTTTTGGTGACAGATGAGATAGGCTGCGGCATCGTGCCTGCAGATGCCTTTGAACGCCTGTACCGGGAGGAGACAGGGCGGCTCTGCTGCCGGATTGCCGGGGAGGCGGATGAAGTGTGGCGGGTGTGCTGCGGGACAGGGATACGGATTAAATAACGAGGAAGGTAGACATGGACATTACGTGGCTGGATATATGGAAATTTCACGGTGCGGCATTGTTGGCGGGATGTGTGATTGACTGGATCATAGGAGACCCCATATGGCTTCCCCATCCGGTGCGCCTTATGGGAACCATGATTGCAGGGACGGAATCACGGCTCAGAAAATGGACAGAGGGGACGGGAAGGAAAGGGCAGTCCCGGGCAGGGGTCATCCTCGCTGTATTCATGTGTATCATATGGTGGTGTGTTCCATGGGCAATCGTTCACGGGGCAGAGCATCTATGGCTGTCCGGGGCCTGGGCGGTTCTTCTTCTGGCAGAGGGGTTCCTGTGCAGTCTCATGCTGGCAGCCAGGGGACTGTATACAGAGAGCATGAAGGTGTGCCGCAGCCTGGAGGAAGGCAGCACCGAGGAGGCCAGATATAATGTATCCATGATTGTGGGAAGGGATACCGCAGCGCTGGATGAGGGCGGAATCGCCAGGGCAGCCGTGGAGACCGTGGCTGAAAATGCCTCTGACGGTGTCATTGCCCCCTTTTTGTTCATGGCACTTCTGGGGCCGGCAGGAGGCACGCTGTACAAGGCCGTCAACACCATGGATTCCATGGTGGGATACAAAAATGACAGATACATGTACTTCGGCCGCTGTGCAGCCAGGCTGGACGACCTGCTTAATCTGGCTCCGGCCAGGCTGACCGGAATCCTTATGGTTCTGGGGGCATGGGTTCTGCCGGGTATGGACGGGGCTCATGCCTTTAAGGTGTTCCTTCGGGACAGGAAACGCCATGCCAGCCCTAATTCCGCCCACGGCGAGGCCGCCTGTGCAGGCGCCCTCCATCTCCGCCTGGCCGGTGACGCCTGGTACTTCGGAACTCTTCATAAAAAGCCGTATATCGGGGATGATGACAGGCAAATCCAACCGGCGGACATAAGGCGTGCCAACCGTCTTATGTTTTTTGCGGAGGGGATGATGGTCCTTGGGCTGGCTGTGCTTATTATGATTTTGTGATACCATTCTGGTTTTGCCAAAACAGCCGGCGGGGGTAGAAAAGGATAGCTGTAAAAAAGATAGATGGAGGTTATTATGGAATATCAACACGGCGGTGACATATACAGCCAGGACATACAGATGGATTATTCTGCCAATATCAATCCCCTCGGCATGCCGGAGGCGGTCAGGCAGGCTCTGAGGGACTGCCTGGAGAGGGAGGTATGCAGCCTGTACCCGGACAGCCGGTGTGAAAGGCTGAGACAGGCCCTGGGCAGGCATCACGGGGTGGAGGATAAATGGATTATCTGCGGCAACGGGGCAGCTGATTTGATATTCGGACTGGCAGCTGCGCTGCGCCCTGTACGCGGGCTGGTGACAGCTCCCGCCTTTTCCGAGTATGAGCAGGCATTGAGGTCGGTGGGATGCAGGACCGACTATTATTATCTCAGGGAAGACAGGGGGTTTGCTCTGGACGCGGCAGGGATGTGCGGCTGTGTCCGGGCGGCGGCAGAGAGGGGCGAGCCCTACGATGTGGTGTTCCTCTGCAATCCCAACAATCCCACGGGGATACCCGTTAAAAAGGAAGAGGTTAAGCAGCTGGCAGATACTTGTGAGCGGCTGGGGGCTTACCTGGCAGTGGATGAATGCTTCTGCGATTTTCTGGATAATTCAGAATTATATTCTGTCATACCTGACCTGGCCCGGTTTACGCATCTGTTTGTCCTTAAGGCATTTACAAAGCTGTATGCCATGGCCGGGCTGCGGCTGGGCTACGGCCTTTGCAGCGACAGCGGCCTTCTGGAGCGGCTTCAGGCAGTACGCCAGCCCTGGTCCGTGTCCGGCCCGGCCCAGTGCGCCGGCGTGGCGGCCCTTGGAGAGACGGATTTTGCGGAGCACACCAGAGCGGTGCTTAAGGGTGAGCGGGAGAGGCTTTCTGCCTCCCTCCATGACCTGGGCTTTCAGGTATATCCATCCCAGGCCAATTATCTGTTCTTTCGGGACCGGGAAGAGGACGGAATCCTGGAAAAAGGCCGGCTTTACCAGGAGCTGCTGGGCCGGCGCATCCTGATCCGCAGCTGTGCCAATTATCCAGGGCTGGACTCATCCTTTTACCGTATCTGTGTTAAGCTGAGGCAGGACAATGAACAGCTTATCCGGGAAATGGCCCGGGTGCTTGAGAGGAGGAAACCATGTCCCAACATACAAAGTCAATCATGATTCAGGGAACCATGTCCAATGCGGGAAAGAGCATCCTGGCAGCCGGGCTGTGCCGTATTTTTCACCAGGACGGCTACAGGACAGCACCTTTTAAATCCCAGAACATGGCCCTTAATTCCTACATAACTCCGGAAGGGCTGGAGATGGGACGGGCCCAGGCCGTACAGGCGGAGGCGGCGGGAATTGTCCCTAATGCGGATATGAATCCCATTCTTTTAAAACCCACCACAGATGTGGGAAGCCAGGTTATCGTCCATGGAATTTCCAGGGGCAATATGAAGGCCAGGGATTATTTTGCCTGTAAGAAATCCCTGGTGCCGGATATTATGGCCTCCTACCGGCGGCTGGAGGAGCAGTACGATGTCATTGTCATAGAGGGCGCCGGAAGCCCGGCCGAGATTAACCTGAAAACCGATGATATCGTGAACATGGGCATGGCGGACATGGCGGACGCCCCGGTGCTTCTGGTGGGGGACATTGACAGGGGAGGTGTCTTTGCACAGCTCTACGGTACGGTGGCCCTGCTGACAGAGGAGGAGAGAAAGCGGGTAAAGGGATTAATCATCAACAAATTCAGAGGCGACAGGTCCATACTGGCTCCCGGGATTTCCATGCTGGAGGATCTGTGCGGTATACCGGTGGTGGGGGTGATACCCTATATGGATGTGGATATCGAGGATGAGGACAGCCTGAGCAGCCGCCTGGAGACAGGAAAAGGCAAAGCACCTGCTGCGGTGGATTTGGCTGTGATCCGCTTTCCGCGCATCTCTAATTTTACGGATTTTAATGTGTTTTCAGGAATCCCCGGGGTGTCGCTGCGCTATGTGACAAGGGCTTGTGACCTTGGAACCCCCGACATGGTCATCCTTCCCGGCACCAAGAATACCATTCATGACCTGCTGTGGATGCGTCAGAACGGTCTGGAGGCGGCAATCCTTAAGCTGGCGGACCGTCAGGTGCCGGTGTGGGGAATCTGCGGCGGCTACCAGATGATGGGAGAGGTGCTGGTGGACGAAAAAGGGGTGGAGTCGGACCTCCCTTCACGGACATCCGGAATGGGCCTTCTTCCCCTTAAAACGGAGTTTGAGAAAGAAAAGATAAGGACCCAGGTGGAAGGCGCGTTCGGCCAGCTGGACGGCTGCCTTGGCGGGTTGTCCGGAAAATCCATTGAGGGATATGAAATCCACATGGGCCGCACGTACATTGACCGGGAAGAGGGGGCTGCGGATACAGCCAGAATCGTTTCTTGGCGCAGGGAACCGGAAATATGCCGCCCTATGGACTATGTGATGGAAACGGGAAAGGACAGGATTTTATCCAGAAAGGCCAGAATGGACGGGTGGAACAGGGGAAATATCTACGGCACCTATGTACACGGAATCTTTGACAGCCCCGGAATCGCCAGGACAGTGGCAGAGGCCCTGGCCGCTGCAAAGGGCCTCTGCCTGGAACAGGCGGCGGATATGGATTACCGCACGTACAGACAGCAGCAGTATGACAAGCTCGCAGAAGAGCTCAGGGAGAATCTGGACATGGCTGCCGTGTACAGAATCATGGGCATCAGCCAAAAAGGAAAAATGGGCATCAGCCAAAAAGGAAAAGGAGAGGAGAAGCCGGATGACGGATATACAGTTGGAACAGGTACTGCCGGGAGACATTGAGAGGCGCAGTTTTGAGATCATACAGGAGGAACTGTCCTTACGGGGGATTTATCTGGAACCTGAAAATGAAATGGTTATCAAGAGGGCCATCCACACCACGGCGGATTTTGACTATGCACAAAACCTGGTATTTTCCGGTCAGGCAGTGAAAAGAGGAACAGAGGCCTTAAAAGCAGGAGCTGTCATTGTCACGGATACCAATATGGGGCTGTCCGGGATCAATAAAAAAAGGCTGTCCGCCCTGGGCGGGGAAGCCTTCTGTTTTATGGCAGATGAGGATGTGGCCCTGCAGGCAAAGGAACAGGGCACCACCAGAGCTGTGGCCAGCATGGAAAAGGCGGCCAGGCTCTACGGGCTGCAGGGGCGTCCGCTGATTTTTGCCGTGGGCAATGCTCCCACGGCCCTGGTCCGCATATATGAGCTTATAGAAGAAGGACTGGCCGTCCCTGCCCTTGTCATCGGAGTGCCGGTGGGATTCGTGAATGTGGTCCAGTCCAAGGAACTGATTCTGACCCTGGAGGATACGCCGTATATTGTGGCAAGGGGAAGAAAAGGCGGCAGCAATGTTGCCGCCGCCATCTGTAACGCGCTGTTATACCAGATTCCGGTGCAGGGCGTTGCAGAAAGTACTTAATACACACGCTCCGGTCTATTTCCGGCCGCTCCAGCAGTAGGTGCAGAGCTTGCAGGGGGAGATTCCGATGGACTTTACCAGGTCATCCAGCCTGTGGTAACGCAGGGTGGTGAATCCCAGGCGCTTGCGGATTTCCTCAATCATCTCCTTGTAATTGGCGCTGTCCGGGTCTGTGTAAGTGTTTAGCACATCCCGGGACACATTGTCGCCCTCTCTGTCCCGTATGATGCGTCTGGTAATCAGATCCAGCTCTGAGGTGGAACGGGAGAAGTTGAGGTAGGGGCATCCGAACATAAGAGGAGGGCAGGCCGGGCGTATATGCACTTCCTTTGCGCCGCTCTGGTACAGGAATTCCGTTGTCTCACCCAGCTGGGTGCCCCGCACGATAGAGTCGTCGATGAGCAGCAGCTTTTTGCCGCGGATCAGCGCGTCCACAGGAATCAGCTTCATGCGGGCGATCAGATTTCTCTGGCCCTGGTTCTGGGGCATGAAGGAGCGCGGCCATGTGGGGGTGTACTTGATGAAGGGACGGGCAAACGGAATGCCGGATTCATTGGCATACCCGATGGCGTGGGCGATGCCTGAGTCGGGAATGCCCGCAACCACCTCGGGCTGCGCGTTATCCCTCTTTGCCAGCAGCTTTCCGCACTCGTAGCGCATGCTCTCCACATTGATTCCCTCGTAACTGGATGTAGGGTATCCGTAGTATACCCACAGGAAGGAGCATATCTTCATTTCTTCCCTGGGAGGGCTGACCGTCTCCACGCTTTCAGGCGTCATATATACGATCTCACCGGGCCCCAGTTCTTTGTAGTCCGTATATCCCAGATTGATGTAAGCAAAGCTTTCAAAGGAGGCGCAGTAGGCATCATCCTTGTGCCCGATGACAATGGGGGTCCTTCCGAATTTATCTCTGGACGCATAGATTCCTTCCGGAGTCAGCAGCAGGATGGACATGGATCCCTCTATTTTTTCCTGGGCATAAAGAAGCCCTTCCACCAAGGTGGATTTCTGGTTGATAAGGGCAGCCACCAGCTCCGTAGCATTGATACGCCCATGGCTCATTTCCATGAAATGGATATGGCCGTTTTCGTAGGCTGATGCCACCAGCTCCGCCTCGTTGTTGATTTTACCCACTGTGGTTATGGCAAAGCTGCCCAGATGGGACTGTATCAGAAGGGGCTGGGGTTCGTTGTCGGAAATACATCCGATTCCCAATGTTCCTTCCAGCTCGTCCAAATCCCCGTCAAACTTCGTACGGAAGGGGGTATTTTCTATATTGTGGATGGACCTCGTAAAGCCCTGGCTGCCGTATACGGCCATTCCGCCTCTCTTAGTCCCCAGATGGGAGTGGTAATCCACTCCGAAAAATAAGTCCAGGGTACAGCTGTTTTTTGATGCAACACCAAATATTCCGCCCATATGTCATACCTCTTTTATCTATGTGTTTGTTTTATGTTATCACAGTTGATTGCGGCTCTGTCTGCCGGTTACGGACTTATCATAACATATATTAGTAGTACAGGACAATATGATTGATATATTATTTATACTTATGAGAAACTATAAGCATGCCCGGAGGGGCCTTCCGGTGAATATTCACTTGCGCGCCGGGATGACAATTCCATGCATTTGAGGTATACTTGTGATAAAACTTGTGATGAATTTTCTGGAGCTTTCAGTTATGATCCGGAAATGAGGAGGCTTGCAAATGACAGAACCAGATGGACAGAATGAGCGGCAGAGGCAGCAGGCCGTCCGCCTGACCGTGGCAAAGGACGGCAGTGGTGACTATGATACGGTAGGCGCGGCCCTGGAGGCCCTGGGAGACAAAGAGGGACCTCCGGCCTGCATTTTCATAAAAGAGGGCGTGTACAGGGAACGGCTGGAAATTAGAAGGCCGGGAATCACATTGGAGGGCCAGTCAGCCGGCGGCACCGTCATTACCGGTGGACTGTCTGCCGGAATGACCATGGAGGACGGAAGTAAGCGGGGGACCTTTCGGACTTACAGCGTGCTGGTAGACACCCATGATTTTACAGCAAAGAACCTGACCATTGAAAACAGCGCCGGTCCGGGCGAAGCGGTGGGACAGGCGCTGGCCCTGTATGCGGACGGGGACCGGATTCTGCTTAAGGGATGCAGGCTGCTGGGAGGCCAGGACACACTCTTTACAGGTCCCCTTCCTCCGAAGGAGATACAAAAGAACGGATTCATCGGACCAAAACAGTTTTCGCCCAGAATAAACGGACGCCACTGCTACCAGGACTGCTTTATCCGCGGGGACATAGACTTTATATTTGGCAGTGCCACAGCTTATTTTGACAGGTGTGAGCTGTACTCTGCCGGCAGGGATACAGAGAAAAAAGGGTACGTGACCGCTGCGTCCACTCCCAAAGGACAGAAATACGGGTATGTGTTCCGAAACTGCCGGTTTACGGGAAACAGCTCCCGTGAAAGCGTCTACCTGGGCAGGCCCTGGAGAGATTACGCCAGGACGGTCCTCATTGACTGCTATCTGGGACCCCACATATGCCGTGAGGGATGGCATGACTGGGATAAAAAGAATGCGCGTTCCACCCTGTTTTACGGGGAATACGGAAGCTATGGACCGGGGGCGGAGGAACAGGAGGCAGTGGAACAGGGGAAAAGGGACCATTGTACATCCAGACCGGACTGGGTTTTTATGCTTACCCGTGATCAGATACAGGACTACACCATGGAACAGGTCTTAGGCGGAACAGACGGGTGGAATCCCGGGGCATATATTTAAGTTAAGAAGGAAGGGATATACTTATGGATTTATACCGTATCATACTGGTGGACGACGAGGAAGAGGTCAGGCAGAGCATCATCAGGAAAATTGACTGGACGGGAGCCGGTTTCTGCGTGGTTGGGGATGCGGAAAACGGGGAGGAAGCCCTGGAGAAAGTGGAGGCACTGGAGCCGGACCTGATACTGACGGACATCAGGATGCCCTTTATGGACGGCCTTTCCCTGGCCGAACGGGTGAGGCAGAAATATCCTTCAGTTAAAATTGTGATTTTTTCAGGCTATGATGATTTTGATTATGCCAAGCAGGCTATCAAGCTGAATGTGACGGAGTACATCCTGAAGACTGTGAATGTGGAGGAACTGACGGCCATCTTAAAACGTATCAAATCCAACCTGGACGATGAAATTGAGCAGAAAAGGAATGTGAGTCTGCTGCGTGAAAATTATATACGCAGCCT
>ENA-UERZ01001026-UERZ01001026.1-human-gut-metagenome-genome-assembly--contig:-NODE-1026-length-23201-cov-4.407455_pt1 | contig 23201 bp, 22 predicted proteins | sample MGYA00242997_ERZ507998 | MGnify/ENA primary metagenome ERZ507998 (study PRJEB26167, sample SAMN06115470) | human gut metagenome | host: Homo sapiens | place: China:Henan | collected 2016-06-23... | reverse complement strand
CCCGATATGGAGAATCCAGACGTGGAGAATCCCCATAGGGAAAATCCCGCACAAAGAAATACTATCCAAGTAATTACACAAGAAAGAAATACTCTCTCAAAGAACTATCAATCCATCAATCTTGATGTGATGGACAGGATGGATGAGCGAAGCGAGTATGGAGAGATTATCAAAGAGAATCTTGACTACAACATTCTCTGTCAGGATCCGAAGTTCGATAAAGACCGCTTCCGGGAGATCATGGACATCATGCTGGATGCCGTCTGCTCTACCGCTCCGACCATCCGTATCAATGGCGAGGATATGCCGCAGCAAGTGGTTAAGTCCCGCTTTCTCAAGCTGAATAGCAGCCACATAGAGTACGTTCTGGAAGCAATGAACAAGAACCCGTCAGACATCCGTAATATCCGGGCGTACCTGTTGACCGCTCTGTATAACGCCTCTCTGACGATAGACAATTATTACTCTGCGCTTGTCAACCATGATTTCTACGGGCAGGACAGGTCGGCAGGGTCAAAGAAGCCGAAGACCTACGATTATAGCCTTTGTGAAGACACTCTTTAATGAATACCATCGTGAGCAATGCTCGGAAAGGAGGACAGTGTAAATGAAAATCATCTATCGCCGGATTGTGCCGCCTTAGCTTCGGCAGCAGTCCCCATAATCATTCCAACGAAAGGAGGTAAACGCCGCAATGCAGGATGAAGTAAATACCAAAGTTGTTGCAATCATGATCAAGGGCGGCAAAATCTCAGCCGAGGTGCTGAAAAAGGCGCTGGACAAGTTCGTTCAGGAGATCGAGAAGGCGCAAAAGCAGATGCAGCAGCCCAAAACCTATCGCGGCAAGCAGTCCATCAAGCATCTGATGAGCCAGAATGCCGCCATCTCCAACATCGAAGTGACGGACGGCAACATCAAGTCCTTTGAGCGTACTGCCAGCAAATACGGTCTGGACTTTGCGCTCAAGAAGGACGTTTCCATCGAGCCGCCAAACTATCTTGTCTTCTTCAAGGGGCGGGACGTTGATGTGATGACCGCCGCCTTCAAGGAGTTCTCCGCAAAAACAGTCAAGCAGAAGGAACAGCCGTCTATCCGGCACAGGCTGGATCAGGAGAAAGCCCAGAGCAAGGCGCAGCACAAGGAGAAGGTCAAGGTCAAGACCAAGGATCGGGGTGTGGAGCTGTGAACAAGCCCAATGTGAAGAAGCTCGTTCTTCTGAACCTTCCGTATGTCTTCGCCTTCTACTTTGCAGATAAGATCGCCGCCGTGTTCCGTCTCGCACCCGGCACGGAGTTCATCGACAAGCTGACAAACGGCTTTGCTGTATTCGGCACTGCCTTTGCAAATCCGCTGCCCAGCTTTCATCCCGTCGATCTGCTCATCGGTCTGATTGCCGGTGCGTTGCTCAAGCTGGCGGTCTACGTCAAAGGCAAGAACCGCAAGAAGTTCCGGCAGGGCGAAGAATACGGCTCTGCCCGCTGGAGTAAGCCGGAGGACATCAAGCCGTACACGGATCCGGAGTTTCCCAACAATGTCATCCTGACGCAGACGGAGTACCTGACCATGAACAGCCGCCCGAAGCAGCCGAAATACGCCCGCAACAAGAACATCCTTGTCATCGGCGGTTCCGGCTCAGGCAAGACGCGCTTTTTCGTGAAGCCAAACCTGATGCAGATGCACAGTTCCTATGTGGTCACTGACCCGAAAGGTACGGTACTGGCGGAGTGCGGCAAGATGCTCGAAAAGGGCGGCTATGTCATCAAGTCGCTGAACACCATCAATTTCAAGAAATCCATGCACTACAATCCTTTCAGCTACATCCGCAGCGAGAAGGACATCCTCAAGCTGGTCAATACGATCATCGTCAATACGAAGGGAGATGGCGATAAGTCCGGCGAAGATTTTTGGGTGAAGGCGGAGAAGCTGTACTACACAGCCCTCATCGGTTACATCTGGTACGAGGCACCCGACCACGAGAAAAACTTTACTACCCTGCTCGAAATGATCAATGCCTCGGAAGCCAGAGAGGACGATGAGACCTTCAAGAATCCCGTGGACAAGATGTTCGACGAGCTGGAAGCCCGTGACCCGGATCACTTCGCGGTCAAGCAATACCGCAAATACAAGCTGGCGGCGGGCAAAACCGCTAAGTCGATTTTGATTTCCTGCGGTGCAAGGCTTGCGCCCTTCGACATCGCAGAGCTGCGGGAGCTGATGAGCTACGACGAGATGGAGCTGGACACCATCGGAGACCGAAAGACGGCGCTGTTCGTCATCATTTCGGATACCGATGACACCTTCAACTTCGTTGCGGCAATCATGTATTCCCAGCTCTTCAACCTTCTCTGCGACAAAGCAGATGACGTTTACAACGGGCGGCTTCCCGTCCATGTGCGCTGTCTGCTTGACGAGTTTGCGAACATCGGTCAAATCCCGAAGTTTGATAAGCTCATTGCCACCATACGAAGCCGGGAAATTTCGGCGTCAATCATCTTACAGTCCCAGTCTCAGCTCAAGACCATCTACAAGGATGCGGCGGACACCATCACGGGCAACTGCGACTGCACACTTTTCCTCGGTGGAAAAGAAAAATCGACTCTCAAGGAAATCAGCGAGGTGCTGGGCAAGGAGACAATCGACCTTTACAACACCTCAGAAACCCGTTCCAACAACAACTCCTACGGCTTGAATTATCAGAAAACCGGCAAAGAGCTGATGTCTCAGGACGAGATCGCCGTCATGGACGGAGCCAAGTGTATTTTACAGCTTCGAGGCGTGAGACCTTTTCTCAGTAACAAATACGACATTACGAAGCATCCAAAGTACCGGCAGCTCTCCGACTATAACAAGCGGAATGCCTTTGACATCGAGAAGTACCGGCAGCACAAGCTGGTAGTCAAGCCCGATGACACATTCGACCTCTATGATATGGGCGAGGTCGAAGCAGATTAAAGCCCCGTCGCTGCACTGCGCAGTGGGTAAAGCCTAATGGCTCATCCCAAAGCAGAACAGCGACGGGGCTTCTTTTTTGCTATGCAAAAGCATAGCAAAACAAGAAATGTGCCATTTCCTCGCCCCTGCGGGGCAACCGGAAATGATGCACAAAAACTTCATGCACCAACATTTGCGCATTTTCGTGGTGCAGTGCTCATGCATGAAGTTTTATGCCCATTTTCAAAAATATACAACCAATCTTTTTCAAATCAAGGAGGAAAATCTATGGCTTTCATCAATCAGGCTGTCACGGTTCTTCAGACGCTCGTTATCGCTCTCGGAGCCGGTCTCGCAGTGTGGGGTGTTGTCAACCTCATGGAAGGCTACGGCAACGACAACCCCGGCGCCAAGTCTCAGGGCATCAAGCAGCTCATGGCTGGCGGCGGTGTGGTGCTGATCGGCACGACCCTCATCCCCCTGCTCTCCGGTTTGTTCGGCTAATCCACGGCAAGCCCAGCTTAACCGAAGGGTGGTGAAATATTGGGCAGCATTTTAGAAAAGATCGAACAAGCTCTCAAGGATATGCTGATCGGATGGATCGAGAGCAACCTGACCAATATGTTCACCGATGTCAACGAGAAGGTAGGAACGATTGCCGCCGAAGTTGGGCAAACACCGTCCGGCTGGAACGGCGGCGTGTACCAGATGATCCGGGGACTATCTGAAAACGTGATAGTCCCCATCGCTGGTATCATCATCACCTTCGTTTTGTGCTACGAGCTGATTTCCATGATCACCGAGAAAAACAACCTTCACGACATGGACACTTGGATGTTCTTCAAGTGGTTTTTCAAGGCGGCTGTGGCGATCTACCTCGTGACGCATACGTTTGACATCGTGATGGCAGTATTCGACATCGGGCAGAACGTGGTTTCCGGTGCAGCCGGAGTCATCCACGGCAACACCAGCATTGACATTGACGCGACGATTGCGCAGATGCGTACCGGCATGGAGAACATGGGCGTCGGAGAACTGCTCGGACTGTCGATAGAAACGCTCCTGATCAGCCTGTGCCTCAAAATCATGGCAATCCTCATTACGGTCATCCTCTACGGGCGCATGATTGAGATTTACTGCACCGTGAGCATTGCGCCTATTCCTATTGCAACCATGAGCAACCGCGAATGGGGCAGCATCGGCACGAACTACCTGAAAGGCTTGTTCGCTCTGGCATTTCAGGGCTTTCTCATCATGGTCTGTGTCGGCATCTATGCGGTGCTGATCAACGGCATGATCATCGCAGACAACATTCATTCGGCTCTGTTCTCTGTGGCAGCGTACACGGTCATTCTGTGCTTCTCGCTGTTCAAGACCGGAAGCCTCGCAAAATCCATTTTTCATGCGCACTAAGGAGGTCGGCAGCATGAAGAAGTACAGCATCATCTACGCCGATCCCCCTTGGGCGTATCGGACTTACTCCAAGAAGGGACAGGGACGGTCGGCGGAAAGCCACTACCCGACAATGTGCATTGAAGACATCAAGGCACTTCCGGTCGGTGAGCTTGCCGCTAAGGACTGCGCTCTGTTTCTTTGGATCACGTTCCCGTGCCTCTGTGAAGCACTCGAAGTGCTGACGGCATGGGGCTTTTCTTATAAGACCGTGGCTTTTGTATGGGTGAAGCAAAACCGCAGGAACGATGACCTCTTCACCGGCATGGGGTACTGGACAAGGGCAAACGCTGAAATCTGCATCCTTGCCACAAAGGGACACCCGAAGCGCGTTGACGCCGGTGTGCGTCAGGTCATCCTCAGCCACATCGAAGAGCATTCCAAAAAGCCGGATGAAGCGCGGGAGCGCATTGTTCGGCTCATGGGAGACCTTCCCCGCGTGGAGCTTTTTGCCCGTCAGTCTCCCGAAGGCTGGGACGTTTGGGGCAACGAGGTCGAATGCACGGCACATCTTCCAATGGAGGAAACACCATGCTGCGGCTAAGACCTATCTCTCTTCGAGACGCCAACGAGTATGTCCGGAAGTATCACCGGCATCACAAGCCGGTTGCCGGTCACAAGTTTTCCATCGGCTGTGAAGCAGACGGTGAGTTGGTCGGCGTGATCATCGCCGGGCGTCCTGTCAGCCGGTATCTGGATGACGGCTTCACATTGGAGGTTACAAGGCTATGCACCAACGGAGAGAAGAACGCTTGCAGCTTTCTCTACGGCGCGGCGGCAAGAGCTGCTGCGGCTATGGGCTATAAGCGCATCATCACCTACACACTGGAAAGTGAAAACGGTGCAAGCCTTCGGGCTTCCGGCTGGATTTGTCAAGGCAAAGCGGGTGGGCTTCGCTGGACAGGCAAGCGTCAGCCGAAGGAGGATCAATATCCCGCACAAATGAAGCTGCGCTACGAAAAGCAGCTTAGAAAGGAGGAAACAGTCAATGGCATTTGTTCCGGTCCCGAAGGATCTTAACCGCGTCAAAACGAAGGTCATGTTCAACCTGACCAAGCGGCAGCTCATTTGTTTTTCCATCGCTGCGGCGGTCGGCGTCCCGATCTTCTTTCTGGCGAAGGCACATCTCGACTTGTCTACGGCGGCAATGCTGATGGTGGTGATCATGCTCCCGTTCATCTTCTTCGCGCTTTACGAGAAGGACGGACAGCCCGCCGAAAAGTATCTGTACCACATCGTACAGTCCATGTTTATCCGGGACAAGGTGCGTCCCTATCGCACAAACAATCTCTATGCTGAAATTCAGCAGAAAATCAAAGAACAGGAGGAATTGCAGCTTGAACAACAGCACAGCAAAGGCAAAGCCTAAGATGACCGTCAAGAACGGCGTCGTTTACGGCGATGCCCTTTCCGCTCAGGAAAAGAAGCGGATCGTCATGCAGAAGAAAAATGACAGGAAGGCAAAGAAAGTCCGCAAGTCCGCCCAGCAGACCATTCCCTATGTGGAGATGTGCCGCGACGGTATCTGCAAGGTAAACAGCCGCCTCTACACGAAGTCCATCGCCTTTGAGGACATCAACTACCAGCTTGCGCAGAACGAGGACAAAACTGCCATCTTTGAGAACTGGTGCGACTTTCTGAACTACTTCGACAGCTCGATCTTCGTCCAGCTCTCCTTCATCAATCAGAAGGCAAGCCTGAATGAGTTTCGCAAGCGCATCAACATTCCGGCACAGGAGGACGATTTCAATGACATCCGCTCCGAATATTCCGGTATGCTGCAAAGCCAGCTCACCAAGGGCAACAACGGACTGGTCAAGAGGAAGTACATTACCTTCGGCATTGAGGCAGACTCCCTCCGCACGGCAAAGCCGAAGCTCGAACGCATTGAAACCGACATTCTCAATAACTTCAAAACCCTCGGTGTGAGAACCGAGCCGCTGTCCGGCTATGAGCGGCTGAAAGTGCTTCATGATGTGTTCAACATGGACACCAATGAGCCGTTCCGCTTTTCCTTTGACATGGTAGCCCGGACGGGACTCAGCACGAAGGACTTCATCGCGCCCACTTCCTTTGACTTCCGTGAAGGCAAGTGCTTCAAGATGGGCAAAACCATCGGCGCGGTGAGCTTCCTGCAAATCCTCGCGCCGGAACTCAATGACCGTATGCTTGCCGACTTCCTTGAGATGGACAGCAACATCACGGTCAATTTTCATATCCGGACGATTGACCAGGCGAAGGCAATCAAGAGCATCAAGATGAAGATCACCGACCTCGACAAGATGAAGATTGAAGAGCAGAAAAAGGCAGTCCGCTCCGGCTACGATATGGACATCATCCCGTCCGATCTTGCCACCTTCGGCGGTGAGGCAAAGCGTCTGTTGCAGGATCTCCAGACCCGTAACGAGAGACTGTTCCTCGTGACCATCCTCATCATGAACACGGCAACCAACCGCCAGAAGCTTGAAAACGCTGTCTTCCAGACCGCCGCCATTGCCCAAAAGTATAACTGTGCGCTCAAGCGTCTTGACTTCCAGCAGGAGGAAGGGCTAATGTCCTCTCTGCCTATCGGCGTCAATCAGGTGGAAATTGAGCGCGGACTGACCACTTCCAGCACAGCGGTTTTCGTGCCGTTTACCACGCAGGAGCTTTTTCAGGGCGGCGAAGCTCTCTACTACGGGCTGAACGCGCTGTCCAACAACATGATCATGGTTGACCGCAAGCAGCTCAAAAACCCCAACGGGCTGATCTTGGGTACACCCGGTTCCGGTAAGTCCTTCTCCGCCAAGCGCGAAATGACGAACGCCTTCCTCATCACGGAGGATGACATCATCGTCTGCGACCCCGAAGCCGAGTATTTCCCCCTTGTGCAGAAGCTCGGCGGTCAGGTCATCCGCATCTCGCCGGTCAGCACGGATTACATCAATCCGCTGGACATCAACACGAACTACTCCGAAGAGGAAAACCCGCTGACGCTGAAATCCGACTTCATTCTCTCCATGTGCGAGCTGATTGTCGGCGGCAAGGACGGCTTGCAGCCGGTTGAGAAGACCATCATTGACCGCAGTGTTCGCATGGTCTATCAGGAGTTCCTTGCAGACCCCAAGCCGGAGAAAATGCCGATCCTCGAAGACCTCTACAACATTCTGAGAAATCAGAAGGAGCCGGAGGCACAGCGCATTGCAACTGCCCTTGAAATCTATGTTCACGGCTCTCTGAACGTCTTCAATCACAGAACGAATGTGGATGTCAACAACCGCTTCGTCTGCTATGACATCCGCGAACTCGGCAAGCAGCTCAAAAAGCTCGGTATGCTGATCGTGCAGGATCAGGTGTGGAACAGAGTTACCATCAACCGCGCCCAGCATAAGGCAACGCGCTACTACATGGACGAGTTCCACCTTTTGCTGAAAGAGGAACAGACCGCCGCGTACAGCGTGGAAATCTGGAAGCGTTTCAGAAAATGGGGCGGCATCCCCACCGGCATCACCCAGAACGTCAAGGATCTGCTTGCGTCCCGCGAGGTAGAGAACATTTTTGAAAACTCGGATTTTGTCTACCTTCTGAATCAGGCATCCGGCGACCGGCAGATTCTCTCGAAGGCGCTGAACATCTCACCCAGCCAGCAGAACTACATCACCAACTCCAATGCCGGTGAGGGGCTGATCTTCTACGGCTCGACCATCGTTCCCTTCAAGGACGATTTCCCGAAGGACACCCAGCTCTACCGCATCATGACCACCAAACCCGAAGAAACCGTAAAGAACTAAGGAGGATTTTTGAATATGAACAATAAGATGATTACCATTCCCTATGCGGACGCTATCGAATACGGAGAGAACACCTCCGCACTGTTTAAGGCTCTGTGGGAGCTGACCGATCTGATCCGACTGGAAAGCGACCTCAAGAAGCATCACCGCGCCTACCTCCATGTGAGGGAGGACATCGACGAGAAGGTCAAGGAGGCGCGTCAGATTATGACCAAGGTATCTGTGGATATGATCGGTTTCTACTTCAAGGTTGATGTTCCCAAGTGCAGCAACAGCGATGAGAATACCCCTTTCGCTGACGCGGCGGATGATGAAACCGTATCTATCCCCAAGGGCGAGTATGAGCTGATGATCGACGATCTGCTCACCATGTCCGAAATCATTCAGTGCGTCGCAGATATGCGCACGCAGGACGTGAAGGCAATCCGTGAGTTCGGCAAGTTCATCCCCGCCTTTGCCGCCTTTGAGAAGAACCGCCTGAGCCTCTATCGTGAGGCAGCGATGGAAGCCGAGGAAATCTTCGACCGTTGGGCGGACGAGATTGACGATCTCGACGAGGACTATGAGCCGGACGAGTATTACTCCGACTGATATGCGCTCAAATCCGAGGAAAGGAGCTGGTTTTTATAGAGCTTGACATCATTCATACCGGCGATTGCCTTGAAATCCTGAAAAAGCTGCCCGATGACAGCGTTCATTGCTGTGTGACGTCCCCTCCGTATTACGCGCTCCGCGATTACGGCATGGATGCTCAGATCGGCAGAGAGACAACGCCGAAGGAATATATCTCGCGCCTGACGGAAGTGTTTACCGAAGTCAGGCGCGTTTTGCGTCCGGATGGAACGCTCTGGTTGAACATCTCGGACACCTACGCCGGAAAGGGCAATCAGGGCGATTTCATTGACCCGAAGAACCCCAACGGCAGAAACGGTCAGGCTGTGGCTCTCAACAACAAGGTTGAGGGCTGCAAGCCGAAGGACATGATCGGAATCCCGTGGATGCTGGCTTTTGCCCTCCGCGATACCGGTTGGTATCTGCGCAACGACATCATCTGGATGAAGGACAACCCCATGCCGGAAAGCGTCAAAGACCGATGCGCCCGCTGCTACGAGCATATCTTTCTGTTCTCCAAGTCCAAGAAGTATTTCTTCGACTACAAGGCAATCTCCGAGCCGATTGCCCCCGCAACGGCGGAACGCCTCAAGCGCGGCATGAAGGGCGGCAACAAATACGGCAAGCCCGTTCCCGGTCAGCCCCAGCCGCAGTCCATTAACCTCCCCCGTGAGCATGGTGAGATCAAGGACAGTGACATCAATCCGCTCCGCAATAAGCGCGATGTCTGGAAGATCAACACTGTTCCCTTCAAGGGTGGTCACTATGCCGCCTACCCTCCGAAGCTGGTTGAAACCTGTCTTCTCGCCGGTTGTCCAGAAGGCGGTATTGTGCTTGACCCGTTCATGGGAAGCGGCACAACCGGCATGGTTGCCTCGCAGATGGGGCGTCATTTCGTCGGCATCGAGCTGAATCCGGCGTACACCGAGCTTGCCTACAAGCGGATTGGAGGTGAAATCTGATGTCCAATGAACCGGAACTTAAAGCCCGTGACAAGGTGGTCGTGCGGATGACGCGGGAGGGCGCGGTTGAGGAAAACCTGACGGCTGGCACCGAGCAGAGAGTGTCAAAACGGCTGGAAGAAGCAGAGCTGGTGAAGCCCGCTGAGACAGCCGCGCCTTCCGAAGCTCTTTCGCCGGAGGAACAGAAAAAGGTGCAGATGCGCCGTCAGCAGCGTCAGTTTCAGACGGAACACGCCGAAGATAACGACACACAGCCGCCCTCGGAAACGTCCGTCACAGAAGAGAAAAGGGCAGAAAATCCACCCCAGGATGTACCCGAACCGCTGCCCGCGTCAGAGACTCCGTTCAAGCCTCCTGTTTTGGAGCAGCACGGTGTTTCTTCTCATACCGGCACGGTGATTGCCGAAACGGTTGTCACCCACAAGCTGCGCAAGACCTCTGCGGTTGAAGCCGTTGACGCGGATGCTGTTCTCTCCCAAGCGGCGGAGACTGCCTCCGCAAAGCCGATCATCGACGATGCCGTCCCGCCCACAAAGCGGATGCAGAAGCTCGAAAGAAAGTCAGAAAAGGCGCATGAGCGTCTGGACGCTGCCCGCGAGAAGTTGCCCACGCACAAGGTTCTCAAGAAGGAGCGCGTTTTTGATGAAGAGACCGGCAAGGGCAAAACCCGCCTTCATTTTGAGGATGAGCTGAAAAAGCCAAAGGGCAAAGGCAAGCTGCAATTTGAGGCAGATAAAACCGTCCGCAAGGTCGGTGACACCCTCGCTTCCGGCATTCACGGCAAAATCCATGAGGTCGAACAGGAAAACACGGCGGTTGAGGCGGCGCATAAAACGGAGATCGCCGCTGAGACTGCCGCTCGGCATTTCCGTCATCATCGGGAAAGCAGCGTCAACAAGCCGTATGAGAAGGTCTCCAAGCTGGAACACAAGGCGGATGCCGCTGATGCGAAGCTCCAATATGAGAGAAATCAGCAGGAGCATCCTGAGATGAAGAATCAGAACATGAACAAGCACTACCAGAAGCAGAGCATTAAGAAGGAATATGCCGCCGCTCGAAATGCCGGTTCTCAGACTGCCGGGACTGCCGCAAAAAGCACCGGCAAGAAGCTCGGTGAGAAGGCGTCCGACAAGATCAAGGAGTTCTTTGAGAAGAACAAGAAGGTCTTCATCTGGATCGGCGTCGGAATTGCCCTTCTCGTTTTGCTCGGTGCCGGAATCAGCTCGTGTTCGATGCTCACCTCTACCGGCTCATCAGTTATCGCTTCCTCTTATCTCAGCGAGGATGACGCGATGCTCGGCGCGGAAGCGCAGTATTGCCAAATGGAGCAGGAGCTGCAACGCTATCTCGACACCTACGAAAGCACTCACAACTACGATGAATACCACTTCGATCTGGATGATATTGAGCATGACCCCTATGTGCTGATCTCCATTCTCTCGGCTCTCCATGAGGGCGAGTTCACGCTGGATGAGGTGCAGGGTACGCTCCAAATGCTGTTTGAAAAGCAGTACATCCTCACCGAAGAGGTTATCGTCGAAACCAGATACCGCACGGAGACCGACACATGGACGGATGCAGACGGCAATACGCACACGGAAACCTATCGCGTCCCGTATGACTACTACATCTGCAACGTGAAGCTCGAAAACTTCAATCTCTCCCACGTCCCGGTCTACATCATGTCTCAGGAACAGCTCTCCATGTACGCGACGTATATGTCGGTGCTGGGCAACCGTGAGGATCTGTTCGGTGACTCTCCCTATGTGGACAAGTACATCACAAATCCGCCCGCTGACTACGATGTCAACCCGGAATACCTGAACGACGAGAAGTTTGCAGCGCTGATTACCGAGGCGGAAAAGTATCTCGGCTATCCGTATGTGTGGGGCGGCTCCAATCCCGACACGTCCTTCGACTGCTCCGGCTTCGTCAGCTACGTTCTCACAAACAGCGGACTTGTGAATACCGGGCGGTTGGGCGCACAGGGGCTTTACAACATCAGTACGCCGGTTTCAAAGGCGAATGCACAGCCCGGTGATCTCATCTTTTTCGTCGGGACGTATGACACCCCCGGTGTGTCCCACGTCGGCATTTACGTCGGTGATGGGGTCATGATCCACTGCGGCGACCCCATCCAGTACACATCCATCAATTCTTCCTACTGGCAGCAGCATTTCTACGCCTTCGGAAGACCCGCCTATTAAAAGAAAGGAGTTTTGCATGAATCCCAAGTATCAGAAAGTCCTCTCCGACATTGAGAAGGCTGAAAAGAAGAAGTCCGAAATCGAAGGTCAGCTCAAGGAGCTGTACGACAAGAAGACAGAGCTGGAAAACCTTGAAATCATCAACACCGTGCGCTCTATGGTGATGGACAAGGATCAGATCATGGCGTTCCTGTCTTCCATGAAGGGCGGCACCAAGCACGCTGAAAATATGGAGGTAATCGACAATGCGTAAGAAGTTTCGTTTTCTGACCGTCCTTGCGGTCTGCGTCATGGTTCTGTCCTGCTTCTCGGTCACGGCGTTTGCCTATGCCGATGACACCGATCAGAACCTTCCGGTCACAGAGGCAACCCAGCCGGAACAGCAGCCTGAGACTACTCCCGCGCCGGAAAAGTCGAAGGGTGAGCCGATTGACGATGAGGGCAATGCCTACACCCGCGACTTGCTCTATGACAAGGCAACCAACAAACAGTTCATCACAGTCCAGACGAAAAGCGGCAACACCTTCTTCATTGTCATCGACTACGATGCACCCATCAATGAGGACGAGGAACAGTATCAGACATACTTCCTCAACATGGTCGATGAAAGCGATCTGCTTGCGCTGCTGGATGATGACACTGCGGCGACTCTGACCACCTGTAACTGCAAGGAAAAATGCGCTGCCGGTCAGGTCAACACCGACTGCCCGGTCTGCAAGACCAACATGAGCGAATGCACCGGCACAGCCCCCGCTACACCTGAGCCGGACAAGGATGCGGAAACCGATGCTCCCGCCCCTAAACCCGAAAAGAAATCCAACATCGGCATGATCCTCGTCATCTTCGTTCTTGCCGGTGCTGCGGGTGCAGCTTATTACTACATCAAGTTCGTCAAGGGCAGAAAGCCCAAGGATGAAGATATGGACTTCTTTGATGATGAAGGCTACGAGGAAGAGCCGTACATCAACGAGGATGAAGAGCCGCAGATTGCGGAGGATGCCGAAACGGATGGTGATGAAGATTGATCTTAGTCATTGCTGAAAAGCCCAGCGTTGCCCAGTCCATCGCAAAGGTTCTGGGCGCAACGTCCCGCAAGGACGGCTACATGGAGGGCGGCAATTACATCGTTTCGTGGTGCTTTGGTCATCTGGTGGAGCTGGCAGACGCCAGCTCCTACGATGAGCGGTATGCCAAGTGGCGGTATGACGATCTGCCCATTGTTCCGGAAAGCTGGATGTTTGAGGTCACGAAGGACAAAGCACAGCAGTTCAAGGTGCTGTCCGCTCTCATGAAGGACAAGCGCGTCACCGAGCTGGTCTGCGCAACCGATGCAGGACGCGAGGGTGAGCTGATCTTCCGGCTGGTCTACAACAAAGCCGGATGCACCAAGCCCTTCAAGCGTCTATGGATCAGCTCATTGGAGGACTCCGCCATCCTCGAAGGCTTCAACCATCTCCGGGACGGCAAGGAATATGACCGCCTCTATGAAGCGGCACTCAGCCGCTCGAAGGCAGACTGGATTGTCGGTATCAACGGCACCCGCCTTTTCACCACGCTCTATCACAAGAAGCTGGTGGTCGGGCGCGTTCAGACGCCGACCCTTGCAATGCTGGTGGAGCGCGACGGGAAAATCTCCACGTTCCAGAAGGAGCAGTATTTCAACGTCCACGTCGGCAAGGGCGATCTGACCGCCGATCTGGAAAAGGTCAAAACCGAAGAGGAAGCAAAGAAGATTGCGGCGGCTTGCGAGAAAAAGCAAGCCGTCGTTTCTTCTCTCAAGCGGGAGACGAAAACCGTCAATCCTCCGAAGCTCTATGATCTGACCACCTTGCAGCGCGAGGCGAACCGCTACTACGGCTTCACCGCCCAGCAGACGCTCGATCTCGTACAAACACTCTACGAAAAGAAGCTCCTGACCTATCCGCGCACGGACAGCCAGTTTATTACGGATGATATGGAGGACACCGCCCGTCAGGGCATTTCTATTGTCTGCCGCCAGCTTCCGCTTTTCTCCGGCGTTTCGATTACGCCGGACATTGCCCGCGTAACCGACAACAGCAAGGTCACAGATCACCACGCTATTCTCCCAACCGTCCAGCTCGAAAAGCAGGATGTTTCGGCGCTCCCTCAGTCGGAGCAGAAAATCCTCAATCTTGTCGGGATGCGCCTTCTGTGTGCGACCGGCGAGAAGCACACCTACGCAGAAACGCAGATCTCGCTCTCCTGCGAGGGCTACGAGTTCAAAACCAAGGGGAAGACCGTCGTTCAAAACGGATGGAAAGCCATCGAAGAGCTGTTCAAGTCCTCCCTCAAGACGAAGGAAAAGGATGATCCCATGAAGTCCCTGCCCGAAGTCCATGAGGGCGATGTTCTGGATGGTGTGTCTGCCAGCGTCACCGAACACTTCACAACGCCCCCAAAGCAGTACACGGAAGACACGCTCCTGTCTGCAATGGAGACTGCCGGAAACGATCAGTTTGACGATGACACCGAGAAGAAAGGTCTCGGCACTCCCGCGACTCGCGCCGGTATCATTGAAAAGCTGGTGAAGTCCGGCTTTGCAGAGCGTAAAGGCAAATCCCTCATTCCCACAAAGGACGGCTGCAACCTTGTCTGCGTCCTGCCGGAACAGATCACCTCTCCCGCAATGACGGCGGAATGGGAAAACACGCTCATGGAGATTGAGCGCGGCAAGGCGGATGCGGATGCCTTCCTCAGCGGCATTGTCCGGATGACCGGGGATCTTGTCAAAGCCTATCCGTTTCTTTCTGATGCCGAAGCCCAGCGTTTCGGCACGGGCAAGGAGGAAATCGGCAAATGTCCCCGCTGCGGCTTTCCGGTCTACGTCGGCAAGGGCAATTTCTACTGCTCAAACAGAGAATGCTCCTTCTGCCTGTGGGAAGACAACAAGTTCTTTTCCAGCAAGAAAAAGAAGCTGACCAAGAAGATTGCAAAGGAGCTGCTGGACAAGGGCTGGTGCCGAGTGACCGGGCTTTACACGCCTAAGAAGCCTCAGCTCTATGATGCGGTCATTCGTCTGGATGACAGCGGCGGCAAATACGTCAGCTTCAAGATGGAGTTTGACCGATGAGCCGCCCAAAGTATATTGCCTCTTGCAGCGGAGGCAAGGATAGTGTGGCAACCCTTCTGCTGGCTGCACAGCACAATGAACCGCTGGATGAAGCCGTGTTCAGTGAGGTCATGTTCGACAAAGACACAAGCGGTGAAGTCCCGGAACACCGGGACTTCATCTATGACCGGCTCAAGCCCTTCTGTGAAAAGGAGCTGGGCATCAAGTTCACCATTCTCCATGCAGACAAAACCTACGATGACGTATTTCATCATGTCATCACCCGCGGACCGCATAAGGGCGAGGTTCGCGGCTTCGCATGGGCTGGGATGTGTGCAGTCAATCGGGACTGCAAAATCCCGCCCATCCGCAAGTACAATGCTGCGCTCTCGTCGGACACCGTGAGCTATGTCGGCATCGCGCAGGATGAGCCAAAACGTCTCGCCCGTCTGGATGGGATTCACAAGGTCAGTCTGCTTGGCAAATACGGTATGACCGAGGCGGACGCCTACAAGCTCTGTCAGGAACACGGGCTGCTTTCCCCGATCTACGCTCACTGCCGGAGAAACGGCTGCTGGTTCTGTCCCAATGCCAGTGACTCGGAGCTGCTGCACATGGTCACAAAGCACCCGGATATGTTTGACCGGCTGATTGAATGGGAGAACGAGGATAACATCTTCCATCGTCGGATGACGCGCAGAGAAACCCCGTCTGAGGTAAAGGCTCGTTTACTGAGCAAATCCCAGACGGGGTTTTCTTCTCCCCGAAGCAAATACGAAATGGAGGTTTGATATGGCTGAAAACAGAAATGCACAGCAAGTCCGCGAAATCACGGACAAGCTGGAACAGGGCATCAAGGAGCTTTTTGAATCCGAGCGGTTCAAGGAATATCTCCGCACGATGTCCAAGTTCTACAACTATTCCTTCAACAACACGCTGCTCATTGCGATGCAGAAGCCAGAGGCAACCTATGTTGCTGGTTATACCTCGTGGCAGCGCAACTTTGACCGTCAGGTCATGAAAGGCGAAAAGGGCATCAAGATTCTTGCACCCGCGCCGTACAAGGCGCAGGAAGAGCGTGAGAAGATTGACCCCGCGACGCAGAAGCCGGTGATCGGCGCAGATGGGAAGGCGGTCACAGAAACAGTTGAGGTTCTGCGTCCTGCCTTCAAGGTGGTGAGTGTCTTTGATGTTTCCCAGACGGACGGCAAGGAGCTTCCGGACATCATCGTCGATGAGCTGAAAGGCACCGTCGAAAACTACGAGGCGTTCTTCGATGCGCTCAAGCAGGAATCTCCCGTCCCTATTTCCTTTGAGGACATTCCGGGCGGTGCAAAGGGATTCTTCTCTCCGGTTGAAAGCCGCATTGCCATTCAGGAGGGCATGAGCGAAATCCAGACGGTCAAGACCGCCATTCACGAGATCGCCCACGCAAAGCTCCACGCCGTCAAGCCGGATGAGAAAGCCGCGCCAGAAGATAAGAAGGATCGGCACACCAAGGAGGTTGAAGCGGAAAGCGTTGCCTACACCGTCTGCCAGCGTTACGGCATCGAAACCTCAGACTATTCCTTCGGCTATATCGCCGGTTGGTCATCCGGCAAGGAAACCAAGGAACTAAAAAGTTCTCTGGACACCATCCGCAAGACGGCGGCTGAGATGATCGAGGGCATTGACGCCAAGCTCAAGGTGCTGCTGGCAGAGAAGGAACAGTCCGCAGAGAAGGAAAGCGAAATGCCCGCAGAGCCGATGTCGGAAGTCCCCATTTACCGCGAGACGGCAAATTACGCCTATGAAGCCGGTGAGATGGAAGCATACCGTGCCTCCCTTGCTGCAAACGAGGAATGCCGCAGCGCGATTGAAGCGGCGATCAGCTCCAACTACGGAGACAACCGGCTGGATGCGGATGCCGCCGTGAAAAGTGTCCTTGAGCAGTTTTCTCCGGAGCGCGTCCGGTATGTCCTCGCAAACACCATTCAGCAGAAAGACTTCGACGGGCGCATTCCGCAGTCTCTCAAGGAGTGGGCAAAGAACATTGATGTCTGCCCGGAGAATGCCTCCCGCTTCCTTGTGGATAAACCCAATCCCGGACTGACGGCACTTTTCGTGGATGCGTTCCGTCAGCAGACCGAACCTGAGAAGGAAGTCACTTCTGAGAAAATAGAGGAAAGAGATCCGGAGGTTGTTGCGTGGGAGAACGATGAGATTACCTCTATTGAGGTAAAAACCGTGGAGGTCAAGTCTCCCTTTGCCCCCTTGCCGGAGGAAGCAGCGCAAGCACCGAAGGCGCACCGTCTGACTGCCGAAGAGAAGGAGATCAAAGCCGCCGTCATGGACACGCTCAAGGGACAGATCGCCTATAACAACGACGGTATGCGGGCGTCCTATCGCGCCTCTAACCACTCCTTCAATCTGCTGGCACGGAACGGCGTCAAAATTGAGGGCAACACGGTCACGCAGAACGGTGAGCCGCTGTTCAAAATCCATCGCCGTCATGCGGCGCGGAAAACGCAGGGCTGCTATCGTGAGCTGATGCCGACGCTGGAATACGTCAAGCAGGAGCAGAAGCAGGAAAAGCCCTCCATCCGTGATCAGCTCAAAGCTGCCGCAAAAACACAGCCGGAGAAGAAATCCCCAGTCAAATCCAAAACACACGACATGGAGTTGTGAGAAAGGAGACGCATGAAGAAATACACAGACGTTGACATCATCGCGGAGCTTCAGAAGCTCGTGGACAGTCATGTAGACAGCTACAAGGAAGACTTCGACATCGACAAGCGCATCATCCGCCGCGCTGCCGAAAGCCAGAACCCCGAAGACAAGCCGCTGATGTGGTTCTGCCGTCCGCATGGGACGCACTGCCTCAATGAAAATCAGGTCTTCATTCAGGGGACACGGGATCACAACACCTTCCGCTTTTACGCGGAACAGACCTACGACGAGTGCGTTGCCCGCGTCATTGTCCCGAAAGCCGTCAAGCGCGGCAAGGTGTTCGGAGATGTCTTTGAGATCAACTACCGGGAACAGGCGGCAAATGTGGCGCAGAACTCGGTTGCGCCGGATCATGACCGGCTGACCTTCGCAGATGGCTTTGTGCTGGACGCACCCTGCCGCAGCAGCTTCGATGCAGCAATGTCTCTGGTCGGTGAGCATGGCGGCGTCAAAACCTACCAGACGCTCCCGAAGGACGCGGATGCTCTGGTGGAAGTGCTGTCTAAGCAGAAAAGCCGCCGTGACAGACTGCCGGAGGCGGAGAGGACAGAGGTGCTTTCGCCGCTCCCCATCGCAGAACTCCGCAAATATGAGGCAGTCAAAAAGGCTCATCCGGACGCGCTGGTCTGCTTTGCTCAGAACGGCTATTTTGAGCTGTACGGCAAGGACGCAAAGAAAGCCGCGCCGCTTCTCGGCACAAAACTCCTTGAAAAGAAGGTGCGCGGCAAGCCTTCCGTGCCGGTTACTGGTTTCCGTGAAAGCGCATGGGTAGCCGGTTCTCATAAGCTCTGGAAGTCCGGCATGGATGTCTTTCTCAGCAAGGACGGCGAGACCTTCAAGGAACTCAAAGCCGCAGATTACATTCCTGTCGGCGCAACGCTGAATGTGGATGGGATCAAGTGCAGAATCGACGCGGTTGATTTTGTCGCTGATGAAGTCCGGCTGACCAACATCGAGGACAAGAACCGCCCCATCCGCTTTTCTGAGAGCATCCAGTATGTCCGCGCCTATGTGGAGGATGCCGGAACTGCCATCTACGACACCATCCCGAAGAAGCCCGCTGCCCGTGAATCCATCCGTGACAAACTGAAATCCGCACAGAAGGCACAGCCGACCCACACGCCGAAACCGCAGAAATCGAAAGGAAAGGATATGGAACTCTGATATGAAAAACTTTACCGTAGAAGAACTCAACCTGATGTGCTGCTTCAACACGTCCAGCCGGAAGCGGCTGATCGACGATATGAAGAGCGTCACCCTGAACGACATGGACGGTGAGATTGCGGAGCTGATGTATAAGACCGTCCGGAAGCTCGAAGTCATGACCGACGCGGAGTTTGAGGAACTGTATATCATGCCGGACGGCATGGTGGATGACTGAAAGGAGGATGCCTATGCCCGTATTAGACGGTGATTTTGAAGCCTTCGTCACGAACCTTGGCAAGTACAACGAGGGTATGCTGATCGGTGAGTGGGTGAAGTTGCCCACCACCGAGGAAGAGATGCAGAAGGTCTTTGAGCGCATCGGGATCGGCAAGCAGGACGAGTTCGGTCAGCCCTATGAAGAGTGGTTTATCACCGACTACGAATGCCCGATCTACGGCGTCCAGAAGATGCTTGGCGAGTACGAGAGCCTTGATAAGCTCAACTACCTTGCCTCCTTGATTGACGAGCTTTCCCTGAGCGATCAGGAAAAGCTCGTTGCCATTATGGAGGCTGGCTGCGATGAGGTCAGCGACATCGACGATCTCATCAACCTGACGTTCAATCTGGACTGCTACGACATCATGCCCGGTATCAACGACGAATATGACCTCGGCTATTACTATGCCAACGAAGCCGGTATCTACTCCGAAAAGGATCTCGGTCCTCTGGCAAACTACATCGACTATGAACGCTATGGGCACGACATTGCGATGGATGAGCAGGGACGTTTCACCGATGAGGGCTATGTCCGCGTTGCAAGCGAGAGGTGGGACAGGCAGTTTGACGGGGAGCTTGATGATATTCCCGACGAATACCGGATCACCGGCTCAGGAGAAGCCGCCGAACGTGACAGCACTATTGCAGTTCTCGTTGTTGAGCCGGGAAAGGAGCCTTATGTGAAGGAGATTGACTCGGATCTCAAGTCCTTGCAGCATGAGGTCGGCGGCTGCATCGAGGCAATTTATCCCTACGAAGACCCGGTTGCCTTAGTCTGCAACGAGGAAGGCAAGCTGGAAGGTTTGCCCCTGAACCGCGCTCTGCGGGATGAGGACGGTGACATCTACGACGTTGTTGCCGGAACATTCTTGGTAGTCGGCTTGACGGATGACAGCTTCGGTTCTCTGACCGTAGAGCAGATGCAGAAGTTTTCCGACCTCTTCAAAGTTCCGGAGCAGTTTGTCAAGCTGGGCGATAAGATTGTGGCGATCCCCATGATCTCGAAGGAGCAGCAGAAGCAGGAAGCTACCGAGCAGAAGGACTTTGAGATGAATGCCGACACTTCCGGTCTGACGGTTGCCGGACACATCGGGACGTGGCACACCATTGACCAGCACGAAGTCGGCGGTCACAGCTTTTATCTGATGGAGCATGACACCTACGGCGATGAAGCTGCCTGTATCATTGTCGATGAGCGCGGCAAGCTCGTCCTCGATGATGTCTACAACGGCTTTGACGATGACACACTCCGCCTTCTTGACCTTGAAGTCAAGGAAGTGCCGGAAATGCCCGACCCTGCGCTCACTGTGCAGGATATGAAGGATTACGGCTACGCATGGGCTGGCGTTCTTCCCGCCGGTCAGGAGGCGGCAGAGAAGGCTTTGGAGAAGGGCTGCGAGGTTTACCGTCTCTATTCCGATAACACCGAGGGCTTGTGCGTAGATGCCAAAGAGATTGCCGATCATGCGGCAAAGGGCGGAATGCTCGGTATCAGCAAGGAAAGCTGGATGGCAGCTCTTGAGAAGGAAAACTACCTCAAGGCGGCGGAGATGTCGATGGAGGATGACTACGGCATGATTGATGGGATCATCAACAACGGTCCGAAGGAGGACAAGACCGCAGCGGTCAAAGCCCCCGAAACCGGCGAAAAGTCCTCCATCATGGAAAGGCTCAAGTCCGCAAAGGCTGAAAAGCAGAAGGAATGCTGCCCTCCCCAAAAGCACAAAGGAGAGATTGAGTTGTGAGCAGAAGTCAGAAATGGAGGCAGGAGTGGTCGTTCTTCATCGGGGACAGCGGACGCCGGAAGTATAACCGCTTCTGCGTCCGCTGCGTCCATAGCTGCAAGCAGAGTTTCCGTGCCGATCTCATCGCCTGTCCGCACTTCTCCCGCAAGGCATCGCAATGTAGACAGTTAGGGGTCGAAAAAGCCTGTGATTGCAAGCCCCAGAGCGGTGCAAACTGACCAACCTAAGTGATTGTATTCCCTGCGTGGTTTCATCTTTAGCGCGGAAATAAGTGTCGATTTCGGCACTTGTTTGAATGCCCGGAAAACGAACCAAGAGCCTCTGTCGATGCCCGGTTTGGGTATCGGCAGAGGCTTTTTTTTTATGACATATTCAAAATTGCGGACAGCAGCTCTTGAACCTGTTGCCGGTATTCCGGCTTAATATCCGAAATACGTCTGGCAAGCGCAAGGGCTTCCGCTTCTGGCGCGTCAGTCCCAAAAATAATTCGGTCTGCGCTGACGCCGAGCAAACGGCAAAGACGCTGCAAGGCTTCGAGAGAGATACCGGAAGCACCACGCTCAATAGCACTCAGGTGATTCGGCGTCATGCCAAGCATTTCTGAGAGCGTGTCCTGCGTATAGCCCGCCTGTTCTCTTGCCACTTGAATATTGCCGCCGATTTCAATATTGATGTCCTTCTTCTCTCGCATAGCCTCACCACCTTTGCATTTAGTGTACCTAACGGCGGTGTCATTATCCACGGCACGCTGTCGTTGATTTTACTAACGACAATGCGTTGACTGTCCGTGATGAGGGTGATAGAATGGAGTTACCTACCAAAAGAGTGAAAGAAGGGGTGTCATGTCGCGCATTATTGAGTTTAGAAAGTCTGCTCAAAAAGCTGAAAAGCAATCCGTTCAAGGCAAGACTTGTGCGTTTACCGGTCATAGACCACAGAGTCTTCCGTTCGGCTTTGATGAATCCGATAAGCGTTGTACTTCTTTGAAGTCTGTTATGCGGGATCAGATTGTAGCACTCATCGAGAACGAGGGCGTCACGCATTTTATTACCGGCATGGCTCTTGGCGTCGATATGTACGCTGCGGAAATTGTACTCGATTTGAAATCAAAATACCCTCACATTACTCTGGAAAGCGCAATCCCTTGTGAGACACAAGCGATCAAATGGTCTGTGGCTTCACGGGAACGGTATTATAATATCGCGGCAAAGTGTGACAAGGAGACCATGCTGCAACGGGAGTACACGCCGGACTGCATGGACAAGAGAAATCGGTACATGGTCGATCACGCCGATTATATTCTCGCAGTATGGAATGGATGCCCCAGCGGTACCGGGAATACCATGAGATATGCCCACAAAAAGGGCAAGACCATCATCGTCATCAATCCGGTTGCCCTTGATGTCACGCGGGAATAAGGCAAAAATCCCACTCCTGAATCAAGCGTTGTGAAAACCGTGAAGTATTTCCCGATAGTGAATACACATTGCACTACTCGGTGATTATTGGAAACGTGTACGGCTTATGCTGTCCCGTGAGCTTTTCCACGGAATGCACTGAGTTTTCACGGCTTCGCAAAATGAAAAGTGCCACCTTATGAACAGTCCCTTGTCGGGAGAAAATTAAATCGCTGGAAACGGGAACGCCCCCGGCACTGTGCGTCTGGCACAGTGTCGGGGGCGTTTTTCCGTGTCTTAGTTATGAGCCAGTTCATTTAGGAGCAGCTTTCGATAGTCCACATCCAAGATGCAGCGATGGAAGTCCATCAAACGGTGTTCGTCGAACAGCTTTTCACAGAGCTTGGTCAGAGGATGATTCATCAGCTTTGCAGAAATGCCAGTCTCGTTGAAAAACCTTGCCCATGTGAAGACCTCTTCTAAATCCTCCTGCCCAAGCGTGGCGGGAATGATGGCGTTGCAGAGGCGGACAATGGGGCTGTCCGCAAATCGCTCTGCCACTTCCTCCGGTGTGCATTCATAGCGGTCACAGTCAAAGGAAAGCGCATCCTCAATTTTAAGATAATTTTCGGTTTCATCCCGCGTCAAGGTTATGGTGTAGTCTCCCATACCGGACGGCACATCAATATTCTCCATGACATCAAGCTCGAAACGGGAGCCGCCGATGATCGCTTCAAAGGAGAAGGACTGACAGATTACTGCTGGGTTTTTGTCTATCTTGTCCTCATTCAGAAATGACAGCGGATTATACTCCGTCAGTTCCCAGCCGATTTTACCTCTCTCTGTTTGCTCGGCAATCTGCTGGATCAGATGTTGTTCTTCTTCGTGCAGATTTTCATTGTACAACATGATACACCTCCGTTT
>ENA-UERZ01000961-UERZ01000961.1-human-gut-metagenome-genome-assembly--contig:-NODE-961-length-24646-cov-5.004681_pt1 | contig 24646 bp, 22 predicted proteins | sample MGYA00242997_ERZ507998 | MGnify/ENA primary metagenome ERZ507998 (study PRJEB26167, sample SAMN06115470) | human gut metagenome | host: Homo sapiens | place: China:Henan | collected 2016-06-23 | study... | reverse complement strand
CCCGCCAGGCCCCCACCAGGGTGTCAAAGAGGCCGAACACAGTGGGTCCCGTGCCGCTCATACAGGCCCCCAGCGCGCCGTGACGGATAAGCTCGGTCTTGATCTCGGCCACGGTCCCCCCCTGATTGCGGGGGAGCACATCCTCAAAGACATTGTACATCCGCCGGGCCACACCCAGCACGTCGCCATTTTCCAGGGCCTGGAGCATCCCCCGGGTATCCGGATGGCAGTGGAGCTTCATCCCGTCGATCCGTGCAAAGAGCTCCGGGGTGGATACCGCAAAGTGGGGCTTACAGATCACCACAAAGCACCAGGGCAGGCTGGGCAGCGGGGTGAGTATCTCCCCCCGGCCCTCGGCCAGCGCAGTTCCGCCCAGGACGCAGTATGGGACGTCCGAGCCCACCTGCTCCCCCAGGGCGGCCAGCTCCTGGGGCGCATACCCCAGCTTCCAGGCCCGGTTGAGGGCATTGAGCACCGCCGCGGCGTCCGAACTCCCGCCCCCCATGCCGGCGCAGACCGGAATGGACTTCTCCAGATCAATGCGCAGGCCGTTGGGGTCCATCCCGGCCGCCTCACACAGACGGAGGGCGGCCGAAGCGGCCAGGTTGTTTTTCCCGGTGGGAAGGAACTCCAGGTTGGAGCGCACCGCCACCCCGCGCTCCGCCTCCCGGCGGATGGTCACGGTATCGCACAGGGCCACCGACTGCATGACCATGCAGAGGTCGTGATACCCGTCGCTCCGCTTCCCCAGGACGTCCAGAGTCAGATTCAGCTTGGCGCGGGCCTTGGTCACGATTGGTTCCATACCGTCTCCTCCATTCAGCGGATCTTGCGGGCTTCCAGATAAAAGCGCTTGTCCTGGGCCCGGCCCAGAGAAAAGGTCTTGCGGGGGAGCATTCCATCCCTCCACACCGCCGGCAGCAGCGCCTCCTTATCCAGCGCGGGCAGAAGAAAGGCCAGATTCCCCGCCCTGCCCGCCAGACGCCGGGCCACCTCCGCGCCATGGATATAGTCCACCCGTCCGCCCATACGGTGGAGATAGTGGTTCAAAAAAGTCTGGAGGGTCTCGATCTCCAGCGCCGCGTCCGGCGCGGGCACCGTGACACACCCCTCCCCGCCCGCGTGGACATAGGGGAGCACATGCCCCTCCCCGTCTCCATAGTGGGCTCCCGGATAAAACCGCACCAGGGCCGAGAGGACCTCGCTTGGCTCCACACCGAAGAGCACCCGGTGGATCGGTTCGAGGGTCACGCTCTCATCATAAAGGTTGACCAGCTCGGCCAGGGCGTACCGGGCCGGGAGGGTCTCCCACTGCTCCGGCGGCGTCAGGCGCTTCTGCCGCTCGTAGCACTCCTTGGCTGTGGCCAGGGAGTGGTTCCCATCCCCCACCAGCAGGGCGATGGGCCACCCCTCCGCTCCGTGTCGCTGCCGGAAGGTCTCGGGGGCCAGGACCTCCCCCAGAACCGTCTCGGTATGGGCCAGCTGCTCCGGCCCCAGCTTCCACCCCCGCAGATGGCCGCCCTCCTCCATCAGGTCAAAGTCATAGAGGAGCTCCATGTGCTCCCGCTCTCCGGAGAGCCATCCCATGAGGCGGTCCCCCGGATCATCGGCCAGCAGCAGCGCGTGGGGGAGCTCCAGCGAGGCGTTCTTCCGCAGGGACACCCGGGGCGGGAGCCGGTTGAGATCCACCCCCTCCGTGGCCCGCACCGGCGCGCGGGAGTCCTCCTCATAGTCGTAGGCCTCCAGATCCACCGCACCCAGCAGGCCCCGCCGCACCTTACCGCCCCCCAGCGTCCGCTCCACATAGATCATGGAGGCGGGCAGCCGGCGGAAACGCTCCTCCCGCAGATAGTGGGTCATGGTATTGTTGATCTCCACGATGTCCGTCTCCACATTGGGCCCGTCCAGACAACCCTCCGGGAGGATCAGCCGCAGGGCGGAGGGGGCGCCGCCCACAAAGTCCTCCACCCGCTGCCAGTATTCCGGCTGAGAGGTGTACTGATCGCAGGCCACCACCGCCCATTTTTGATAGGAACAGTTCCGGGGCAGCAAAATGTCCGCGCGCCCGAAGGGCACATGCGCATCCGATGGCATCATGGTTCTCCTCTCCTTTCCGGCGCCGGCAGGCCCATCGCCCTCCGAATTCCCGCAAGCAGCTCCTCATAGGTGTCGCAGGCCGGCAGCTCCGGGTGGGCCGCCCGGATGTCCGGCGTGCTGCGGAAGAGAAAGCCCGCCTTCCCGGCCCGGAGCATGTCCAGGTCGTTATAGCTGTCCCCGGCGGCGATGGTCTCATACCCGGCGTCTTGCAGCGCCCGCACCGTGGTGAGCTTGGTCTGGGGGCAGCGCATGCGCACCCCGGTAATGGTGGTCCCGTCAGCGGCTGTCTCCAACCCGTTGCACAGCAAAGTGGGCCAGTTGAGCTGTTCCATCAGGGGACGCGCAAACTCCTCAAACGTATCGCTGAGGATGACCGCCTGGGTAAAGGAGCGCAGTTCATCCAGGAAGGCTCTCGCCCCGGGGAAGGGGCCCATATGGGCAATGGTCTCCTGCAATTCCCGCAGGCCCAGCCCATGCCGCCGCAGCTGAGTGAGCCGGAATTCCATGAGCTTTCCATAGTCGGGCTCGTCCCGGGTCGTGCGCTCCAGCGCGGGGATGCCGTGCTCCCGCGCAAAGGTCACCCAGATCTCGGGCACCAGCACTCCCTCCAGGTCCAGGCAAACGATGTACATCCCGCTCCTCCTTTCTCGTTCACACTCCGGCCCTGTTATCCCTCCCGGGCCTGTTTCTTGCGCAGGTTGGTGAGGAAGTTGTCCATCCGGGTCAGCGCCTCGGCGATGTCCTTCCTCCCTGTGGCGTAACAGCAGCGTACAAAGCCCTCGCCGCCCGGACCGAAGGCGGAGCCGGAGATGACGGCCACCTTCTCTTCCATCAGGAACCGCTCGCAGAACTCATCGGAGCTCAGACCGCTGGAGCGGATATCCGGGAACACATAGAAGGCTCCCTTTGGCTCAAAGCATGGCAGGCCGATGCGCCGCAGGCCCTCCACCAGATAGCGGCGGCGGCCGTCATACTCGTCCCGCATTTTCTCGATGTCCACGTCGCCGCTGCGCATGGCCTCCACCGCGGCGTACTGGCTCACCGTGGGGGCGGACATGATGCCGAACTGGTGGAGCTTGAGCATCTGCCGGATGATCTCCTTGGGTCCGCAGACATAGCCCATGCGCCAGCCGGTCATGGCGTGGCTCTTGGAGAAGCCGTTGACCACGATGGTCCGGTCCTTGAGCTCCGGCAGATTGGCCGGGGAGACATGGCGCTGCCCGTAGGTCAGCTCGGCGTAGATCTCGTCGGAGAGGACCATGATGTCGGTCCCTTCCAGCACCTTGGCGATCTCCTCCAGATCCTTGCGCTCCAGGATGCCTCCGGTGGGGTTGTTGGGGAAGGGAAGCACCAGCACCTTGGTCCGGGGAGTGATGGCGGCGCGCAGCTCGTCTGCGGTCAGGCGGAACTCGTTTTCCGCCTTGGTCTCCACCAGCACCGGCACGGCCCCCGCCATGTTGGCCAGCGGGCCGTAGCACACAAAGGAGGGAACAGGGACAATGACCTCATCCCCCGGATTGACCAGGCAGCGCAGGGTCAGGTCGATGGCCTCGCTGCCGCCTACGGTGACGATGATCTGGCTTGCAAAGTCATATTGCAGGTCAAAGCGGCGGTTCAGATAGGCGGCGATCTCCCGCCGCAGCTCGGCCATGCCGGCATTGGAGGTGTATTTGGTAAATCCCTTCTCCAGGGAGTAGATGCCCGCGTCCCGGATGTGCCAGGGGGTCACGAAATCCGGCTCACCGATCCCCAGGGAGATGGCGTCTTTCATCTCCTCCAGGATGTCAAAGAAACGCCGGATCCCGGAGGGCTGGACGTTCTTGATCCGGTCGGACAGAATGTTTTCATAGTTCATGAGAAGATCAGCTCCCTCTCCTGTTCCTCGGCTTTTTCAAAAATCAGATGCTTTTCCTTATATTTTTTCAGGATAAAGTGGGTGGCCGTGCCGGTCACATCCTCCAGCGTGGCCAGGCGCTGGCCCACAAACTGCGCCACCTCTTTCAAAGTGCGGCCGGAGATGATGACCGTCAGGTCAAAGGCGCCCGACATGAGATAGACGCTCTCCACCTCGTCATACTGATAAATGCGCTCGGCCACCCGGTCAAACCCCTCGCCCCGCTGCGGCGTGACCTTGACCTCGATGAGGGCCGTCACGGCCTCCCGGTCGGTGCGGTCCCAGTCCACGATAGCCTTGTAGCCCAGCACGATCTTCTCTTCTTCATACATACGGACGCTCTTTTCGACTTCCTCTACCGTCATGCCGGACATGGATGCCAGCTGCTCACGGGTGAGGGTGCAGTCCTCTTCCAGGAGTTGAAGCAGTTTTTTCATGCAAGTTTCCACCTAACTTCTCCCATTTTTATTCCCGCCAAAAGGTATGGTTTTAATTTTGATTATTATACTCCCTGGTGTATGTCGAATACAATAGCAGCCCTTTTCCACAGTAAAACTCTGCCACACTGCACAATCCTCTGTCGAAAACGCAGAAATATTTTCTACATTTTTGTTAAAATTTCACTGGAATTTTCATTTATCCAGTGCTATGATGAATCATATTCGCCGATTCCGTGTGTTTCTTCCCAGCCATTGGCCCCACCGCTCTGTGCGGGGCGTATCCACAGTTCCTTCAAGGAGAACGCTTTATGGAATATATCGATCTCGTCAACCGAATCATATCCGCCGAACACAGCGCCAGCGCGCTGGCACAGGAGGCCCGGGAGAAGCAGGCCTCCCTGGACGCCGATCTGGAGCGGGAATGCGCCCAGCTGCGGCAGCGCTATCTGGAGCGGGCCCGGCACCGGATCTCCATTGTGGAGGAGACCGAGGCGCAGCTCGCCGCGGAATCCATGGCCGCGGTGGATGAGCGCCTCTCCCACGCGATGGAGGCGCTGGAGGAGGCATACCGCGCCCACCAGCAGGAGTGGGTGGACGTCCTCTTTGCCCGGGTAGTGGGGCAGACGCCATGATCCAGGCACAGATGGAATACGGAGCCCTCTCCTCCAAAGTCCATGCCCTGTATGGAACGCGGCTCCGTCTGGCAGACTTTGAACATATGGCCGCTCTCCGGACCGAGGCCGAGCTCTCAGACTATCTGCGGGTCCACCCCGCCTGGTCCTCCTGCGCCGCCCGTCTCGCGGGCGGCGTCTACATCGGCCGGGTGGAGCTGGAGCTGGCGCTCTGGGACCAGTTCCGGACCGATTACCGCAAGCTGCTCCACTTTGTCCCCCGGGTGGACAAGGACCTCTTCTCCTTTCCCATCCTGCTTCAGGAACAGCGGGCCATCCTCTCTACTCTGCGGCGGCTCAAGGCGGGGCATCCCCTCTCCGCCCTTCCACGGTCCATTCTGCGCAGCGCACTGGACCTCCACGCCCTCTCCTCCTGCACGGATTTTGACGGTCTGGCCTCCGCGGCCCGGGATACCATCTATGCCCCCGCCCTGAAGCGGCTGCGTCCCCCCCAGGCGGGCGCTCTGCCCGACTATACCGGGGCTGAGACCCTTCTCCGCTCCGCCTATTTCTCCCACATGTACCATATCATCCACAAGCGCTATCGGGGCGAGACCAAAGCGGTGCTGCTGCGGGCCTATGGGGAACAGATCGACTGGTTCAATCTGATCCACATCCTCCGGCTCAAGACCTATTTCCCCGGCCAGTCCGACTATCTGCCCGTCCTCTTCCCCTTTAATTACCGTCTGCGTCCGGAGATGGTCCGCGCGCTGTGCGCCGCGCCCGACGCCTCCAGCGCATGGGAGCTGCTCCGGGATACCCCCTATGCCGCCTGGCTGTCTGCCGGCGGGGTGGAGGAGCTGGAGGACGCCTTCCACCGGGCCTTCTATACCTTCAACCGCCGCCAGCTCACCCATGGCACGCCCTCGATCTATACCGCCGTGGCCTACCTCAATCTGAAGGATCTGGAGCTCCAGGCGCTGGTGAGCCTCATTGAGTCGGTCAAATACGGCGTACCCTATGACACTTCTCTGGCCCGCCTGTTCGGCTGAGCCTGACTTCCTTCCTCAAAGGAGATGATCGGATGTCCGTTGTTCCCATGCGGCTTCTCACTGTGGCCGGTCCTCTGGAGCAGTTTGACGCGGTGGCCGCTTCCTGTGTGCTGGACCAGGAGTTTCATCCGGAAAACGCCCTCTCCCTCATGGAGCGTGTGGGGCATCTGCGGCCCTTTGCCTACTCCAATCCCTATGCCGCTCCCCTGCGGCAGGCCGAGGAGCTGCTGGACGCGCTGGGGCTCTCTCCCGCCTATGAACCTTTCGAGGAGAGCCTGGATCTGGAGGCTGTCTCCGGCTATTTTGACGCCCTGAAGCAGACGCTGGATGGCCTGACCAGCCAGAAAAGCCGGCAGGCCGGACTGCTGGAAGAGGACCGCGGCATCGCGCTGGAACTGGAACACCTGCGGGGTCTCTCCACCCAGCTGGAAGAGCTGTGGCACCTGGACTTCATCCGCTTCCGGTACGGCTATCTCCCGCGGGAGACCTATGACAGCTTTCAGTCTGCGCTGAGCGAGCACGAGGAGCTCTTCTTCATCCCCACCAATGTGGAGGCCCGCCGGGTCTATGGCATCTACTTCACCGCCCGGGAGGGGCATGAAAAGGTGGACGCCCTCTTTACCTCCCTCCACTTTGTCCGCATCCGCCTGGACCCGGCGGTCCACGGCACGCCGGAGGAGGCCATCGACGAGCTCACGGCCCTGGCGGCCAAGGCCTCGGACAAGCTGCGCACCCTTGAGGAGGAGCGCGATTCCTTTGCCGCCCGGGAGTGCGCCCACCTGCGTTCCGTCTGCTCCTGGCTGCGCTATCACAGCGAGCTCTATGACCTGCGCCGCTATGCGGCTCACTCCCGGGAGAGCTTCTATCTCATGGGCTGGGTGCCGGTGGACGGGCTGGACGCGGTGATGAAGGCCCTCTCCGCCTTCCCCGAGTGCTCCTGTGTGGTGGACCGGGCCGATGAACAGACAGCTTCCGTCAAGCCCCCCACCAAGCTGCGCAACTGTTTTCTGGGCCGGATCTTCCGCCCCTTCCTGGAGATGTACGGCCTGCCGGCCTATCATGAGCTGGATCCCTCGGTCTTTCTGGCCCTCACCTACTGCCTGTTCTTCGGCATCATGTTCGGCGATCTGGGACAGGGCCTGGGTCTGGCGCTGATCGGTCTCGTTCTGGCCAAATGGAAGGGGATGTGGCTTGGCAACATCATCGCCCTGTGCGGCCTGTCCGGTGCCCTCTTCGGCTGCGTATACGGCAGCGTATTCGGCTTTGAGGACCTGCTCCCCGGCTTCAAGATCCTGGAGGAGAGCAACCTGCTCCCCGGCTCCAGCAACGTGCTGGTGCTTCTGCTCCTCTCCGTGGGCCTGGGGGTGTGCATGCTGCTGCTGGTGATGGCGCTGAACATCTATAACGGCATCCGGCAGCGGGACATGGAGAAGATCTTCTTCGGGCCCAACGGGGCGGCGGGCATCCTTTTCTATGCCGGACTCATTGTGGCCGCCCTCTCCACCCTGGTCTTTGAAGTAAATCTCTTTGTCCCGGCCTATGTGCTGCCCGTCCTGGTCCTGCCGCTGGTGTGCATCCTGCTGCGGGAGCCCCTCTCCCTGCTGTTCTCCGGCGATCCGGCCTGGAAGCAGACCAAGCTGGGGGAGGTATTGAGCATCGGTCTCTTTGAACTCTTTGAGACCCTGCTCTCCTATCTCACCAACACCCTCTCCTTCCTGCGGATCGGAGCCTATGCCATCACCCACGTGGGCCTCATGATGGTGGTCCATATGCTGGCCGGCTCGGAACTCAACCCGGTGGTCATCGTACTGGGCAACCTCTTCGTCATGGGCTTTGAGGGCCTTCTGGTGGGCATACAGGTGCTCCGTCTGGAGTTCTATGAGCTCTTCGGCCGCTTTTATGAGGACGGGGGCATCCCCTTCCGTCCAAAAAAGATCCAGTACACCGCCCGCAGCGGCGAGGAATAAATTTGTGGAGGCGTCTCACATGAAATATCTGATCGTTTTCTTTGCCAGTCTGGCCATGTTTTCCCCGCTCTTTCTCACCGGGATCCGCCGCTGCACCGGTCAAAAGGCCCGGCGGGCCCTGGGGGCCAATATCGCATCCTTTTTTGCCTGCCTGATCCTGGCCACCGCGCTGGGCTTCGGCGGCAGCGCATCCGCCGCGGGGGAGAGCGCCGCCGCCGCTCCGGGGATTGCCGAGGGGCTCAAATACATCGGCGCGGCCCTGGCGGTGGGCCTGTCCGGCATCGGCGGCGGCGTCGCCGTGGCCGCGGCCGCCTCCTCCGCGCTGGGAGCCATTTCGGAAAATGAGAAGGCCTTCGGCAAGGCCCTGATCTTTGTGGGCCTTGCCGAGGGCGTGGCCCTGTACGGCCTGATCGTGGCCCTGCTGCTCCTGTTCGCATAAGCGGCAAAGGGGGCGTTGTCCATGAAATACTTTGTCATCACCGACAGTACAGACACCCAGGTCGGTCTGCGCCTGGCCGGGATCGAGGGCGTGGTGGTGCGGGACGCCGAGGCCGCCGGGAAGGCCGTCCGGGAGGCGGCGGCCGACCCGGAGATCGGGGTGCTCCTCATCACCGAGCGCCTGGCCGCCCTGTGCGAGGAGCTCATTGCGCCCATGAAGCTCACCGCCCACCGGCCCCTGGTGGTGGAGATCCCGGACCGCCACAGCCTGGGGCGCGCCAGCGATTCCATCACCCGCTATATCCGGGAGGCCATCGGTGTAAAACTCTGATCCCTCACCTTGATCCATGGAGGACTCCACTATGCCAGAACTATCCGAAAAACTGGACCGCTTCACCGCTCTGCTCCTCTCCCAGGCCGCCGCGGAGAATGAGCGTACCATGCAGGAGCTGAAGGAAAAACATGACGCCGCCCTCTCCAGCGCCGAGGATCAGATCCTGCTGGAGGCCTATACCTACATCCACGGCGAGGTCTCCCGCATCCGCAGCGAGCAGGGCCGCAAGGTCTCCCGCCATCTGCTGGAGTGCAAGCAGGCCCTCTACCGCCGGCGGGAGGAGATCGCCGGGGAGGTCTTTTCCCTGGTACGGGAGCGCATCGGCGCCTTTACCGCCACGCCGGCCTATGCCGGGCAGCTCCGCGCCCGGCTTCTGGAGGCCGCCGCCCGTCTGGAAGGCGCGGAGGATCTGGCGCTCTATCTCCGGAGCGCGGACCTCCCCCTGGGCGCGCAGCTGCGGGAGGCCCTGCCCGGCCGGAGCCTGGACATCCACCCAGGCCCCTTTGTCCTGGGCGGTCTGATCCTGGAGTCGGACTCCCTGCGCCTGCGTCTGGACGCCTCCTATGATACCGCCATGGAAGAACTGAGCGGTCATTTTGCCAGTCTGGTGGGACTCTCCCTGGCCGCTCCGGCCGACGAGATCCCGGAGGAGGGGGGCGCACAGGCATGAGCTATACGATTTACGGCATCAACGGCCCCGTTGTCACCGTGCGGGGCGGCCGGGGGCTGGCTATGATGGACATGGTCCGGGTAGGCGACATGGGCCTGATCGGCGAAGTGGTGGGCGTGGAGGGCGACGCCACCACCGTGCAGGTCTATGAGGACACCGCCGGACTGATCCCCGGCCAACCGGTGACCAGCCTGGGGGCTCCCATGTCCATCACCCTGGGCCCTGGCCTCCTCAACAACATCTTTGACGGCATCGCCCGGCCCCTCAAGGTCATGGAGGAGCGGAGCGGTCCCTTCCTGGGCCGGGGGCTGGACATCCCCACCCTGGACCCCGCCCGCCGGTGGGAGACCACCGTTCTGGTCCGGGAGGGGGACCCACTCAAAGCGGGAGACTGCTATGCCCAGTGTCCCGAGACCACCCTCATCACCCACCGCTGTCTGGTGCCCGCCGGGCTTTCCGGCCGGGTGACCCGGGCCGTCCCCAGCGGCTCCTACACCGCAGCCGACACGCTGGTCGAGCTTACCGATGACCGGGGGACCGTCCACACCCTGCGTCTGGCCCAGAGCTGGCCCATCCGCACCCCCCGTCCCATGGCGGAGCGGCTTCCCATCCACCGCCCGCTCATCACGGGACAGCGCATCATCGACACCCTCTTCCCCATCGGCAAGGGCGGGGCCGCCGCCATTCCCGGCCCCTTCGGCGCTGGGAAGACCATGACCCAGCACCAGCTGGCCAAGTGGTCCGACGCCGACATCATCGTCTATCTGGGCTGCGGTGAGCGCGGCAATGAGATGACCCAGGCCCTGGAGGAGTTCTCCGAGCTGCTGGACCCCAAGAGCCAGCAGCCTCTGATGAACCGGACCATTCTCATCGCCAACACCTCCAATATGCCCGTGGCCGCCCGGGAGGCCTCGGTCTACACCGGCATGACCATCGCCGAGTACTACCGGGATATGGGCTACCACGTGGCCCTTATGGCCGACTCCACCTCCCGCTGGGCCGAGGCGCTGCGGGAGATCTCCGGCCGGCTGGAGGAGATGCCCGCCGAGGAGGGCTTCCCCGCCTATCTCGCCTCCCGTCTGGCCGAGTTCTATGAGCGGGCGGGCTATGTCCGCACGCTGGAGGGAAAGGAGGGCAGCGTCACGGTCATCGGCGCCGTCTCTCCCCAGGGGGGCGATTTCTCCGAGCCGGTCACCCAGAATACCAAGCGGTATGTGCGCACCTTCTGGGGGCTGGACCGGGCTCTGGCCTATGGGCGGCATTTCCCCTCCATCAACTGGCTCACCTCCTACTCCGAGTACATCTCCGACCTGAAGCCCTGGTATGACCAGCAGGTCAGCCCCCGCTTCATGGCCGACCGGCAGCGGATCTTCACCCTGCTTCAGGAGGAGGACCAGCTTCTGGAGATCGTCAAGCTCATCGGCGCCGACGTCCTCCCGGAGGAGCAGAAGCTTACCCTGGAGACCGCCCGTCTCATCCGGGTGGGCTTTCTCCAGCAAAACGCCTATAACCAGATCGACACCTACGTGCCGCTGGAGAAGCAGTTTCAGATGATGGAGGTCATCCTGGCCCTCTACGACGGGGCAAAGCCCCTGCTGGAGCGGGCCATCCCCCTCTCTCAGATCAAGGATACCGGGATCTTCGCATCTCTGGGCAAGATCAAATATGAGGTCCCCAACGACACGCCCCAGCGCTTTGCGGACTACCACGAGGCCATCCGCGCCGCCCTGCGCCAGGTGGACGAGGCCAACCGGTGACCCACAGAATCATGTCAGGAGCTGATATACCATGAGACTGGAATATATGGGGCTCTCCGCGCTCTCCGGTTCCCTCATCGCTCTGGAGGGCGTGTCTGGCGCGGCCTATGACGAGACCGCCGAGATCACCCTGCCGGATGGGACGCGCCGGACGGGCCGGGTCATCCGCCTGGAGGGGGACAAGGCCATCCTCCAGGTCTTCGAGGGCACCCGCGGCCTCTCCCCGGACAACGCCCGCACCCACTTCACCGGGGAGCCCGTGAAGCTCCCCCTCTCCACCGAGATGCTGGGCCGCATCTTTGACGGCACGGGCCGGCCCATTGACGGCCTGGGGGAACTCTACCCGGAGGAGCGCCGGGACATCAACGGCTCGGCCATCAACCCGGTGTCCCGGCACTATCCCCGGGACTGCATCGAGACCGGCATCTCGGCCATCGACTGCAACATGACCCTGATCCGGGGGCAGAAGCTGCCCATCTTCTCCGGCTCTGGCATGAAGCACAATGAGCTGGCCGCCCAGATCGTGCGCCAGGCCCGTGTGGGGGAGGAGCGCAATTTTGCCATCGTCTTTGCCGCCATGGGCGTCAAAAACGATACCGCCGAATTCTTCCGCCGCAGCTTTGCGGAGGCCGGCGCCCTCCAGCGGGTGGTCATGTTCCGCAACCTGGCCTCCGACCCCATCATCGAGCGCATCCTCACCCCACGCTGCGCCCTTACGGCGGCGGAATACCTGGCCTTCGACAAAGGTTACCATGTGCTGGTCATTCTCACGGACATGACCTCCTACTGCGAGGCGGTGCGCGAGTTCTCCTCCTCCAAGGGAGAGATCCCCTCCCGGAAGGGGTTCCCCGCCTACCTCTACTCGGATCTGGCCTCCCTCTATGAGCGGGCCGGCATGATCCGGGGCCGTCCCGGCTCGGTGACCCAGGTTCCCATTCTCACCATGCCCAATGACGACATCACCCACCCCATCCCCGACCTGACCGGATACATCACCGAGGGGCAGATCGTGCTGGACCGGGATCTGGACCAGAAGAGCCTCTATCCGCCGGTCTCCATCCTTCCCTCTCTCTCCCGTCTGATGAAGGACGGCATCGGCGAGGGCTTTACCCGGGCTGACCATCCCGCCCTCTCCAACCAGCTCTTCGCCTCCTATTCCAAGGTGCAGGATGCCCGGAGCCTGGCCAGCGTCATCGGCGAGGATGAGCTCTCCGAGACGGACCGGCAGTATCTGACCTTTGGCCGCGCTCTGGAGCAGCTTTTCATCCGGCAGGACCCCCTCCAGCGCCGCACCATCCCGGAGACCCTGGACCTGGGCTGGAAGCTCCTCACCATTCTGCCCCAAAGCGAACTGGACCGGGTGGACGACGCCACCCTCCAGGCCCACTATGTGGAGGGAGCCTATCAGAGCCTGCTGTCCGATCTCCCACAGTAATTCTCTCTGGAACGGAAGTGACCTCCTATGTCCGCCATTCTTCCCACCAAGGGCGCCCTGATGGCCGCCAAGCGCTCCCGGGCGCTGGCCTCCACCGGCTATGAGCTCATGGACCGCAAGCGCAACATCCTGATCCGGGAGATGATGTCTCTCATGGATACCGCCAAAGAGGTCCAGACCCAGATCGACACGGTCTTTGCCGAAGCCTATGCCGCCTTACAGCACGCCAATGTAAAGCTTGGGATCTGCGACAAGATCGCCGAGGCCGTGGAGGTGGACCGGACGCTGGAGATCCAGTACCGCTCCATCATGGGGGTGGAGCTTCCCCACCTGCCCGACCGCTCACCGCCCCCCAGGCCGGACTACGGCTTTGCCTCCACCAGCTCGGCGCTGGACAACGCCTTCATCCAGTTCCACCAGGTCAAGAATCTCATCCGGCAGCTAGCCGAGGTGGAAACCTCCATCTACCGGCTGGCGGTGGCCATCCGCAAGACCCAGAAGCGGGCCAATGCTCTAGAGCACATCGTGATCCCGGATTTTGACCGCACCATCCGCACCATTACCGACGCCCTGGAGGAAAAGGAACGGGAGGAGTTCGTCCGCCTGAAGGTCATCAAGCGAAACAAAGCCTCCCGGTAACACAGCACGCCGCCCGGTCCCCATGCAGGACCGGGCGGCATGATTTTTAATAAGTATGGTCGCAGATCTCGCGGATCTTGGCCTGAAGGGCCTTGAGATCGGCAAAGGTCTCAGGCCGCTTGCGGGGGTCCCGCAGCAGCGCCGCCGGGTGATACAGCGCGGTCATCTGCACTCCTGCCTTCTCAAACCACTGTCCATGCTCCCGGGTGATCTTGAAATCCTCCTTGATGAGCTTCATGGCCGCAATCCGCCCCAGACAGACGATGATCTTGGGCCGAATCAAGGCCACCTGGTTGCGGAGATAGCCGATGCAGGCCTCCTGCTCCGCTGCCAGCGGGTCCCGGTTTCCCGGGGGACGGCATTTTACCATATTGCCAATGAAGATCTTGGAGCGGTCCAGCTCGATCATGGCCAGCATCTCGTCCAGAAATTTTCCGCCACGCCCCACAAAGGGACGGCCGGTGAGGTCCTCCTGTTCGCCGGGCCCCTCGCCGATGAACATGACCTCCGCGTCCTGGACGCCCTCCCCAAACACCACATTGTGCCGGGTCTCGCACAGAGGGCAGTTCCGGCAGGACATACAGGTCTCATACAGTTCATTCCACGACTTCATCCTTTTCCTCCTCTCTGTTGTTCTTCCAGGAAGGAGAGCGCAGCTCCTCCTTCCGTCGGCGGTTTTCATTGTACCATATCTCCCCGCGCTTGCATACACCCCGATCGGGTCACAGACGCAGAAAGGTCCGTACCTATGTATGGGTACGGACCTTCCCGCAAGAAGAAAGAGGAATGGAGATGTTCTCATTTATTTCAGCGCTCTGCCGGGGCGTTACGGCAGGCTTTTTCCAATGTCATTGTAGAAGCTTTCAGACCGGAAGTCAAGCCTCCCGCATCCCCTTCCATGCAAAACCGTCCCGGCGGTTTTTTGCGCTCCATTTCTCCAACTTTTCTGCGAATCTTCCGCTTGCTTCTCTTTCCCTGCTGCGGTCTATGCTTTGGGCTTTCCGTGGACCGCTTCGTGAAAGCGAGTCTCTTTATAACGAGCAAAAACTCTTTATATTTCCTTTGCAAAAAGCGTCTTTTTGTCCTGTCTTTCAAGCTTTGTCCGCCCGAAACCCTTCGTCACTCTGCTGAATCCGGTTTCTGTTCTTTCCCGGGCAGGTGCTTTCCCTCGTCTCCCGCACGGCAGATCCCGGCCACGACACGCCCCAGCAGCAGCAGAGCCGCCAGATTGGGCAGCGCCATCAGCCCGTTGAACAGGTCCGCCAGATTCCAGACCAGATCCACCCGCAGTCCGGCGCCTGCCACCAGTGCGGCCAGCACCGCCCAGGTATAGATCCGCACCCCCCGTCTTCCAAAGAGAGACTCCACATTCTGCTCCCCAAAAAAATACCATCCGACCACTGTGGAAAATCCAAAGAGGAGCATACAGATGGCAACAAATCCCTTTCCGGCATGCCCGAATGCCCGCTGAAAGGCCAGCTGGGCCAGTGCGGTCCCTTCCAGACCGCTTCCCAGGACCCCGGTCGTCAGCAGGACCAGCGCGGTCAGGGTCAGGATTACAAAGGTGGAGACGAATACGCCGAGCATGGCCACAATCCCCTGCTCCTCCGGATGTTTTACTTTGGCCTGGGCATGGGCGTGGGGTGTGGAACCAAGTCCCGCCTCGTTGGAGAAAAGTCCCCGGGCCACACCGTAGCGAATGGTCTCCCGCAGAGTCAAGCCGGCCGCGCCGCCCGCCACCGCCTGAGGTTGGAAGGCCCCCACAAAAATGGAGCTCACCGCCTCCGGCAGCGCGGCCCGGTTGAGTACCAGAATGGCCGCGCACCCAGCCACATAGATCCCCGCCATCAAAGGCACCAGCTTTTCGGTCACAGAGGCCACCCGGCCTACTCCACCCAGAAAAACGAACGCGGAGACGGCGGCCACCCCGATCCCCACCGCCAGCGGCGGAATGCGGAAGGCATGCTGAAAGGCGCCCGCAATGGAGTTGGACTGCACCATATTGCCCATGATTCCCAGCGCCAGAATCAGAAGCACCGAAAAGATCCCCGCCAGGATACGCCCCGCCTTTCCCCGCACCGCTGCGCGAATGTAGTAGGCCGGTCCTCCCAGCACCGATCCGTCCGGCCGGACCGAGCGATAGGTCTGCGCCAGCACGGCCTCGGCATAGATGGTCGCCATGCCGAAAAAGCCGGATACCCACATCCAGAAGATGGCCCCCGACCCGCCGGCCGCCAGCGCCGTGGCGCAGCCGGTGATATTCCCTGTCCCCACCTGGGCCGCAATGGCGGTGGTCAGCGCCTGAAAGGGGCTCATCCCATGGGAAGCATGCTTCCCTTCCTTCCGGTGCAGTCCGGCCGTCAGCGTCCGGAACCCCGCCCCCAGTTTTCGCACCTGAACCAGGCGCAGCCGCAGGGTAAAATATATCCCCACGGCCAGCAGCGCATACAGCAGGATATGATTCCAGAGCCACTGGCTTACTGTCCCCAGCACGGTTGCCGCGTCCATACAGATCCGCTCCTTTCCGCGTTTCCTTGTATGGATCAGTTTTCCTCTTTCCAGCCGATTTATCCACCGGTACAGGAACCATGGTGGAAAAAGATGCGGCGCGGGAAATTCCCGCGCCGCACAGAACGTGACGAGCCAACTCTTATTTTTTCAGAACATGCTCCTCTTCCACACCCTTGGTGAGCCGCACTACAACGCCGGACAGGCAGATCAGGGCAATCAGGTTGGGCAGAGCCATCACCGCGTTGAAGAAGTCGGCCAGGTTCCACACCAGATCCACTTTCAGCAGAGAGCCCACAAAGACGCACAGGATCACCAGGACGGAATAGACCTTTACCGCCTTCTGACCAAAGAGGTACTTGATGTTCTGCTCGCCGAAGAAGTACCAGCCAATGATGGTGGAGAAAGCGAAGAACAGCAGGCAGATGGCCACAAACATATTGCCGAAGCTGCCAAAGACCGTAGAGAAAGCGGACTGGGCCAGAGAGGCCGCCGTGCTGTCATCGCCGATCATATTGGGGGTCACCACGCCGCTGGTGAGGATGACCAGCGCGGTGAGGGTCAGCACAATAAACGTATCAATAAAGACGCAGACAATGGCGATATGGCCCTGATCGCGGGGATCCTTCACCTTGGCCATCGCATGGGCATGGGGCGTGGAGCCGAGGCCGGCCTCATTGGAGAACAGGCCGCGGGCCACGCCGTAGCGCATGGCGGTCATCATACCCACGCCGACGCCGCCGCCCAGGACCGCCTGGGGATCAAAGGCGCCCACAAAGATCTGACGGAACACCTCGGGCACAGCCGTGATATGCGCGCCGATCACGATCAGGCTGCCCACCAGATAGCAGATAGCCATAATGGGGACCAGCTTCTCGGTCACAGAGGCGATGCGCTTTACGCCGCCCATAAAGATGAACCCGGCCAGCACCGCCACGATCACGCCAACCACAGGCTTGGGCACGCCGAACGCCGTCTCAAAGGAGCTGCTGATGGAGTTGGACTGCACCATATTGCCCATCAGGCCCAGGGCCAGAATGATCGCCACGGCGAAGAAACCCGCCAGGAACTTGCCGAAGCCGCCCTGGAAACGGGCGCGGATGTAATACACAGGACCGCCGATGACCTGTCCGTCGGGGCCACGGGTCTTATACTTCTGGGCCAGCACCGCCTCTGCATAGATCGTGGACATACCGAGGAAAGCCGCGACCCAAACCCAGAACACCGCGCCGGGACCCCCCAGCAGAATCGCGGTGGCACAGCCCACCACGTTGCCGGTACCGACCTGCGCCGCCACGGAAGTCGCCGCCGCCTGGAAGGAGCTCATGCCGTCCTGGTCGGCCTTTTTCCCCGAAAGACTGAATCCTCCAAACATCTCACGCCAGCCGGCGCCGAATTTGCGGATCTGAATAAAACCCAGCCGAACCGTGAACAGGATGCCGGTAAATACCAGTACATAGAGCAGTACGCTGTTCCAGACAAAATCACTGGCCGCACTTACGATAGCCGCTAATTGATCCATAGATATTCATCCTTTCTCTCCACACGGGATCGTTCCTGATGTCCCCCGGCCACACACCTGCCGGGGCGCCTTGCATCGCGCGCCCTTTCACCCCCTGTTTTTACGGGTTCCCGTCGACATATGCACAGCCGGAACCATCCGTACCGCATTCCGAACCATGCCGTCACCAAAAAAGCCGGCCCCTGTGACGGGGCCGGCTTTGCAGAGCACATCCCAGCCAATGACATTCTGCCGATGTACTCTACTCTGTCCTTTTGCCTGAGAGATCGGTGCATGCGCACCTTACACCTTCGGCCCCCATCACTGAGATTCTCCAGAGTTTGTGCCGCCATTTTGTCCACATACTGCGAACACTTCAATGTTCTGTCTTGAGAAAAATTGAATAAAACGCAGACAAAAGAAGCGGATATCTCTATGCACTTTTCTGATATGCCCCTATCATAGCTCCTTTTTTTACTTTCGTCAAGCCATAATTTGGAATTGCTAGGATAAATTTCTCATTTATATGGCTTTTTCCCAAAAAATACTGCGCAGTTTAGTCGCTCCAAGTACTCCTCATATGTCTTTGGCTTGAAAACATATATAGACTTTCTTTTCACAGAATGGAGCCGCAGGGCCGCCGTCCTCAATAGACGGCGGCCCTGCCTTTCTGTGACAACGCCCTTATGCTTTCACCTGGGCCAGCGCGTCCTCCAGATCGGCCAGGATGTCGCCGATATCCTCAATGCCGACCGAGAGGCGGACCAGGTCCGGGGACACCCCGGCCGCATACAACTCCTGATCGTTCATCTGCCGGTGTGTGGTGGAAGCGGGATGAAGCACACAGGTCTTGGCGTCGGCCACATGGGTGGCGATGGAGGCCAGCTTCAGACCCGCCATAAAGGCCTCTGCCGCCTCGCGTCCGCCCTTGACGCCAAAGGAGACCACGCCGCATACCCCGTTGGGGAGATACTTCCGGGCCAGCGCATGATACGGATCGCTCTCCAGACCGGGATAGCGGACCCACGCCGCCTTTTCATGCTTTTGCAGGTACTGGGCCACTGCCAGGGCATTGGAGCAGTGGCGGGGAACCCGCAGGTGCAGAGTCTCCAGTCCCACATTCAGGAGATAGGAGTTCATCGGCGCCGGGATGGAGCCAAAGTCCCGCATCAGCTGGACCGTGGCCTTGGTGATATAGGCCCCTTCCAGTCCAAACCGCTCCGTATAGGTCACGCCGTGATAACTCTCGTCCGGCGTGCACAGGCCGGGGAATTTGTCCGGATACCGTGTCCAGTCAAAGGCCCCCGAGTCTACAACAGCCCCGCCCACCGCGTTGGCGTGGCCGTCCATATACTTGGTGGTGGAGTGGGTGACGATGTCCGCTCCATGCAGAAAAGGACGGCAGTTGATGGGGGTTGCAAAGGTGTTGTCCACGATGAGCGGCACGCCGTGGGCGTGGGCCGCCGCGGCAAACTTCTCAAAATCCAGCACGGCCAGCGCGGGATTGGCAATGGTCTCGCCGAAAACCGCCTTGGTGTTGGGCTGGAAGGCGGCCTCCAGCTCCTCCGGCGTACAGTCCGGCTCCACAAAGGTGAATGTAATGCCCATCCGCTTCATGGTCACCGCGAAAAGATTGTATGTCCCGCCATAGATGGCCGTAGAGGAGACGACGTGGTCTCCGCAGGAACAGATATTGAAGATGGCGTAAAAATTGGCGGCCTGTCCCGAAGAGGTGAGCATGGCGGCGCTTCCCCCTTCCAGCGCGCAGATCTTTGCCGCCACGCTGTCATTGGTGGGATTCTGAAGCCGGGTATAGAAGTACCCGCTCGCCTCCAGATCAAACAGCTTTCCCATGGCCTCGCCCGTCTCATAGCGGAAGGTCGTGGACTGGATAATGGGGATATTGCGGGGTTCTCCGTTTCCGGGACGGTATCCCGCATGGATGCACTGGGTGTTGGGATGCTGCTGGCTCATATTGCCTCTTCCTTTCTACGGCGCGGCTGGCTGGCGCAAAGTTGTTTTATATAGTACGCTAGCGTATTGAATTTGTCAACTATTTTTCCAGAGACAGATCCGGTTTGAGCGCCTGGTTGAGTCCATTGGGCAGCTGGGCGGGCTGTCCGTCCGCCCGCAGCTGTACGGTACGCACCGTATCCACATTGCCCGCTATGGTGTTCACCATGGCGTATACGGTCAGGCGCAGCCGCTCCTCATCCTGGGCCAGCGCCTCCAGCACACCGGCGGGAAGATTCACATAGCACACCCCGTCCTCTACGATCACGCCCAGCAGCTCGGTCTCAGGCGGAAGCACAGGGGAGAGCGTATCATAGCTGGGGCCCTGGATCAGCGCCTCCACCATCACCGCGCTCAGAGTGTCCTCCTCGGTCAGCAGCAGCCGCCGGTATTCGACGCCCAGCCCAGTCCCATCCGCCCGCGGGAACCAGAGCGTGGCCGTCATTTCCACGGACTCCCCCTCGGTGCCCAGAAGAATGACATCCTCGGGGCGCAGATTCTCCCCGGTCGCCAGCGGATTCTGCTCTCCCTCGATGGTCACATGGATGGAATCCACGCCCTCCACCTGGCAGAGCGTCAGTGTCAGACAGTAATTGGCCAGGGTCAGATCAATGCCGGAGAGTCCCTCATAGGCCTCAGAGAAATCCAGGTCCAGCTTCCCATCGTTCAGCTCCCAGCTCCGCACTTCCAGCCCCTTGGGAAAGGGCGAGGTCAATTCCATGGTCTCTGGCCCGGCCAGAAGACGATCCAGTAATTCCTCGATCACAGGCTTTTCCCCCTCCGGGCGCCAAAACTCAGCTCCTACCGCCGCTCCGCTCTCATCATCCTCTGCCACAAAGTAGATCTCATATTGGTTTCCCGCATCCCCGCCTTGGTCCTTGCCCATGCCGCAGCCGACCAGAGTCAGAAGCGCCAGCACGAGAGACAGCATTCGTTTTCTCATTCCGCTCCCTCCCCTTCTCCATGCCAGCGCGGGAAGCACACCTCAAAGCAAGTCCCCTCCGGCTCCCGCCTGCGGGCCTCCACCGTGCCGCCGTTCTGCCGCACGGTATCCCGCACAATGGACAGCCCCAGGCCGGTCCCACCGGCAGCCCGGGAACGGGCCTTATCCACCCGGTAGAAGCGGTCAAAGATCTTGGGCAAATCCTCCTCCGGAATGCCTACTCCGGTGTCCTCCACCCGCAGGACCACCCGGTCCCCGTCCCCCGGGCGTTTTCCCCGGCGTAGGTGCAGAAATACATAGACGCTGCCTCCGGGCAGATTGTACTTAACGGCGTTTTCCATGAGATTAAAGGCGATTTGATAGAGGTCGTCCTCCGTGGCCAGGACCGTGCACCCCTCAATGAGGTCCATGTGCAGCGACACGTTCACCGCTCCCGCCAGGGGCAGGAGCATGTGCTCCACCCGGAGCAGCACCTGCTTCACATCCACCGGCCCCACTTCTCTGGGGGGGGCGGTATCCATCCGGGTCAGCGTGAGCAGCTTCTCCGTGATGCGGGTCAGCCGCTCTGCCTCATTTCCGATGTCGGTGACAAATTCACGCACCGTCTCCTCATCCATCCCGTCATTCTGAAGGATGGAGTCGGTCAGCAGGCGGATCGAGGCCAGGGGCGTCTTGAGCTCGTGGGAGGCGTCGGAGACAAACCGCCGGCGGACCTCCTCCGTGGTCTGAAGCCGGCCGGTCAGCTCATTGAATTCATCGGCCAGCCGTGTGAGCTCATCCCCGCCGCCAATGGTGACCCGGTGGCTGTACTCCCCCTCGCGCACGGTATGGATGCCTCCCAAAAGCGCGGCGATCCGCCGGGTCACCGCAGTGGAGAAGAGGATACTGAAGCCCAGGCCGGCAGCGCATACCACCAGGGAGATGTTGCGCAGATTACTCTGAAAGTCCAGCAGCATCTCAGCCTGTTCCTTATCGTATTCGTAGAGATAGACCGCGCCCTGAGTCATTCCCCGGTAGAGAATGGGCGCCGCCGCCCTGGTACGAAACGCCCCGTCCCGGTATTCGGAACGGAACACATCGTTTCCCTTTAAAGCGCTGACCACTTCCCAGAGAAGGGCATAGCGGTCCATGGCATTGTCCACCTCACTGGTATCGTAGAGTACCTTGCCCGCCGGATCGGTCACCATCACCCGGTCCACACCGGTGACGCCCAGTTTGGTAAGATTGGCCTCCACGCCCTCTGCGGTCAGCCCTTCCCCTCCCGCCAGCGTGGAGGTGATAATATCCGCCTGCCGCCAGAGGGAGTCCTGTTTGGACTGAAACGCCAGGTTTTGTGAGATCAGGATGGGATAGACATTCAAAAAAATCAGCAGCGCGGCGATGATCGCCCCGTAGCTGAGAATAAATTTACTTTGGAGGGAGCGCCAGAAGGGCACTCGTCTTCCGCTCTGCCGGGGCCGCTCCATCTGCACCCGCCTCCTTTTCCAAACGCCGCGGTCACTCCCCTGGGGAGGATCAGCCATTCTTTAAGTAGTAGCCCACGCCCCACTTGGTGAGGATATAGGCCGGGTGTGCCGGGTCCAGCTCCAGCTTTTCCCTCAAGCGCCGGACATGGACATCCACCGTGCGGTAGTCCCCGGCATACTCGTAGCCCCAGACCACATTGAGCAGATTCTCCCTGCTGTACACCCGGCCCGGATTGCGCATCAGCAGCTCCATCAGATCAAACTCTTTGGCCGTGAGCTCAACAGATTCTTTTCCTTTCCACACCGCCCGTTCATCGGGGTCCAGGGTAATATGTCCCGTGAAAAGCCGGCTCCCCCGCTCCCGCTGGGCGGTCATGCCCGCCCGGCGCAGCAGGGCCCGCACCCTGGCCTTCAGCTCCAGAATATTAAATGGTTTCGTGATGTAGTCGTCCGCCCCGCACTCAAAGCCCATGATCTTGTCAGCATCCTCACTGCGGGCTGTCAGCATAATGATGGGGACATTGGAAAACTCCCGAATCCGCATACAGGCCTGAAGCCCGTCGATCTTCGGCATCATCAGATCTAAAATAATGAGGTCAAATGCCCCTCCCCGGGCCAGCTCCACCGCACTCTCTCCGTCGTAGGCGGTCTCAACCTGGTACCCCTCGCTCTGGAGGTTGAATTTCATCCCTTTGACCAGTACCTTTTCATCATCGACTACCAGTATTTTCAAGTCATTTCCCTCCTTCATACTGTAATAACATCGATCAGTCCCGCCAGAATTCCATCGCCGATCCCCTTTACCCGGGTCAGCTCCTCAATGGTGCGAAAGGGTCCGTTGCTCTGACGGTCCTCCACAATGGCCCGGGCCCGCTTCTCTCCAATACCCGGAAGGGTCTCCAGTTCCTCTGCGGTGGCGGTGTTGATGTTGATCTTCCCAGACGCCGCTTCTTCTTTGGGTCCTGCAGCCGGAGCTGCGCCGGGCGCTTCTGTTTCGCCCCCGGCTGTTGGAGCTGTACTGGGCTGTCCCGATTCCTGCGCGGCGGTTGGAATGGTTACCACTGCCCCGCTGCTCCGTTCCACCTCGACCTGTACCGGCGGGGCGTCGAGCGCGCCTCTTGCCAGCCACCCCGCAGAAAAAGCCAGGAAAACGGCGGTCAGAAGCAGCGCCGCACCTTCCAGGCGTGAAATCCGCATGGTTCTTTTGGCTCCTTTCCGTTGCGTGTGCGACACTTTTTTGCTATAATGATGGTTACATAATCTCATTTCGTTCGGCCCCATCCCTGGCGCCGGATATTCTTATATACATTATTTATTGAGTATATCACAATTGCAAGGAGTTTCCTATGAAAAAAAATCGTCTCGCGTCCCTCCTCCTGCTGGCCGGTCTCCTGGCCGGTCTGGTCTTTCCGCTCTCTGCCGGGGCCACGGAGACCCAGCCGGTCCAGACTCCCGCTCCTTCCACCGCGCCGTCCTCCGCTCCCCAGCAGCAGAGCGCGCTCCTCGCCTCCATGCACACCGAAGGCACCGCCGCACTGCTGGTGGACGACGACACCGGCGAGGTGCTCTACGAGCAGAACGCCCATGGCAAGGTCTACCCCGCCTCTATCACCAAGGTGATGACCTGCCTGCTCACTCTGGAGTCCATCGCCCGGGGCGAACATCAGCTGGATGAGGTGGTCACCGTCGGCGATCAGGTCAATTACGGCATCGGCGCAGACGGCTCTACCGCCGGGATCAAGGCCGGGGAGCAGCTCACCATCCATGATCTGCTGGGCGCTGCCCTCATTCCCTCCGCCAATGAGGCCTGTAATGCCATGGCACAGCTGGTGGCCGGTGATGTGGAGGCCTTTGTGGACCTCATGAACCAGCGCGCCCAGGAACTGGGGATGAACGACACCCACTTTGCTAACCCCCACGGCTATCATGATCCTGACCATTACACCTCTGCCTACGACATCTACCTCATGGCCCATGAGGCCATGAAGGACCCCACCTTCCGGGAACTGGTCAGCTCAGTCGATTACAAGATCCCCGCCACCAACCTCAGTGAGGCCCGTACCCTCCACTCCACCAACGGCCTGGTCTCCACCTGGCGGGTGCGGGATTACTGGTACGAGTACGCCACCGGCATCAAGACCGGCTCTACCCCTGAGGCCGGACACTGCCTGGTCTCCTCCGCCACCAAAAATGACCGCAGCCTCATCGCTGTGGTGATGGGCGCGGCCAACTACACGGAGAACAAAGAAGTCAACTATTTTACCGAGAGCAAATGCCTGTTGGAATTTGGTTTCGACAACTTCTCCCGTCAGACCATTCTGGACGGCAGCAGCCTGGACTTTCCCGAGGTATCGGTCACCCTCTCCAAAACCGATTATGTGACCGTCCGGCCTGCCGCTTCCCTGTCGGCCACCCTGCCCAACGACATTGATCCGGCCGCCTTCCAGCGCCAGCTGGATCTGCCCGAGAGCGTGGAAGCCCCCCTTGAGGAGGGGCAGGTCCTGGGCACTGTGACCCTCACCTACAACGGCCAGGAATACGGCAAGGTGGATCTGGTGGCCAACAGCTCCGTTGAGCGGTCTGAACTCCTCTACCGGCTGGATCGGATCCAGAAGTTTTTTGACCAGCCCTGGGTCCGCATCCTCCTGGCCGTGCTGGCTGTGCTGCTGGTCTTCCTCTTCCTCCGGCACTTGATCACCGGGCGCAAGCGTTCCCGCTACGGTGGAAGCCGTGCCCGCAGCGGCCGTGGTTCTTCCCGCTATTCCGGCCGCAGACGGCGCTGAACAAAGGCCCGCCCCCACTTTTGAACTGCCCCAGATTATGCAGACAGTACAAAAAAGAGCCCTGGTAGGAAATATCGAGTTTTAGTAGGAGAGGCGTC
>ENA-UERZ01000953-UERZ01000953.1-human-gut-metagenome-genome-assembly--contig:-NODE-953-length-24828-cov-13.934184_pt1 | contig 24828 bp, 23 predicted proteins | sample MGYA00242997_ERZ507998 | MGnify/ENA primary metagenome ERZ507998 (study PRJEB26167, sample SAMN06115470) | human gut metagenome | host: Homo sapiens | place: China:Henan | collected 2016-06-23... | reverse complement strand
CGTGCCCCACTAAGTCACTACCCTAAAAGCTCTCAACCTTAGGTAATGAAAGGAGGGATCCCTTCTTTTCGTGCTTCGAGGTACCGATCCAAATCCTGCTGATCGTACCGAACAGACTTGCCTAAACGAGTGAATGGGATCTTTAGCAACCGGTATACTCTGTCTTTTTCAAGAGTTGATTTCGAGCACCCAAGATATGCCGCAGCTTGGGCAGTTGTGAGCCAGCGAGAAATGGAATATGTTTTCATAAAAACAAACTCCTCGGAGTATTTTTACTCCGTTATTGGTTTTGAAGGCTGAAAAATTACCTTCTTATCTTTTTTAAACGAATTGTGTAAGCAGATCGGGAACGGTGCGAACGGGGCGTCACACATCAGAATTAAGATGTATTATTTGATAACGAAGGACGTGATGTTTACATCCCGGCTTTCTTCCAGAAAGCTGTCTCATGAGTTGTTAAGCGGTAAAAATAAAAAGCCCCAAAACCGTGGACACAGTTCAGGGGCTTCAAGTAAAAGTTATTTTGGTTAACTCATAAGAGTTAAGATGAATTAGTATGTAGCTGCTTTATCTTAGACATGCCAAGGTTGAGTTCTTGTGCTAAACCCTCAGCTGTTTCCGCCGCTGCTTGCGCTACCGGATTTTCGGCAAGGTGCGCGTACCTGCTGGTTGTTGAAGCTTGGCTGTGCCCCAAGATTTTACCAATTATCGGCAAAGATTTTCCGCTATTGGCAGCATACGAGGCAAAAGCGTGGCGTAAATCGTGAATTCGCCATCCTGAGATGCCACCAGCTTTGCAAATGCGTTTCCATGTGTCTTTTACGTTAATAATATGGCCTCTTCCCCACCTTCCCGGGAAGCAGTACTCGTTAACGCGAGGTAGAGCGGAGATAACCTCCCATGCGGTGGGAGGAATGGGAAGAACCTTTGCACCCGTTTTTGAGTTGGGTAGTAGTGCTTTTTCTTTGGATTCGTTGAAATATTCCCACTTTAAGGTAAGAATTTCCGAACAACGAGCGCCTGTGAGCAGCATGACCTTGAGTGCTGCCGCAATGGTCGGATCAATGGCATCTTGTTTTTCAAGCTTGGCGATACCTTCACCTATTGCCTCTAATTCACTACTTTCCATGAATTTGAGGCGTTTTTCTTCCCGGTATTTTTCAAGGCCGCGAACCGGGTTGGTTCCTCTGTCCCGGTAGCCGGTCTTTTCACACCAGTCAAAAAACTTGGAGAGGACCGCAGCGCAGCGGTTGGCAAGGTACGGTGTATTCTGAAGATCATGGTGGAGCTTGGCAACGTGTCGGTAGGTGATATCTGCCATTTTCATTTTTTTGAAGGCAGGAATCAGGTGGTTTTGGGCAAGTGTCCGATACTGATGCTGTGTAGCAGGTTTGAGTTTTGCATCAACGTGTTCTTGAAGGAACGTTTCTATGACTTCATGGAAGAGGGGGGCATTTTTTCCTTCTTTGACTTCTTGAGCAGGATCGCCCCCCATTGCGATTTGCGCCAGCTTCTGTTTGACGATTTGTCGAGCTTGCTCCACAGTCATGGAAGGGAATGTTCCGATGCGAAGGCGTTTGAGAGGCGCAGCTCTGCCTTTTCCTGCTCGGTAAGTAAGGTAGAAACTTTTTTCTCCAGTAGCGCCGACACGAATAGAAAAACCTATAAGTTCGTCGTCTCTGACCTCGTAGCGAGTACCTGTCGGCTCCAATGATTCAACATTTTTCTTGGTTAGTTTCATGGTTCACCGATCCGATGATTTTGACTAGCCGTTTTGGGGGTAACACGGGGGTAACACGAGAGCTAAAAAACGGGGTAAGTTTATCCAACTGAATAAATTATAATATACTGTTATTGTTTGTTCAATGCAAGATGCTCTAATGCAGGAAAGTTTCAACCATGAAACTGTTAATCACTAGGTTGGCGGTTCAAGTCCGTCCCGGGGAGCCAGAAAGTACAAGGCCTTACAGCGAAAGCTGTAGGGCCCTTTCTGTTTTCTGGGGCGATGCCGCCCTCCGTTCTCTCCGCTTTATGCGATGATGAAGATCCCGATGCGGGGATAGGTAGCATCCTCTTCTCCTTGAGAAAATGGAGCCATAAATTCCCTCCTCCCCACAACTCTTTGCCCCATGTCCTTTGAAAGGGCTCGCAGCCCGTCGCGTTTTTTCCGGTCTCGTACGGGAAACGTTCTCAAGTGCGGCAGGGGAGAGGGATACAGGGGCGTGCCTTCTGGAAGGCTCTTTGGGGAGCGCTCTTTCTAGAGCAGCGGAAAGCGTTTGGGAGGAGCATATTCCCCAGAACAGCCGCCTGCGGTATTGCGGGCGGCTGTTCTGCAAGAATCTATTGCGTCTGATCAGCGATTGGGCGGAGTACTGGTCTTGCCGGGCCAGAGGATTTTGTCCTCTTCGATGGTGAGCTTGCCGGTAACGGAATCAACGAATCCCACGGGAACGAAGCGGACTGTTTTGCCGTCTTCCTTGTAGCCTTGGCAATTCATGATTTCCACGGCCATGATCTCGCGGTCGTTTGTACCCGGGGCCAGATTCTGGCGTCCGGAAAGGCCATCGAATGACAAGGCGCGCAGGCTTGCCATAAGGGTGTCGCCATTCATTTCCAGCTTTTGATCTTGGACGTTTTTCATGGCGAGGCCCAGGGCCATCATGTGATCATAGGAAAGCACGCCGTAGAAGAACGCCTTGGAATTCATGTCCACCTTCTTGCCGATTTTTTTTGAAAACCGGGCGGCGAATTCGTCGAGCGCCTTGCTGGGCACGAGCTTGGTCATGGGCGCAAGATAGCCGAAGGCACCATTGATGGCATCGGGCTTTTCGTCGGCTGAGGTCATCTCGGCGGCGAAGAGGCTGTAGCCGGGCTGGTTCATGCCGAGGTTGGTCAGCGTGCGGAAGGCAATGACCGTATCAGGCGTGGGCATGGTGATAAAAATACTTTTGATCCCCAACTCCTTGACCGCAGCCATCCTCTTTTGGACTTCCTCGACAGGCGTATTCCGCGAATAGCCGTAGGAGGCCTTCACCTCAATGCCGAGCTTGGCGGCTTCGTTCAAGATAACCGCCGCAGCGCCGGAACCCCATGCGTCAGTGGTGTGGAACAGGGCGATTTCCTTGATGTCATAATGCTTGGCCACTTCAAGGAGGTAGCCTTCATATTTGGTGCTCGGAGTCACGTTGCGGTAGTAGTAGGGGAATTCGGTGGGGGAGCTCAGGCTTGCGGCGTTGGCGCCGACGGACACCACAGGAGTCTTGAATTTTTCGGCCTCCTTGGCGATGAGGACGGCGGGGCCGCTGCAATCCACGCCGGTAAGGGCGACGATATTTTGCTTCAGGAGTGACCGGGCTTTTTCGGCTGCGCCTTCCGGCCAGCAATGGTAATCGATGACAAGTTCGGGCGGCATGTTGAGCGTGTTTCCGCCGAGCATACCGGAGGCGTTGATGTCCTCGATCGCCATCTTGGCGGCGTGGAGCTTGTACTCCCCCCAGTCCGCATGGCGCCCGTCGTGATAGTCGTAAGTGTACATCCCTCCGATTTTGTACTCCTTGGCCTCGCTTTGCATGGGGGTGAAACCGCAAAGCAGCGAGGCCATCAGCGTGATACCGAGAAACTTTTGGGATCTGTTCATCATTTCCTCCTTGCCGGGGTATGACGCCCGGTTTTTGCCTTGCGCAAAGCAAGAAGGATTCCAAAGATCCCCTTTATGATGGCAGTATGTTACCGGCTCTTCTTGACCGGAGCGAATGCGGAAATCCTGGATAAGAAGACGGCGGAACCGCCGAAATCCTGTTTTTCAGGACATCAGCGCGTGAGGCCGTGGCGTTTGAGCAAGGCGTAGAGCCGTGAGCGGGAAAGCCCGGTCACCTCGCACGCCTCCATCCGGCATTGCCTGGATGGCGTTGAGGCACAGGTTGAGGAGGACTTGATGCACCTCAACGGATACGGCCCGGATACGCGCTTCGGGACAGGCGTTGCGCACGTTGAGGGAAATGTGGGGAGGGAGTTGCGGCTGAAGCGTTTCCGCGCATTCCCGTATCAATTTCGATACAAGCGGCGTTTCGGAACGGGCATCCAGCGTTTTGGTGCTGTCGGTCATGCGGATCTGCTTCATGAGATCTTTGCCGCGGACAGTGGCATCAAGGATATGCAAAACGTCCTCGTAGGCCGGGTTTTCCCGTGGAATTTCAGGCAGGGCAAGCTGGGCGCAAGCGGCGATTCCTCCGAGGATATTGTTCACGTCATGGGTGATCCCTCCCGCCATGCGGCCGATGGCCTCCATACGCCGCTCGAGCTGGCTGCGGCGTTCAAGGGCGTTCGCTTGGGCCAGCACAGCTTTTTCCTGTCTGAGCAGGGATTCCGAACGCTGTTTCACGCGGAGCAGATACATGAGCAACAGGATGATGCCGAAAAGGACCAGCATGATGGTCATCGCAGGCAGCAAAGCGGCCCGGTGCTGCTCATAAAACGAAAGGGGGCGGTTGATGATGACCGAATCCGGCGGAAGGTCGCTTTCGCTGATGCCGTACCGTGTCAGCACGGCATGATCATAAATGAGATACGGGGACGGTTCATGCAGCAGCGGGATGGCATCCGGTGGCGTGCCGCCGAGAACGGACAGGACCATGTGCGCGGCATGTACGGCGTGGAATTCGTTGAATTCGCATTGGCCTGCCAGCACCCCTTTGCCGAGCTGGCCACTCCACGGGGAATACATGGGCAGGTCGGTCCAGCTGCGGAGCTGTTGCAGGCTTTCCTTCATGGAGTAGCTTTGGCCGTCGGCTGTGCGGTAGTAGCCGAAGTTCAGGAGCACCGTATCCCGGGGCAGTTCTTCAAGAGCTTTTTGCATGGCCTGTGCGGGCAGTGCCGCAAGAGTCCGGACGGCAATGCCCGGCTTCATTGCCGCCAGTTCCGGGGCCGCTTGGCGCAATGCCGTACGGGCGGACGTCGTGTCGCCGCAAATGATGGCCAGATGGCGGGCTTCCGGGTGGACGAGGGGGATGGATTCAAGGATGCGGTGGATGGAGAAATTTTCCAGAATGCCGGTATAGTGCGCCCGGCGTTCGGCAAGCTCTGCGGGAGGATCCGCGATGCCGCAAAGACGACGGGGACGCCAGGGAAAAGGCGGTTCCCGTGGGCGAGCATGAAGTCCAGCGCGTCGTTATCCGTTACAATGATGGCTTTGAGGGATACCCCGGCGTATTTTCGGGCAAACAGGCTTACGAGTTCGTTATCCAGACTTCCGGGAGGATGGCGTTCATAGTCGAGATATTCGCAATGCAGGCGTATACGGAAGCCCGTTTCCGTATTTTCAAGCTCTTCAGAGATCCGCTTTATGATGTTGTATTCCCAGAAGTGGCCGGAATGAAAAGAATTGATGATCAAAACTTCGGCGGGGGGCAAAGGTGCCGTCCGCTCCGCCACATCAGCAAAGGCCATCGCCTGTGCCGCGAAAATGGCGCAGAACAGGCAGATACCTTTGGCGAGGGCGGCAAGCGGCTTCACGGTGAATCTCCAAAGAAGAGCGTATGTCCTATGATTCTAAGGGAGTCCGCTCTGTAACTCAAGGGAGGGCGTCAAGCGCGGAGGAGAAAAACATGCCCGCCCCTTCTGCCAATGATTCGAAACGGCCTTCCGCCTCTGCCGCTTTGGACCTTACGCCGTATACGGATAAGGATCAGGAAGTCGCGCGGGACGCTGAAACGCCTGTGAAGGCCTTTTATACCGTTAGGGGGTTTTGAGCATCGATTTGAAGTTCCAAATGAAAATCGCAAATACAATGGCGGAGCCCAGGACGTCGGCGATGCATTCCGCATAAAGCAGGCCGTCCGTCCCGTAGCCGAGCCTGGGGAGGATGAAGCAGAGCGGGAGCAGGATGACGAGCTTGCGCATCATGGCCCCGAGGAGGGAGAGCTTGGTGCGCCCCAGCGCCATGAATGTGCGTTGGCAGGCGTAGAGGACGCCGATGAACATCATGCCCCCGAAGTATATGCGTATGGCGGGGATGGTGATTTCGATGAGCCGCTGGGAATCGGTGAACGGCATGATGAAGGTCTTGGGAAAGAGCAGGATGAGCCAGCTTGCGATGGTGGTAAAACCGAAGGAAAAGGCCAGGATGAGGAAAAAGGTCTTCTTCACGCGTTCGGGTTTGCCCGCGCCGTAGTTATAGCTCATGATGGGCACGGCGCCTTGGCACAGGCCGTCCGCTGGCAGGCGCAGCAGTTGCTCGATGCTGAACATGACGGTCATGGTGCCGACGTAGTAGTCGTTGCCGTATTGCTGCATCCCGGCGTTCATGACCAAGGGGACGATGCAGTCCGTCACTTGGACGAAGAACGGGGAAAGGCCGAGCAGGATGACGGGCACAAGTTCCTTGAGGTCCAGCCGCAGGTATTGCCTGCGGAAATGCAAAACCGTGCGTTTGCCAAAGAAGAAGGCGAAGATCCAGACGGCACTGACGGCCTGGCTGCAAATCGTGGCGAGCGCCGCGCCTTTGCAGCCCATATCGAGGCCGTAGATGAATATCGGATCGAGGATAATGTTGAGGGCCGCCCCGATGAGGACGGTCATCATGCTCGTCTTGGCAAAGCCCTGGCAGGAAATATAGTAGTTCAGGCCCAGCGAGAGCTGCACAGCCGGGGTGCCGAGCAGGTAGAGCGAAAAATAGTCGACCGCATACCCGATGGTCTGTTCGCTTGCCCCGAACATGAGCAGCATCGGGCGCATGGCCCAGAAGCACAACACCGTGAGCACGACCGACATGGCGAGGAGGAACACGCAGGCACTGCCGAGGATGCGCTCGGCTTTTGCATTGTCGCCGCGCCCCATGGCGATGGATGCGAGCGGCGCGCCGCCCATGCCCGCGAGGAAGGAGAAGGACGAGATGATCAGGATGATGGGGAAGGCGACGCCGAGCCCGGCCAGCGCCAGTGGGCCAATCTCCGGTATCCTGCCGACGAAAATGCGGTCGACAATGTTGTAGAGGAGGTTGACGATCTGTGCAAAAATGCTCGGGATGGCGAAACGTAAAAGAAGCCTGCCGAGGGGTTTCGTTGCCAGTTCGCTGGAGGGGTCCGCGTGAGCCATGAGGCATATCCTTTTTTGAAACGTTGCCGGCGGCGGGAAGCCGGGCTGTGTGAGTGGGCCGGATAGAGGCAAAAACCGGAGACCCCGGCGTTATTGACGGACGCCGGAAGCTGTTCGGCCGCTTGCCGATTCATGGAGACGTTAGGCTTATCCCGTCAGCCGGGAAAAGAAATTGCCGATGAAGATATCGACGGGTTTGATGTTCAATTCCAGATTGGCCCGCTGCAGGGCCCCCTCCCAGCCGTACCAGAAGAAGGCCGCCGTAGAGGCGCAGTCCAGTTCCGGGGATATTTCTCCAGTCTCTTGGGCACGTTTGAGGCCGTGCGCGAAAACATCCTGCCACTCCGCGAAGACGGCGGAAAGCTGCTCGCGGAAGTTTTCCGGCAACGTGTTGACCTCCTGCGCCAGCTTTCCGGCCAGACAACCGGAACGGCAATCGGTCCGCGCCATCTCGTCCCGCACTTCGCCGACGAAGGCCCGGAGGCTGCCCAGCGGGGACAGGGACGTGTCAGAGAGGCAACGCTCCAGCTTTTGCGTGATGAAGTGCCTGTAGCGGTCTATGAGTTCCGCGCCGAACCCTTCCTTTGTCTTGAAATAGTAGTAGAAAGAACACCTCGAAATACCCGTGCGCTGCAATATCTCGTCGACCCCCACTGCGGAATAGCCTTTTTCCGTCAGCACTTCCGTCCCGACGTGGACCAGCATTTCCCGGGTCAGCAGTTTGTCGCCGCGTTGCTTGGGCGGGCGGCCACGGCCTTTGGCGTCTTGCGCGTGATTTTGCATGGATGATTTTTAGACTGATCTGTCTATAAAGGCAATAACGGAAGGGATTTTTCTCTAAAAAAGTCTATATGTATTGTAAAGAAATTATCTCTCTATGTCCCCCATGCGGATCGATCCGGAAGAGCCGCCTTATTGCCGGAAAGGAATACCTATGCCGCAGCCAACGCGGTACATTCTCTGGGTGAGGGACAGTGGGGCGGCGAATGCCGTACCCGGAAAAAAGCCCCTTCCGATATGTTCGGAAGGGGCTTTTTTCCGGTTTTTTGAGTGATCCCACCGCACTCCCACCGCTCAGGGGAAAGGCACGGGGGAGGTGCGCAAGCGCCGCCGTCCTCAGCGCATCCTCATCACGTCCCTGTGCGGCGGTTCGCCAAACAGCCGCTTATACTCCCGGTTGAACTGCGTAGGGCTCTCGTAGCCGACGGCCAAACTCGCGCTGGAGGCATCCTTGCTTTCCGTGAGCATGAGGCGCTTGGCCTCGTACAGGCGCAGCCGCTTGTGGAACTGCAACGGGCTGAGCGTCGTCACTTCCTTAAAATGGCGGTGGAACGTGGAGGTGGCCATGTTTACCTTCTGAGCCAGCTTGTCGACCTGCAACGGTTCCCTGTAATTGTCCCGCAGCCACGTGATGGCTTGGGCGATCTGATTGCTCTGGGTGCCGAGGGTGTTCAGTCGGCGCAGGAATTCCCCTTGGGGGCCGATGAGCAGGCGGTAATGGATTTCGCGGATAATGAGCGGCCCGAGTATGGGGATCTGCTCCGGTTTCTCGAGAAGCTCGACGAGGCGCAGAAACGCATGTAGGATATCGGGATCAACGTCCGCGACGGAGAGCCCCTTGTAGGAGCAGGCCCCGGTCGCGCAGGGCGGCGGGACTTCCGCCGCGAGCCGGGTGATCAGGTACTTGTCCAGATCAAGGCACAGCGCCAGAAAGGGCCGCTCAGGGCTGGCATCCGTGACGTAAAAGGAGCTCGGCATGTCCACCCCGGCCACGAGGCACTGGTTTTCGCCGTAGCAGTACTCCTCGGAGCCCAGCATGGTCCGCTTGGAGCCTTGAATGATCACGCTGACGGAAGGCTTGGAGAAGCAGGTTTCAATCCTGTTGGCTTCATGCCGCCGCGTGATGACCAGCCCTTCGATGTCCATCGGATACTTCCCGTGCTCGGGAGCCCGCTGGAGCAATTTCTCTTTCAAAAGGCTGGCGGTTCTTGCCGTCTCTCCACTCCCCGTTTCCATCATATGACATAATCCTCTGTTTTTGCATGGAATAAAGAAAAATCCTTTTCAGGGTTCGGTTTTTTGATACCACACTTCGACCTCTTTGGGTAGCACCGCGAGAGAATCAGGCAAGAATAAGAGAGGATCGTATCTTCTGTTCTCCATTAGGGAGCGTATGGTGCACCCATAGGGAAATCACGCCATGCCCGCAGCGTTTTCCCTTCCGGCCTCGGGTATCCGGGCCGCTTTCAACGCATTGACATGATGGGAGGTCGCATATGCCTGCACACAAAAAAAGGAACATTTCTTGTGGGCTTTTCGCCGCATTGTTTTGTTTGCTGTTGTCCGGCGCGGCAATCGCGGCTTCTTCCCCTACGCAGCAGGTTCCAAACGGAGGCAAGAACATGAGCAGAGCCGCCTTGGCCGAAAAGAAGCAGTTGGAACGATTCGGAAACGCCCGGTCTCCTTTAGAGGCGACCGATCCGGATTTCGCCGAGATGCGGGATCGCCTCATCTGGGGCGAAGTCGCGTGGCACGGGTCGCTCGACGCCAAAATGCAGGAGCTGATCACGCTGGTCGTCCTGACGGCTAGCCAGACTTTGGACGGCTTCGCCCCGCATGTGGGCGCGGCCTTGCAGGTCGGGGCGAAGCCCGAGGAAATCAAGGAAGCTATGTACCAGTGCGCTCCGTATATCGGTTTTCCCAAGACCGAAAAAGCGCTCCGGCTGGTCAATGAGGTCTTCAGGGAAAAACGCATCCCGCTGCCCGTTGCCTCGCAGAAGGCCGTGACGGAAGACGACCGCTTCATGCAGGGCGTCAAAGTGCAGAAGTCCATTTTCGGAGCGGCGATAGACGCCATGCACAAGAGCACGCCGCAGAACCAGCGGCATCTCCTCCGCGACATGCTCTCGGCATTCTGCTTTGGGGACGTGTACACGCGGAAGGGGTTGGACCTGCGGACCCGCGAAATCCTGACTTTTTGCATCATCAGCTCTTTGGGCGGGTGCGAGAGCCAGGTCAAGAGCCATGTGCAGGGCAACGTGAATGTGGGGAACACGAAAGAAAACCTGATCGACGCGCTGACGTGTTGCCTGCCGTATATCGGATTCCCCCGGACCCTGAACGCGCTCGGGTGCGTCAACGCGGTCATCCCGGAAAACTAGCGGGGGCTCGCCCGCTTTCCCATCCGGGAGGCGCGGTTTCCCTTCCGTATTGAGAGTGTCCCGGTGTGCGTGAGGGCTTCGCTGTGAGCCGCGCACCGGGTGCCGGAGTTCCCGCCGTACTCGGCGGGGCAGTTTGCAAACAAGGAGAAAGTATGTCTGTTCCCGTTTATCTGGCAAAACTTGCTGTAAAAAACCCTTCCGATCACCGGCTCGCCAAGATCAAGCGGCTCTGCGACGCCGTGGGGCTTGCGGACAAGGTGAAGCCGCTCGGCACGGTCGGCGAGGATGAGGTCGTTGCCATCAAGCTGCACTTCGGCGAAGCGGGCAACGATACCTACCTGCACCCGACGTTCGTGCGGCAGGTCGTGGATTGCGTGAAGGCGACGGGGGCCCGCCCGTTCCTGACGGATACCTGCACGCTCTACAAGTCCACCCGCCATAACGCCGTGGATCATCTGGAAACGGCGTATCGCCACGGTTTTACGCCCTATGTCGTGGACGCTCCGGTGATCATGGCCGACGGCGTGACCAGCAAGTGCTACGAGGAAGTGGCCGTCAACCTGAAACATTTCGCTTCGGTCAAGATTGCGCAGGCGTTCCTTTCCGCCAATGCGATGGTCGTTCTGTCCCACTTCAAGGGGCACGCGATGGGCGGTTTCGGCGGCGCGATCAAGAACCTCGCCATGGGCTGCGCTCCGCAGGCCGGGAAAATCGATCAGCACGGCAGAAACGTCGTGATCTACCCGAAATGCATCGGCTGCGGGCAGTGCGTACCGCTGTGCCCGAGGAACGCGCTTTCATTGGAAAAAGCCGAGAAGGGCCGCCATGCCGTCATCGACAAGGAACGCTGCATCGGTTGTTACGAATGCGTAACGGCCTGTAAGCAGGGGGCCATCGGCGTCGACACGCCCAACGAGTATTCCGACTTCGCCGAGCGCATGGCGGAATACGCCTACGGAGCGGTAAAGGGCAAGGAAGGCCGCATTTGCTACCTGAACTTCCTGCTCAACGTGACGCCGCAGTGCGACTGCGCCGGATGGTCCGAGCCGGCGATTGTCCCGGATCTGGGTATCCTCGCTTCGGAGGACCCCGTAGCGCTGGACACGGCCTGTTTCGATCTGGTGAAGGAAGCGCACAGCCTCATTCCGCTGGGCGAGCACGGCGCGCACTCCTGCGGCTACGACAAGTTCTCGGCGCTGCATCCGAATACGCGGGGCTGGCATCAGGTTGAGTATGCCGAATCCATCGGCATGGGTTCGCGGGATTATGAACTGATCACGGTGTAAGGCGCCGTTCGCGGGCGGCCATGATGCGGATGCGCCCGGGCGCATGGCTGCCCGCACCGGTGGGGCGGGGCTCCCCTCGGCCTTCACCCCGGCGGCGTGGTGTTTCGGAATTTTCCAAAAGACGGGTAAGGATATGGATCACGGCATTCTGTTTGATCACGCCCGGACGGCCCGGATCGGGCTGCCGGAAGCGGTTTTTTGCGAAGGGAAGCCTTTCGAGGCGCTCGTGGAGCTGCTCTCCCGTTTTGGCAGGGGCTCGGGGCATCCGGTCCTGTTCACACGGCTTGCCCCGGACGTGTTCGCCCGGGTTCCCGCCGAGATCCGCGCAGGGTATGACTACCATCCCCTGTCGCGTACCGCGTTCGGGGACGCGCTCCCGCCGAAGGGCAAGGGCAGGGTCGCCGTCATTTCCGCGGGCACGGCGGACGGCTTCGTAGCCTGGGAGGCGGCGCGTACGCTGGCGTATCTGGGCATCGGGCACAAACTGTTTGAAGACTGCGGCGTTGCCGGGTTGTGGCGGCTCGCGGAGCGGCTGGAGGAGATCAACACCTTCGATGCCGTGATCGTGGTTGCCGGGCTCGACGCCGCGCTGGTCAGCGTGATGGGCGGGCTTACGCCCAAGCCGATCTTCGGCGTGCCGACGTCCGTTGGGTACGGTGCGGCGCAGGGCGGACGGGCCGCGCTGGCGAGTATGCTTTCAAGCTGCGCTCCCGGCGTGGGGATCATGAATATCGACAACGGGTACGGCGCGGCCTGCGCCGCCGCAAGGGTGGTAAACGGATTATGAGCGAAGCGCACGCACACGGGGATCATGCCCACCGCCATGAACACCATCATGAGCACGGCCATACGCATGAAACGGCCCACGGGGATGGGCGGGGCAAAGCCCGGGGAGGCCGCATCCTGACCATCCGGTCACATTCCGGCTTGTCCGGGGATATGTTCCTTGCCGGGCTGTTGCGCATGACGGAACTCGGCGAGGCGGAAACGGACAGGCTGCTTGCCGCCGTGCTGCCCGAGCTCGCCGGGACCGTGCGCCTGACGCGGCGGCAGGTGAACCGTATCGGCGGCTGGTTCGCGGACGTGTCGCTTCCCCACCAGCACGAACACCGCACCCTTGAGGATATTCTTGGGATCATCGCCGGGAGCGGCATGGACGATGAGCCGAAGCGCTTGGCCTCGGATACGTTCACGTTGCTGGCGAAGGCCGAAGCCGCCGTGCACGGCATGAAGCCGGAGGCCGTCCGTTTTCATGAGGTCGGCGCGCTGGACAGCATCCTGGACATTTGTATGGCCTGCGTCCTGTTCACGCGGCTCTCGCCCGCGCGGTTTGTGGTCAGCCCCCTGCCCATTGCGGACGGTGAGGTCGTTTGCGCCCACGGCGTCATACCCGTTCCGGCTCCTGCGGTACTGGAACTGCTCGAAGGCATTCCCGTCCGTCCGTTCTCCGGCGAAGGCGAAACCGTGACGCCCACAGCCATCGCCCTGCTTCGCAGCCTTGGAGCGACGTTCGGGCCGTGGCCCGCCATGCTGGTGGAAAAACGGGCTCTGGTCTACGGGTCGCGTGTTTTCGCCAATGCGCCCAACGGGACGATCTTCGCCTGTGGTACGGAGCTTGAAGGCTGATGCCGCCGTATCGGTGAACGGGGTTTCCGGCATTTTTTTGTAAGTGTATGAGGGTATTGCCGTGATGGATTCAAGTATGACCGCCGCGTCTCCGGAGGAAACCGCGCTCCTGCCGCGTCTTGAAAGCGTCCTCGGCGTCCTCGCGGCAGGGAACCGTTTTGCTTTGGCCTACTCGGGTGGGCTGGACAGCCGTTTTCTCGCTCATGCTGCCCAGCGGTTCGGCTTCGAGCCCGTACTGCTGCACATCGTCGGACCGCACATTCCCCCGGAAGAGACGGACTACGCGCGTCATTGGGCGGCCTCCCGGGAGCTCGCCTATGAGGAACTTCCCGCCGATCCATTGGATTTAGCTTTGGTGGCCTCCGGGGATCGCCGCCGTTGTTATGCGTGCAAGCGTAACCTGTTTTCCTTGCTGAAAGCTCGAACCGACCTTCCCCTGTGCGACGGTACGAACGCTTCCGATGCGGGGCAGTACCGCCCCGGCATACGGGCCGTCGAGGAACTCGGCATCCTGTCCCCGCTGGCTTCCGCCGGCCTGACCAAGGCGGACATCCATCGGTGCGCCGCACTGACGGGAATGGAAGATCCGGAGCAGAAAGCCCGGCCTTGCCTGCTGACGCGGCTCCCGTACGGCATGAAGCCGGAGCGTTCCCTGCTCGCGGGGCTTGCCGCCGGTGAGCGGGCCGTTCATGGTGTGTTCGCCTCGGCCGGACTGCCCGGGCCGGATTTCCGTCTGCGTCTCGTCGATGCGGAACGGCTGGAATTGCACGTCCTGCCGGAGCCCGCCCTTGCTCCCGGCCTTTGTGCCGAGCTGGCCCGCCGCATTGCCGAAGCCGTTCCCCAGCTTCCGCCTCCCCGTGTGGTCAAGGTGGAAACGCTTTCCGGCTTTTTCGACAGGGCCTGAGCCGTTTTCCTCCTCCCCCGCCTCTGGGATCTCCTTGCTTTTTCTGTCGCCCTGTCTCTGGGAAGCGTTGCCGGACATTATCCGTATCTCGTGCCGTATCCTTCAATGGTACACCTTCATGTACTTTCCTCAGATGTGCGCCCGCGTGTCCGAAGAGACAGCCATAGGCTCTTGCAGAGGGGAGGGAAGAGAGGATCAGGCAAAAAATGGGTAGAATCGTATCTACTCACAGAGGTTCGGAGGCAGTATATCTGATTCATGGAATTGTTGATCCGTATGGATGGAATACACAGCTGAAAGTTCGAAACGGACAAGAGAGGATTGTTATGAGCAAGGCACTGGAAATCGATTCGTCCAGAAGAAGTCTGCTGAAATATACGGTCGCCGGGCTGCTTGCCGGGTTCGGAGGCCGTTTGTTGCCGCATGTTTCGTCGGCCTATGCCGCCACGGAGGGCGGAGCCAAGGCGTTGGTCGTCTACTATTCCCGTTCCGGCAACACGCGCGCCGTCGCCGAGGCCATTCATGCGGCGGTCGGCGGGGATATTGTGGAACTTCAGCCGGTGACGCCGTATCCCGAGGCGTACCGTGCGACCACGGATCAGGCGAAGCAGGAACTGGCGTCGGGCTACAAGCCGCCTTTGAAGAACAGGATCGGGCACATCGAGGCGTACGACGTCGTTTTCGTGGGATCGCCCAACTGGTGGGGCACTGTAGCCGGGCCGGTGAGGACGTTCCTGTCCGAGTACGATTTGGCGGGCAAGCGGATTGCCCCGTTCATCACGCATGAGGGCAGCGCGCTGGGCCGCAGCGTTGCGGACATCAAGACGTTTTGCCCGAAGGCGGTTGTTCTGGACGGGCTTGCCGTCAGGGGAAGCCGGGCCGCTTCCGCGCAAGGCGAGGTGGCCGCGTGGCTTCGCAAGATCGGCATGGGAAAATAACCTTTTCGTCGAGAGGAATGTCATGAGCAAAAATATACTGATACTGTCGGGGAGCCCCAGAAAGGGCGGCAATTCCGATATATTGTGTGATCGCTTCATGGAAGGCGCGCGGGAATCCGGCCATCGGGCCGAAAAGGTTTTCCTCCGCGACAAAAACATCGGCTATTGCATCGGCTGTGAAGCCTGCCACCAGAACAACGGCGTCTGCGTGCAGAAGGACGATATGGCCGAGATTCTGGGAAAGATGATCGCCGCTGACGTGATCGTCATGGCGACGCCGGTGTATTTCTATACGATGGATGCGCAGATGAAGACGCTTATTGATCGGTGCGTCGCCCGGTATACGGAAATCAGCAACAAGGCGTTTTACTTCATCGCCACCGCCGCCGACGGCGAAAAGCGGTCGCTGGAGAGGACCATCGAAGGGTTCCGCGGGTTCCTGTACTGTCTGGAAGGCGCGCAGGAAAAGGGCATCGTTTACGGATCGGGCGCATGGAAAAAAGGCGATATCAAGGAAAGCCCGGCTCTGAATGAGGCATACGAAATGGGGCGGCACGCATAAGTTCCGGTATGCCGATTCTGTGCGGCGTCCCGGTTGCGGCTGGACGGCGGCCGAATGGAGCGTCTCCCCCCTATCCCTCCTCCATATAAGGATACCCGCTCGGATTGACTGAGCGGGTGTTCTTATATGGAGGTTGGTTCCCCCGGCGGCCGCCCGGAGGAATGGGCGAGTGTGCCGCCGGGGGAACCCCAAATCGCACCGGGCGGGGGAAGGGGGATCATCCTTTGCCCGGTGCGTTGGGGACGGGGACATTACAGGGAGCCGTAGACGAGCCGGTTGCCCACCAGGGTTGCCAGAACCGGGATGTCCCTGATGCGTTCGGGCGCGATTTCAAGCGGGTTCTCGCCGAGGATGACCATATCGGCGAGCTTGCCGGGCTCAAGGCTGCCCTTCATGCGTTCTTCATGGAACTGGTAGGCGCCCCATATGGTGACGCTTTTCAGGGCATCCAGCACAGAGACGGTCTGATCCTCGCCGAGCACCTTGCCGCTGCCGGTGAGCCGGTTGACCGCCGACCAGACGGAGAGCAGCGGATCCATAGGCGTGACGGAGGTGTCGTTGTGGGAAGTGAAGGGGATGCCGCGTTTCAGGGCGCTCCGCAGCGGATCGATCCGGGATGCGCGGGCTTTCCCGAGGAAGATGTCCCGATGGCGGTCGCCCCAGTAATAGGTGTGTACGGTGAAGAAGGACGGAACCACGCCGAGCCGTTCGATGCGGTCGAGCTGATCCTCGCGGACGGTCTGGCAATGGATGATGATGTGCCGCGCGTTGGCCCGGGGGTACGCCTTTTGCGCTTCCTCAAAGGCGTTGAGGATGTCTTCGATGCCCGCGTCGCCGTTGCCGTGGATGGCGACCTGCCAGCCCTCTTCGTGGTAGCGGGTAACGATGTTGACGAGTTCACGGGGATTGTAGATGGGGTATCCGCGCCATGACCCGTCGGAGATGGCGTCCGGCAGCGAATGGTAGGGATTGCTCAGATAGCCGGTGTACCCTTGGAGGCTCCCGTCCTGAAACAGTTTCACAGCGCCCATGCTGAGCAGGCCGTCCTTGGTCAGGGGCGTGCCGCATTGCACGGTGGGGGCCAGCGAGAAGTCGAACCAGCCGTGCTTGGGCAGAAGCTGGACGCGGTTTTTGAGCATCCCCCGTTTGTGGGCGGTCATGTAGTTTTTCCACATGGCCGTGGTGACGCCGCCGTCGTGGGCGGTCGTCACACCCTTGGCGACATAGTCGTCGGTAGCCCGTTCCACCGCGCCGAGCCATTTTTCCTCGGTCATCTGCGGGGAGGCCGCCAGGACCATCTCCATTGCGGCGGGTTCCTCCACCAATCCGGTGAGGCGGCCGTTGCCGTCATGCCGGAACACGCCGCCCGACGGATTCAGGGTTTCATCCGTGATCCCGGCTGCCTCAAACGCCTTGCTGTTGCACAGGGCCAGATGCCCGGAGATGTGGCGCAGGAACAGCGGGTGATCCGGGGCCATCACGTCCAGTTCGGCAAGCGTGAAATGCCGCTCTTCGGCAACGGCGGTATCGTCATACCCCGCGCAGAGCAGCCATTCCCCGGCGGGCATACCCGAAAGGGCTTCGCGTACCTTGCGGCGGATGTCGCCGTGCGTCCTCACGTCCCCGATGGGATGGGAATTCACGTCGAGATAGTATTTGTTGTACATGCCCGCGCGCATGAAATGGCTGTGGCAATCGTAGAAGCCCGGCATCATGAACCGCCCGCCGAGATCGACGATGCGGGTTTCCGGGCCCTGGAACGGGGCCACTTCGGCTTCCGAGCCCACGGCAAGGATGGTTTCGCCGGATACGGCAAGGCAGGAAACGATGGAGCAGCGGGAATCCATCGTCAGGATGGTGCCGTTCCGGTAGATGTGAGTCGCTTGTTGCATGGCTGGCCTCATAAGGGTTGCGGGATCAGGCGGCGCTGGCGGCGCGGTACTTCTTCCATTCCTTCCAGAGCAGGTTGAACAGGATGAAGAGGCTGATGGCGAGGAACGCCGCGCAGACAGGACGGGTGAAGAATACGGAGAAATCCTGATTGGAGATGCTGAGCGCCCTGCGGAAGTTGGTTTCGATGATCCCGGAGAGGATCATGGCGAGGAGCAGGGGGGCGAGCGGGAAGCGCGCCTTGGTCATGATGTAGCCGAGCAACCCGAAACCGGCCATGACGGCGAGGTCGAAGTTGGAGTTGTTCAGGGCGTAGCCGCCCACCACGCACAGGGTGGTGACGAGGGGCATGAGGATGCCGCCGGGAATGAGCACGACCTTGGCGAACAGGCGCACCGCGTAGTAGCCCAGAAGCAGCATGAAGACGTTGGAGACGAACAGGGCGATGAAAATGCTGTAGACGAGCGTGCCCTGTTCCTGGAACAGCAGCGGACCGGGAGTCATGCCCTGGATCATAAGCGCGCCGAGCATGATCGCCGTGACCACGTCGCCGGGCACGCCGAGGGTCAGCAAGGGGATGAGCGCGCCGCCGGTGACGGCGTTGTTGGCGGATTCCGTGGCCGCGATGCCTTCAAGCGTGCCTTTGCCGAAAAGCTCTGGGTGCTTGGAGTGGCGCTTGGTTTCGCTGTACGCCGCGAACGAGGCCGTGCCCGAGCCCGTGGCCGGGACGATGCCGATGAACGTGCCGAAGAGGGAACCGCGGATCAGGGCGGCACGGTTGGCCCAGAGATCGGGTAGCGAGATGCCCTTGCGAGAGATTTCGGCGGTGGAGAGCTTGCGGCCCATGAACACGTCTTCAAAGGTAACCAATACCTGCGACAGGGCGTACAGGCCGACGAGCGCCGGGACGAGGGAGACGCCGTTGATGAGGTCTGGCGAGTCGAAGGTCATGCGCAGGTTGCCGGAAAGCGGGTCCATGCCGATCATGGAGATGAGCATGCCGAGCAGCGCCGCGATGCAGCCCTTGAGCAGCGCGCCTTCGGACAGCGTCGCCACAATGGTCAGGCCGAAGATGCCGAGGGAGAAATATTCCGGGGCGCTGAAGTCGAGGGCGAAGTGTGCGAGCTGGGGGGCGACCGTGGCCAGCACAAGGCAGGAGAAGATGCCGCCGATGAAGGAGGCGATGGTGGTCATTTCCAACGCTTTGAGCGACTCCCCGCGTGCGGTGAACTTCGGCCCTTCAAGCATGGTCGCGGCGGCGGCCGCCGTGCCCGGAGTGCCGACGAGGATGGCGGTGATGCTGCCCGCGTAGATTGCGCCGCAGTACATGCCGAGCAGGGCGGAAAAGGCGATGACGGCGGGGAAGCCGAAGGTCAAGGGAATGAGCAGGGCCACGCCCATGACGGCGGTGAGGCCGGGCAGCGCGCCGAAGACGATGCCGAGCGCCACGCCGATAAAGTTGGCGACGAGGGCTTCCATGCTACAGGCCGAGCTGAAGGCTGATATGAACATATCGAACATGGGATACCGCCTTTTTAGGGAAGAGGAACTTTGAAGAAGATGGCGAACACGGCGTACAGGAAGGCTGATATCCCCGCGGAAATGAGAAAAATGTAGAAAGGATTGCGGTATCCGGTCAGCACCTGCGCCCCGGAGAGGAAGATCAGCGTGGAGATGAGGAAACCCGTGCCTTCGGGCCACTCGGCGTCATAGGCGTACTCTCCGAGGAAAATGAAGCCGACCACATAGGCCAGGATCCACGCGGCCATCAGCCCCACTTTGACGGCGAGCTTCCTTTCGGGCCAGCAGGCCGTGTCTTTGTCTTTGCCTGTGATCGTCCTTCCCACAAGGATGAGCGAGAGCAGGGCCAGCGCGATCGTGACACCCGTGGGGAACGAACCCGCCGAGAAGAAATCGAGCGCTGCGGGTTCCGGGATCAAGTGTATCTGGTATCCCATGACGCAGCAGAAGGCGAGCAGCGCCAAGCCGATAAAGAAATCCGTCTTATTTTTCATGAAGCGACCCCTCGTCGTGAAAAGGAAGGGCGGGGCGCACCCGCGCTCCGCCCCGGTATTCGTTAGTCAAGCGACTTGCGCCCGGCCAGCACTTCGTCGGCGAGGTCCGAGGACGACTGGATAAGCTGTCCGAATTCCTTGGCGGGGAGATACCCGGCATCAAGACCGATTTTGTTGAATTTTTCGATGACTTCGGGGTCCTTCATGGCCTTTTCGATGAGGGGTTCGAGCGCGGCGATGCGATCGTCCTTGACCTTGCTGGACACCACGAGGCCGTGCCACGCGCCGAGATCGATCCATTTCTCGTCCGCGGGGGTCATCTTGTCGGCGTACAGTTCGCGGAAGGTTGGCGTATTGGGCAGATCGGCGCGGCGTTCCTTGCGGGAGATGGCGATGACGTTGAAGTCGCCGGAGTTGGCATAGGGCAGGATGTTGGCCGGGACCTGGAAGCCGGCGGTGATGTGCTTGCCGAGCAGGGCGGTGCTCACTTCATGGCCGCTGGTATAGGCGGTATGGCGGATCTTGAGATCGCCGTGGAAGCGGTCGGTCAGCTTCGTCATGTACAGGCGTTGCGTGGAGATGGAGCCGGTAGTCCCGTAGACGGTCCCATCGGGGTTCTTTTCCGCAGCCTGGAGGAATTTTTCCCACGTGTCGATGCCGGAGCTCTTGTTGGTGCTCAGCACGCATTCCATGCTGGCGATGTGGGCGACGGGCTTGATGTTCTTGAGGGTATACCCCACGTTGGTCAGCTTGGGGGTGGTGGCGAGAGCGCTGAAGCCGGGGAAGGCGAGGGTATAGCCGTCGGGACGGGCGCGGAGCATTTCATTGATGCCGATGGCCTGTGCGCCGCCGGGCTTGTTCACGACGTTGATGGTGATGTTGTAGTTCTGCTGGAAGTAGTCGGCGAGGATGCGCGCCGCGATGTCGACGCCGCCTCCGGGGCCGAAGGGCACGATGATGTTGATGGGCTTGTCGTAGGGGTATTCCGCCCGGGCATCCGTGTTGCCGCCGATAAACAGGGAACAGGCGATGAGCAACGAGGCGATGATGCTTTTCTTCATGGCAACTCCATCCTTCTGATTGTGTGGGGGACATGGGCAGGGGACTGCCCCTTCCAGCGCGCCGACGGCATTGTGCCGAAAGGCTCTTGAGAGACATTATATCAAGAAATATGCCAGCCCATTTGAAGGGAAATCGCCGTTTATTGGTATATGGAAAGGGAAAAAAGCGGCATTGGCTGTAACAAAAATGTTACGCCATACCATATTTGTTAACTTTTTGTATCAATATTGTTACTCGAAATGTTCCGCATTTGTTTCCGCGAGCCCTTGAAGCTTGCGCCACAACGTCATCCGGCTGATGCCGAGAAGGTGGGCGGCCTTGCCCATATCCCCTCCGCACCGGGCGACGGCTTGCCGGATGAACCGGGCCTCTTCCCGCGCCATGTGGCTCCTGAGGGTAAGAGGCGGCAAATCCTCGGGCTCTTGGGGGAGGCTCGGCGTTATGGGGGATTCCTCCAGAGGCGGATCTTCCCATAGGGACAAAAGCAATTGTTCCCAGTCCGTCACTTCGGCCATGTGGTTGGCTACGATCGCCATGCGTTCCATGAGGCTGAGCAGTTCGCGGATGTTGCCGGGCCACGGATGGCGCAGCAGGGGCCGCTCAAGCTGGGAGACGAGCAGGCTTTCCGCCGGAGGCTCGTCGAGATGTTCCCTCAGATGGGAAACGGCGAGATCCACAATGTCCTCAAGCCTCTCCCTGAGTGGCGGGAGGCGCAAAGAGAGCACGTTGAGGCGGTAAAAGAGGTCCGCCCGGAACCGTTCCTCTGCCACAAGCTGGCGGAGATCCTGATGCGTGGCGCATAGGACGCGTACGTCGAGGGGGATCACCTGCGTCCCGCCCACGCGTACCAATTCCCGTTCCTGAAGCACGCGCAGCAGCCGCCCCTGAAGGGTAAGCGGCAAGTCCCCGATTTCGTCGAGGAACAGGGTTCCGGTGTGGGCCAGCTCGAACATGCCCGCCTTGCCCTGCCGCCTCGCGCCGGTAAACGCGCCTTCCTCATAGCCGAAAAGTTCGCTTTCCAGCAGCCCTTCGGGGATGGCGGCACAGTTCACGGCCACGAACGGCTTGTCTTTGCGCAGGCTGGCGGCGTGGATGCTTTGGGCGAACAGCTCCTTGCCCGTGCCGGATTCCCCGCAGATGAGCAGGTTGGCGTCCGTGGAGGCGTAGAGTACGCCAAGCTCTTTGAGATGCCGCACGTGCGGGGAGCGGGTACGGATGTCCCCAAACGAGTAGCGCGTGGTAAAACCTTTTGATTTTAGTTTGTTGCGGAGCTTTGCCTCCGCTTTGTAGATGCGCCGGGCGTCGGATATGGAGCAGACCGTCCCCACGTTCTGCCCTTGGAAAAGGATGGGCACGCGGTTGATGACGAGGGTGGTGCCCCGGATGTCGTGGACGCGCCCATGTTCCGCCTTGTCGCCCGCCAGCGTGCCGGGAGAGAAGACGCCGGGCATAACGGTCCGGATGTGCTCTCCGAGGGCTTCTTTTTTCGCGCAGTTGAGGAGGGATTCCGCCGAGGGGGTGATGAGGTTCACTTTGCCCTGTGCGTCGTACACCACGATGCCTTCGTCGATGGCGTCGAGGATGGCTCCGAAGCGCGCGGTGCGCTGGCGTTCGGACCGGCGGGCGCGGGCGACGTTGACCGCCTCAAGGAGCGTCCGCTTGGCGGATATTTCGCCGTCGATGATCTCAAGCGTGGGGAACCCCGCTGCGGTGGCCCATTGGCATACGAGCGTCCCGCGTGCGACGAAGAGCTCCACGTCGGCGGGGTCCAGCTGGATGAGCCGGAGGTGCATCTCGTTTTTGGAGCCGTAAAGGTGTTCCTTGATTCTCATGCCAAGGGCTTTTTCCACGCTGGAGAGACCGGGCAGCGGGGTGGAGTACCGAAAGAACGCGACGTTGCGGACATGCCCCGCATAGGGCTGGAGCGCCTGCAGGAGATCCCATGCGGAGAAGTCGATGGGCACGACGGGTATGGAGGAATTCTGTTTGACGACGTCCACGGTGACGCCGCGGCTGAGGACGACGTCGCAGGTATCCGGGGAGAGGCGTTTCGCCGCTTCGATGGCCTCGTCGAAGGCCAGATCCATGAATTTGATGCGGCAGCGCAGATCTTTGGCGACCTGTCTGAAAATCCGGGCATCGAGGCCCTTGTAGGGCGCGATGAGGGTCATTTGAAATTCGTACTGCGGGAGCATCTCTTTTCCCCGTGCGCCCTGCCTCGTTCCCCGGCGCCGGGATGTGAGGGGTAGGAACGCTTTTTGCTTATGGACGGGTGGCATCCGGGCCTGAGCCCGGTTTACAACATTCAACACAAAGGAACCTGTTATGCGATTCAAGACACTGTTTGCAGTATGCGCGCTTTTCGGCAGCCTGTTTCAGTCGTCGCCCTCCCTGTCCGAAACCCTCCGTACGGCATGGCTTGGCGAGCACGAGGCGTTTTTGACATGGTACGCAAAGGAAAAAGGCTGGGACAAGGAAGCCGGATTGGACATCATCATGCTCCGGTTCGATTCCGGCAAGAGCCTCATCGAAAACGTCAGGGCCTACGATTGGGCCATCGCCGGTTGCGGGGCGGTTCCAGCCATGCAGGCCACCATGAGCGATCAGGTGGAAGTGATTGCCATCGCCAACGACGAATCTTCGGCCAACATGATCCTGACCCGCCCCGACAGCCCGATTCTTGCGGAAAAGGGATTCAATCCCGATTTCCCGAATGTCTTCGGGACGCCCGAATCCGTCAAGGGCAAGCTCATCCTGTGCCCCAAAAAAACGTCGGCCCGCTATCTGCTCGACAAATGGCTCGCCGCGCTCGGGCTTGAGGAGAAGGACGTCAAGATCGAGGAACTGGAACCGACACCCGCCCTCGGCGCGTTCAAGAACGGGTACGGCGATATCCTCGCCGTCTGGTCGCCGTTCACCCGCGAAGCCGAAACGCTCGGGTTCAAAGTCGCGGCGCATTCGCAGGATTGCGGTGCAACGCAGCCCGTGCTCCTTGTCGCGGATCGCGCGTTCACGGAAAAGAATCCGGACGCCGTGCGTGCGTTTTTGAAAGTCTACCTGCGGGTTGCGGATGAGATCAAGGCGCAGGGCCCGGAAACATTGGCTCCAGCCTATGTCCGCTTCGCGGAGGCGTGGATGGGCAAAAAGTTTTCCGAGGCCGACGCCATTGCCGAACTGCGGGAACATCCCGTCTTTTCGCTGGAGGAGCAGCTTGCCCTGTTCGGGGAAGATGGGGAAAGCCCGCTGAAGGCATGGCTGGCCGAGATTGCGGCCTTTTCCGAGAAGATGAATCCCGACACGGCGCATCGGCACGCCACGCCCGAAGCCGTCTCGGACCGCTTCCTCAAGGCGCTCAAGTAATCCTCCGAAGACATGGGAAGAAGGCTTTTGCGGCGTTTCCGCAGAGGGCTTTCGGATGCGGCGATTCCGTTTCACCCGGCTTTCCGGCGCTTTTACCCGGAACCGGGTGAAACGGCAACAGAAACGCAATGGGGACTGCCTCTTTCCCGCTACACCAGCGTGAAAACGCCTCCCACCCTGGTCCAGGGGCGGGAGGCGTTTTCATGTGTGTGGGGCTCAATGGAAAAACTTTTCCCGTATAGGGAGGATGCCCCCGTTTCCCCGTTCGGAAAGGGAAAGATGGAAGTTACCGTCAAGGTTGAACGAGTAGCCGGCCCGTTTCCCCATCCGGAGAGGGAAAGAGCCCGGAGGGGCATTCCGGGCTCGGCGGGTCCGGATGGAAGGGGTTACTTCCAGAGGGGCTTGCCGCAGGCCTTCAGGTAGGCATTGATAGTTTCCTTGCCGCCTACGAAGTCGGCCATTTCAGGCCAGACCTTTTCCATCGCGGCCTTTTTCCACACGTCTTCGTCTTCCAGCTGCGAGACTTGGAGGCCGTTGTCGATGAGGTATTTCTTGGCCGCGTCAGCTTGCTCGATCTGGTACTTGAGCACTTTTTCCTGCGCGTATTTGCCCGCATCTATCAGCAGTTTCTGCATTTCGGGGGTCATCTTCTTGAAGACGCGCTCGCTGATGACCAGAGGCTGGAGCTGATAGGTGTAATGGACTTCGGTGAGGTATTTCTGGTTGGCTTCATTGAACTTATTGGCCTTGAAGCCGATGTAGCCGTAGCACTGCCCGTCCACGACGCCCTGCTGGAGGGCGGTGAAGGTTTCGGCCCAGGAGATGGGGGTCGGGCTGCCGCCGAAGGCTTTATAAGCGGCGATCAGCACGGCGCTCTGGGGCACGCGGAACTTCAGGCCCTGCATGTCGGCCATCTTGGTGATGGGGCGCTT
>ENA-UERZ01000907-UERZ01000907.1-human-gut-metagenome-genome-assembly--contig:-NODE-907-length-25782-cov-4.555145_pt1 | contig 25782 bp, 22 predicted proteins | sample MGYA00242997_ERZ507998 | MGnify/ENA primary metagenome ERZ507998 (study PRJEB26167, sample SAMN06115470) | human gut metagenome | host: Homo sapiens | place: China:Henan | collected 2016-06-23 | study... | reverse complement strand
GACCAAACTTCTTATTGAAGCGGCTGACACGTCCGCCAGTATCCACCATCTTCTGCTTGCCGGTGAAGAAGGGGTGACACTTAGAGCAAACTTCAACCTTAATGTCCTTCTTGGTAGACCCGGTTTCGATCACATTACCGCAGGCGCACTTAATGGTAGTCTGTTCGTAATTGGGATGGATGCCTTCCTTCATTTTATGTTCACCTCTTTCTCCCAGGGGATCAGTCGTCATAAACGCAACTGATATACTACCACCTTTCCCCTGAAATTGCAACTATTTTTTGAAATTTTTTTGATTTCTTTTTTGGGGGACATGGCCCTCCCGCCCGGCGCATACCTGTATATCATCGGGCATCTGCCCGGATCTGCTCAACGGACGGAGGATGGGATATGTCATTTCTCACTGCGCTGGGGGACGCCATCTGGAACCCCTGGCTTCTTGGTCTTTTTCTGCTGACAGGGCTGTGGTATTCCCTGCGCACCGGCTTCTTCCAGATTTTCGAGGTCCGCCGCTGGCTCCGCGCCACCGCCGGCTCCCTCTTCCGCCGGCGGGGAGCGCGATCCTCCGGAGGCCTGACCCAGTTCCAGGCCCTCTCCACCGCCCTGGCCTCCACCATCGGCACAGGCAGCATCGCCGGGGTAGCCACCGCCATCTTCTACGGCGGTCCGGGGGCAGTCTTCTGGATGTGGGCGTCCGCCCTGCTGGGCATGATGACCAGCTGCGCGGAAAAGACCCTCTCCGTGCGCTACCGGGAACGCGCCCCCGGCGGCGGCTGGCAGGGCGGCCCCATGTGCTACATGGAGCGCGGCCTTGGGTCGCGGCCCCTGGCCCTCTGGTTCTCCCTGTGCTGCGTGGCCGCCTCCCTGGGGGGCGGGAACCTGGTGCAGTCCAACTCCATCGCCGCCGCCCTCCACAGCACGTTGGGCTGGGACCCGCTGGCCATCGGCCTGGTGGTGGCCCTGTGCTGCGGCGTGGTCATTCTGGGCGGGGTGGGGCGGATCGGCGCGGTCAGTGAGAAGCTGGTCCCGGCTATGGCCGGACTCTTTCTCACCGGGGGGATCTTTGTCATTCTCCGCCACGCCTCTGCCGTTCCCGCCGCGCTCTTCCAGATCTTTTCCTGCGCCCTGTGTCCCCAGGCCGCCCTGGGGGGCGCGGCGGGGTATGGTCTCGCCGCCGCCATGCGCTACGGCGTGGCACGGGGGGTCTTTACCAACGAGGCGGGCATGGGTTCCTCCGCCATGGCCCACGCCGCAGCCCAGGTGACCGCCCCCGCCGAGGAGGGCATGTGGGGAATTTTTGAGGTGGGGATCGCCACCCTGGCGGTCTGCTCGGTCACGGCGCTGGTCATCCTGACCTCCGGTGTGTACGACCCCCAGGCCGCCCTGGACGCCATTGGGCGCGGCACAGTCTCCGGTTCCCTGCTGGGCGCCCCCCTCTCAGCCGCGGCCTTTTCCACGGTATTCGGCCCCTATGGGGGGCTCTTTGTCTCGGTGTGCCTGCTCCTGTTCGCCTTTACCTCCCTGCTGGGGTGGAGCTACTACGGGGAGCGGGGCCTCTCCTACCTCACCGGCAGCCGCCGGGCCTGCGCCCTCTACCGGGCGGTCTTTCTGGTGATGGTAGTGCTGGGGAGCGTGGGGGACGTATCCGCCGTGTGGCAGCTGGCCGACATCTTCAACGGCCTGATGGCCATGCCCAACCTGGCGGCCCTCCTGCTCCTCACCCCAGAGGCGCTCCGTCTGCTCCACCATTGGCGTGCGCACCAGCCCTGACCCCCTGCGCCTATCCCATCTGATAGATCCCCACCAGAATGGGCATGGTCACGATGCACAGAAGCGTTGTCACCACATAGATGGCGCTGGCGTACTCCGCCTCCCGGTCATAGAGCTGCGCCATCTGCGTCACCGTGGCCGCCGATGGGGTAATGGCGGCCAGAAGACTCACCAGCAGGATGGTCCCGCCATTCTCCGCCAGGGCGGAAAGCCCGCTCATCCTCAGCAGCGCCACCAGAACCAGAGGAACCGCCACCAGGCGCAGGGCTGCCACCTTCCAGATGCCCCGGAAGGAGAATGCCCTCTTCAGATCCATCCCGCCGATCAGCATGCCGGCCACGACCATGCTGATCGGCCCGATCATGCCGCCCATTCCCTCCATGGCGCCCGTCAGCAGCTTGGGCAGCCGGATGCCCGCCGCGAAAAGAATCACCCCCGCCAGCACCGCCAGAACGTTGGGGTTGAGCAAAATTTTCCGGAGCGAAACCTGCCGCTCCCCGCTGAGAAGGACCCGGCAGTGTGTCCAGAGCAGCGGGACCTGAATGGCCAGAAAGACGCTGGTGAAGACCACCCATTCTTTTCCCAGCACTGCGCTGACGATGGGGATGATGAGATTTCCCGCATTGGAGTACATCACAGACGCCTGCTCCACCGCGCTGAACTTCCCGATCTTTCCAAGCAGTGTGACCAGCAAAAAGAGCACCGCATGGATGGCTGCCGCCGCCAGCAGGGAGAGGAGCAGTCCTTTCACCAGCTCCGGCGTCCGCTCAATCTGAAACGCATTGAGCATCACGCAGGGCGAGACCAGGTAAAGCGTCACCACCGAAAGGCTCCGGCTGTCCTCGGAGCGCAGGAGTCCGCTCCGCACCAGCACCCACCCAAGCAAAATCATCAGGAACAGCTCTCCGATCTGCTCCGCCAGCAGCAAACTGATCATATTTCTCTCCTCTTTCTCTTCTCAGACACACACTATCTCTCTGCGGCAGTTTTTCCGGCAGGCTCACAGCATCTCCACGCCCCGGTTCTCCGAAAAGAACCACAGCACCCGGCGGCAGACCGGGCGGCCGGTGATCTCCTCCAGGGCCCGGCTGTACGCCTCCAGCTGGGGGCGGTACTCCTCCGCCCGCCGGCGCAGGGCTTCTCCCGCCACCCGGTCGGTCTTGAAGTCCACCACGGTGATCCCCTCCGCTGTCTCAAAGAAGCAGTCCACCACGCCCTGGAGCAGGACCTCTTCCCCCTCTCCCGCCTCGGGCCAGTAGTCCCGGGCGGGGACCAGGATGGAAAACTTGAACTCCCGCCGGAGGGTGGGGGAGGCGCACGCCTCCCGCCCCAGGGGCGAGGCAAAGAAAGCAGCCAGGCGGGCGGGGTCCACCGCCTTTCCCTGCTCCGGGGTAAGATATTCTTCCCGGACCAGGCGCTCCACCTCCCGGGCCACCTGGGCCTCCGAGGACGCCTTGGAAAAGTCGATGTACTGCATCACCAGGTGGAGGGCCACTCCCTTCTGGGCCGGGGTCAGACCGAACTCCTCCTCCGCAAAGCGGGGACGGCGGAGCACCCCCTCTCCCCGGCGTGTGCCCGCCTGGGGGGTGTGCTCAGCGGCCTCCCGGTCCAGCTCCCGCCCCTTGAGCTGGGTGGCGGTCAGCTTAGACGGGATCTCCACGTCCCGCGCCCAGGGATAGCGCCAGGTGAGGGCTTTCCGCAGCTCCCCCTCCCCCATGCCGGTGGGACGGACCGTCCGCACGGTCCGCTCCTCCGTCTGGGCGGACACAGGGGGACGCTTCAGCGCCCCGCCGGGGATCCAGCGGATGTCCCAGGCCGGACCCAGGGTGGCCAGGGTGGGGGGGACCTCCACCGCTCCCGCGTCCCGGAGAGGGGCCGCCTCGGGCCGGGCCAGGACAGGCAGCAGCACCCACTGTCCCACCGACTGACAGGCGGCCAGGGCCTGGGGCTCCACGGGACAGCCCGCGTCGGGCGCGAGGCGGGCGATGTCCCTTCCGCCCCCGGTGAGTGCCACCGAGAGGATGAGCTTATCCTTGGCCCGGGTCACCGCCACGTAGAGCAGGCGCAGCTCCTCCGCCATCATCTCATACTCCAGCTGCCGGGCCACTGCCCGGCGGGCCAGGGTGGGGTACTCCACCATCCGACCCACGTCCAGACGCTTGGGCCCCACCCCCAGCCTGGGATGAAAGAGGATGGGGCGCTGCATGTCCTCCCGGTTGAGCCGGCGGCTCAGGCCGCACAGCAGCACCACGGGGAATTCCAGCCCCTTGGAGCGGTGGATGGACAGGATGCGCACACCGCTCCCCTCCCGCCCCGGGTCGGGCGCGGCGATGCGCTCCCCCTTCTCCCGCAGGCGGGTGAGGTAGGAGAGGAAGCCGTACAGCCCCTGGTGGCCCGCCTTTTCAAAGCGCCGGGCCAGCTCGGTGAGGAGCAGGAGGTTGGCCTGCCGCTCCTCGCCGTTGGACATGCTCCCAAAGACCCCCATCAGGTTGGAGCGGTCATACAGCCGCCAGAGCAGCTGATAGCAGCTCTGATCGGCCGCGCCGAAGCGCAGCGCCTCCAGTTCCTCCAGGAAGGCGCGGCAGGGCCCGTCCCCCCGCTCGGCCCCGGAGCAAACCGCCTGGTAGAAGTCTCCATCCGGGCAGCCCGCCCGCAGCAGGGCCAGCTGGTCGGCGGTAAAGCCGTACACCGGGGAGCGCAGGGCCGAGATGAGGGGCACGTCCTGCCGGGGATTGTCCACGATCTGGAGGAGCGAGAGGGCCACATTGACTTCGGTGGAGGCAAAGAAGTCCCCCCCTCCGTCGGCCTCCCAGGGGACGCCCCGCTCGGCCAGCGCCCGGGCATAGTGGGGGAGCACCGTGTTGGGCGAGCGCAGGAGGATGACGATGTCGGAGGGCTCCGCCGGGCGCACCCCTCCCTTCCCGTCCCCCACGGGAAAGCCCTCGTCCAGCAGGGCGCGGATGCGCCGAGCGGCAAAGCGGGCCTCCTGGAGGTCCCGGGAGACCCTGGCCGCCCGCTCCTCGGCGGGGCGCTCCTCCTCGTCCTCTCCGGACAGGTCCAGGGCGTCCAGCTCCACGGCGGGATTGGGGATCTCAGGGAAGTCGGGGCCCGGATAGAGGAACTCCTCCGGCGTATAGTCCATCTCGCCGAACTCCACCGACATGAGGTTGCGGAAGAGGAAGTTGGCCCCCTCCAGCACCTCAGGCCGGGAGCGGAAGTTCTTGCTCAGATTGATGCGCCGGCTCTCCCCTTCCCGGGCGTACTCATAGGAGGGGAAGGTGCGGTATTTCTCCAGAAAGATGGTGGGGTCGGCCAGCCGGAAGCGGTAGATGGACTGCTTCACATCCCCCACCAGGAAGAGGTTTTTCCCCGCCCGGGAGAGGGCGGAGAAGATGGCGTTCTGCACCTCGTTTGTGTCCTGATATTCGTCCACCATGATCTCGGCGTACCGCCCGGAGAGCTGTCCGGCCAGCTCGGTGGGGCCATCTGGTCCCACCAGCAGCTCCACCGTCCGATGCTCCAGGTCGGAAAAATCCAGCACCCCACGGCGGCGCTTCTCGGCGGCATAGGCCTCCTCAAAGTCCCGCACCAGGGCGAAGAGGGCACGCACCGCCGGTTGGACCGCCCGCAGGTCGTCCAGAAGATCGGCGCTCTCGTCCACAAAGCCCTCGGCCAGCTTTTCCATCCGCTTCTTGCAGCGGCTGCGCAGGTCCTTCACCCGCTCGGCGCCGTCCAGCCCCGCCGGGACCTTCTTCCGCCCCGGCGTGGGGAAGGGGATGGGCAGCGCCTCCCGGGCGGCGTCCCACCCCTGGCGGGCGGCGTGCGAAAAGCGGCGCAGCCCCTCCAGCGTGGCGGACAGACTGGGGGCGTAATTCCCCTCAAACACATCGTCGCAGGCGCACAGCTCCAGGGCCCGGGCCATCTGCCCGGCCCAGTAATCGGCCTGCCGGGCGGCGTCCTCCAGCAGCAGCCGCCCCCACGCCGTCTCTCCGGCCTCCGCCACGCCGTCCAGCAGGAAGGCCCGCTCCTGCTCCTCCAGCCACGCCGCCGGGTGGGGATGGCTCTGGACCCGTCCCCGGATGTCCAGCACGATCTGGACCAGGCGGCTGTCGTCCCGCCCCGCCGACATGGTGTCTACCAGGAAGGAGAAGCCGTCTCCCTCCTCCAGCGTCTCATAGCGCCGCTCCAGCACTTCTGTGAGGGTATCCAGCATGAGCAGGCCCGCCTCACTCTCGTCCAGCAGGCGGAAGTCCGGGTTCAGGTCCAGCAGATGGCCCTGTTCCCGGAGGATCTGGGCGCACAGGGCATGGACCGTGGAGATCTGCGCCTTGTAGACCAGCGTGGACTGACGGCGCAGGTGCCCGTCCTCCGGATGGGCGGCCAGCCGGGCCGAGAGCTCCTCCACGATGCGGGAGCGCAGCTCCGCGGCGGCCGCCTTGGTGTAGGTGATGACCAGGAAGGAGTCCACGTTGAGCCCCTCCCGCTCCACCCGGTCCAGCAGCCGCTCCACCAGCACCCGGGTCTTGCCGGAGCCGGCGGCCGCCGACACCAGAAGGGTCCCGCCCCGGTCGTCCACCACCGCCCGCTGCTGTTTGGTCAGTTCAAATCCCATGCGCCTGGCTCCTTTCCCGGCCGCTCTTCCGGCCCTGTCTCATGTATAGGAGGGGCTTACTCCTCCCACTTCCGGGCGTGTTCCTCATTCCAGATCTCGGGGTCGCCCACCCCCACCTCACTGGCCCGGTAGACGGGGTTCTTCCCTGCCCGGCGCTGCTCCGTGTAGTCCCGCAGGACCCGGAGCGCCTGATTGCCCAGCAGGAGGATGGCCACCAGATTCACCAGCGCCATCAGGCCCATGAGTACGTCGGCCAGGTTCCACACGGTGGAGAAGTCCATCTGGGCGCCCAGAAAGACGGCCGCCACACAGGTCACGCGGAACAGGGTCAACCCCCTTTGGGAGTCGCGGATGAACTTGAAATTGGTCTCCGTGTAGTAGTAATTGCCCACCAGGGAGCTGAAGGCAAAGAGGAAGATGGACACCGTGATGAAGAAGGGCCCAAACTCCCCCACCTGGTTGAGCACCGCCGTCTGGACGTAGCCCATGTCCTTGACCGACGGGTCGATGGGCACCCCGGAGAGGAGCAGCATGAACGCGGTGGTGGAGCAGATGAGGATGGTGTCGATAAAGACCGAGAGCATCTGCACCAGGCCCTGCTTGACCGGGTGGGACACGTCGGCCGCCGCCGCCGCGTTGGGGGCGGAGCCCATGCCCGCCTCGTTGGAGTAGAGTCCCCGCTTGACGCCCTGCATGATGCAGGAGGCACCCAGACCGGCAAACATGGCCTTGGGGTCAAAGGCCTGCTGGAAGATCATGGAGAGCATGGCAGGCACCTGGCCAATGTTCTTGACCGTGATGAAGAGGCCCAGGGCGATATAGACGGCCGCCATGACTGGCACCAGGCCGGAGGTAATGGCGCTGATGCGGCGCACGCCGCCGAAGATGCTCACCGCCGTGAGGGCGGCCAGGATGCCGCCCACCACCAGAGGCCAGACCGAGTCGGCATAGTTGGGGATATAGTATTTCAGGGAGGTGCCCGCGTTGAAGGCCTGGAGCGCGTTGAAGCCATAGGCAAAGCAGGCGATGAGGAGCACGGCAAAGACCACGCCCCACTTCCGGCTGCCCAGCGCCTTCTGGATATAGTAGGCGGGACCGCCCACCCAGTCCTCTCCGTGCTTTTCCTTATAGCACTGGGCCAGGGTGCTCTCGATAAAGGCGGAGGCCGCCCCCACCAGTGCCAGCAGCCACATCCAGAACACCGCGCCGTATCCGCCCACGGCGGTGGCGGTGGCGATGGCAGTGGCCACGCCGGCGATGTTGCCCGTCCCCACCCGGGAAGCGGTGGAGATCATCAGGGCCTGGAAAGACGAGATGTCCTTCCCGTCCTTTTTCTTCTCCCCCAAAACCCGGATGGCCTCCGGAAAGAGGCGGAACTGCACCGCCTTTGTGCGGAGCGTGAAATAAAGTCCCGTCACCACCAGCAGGGCGATGAGGATATAGGTGTACAGAAAGTTGCTCAGCTCTCCTAACAGCGAGTTGAACCAGGTGGTCATATACTTCTCTCCTTAAATATGATCTGCAAAATCGTGCGGGACCTCACAGCCCCAAATTCCGCCAGAAGTCCTCCCCTTTTACGGTGGGGACGTAGCGGACACGGTCCTCGCCCCGCCCCTCCTCAAAGTGGCAGGCGGTGGAATAGTCGCACCACTGGCAGGCGTTGTGCTCCGGTCCCCGCCAGAAGGGATCGGCGGCGATCTTTCCGGCCGCCAGCTCCTTTCCGATCTCCCGGAGGATGGCGGCGATGTGGCGTTCCAGCCGGCCCAGCCGCTCGGCCGAGACCAGGGCGTCGCCGGTGATGGCCCCCGTCCGGCTGGATACCTTGACGGGCAGGAAGCGGATCCCCTCCGGCCCGGCGTGCTCCATGGCCGCGAGCACCTCCGGCTCGTCCAGAATAAGCCCCTTGCGCTGGAGCTCCCGGTCCATGGCCCGGCGGCGCTCGCTCTCGCTCATGGAGCGGCTCCCCGCCAGGACGGCGTCCCGGGCGGGCAGGTAGAGCACCCCCGCCGGTACGATATTTTTCCCGAAGCGCTCCTTTCCCTCTTCGGTCAGCGTAAAGAGGTAGAGGAGCATCTGAAGCCCCATGCCGTTCCAGATGTCGGTGAGGTCGAAGGACTTCCGCCCCGTCTTATAGTCCACCACCCGGAGACAGAGCTTCTCCCCGTCCACCCAGCCGTCCACCCGGTCCACAAAGCCCGAGATGCTCACGGTCAGGCCGTCCGCCTTCAGCTGGACCGGCGGCAGGTCCTTCCCCCGGCCGAAGCCCAGCTCAAAGGCGATGGGCTGGAAGTCGGAGCGGGAGAGCTCCTCCACCACGTTCTCCACCACGGCGTACACCGACTTGAGCAGCCGCCGGAAGAGGTAGCGGAAGCGGGGGGTCTCTCCCTCCAGGCCGCCCAGCTCCTCCCGGACATACCGCTCCACCACCGACCGGCTCAGGGCGTGCAGCTCCTCCCGCTCCATCTCGCAGGGGACGGGGACGGCCCCGTCTTTCGTCAGAGTGCGCAGCACATGCTCCAGCACATAGTGGACAAAGGTGCCGTACTCCGGGGCCTGGAAGCCCGCTGTCCTGCGGGCCTTTGCCTTGAGGCCGTACTGCATGAAATAGGAAAAGTGGCAGGACTTGAACTTGTCCATGCGGGAGGCGGACATGGGCACCTGCTGTCCGTACAGGGCGGCCACCGCCGCGGGCGACAGATGGCCCCGCTCCAGGGCGGCGGCCCGCCTCATCCGTTCCACCAGCGCCGCGTATTCCGGGAGGCCCTCCAGGACCTCCTCCACCTCCGGATAGCGCCCGGCCAGCTCCAGGGCGGGCCGGGTGGCGCACAGGCGGAAGGTCCCGCCCGTCTGGCGCTCCCGCTCCACCCCCAGGCCGGGGAACATCCCCCGCAGGCGGCCCACCAGGAAGGCGGGACGGCGCTCCTCCCCCTCCGGTCCGGCGGCCGGCCAGCTCACCGAGAGCCGCTGTGTGGGGATGCACAGGGTCTCATAGACCGTGGTCATCTCCCGGTCCAGCCGGTCGGGCAGGCTGGGGGCCAGCTCCAGCCCAAAGGAGGCCAAAAGGCTCCGGTCGTCGTCGTTGAGCAGGCCCGGCCCCGGGGACGCCTGGGGGATGGAGGCGTCGTCCGCCCCCAGCAGGAAGAGAGCCTTGCAGGTCTTGTGGGCCAGGCGGGGCATCTCCCCGGCGTGGACCCGGTCCAGAGAGACCGGGATAGAGCCTACGCTGTACTGGGAGAGCACCAGGGAGAATAGCCGGGCATACTCCTCCCGCTCCAGCGGCACTTCGCCCAGAATCCGGGCGCACTGCTCCATGGCGTCGCACAGGATGTCCCAGAGCTGGCGGTATTCCTCCGCCAGTGCGGGCTCTCCCCGGGCCCAAAGGTCCTCCTCCCGCTCCAGAAGACGCCGGGGCAGGCCGATCTCCTCCAGGAACTGATAGAGGGCCATGGTCTGGCCCCGGCCGGTCCGGTCCGCCCCGAGCCGGAGCTTCTCCAGAGGGCGGATCACCTTCCGGCGCAGTGCGTTGAGTTCCTCCAGAGCGGAGCGGTCCCCCTCGCTCCAGGGCAGGCCGTAACCCTGGGGGTGCATGGTCCAGTCCCCCTTCTGCTTCCACTGGCTCCCCCGCAGGTTCCATTTGAGGGCATAGTTCTCCAGCCGGTCCCGCTCGTCGTCGGTGAGGTCGGTGAGCCCGGTCTTGAGATAGCGGAAGAGATCCTCATAGCGGTACTCCCCCGCCACAGTATCCAGGGCGGCCGTGATGAGGGAAATCACCGGCTTTTGGAGGATGTCGCTCATCTCCCCCAGAAACACGGGCACCCCATAGCGCCGGAACACCGTCTCGATCAGGGGGCCGTAGAGTTCCATGGAGCGGGCGGTCACCGCGATGTCCCGGAAGCGGTATCCCTCCTCCCGGACCAGGCGGAGAATCCCGGCTGCGGCCCATTCCACCTCGGCGTAGGGGGCGGCAGCCTCAAAGAGAGCAAGGCCCCCCCAGTCGCTTCTGGCCTCGCCCGGGCGCAGGGCGAAGAGCTCCTCCTCCACCGCCTGGAGGGCCGGGCTCCGCTCCCCTCTCCCCTCCAGCACCTGGGTATCGGTGGGAACTCTCCCCTGCCGGGCCAGGCGGAGGAGCTGCCGGGCGGTGCGCCGGGCCGTGGTAAAGAGTCCGCCCTCCCCGTCCCCCTCCTCCAGGGTGTCACAGGTGAGGGTCACCGTCACCGACCGGGCCTGCCGGAGCAGGACGGCGAGAACCTGGCGCGCCTGGGGGGTGAAGTCGGTAAAGCAGTCCAGAGAGCAGTCCTTTCCCTGCGGCCAGCCGCTCCCCTCCAGGGCGGTGACCAGCCGGGTGAGGCGGTCCCGGGGGTCGGCCCCCTGCTGCTGGGTGAGGGCCTCATAGGCCCCGAAGATCAGGGCGATGTCCCGGAGCTTGTCCCCCTCGCCCCCGCCGGTCTCCTCCCCGGCCTCCCAGAGGGCCTCGGGAGAGATGCAGCAGCTCTTGAGCTCATCCACCGTGGAGAGGAGCCCCGTCAAAAAGGCCGGCTTGCGGGAGGGCCGGCGGTAGACCGTGAGTTTGTCGGCAATCTGCCGCAGGGCGGCATACATGAGCAGGAGCCGTCCCCCCGCGTCCAGCGCCGGGGTGGCCATTCCTCCGTAGACCGAAAAGACCCGCCCGGCCAGCCGGGTGAAGGAGAGGACCTCCGCATAGCGGGAGACCTGGTTCCCCGCGGCGGCGCACAGCCGGCGCTCGCTGTCGTGGGAGTGCTGTTCCGGCACGATGAGGATCTGGGGGCGCTCCCCCCCGCTCTCCCGAATGCGCCGGAAGAGCTCGCCGGAGGCCGCGCCTCCTCCCCGGCTCAACAACAGATGCAGCATACTGGACCTCCTCCTTCCGCAGGGCGACCTCTGGCCGCCCCTCCAGACTGTCAATAACGTGTACTTCCGCCCTTTGCACTGCAAGAGCCTCGCAGAGTTCCGTTGTCCGCAGACAACGGAAGAGAGGCAAAGCGTGTTTTCCGGCGGCGTGTACGTCGGAAAACACACCCCTCAGGCCGCAAGCGTGCGCCCCAAAGGGGCGTGCGACGCAGCGGCCTGCATCCTCTCGAAAAAATGCTCGCATTTTTGAGAAGCATGTCGGACTTGTCCGACATGCGGAAGGGCCCGCGCCAACGCCTGGCGCGGGCCCTTGTGTTTCGGTTTACTGGGGACTGACGGTGTAGTTGGGAGCTTCCTTGGTGATATAGATATCGTGGGGATGAGACTCCCGCAGGCCAGCCGCCGTGATCTGGATGAACTGGGCCTTCTGCTGAAGATCGGCCACTGTATGGCAGCCACAGTAGCCCATACCGGCGCGCAGGCCGCCCATGAGCTGATAAATGGTCTCGCCGGTGAGTCCCTTGTAGGGGACGCGGCCCTCGACGCCCTCGGGCACCAGCTTCTTGTTGTTCTGCTGGAAGTAGCGGTCCTTGGAGCCGCAGGCCATGGCGCCCAGGGAGCCCATGCCGCGGTACACCTTGAACTGGCGGCCCTGGTAGACCTCGGTATCCCCGGGGGACTCCTCACAGCCGGCCAGCAGAGAGCCCAGCATGACCACATTGGCGCCGGCGGCGATGGCCTTGGCGATGTCGCCGGAGTATTTCACGCCGCCGTCGGCGATGATGGGCACGCCGTACTCGGCGGCCACGCAGGCCGCGTCATATACCGCGGTGATCTGGGGCACGCCGATACCGGCCACCACGCGGGTGGTGCAGATGGAGCCGGGGCCGATGCCGATCTTCACACAGTCGGCGCCCGCCTCGATGAGGGCGCGGGTGCCCTCCGCGGTGGCCACGTTGCCGGCGATGAGCTGCACGTCGGGGTACAGCGCCTTGATGCGCTTGACGCACTCCAGGATGTTGTGGCTGTGGCCATGGGCGGAGTCCAGGGCCAGCACATCGGCGCCGGCGTCTACCAGCGCGGAGACCCGGTCCATCACGTCGGCGGTGACGCCGATGGCGGCGCCCACCAGCAGGCGGCCCTTTTCATCCCGGGCGGAGTTGGGGTAGACGCTGGCCTTCTCGATGTCCTTGATGGTGATGAGGCCCTTCAGGTTGCCCTTCTCGTCCACCAGGGGCAGCTTCTCGATCTTGTGGCGGCGCAGGATCTCCTTGGCCTCCTCCAGCGTGATGCCCTCCCGGGCGGTGACCAGGTTTTCCTTGGTCATCACGTTGTCGATGAGCTGGTTCATATCAGTCTCGAACTTCATGTCGCGGTTGGTGATGATACCGATGAGACGGCCGTTGTCACAGATGGGCACGCCGGAGATGCGGTACTTGGCCATCAGCTCATCGGCCTCGGCCAGAGTGTGGCCGGGCGCCAGCCAGAAGGGGTTGGTGATCACGCCGTTCTCCGAGCGCTTGACCATATCCACCTGCTCCGCCTGGGCGCCGATGGACATATTCTTGTGGATGATGCCGATGCCGCCCTCCCGGGCGATGGCAATCGCCATGCGGTATTCCGTCACGGTATCCATAGCGGCGCTCATCAGAGGAATATTCAGGGTGATCTTCTTGGTGAGCTTGGTGGTCAGGTCAATGTCCGCGGGGAGTACGTTGCTCTCAGCAGGCACCAGGAGCACATCATCGAAGGTGAGCCCCTGCTTGGTAAACTTCTGGCTTGCATCCGTATTGACCATAGTGCATCTCCTTATCTGCAATGAATTTTTCCTATTTTACTATCTGCGTCGAAGGTTGTCAACCCTCCGTTTCCGGGAGGGGCGCGAGGGTGAGGGCCGCGTCAAAGCGGCTCTTTCCATCCCGGTCGGAGCCGTGGGCATACCATATGCCGTTCTCCGCGCCGGTATAGACTTCGATGGTCTCGCCCGGCAGGCATTCCGCCAGAAATCCCACCTGAAGCTCTGAGAGGAACTTCCCCTCGCCCAGCTTCTCCATGTGCAGAGCGTCACAGATGAAATCGGCGTATTTGCTGTTGTTCACATGGCGGTTGACGTCGGCGTCGCTGTAATGCATGCGCCGCTCCTCCGCCAGGGCCATCTCCGCGGGCAGGTGGATCTTGCCCAGGGTGCGCTCCTTGCACAGCTCCCCTCCGTCGGTCCCCGTGAACTCGGGCACCTTGGAAAGGCGCAGGAGCTTGTGGGTCTCCAGATCGGCCAGCACCCAGGTGGAGACCGCCTCGCCCACATAGGCACCGTCCACATACAGGTCATAGTCCCGGTAGGTGGAGGCCCCCTTGCCGCCCCGGTGCCAGGTCTTTACCGTGACGGTCTCATTCCAGCGGAGGGGCCGCTCCAGCCGGTACCAGATCCGGGCCAGCATCCAGAAGCAGTTGTACCGCTCCAGCGTCTCCTCCCGGGAGACGTGCAGGGCCACGGCCGCCTCGGTGGCCGCCTCCTGCAAGAGCCCCAGCAGGGCCGAGGGGCGGCACTGGTTGAAGGGATCGGTATCCCGGGAGTCAATGGTATATTGATAGGTAAAATACATACTCTCCCTCCTGTTCTCCGCCGTCACGCCCGGCGTCCATGAATGCGGAGGGTGTGCTTGCAGCAGATGTCCTCAATATCGCTCTCGGTGGCGGCAGGAATGCGCAGATCGCCCCCACACGCGGCACAGACCAGGTCCACCGAGCTGTAATTGACCTGGAGCTTCCACTCCTTTCCGCCGCAGGAGCAGGAGATGCCGCCGCGCTTGGCGATGTCCCGGATCTCGGAGAGCACCTCGTGCATGACGATCTCATCCAGGAACGCGCCCCGCTCGCCTGCCTCCCGTTGGAGCTTGTCCACCGCCTCCTCCAGGCGGCGCACCGCGCCGAACACCGTGTCCTCCTCGCCCACATAGCAGCAGTCCAGGCCCGACTTCCCGCAGGAAAAGGCCAGTCCCCGCCGGTGGAGGAAATCATGACCGGCGCAGGTCACCCGGTGCTCGCCCCCGCAGGAGACGCAGGGCACGGTCAGATGCACCCGGTCCCCCATCATTTCCACCCGCAGGGCCGACTTCCCACAGGGACAGGGCAGCTCATTGGGGGCCGCGGCCAGCTGGAACACGCTCCGCTCCAGAATCACGCTCTGCCGGCAGGCGGGACAGATATAGGCAATGGTTCGTTTCTCTTCCGCCATAAAAACTCCTTTTTTCCACAAAAGCAGTGCTGCCGCGCCGCCCATCCGCGCCGCAAAAGCGGGCGGACGGTTTGGAAAGGCCGCACAGGATAAAAATATTATACTCGAAACGTCCCGTTTTGACCAGACGTTCCCCCCACAAAATCCGCATGCATAAACCCCTCTCTTTTTGTTCAAACTAGGCCCGAGAACAACATTTGGAGGCGAAAGGCATGAACAGCAAACGACGGGGCAAGCAGACCGTGGCTCTGACGCGCCCCCCTTCCATTGCCGGCTTTGCCAGCGTGGCGGGAAAAAAAGAGGGAGAGGGGCCGCTGGCCTCCACCTTTGACCAGATCGGCGCGGACGACACCTTCGGCGAGACCAGCTGGGAGAAGGCCGAGAGCGCCATGCAGCGTCTGGCCCTGTCCGCCGCCCTGGAAAAGGCGGGAAAGGCCGCCTCCTGTCTGGATTATATCCTGGCCGGGGACCTGCTCAACCAGTGTATCGGCACCGGATTTGCCGTCCGTGGGACGGGCGTCCCCTTTTTCGGCCTGTATGGGGCCTGCTCCACCATGTCCGAGTCCCTCTCCCTGGCCGCCATGCTGCTGGACGGGGGCTTCGGCACCCTGACGGCCGCCGTGACCTCCTCCCATTTCTGCTCCGCCGAGCGGCAGTACCGCACCCCCCTGGAATACGGCGGCCAGCGCACCCCCACCGCCCAGTGGACGGTGACCGGATCGGGCGCGCTTATATTGGCAGCCGAGGGAAGCGGTCCCTATGTGACCCATGTCACCACCGGCAAGATCGTGGACAAGGGCATCCAGGACCCGGCCAATATGGGGGCCGCCATGGCTCCGGCCGCCTACGACACCATCCGCACCCATCTCTCGGACACGGGGCGCAAGCCCTCGTTCTATGATCTGATCGTCACGGGGGATCTGGGCAAGCTGGGCCATGAGATCGTGTTGGACTTTTTCCACCGGGACGGCGTGGATCTGAAAAACCTGGTGGACTGCGGGGCGCTCATCTACGATCTGGAGGGCCAGGACGTCCACTGCGGCGGCTCGGGCTGCGGCTGCTCCGCCGTAGTCCTGGCGGGACACCTGCTTCAGGGCATGCTCCAGGGCCGGTGGAAGCATATCCTGTTCTGCGGCACCGGCGCGCTCCTCTCCCCCACCTCCACCATGCAGGGAGAGAGCATCCCCTCCATCTGCCACGCCGTGGCCATCTCCACCCAGATTTGAGGAGGAACGTATATGGATCTCTTTTGGGAATATGCCCGCGCCTTTCTGTGCGGGGGCGTTCTGTGCCTGATCGGACAGCTGCTCATTGACAAGACCTCGCTCACGCCCGCCAAGATCCTGGTGACCTATGTGGTCTCCGGCGTGGTCCTGGGCGGGCTTGGGATCTATGAACATCTGGTGGACTTTGCCGGCGCCGGGGCCACCGTCCCTCTGACCGGCTTCGGCTATCTGCTGGCCAAGGGCGTGCGCAAGGCGGTGGCGGAACAGGGCGTGATGGGCGCCCTGACCGGCGGGATCACCGCCGCGGCCGGAGGAATCACCGCCGCCATCTTCTTTGGCTACCTGGTGTCCCTTCTCTTTAAGCCCAAGCCAAAATCCTGAAGCAGGTTTGAGCACCGTGTCAACGGTTTCAGCACGCTGAGCGCCTGTCCCCCGAAAGGGTGGGCAGGCGCTCTTTTCTTCTCCTATGCCTGATATACTTGATCGTATTCCAACACAAAGGAGTATCCGCTCATGAAATGGCTCATCGCTTCCGACCTGCACGGGTCGGCCTACTGGACAGCCCGCCTGCTGGATGCCTTCCACACCGAGGGCGCCCACCGGCTGCTCCTGCTGGGGGACCTGCTCTACCACGGGCCCCGCAACGATCTGCCCCGGGACTACGCGCCAAAGCAGGTCATCGCCATGCTCAATCCCCTCGCCCCCCAGATCCTGTGCGTCCGCGGCAACTGTGAGGCAGAGGTGGATCAGATGGTGCTGGACTTCCCTGTCCTGGCGGACTACGCCCTCCTTCCGGAGGGGGAGCGCCTGATCTTTGCCACTCACGGACACCGCTTTCATATGGACCATCCGCCCAAGCTCCAGCCCGGAGATATCCTCCTCCACGGACATACCCACGTCCCGGCCTGCGTGGAAGGGCCGGTCTTTACCTATCTCAACCCCGGCTCGGTCTCCATCCCCAAGGAGAGCAGCCCCCACAGCATCCTGCTGCTGGAGGACGGCCGCTTTCAGTGGAAGGACCTGGAGGACGGGCACGTTTTTCAGACCTGGTCCATGTCCGCTGTGCGGTAAAAACATGGACGTTCCCGCACCCCTGTGGTAAAATCAAGACACATTCTTCCCCGCCTATCCAAATGAAAAGGAGTACTTTATGAAATTTCCCCGACTCTTGATCCCCTCGGTCCTGCTGCTGGCCGGTACCCTGAGCGCCTGCGGCGGCAGGACCACCGCCTCTCCCTCCCCCTCTGCCGCACCGGAAAACACGGCCCAGGCGCAGGGCGGCGTACTCAGCGCCTTTACCGCCGCCGACCTGAACGACCAGACGGTGGATCAGTCCATTCTGGCCGGCTGTGACCTGACCATGGTCAACGTCTGGGGCACCTTCTGTCCCCCCTGCAAGGAGGAAATGCCCGCTCTGGCCGAGCTGCACGCAGAGTACGCCGACCGGGGCTTCCAGATCGTTGGCATCGTCAGCGACGTGCTCAACCAGGACGGCACCCTCAATCCGGAGCAGGTGGAGGAGGCCCGCACCATCGCGGAGGGCTCGGGCGTCACCTACACCAATCTTCTCCCCTCGGAGAGCCTCTACCCCATCCTGGGGCAGATCTACGCCCTGCCCTCCACCTTCTTTGTGGATTCCGAGGGCAACCAGGTGGGGCAGTTCTACATGGGCGCCAAGACCAAAGACCAGTGGGCCGCCGTCATTGAGGAGACCCTGGAGGAAATGCGGTGAAACACGTGCGCGCCTTTCTTCCCGCCCTGCTCACGCTGGGGCTGGGGGCGGCCCTGATGGCCGCGGGGACCCGTCTGGGGGGACGGGACGCGGTCTTTATGAAGGCCGTGAACCTCTGCCTGGAGTGTGTCGGCATTGGATAGGAAGCGCCGCGGTCTCCGGACCTGGGTCCAGCTGGCCTGGACCGCCCTCACCAACGGCTATGTGCAGGGCTTTACCACGGGGACCATCTGGAAGGGCCCCTCCAAGGCCTACTGCGTCCCGGGGCTCAACTGCTACTCCTGCCCGGGCGCGCTGGGCGCCTGCCCCCTGGGCGCCCTCCAGTCCACCCTGTCCAGCGGCCGGGCCAAGACCGCCCTGTATGTGCTGGGCTTTCTGATGCTCACCGGCGCGGCCCTGGGCCGCTTTGTGTGCGGCTGGCTGTGTCCCTTCGGCCTGGTGCAGGACCTGCTCCACAAGATCCCCTTTGTCCGAAAGCTGCGCCGCCTGCCCGGTGAGCCGTGGCTGCGCAGGATCAAATACCTGCTGCTGGCCGGTTTTGTCATTCTGCTCCCCCTTTTCGCGGTGGACGCCTTTGGGCAGGGCTCCCCCTGGTTCTGCAAGTACATCTGTCCCTCCGGCACCCTGCTGGCCGGCTGGCCCCTGGCCGCCGTCAATCCCATGCTGCGGGACGTCCTCGGGTTTCTCTTTGCCTGGAAGAGCCTGCTCCTGGTCCTGCTGATCCTGCTCTCTCTTCTGGTCTGCCGCCCCTTCTGCCGGTATCTGTGCCCTCTGGGGGCCATTTACGGCCTGTTCAATCCCATCTCCCGCTACCAACTGAAGGTGGACGCCAACCGCTGCACCAGCTGCGGCCGCTGCCAGAGCGCCTGCAAGCTGGACATCCCGGTCTGGCAGCGCCCCAACAGTGTGGAGTGCATCCGCTGCGGCGACTGTCTCCGCGCCTGCCCCACCGGCGCCATCACCTCCACCCCGGCCCAGCTGCGCAGGGCCTGCCGGGGCCGATCCTGATTTCCCCCTGCTGTTGTGAAAGGAGCGCCCGCCTTGTCTGTTTCCCGACTGACCCGCTGCGCCGTATTGACGGCCCTGGCCCTGGCCCTCTCGGTGGCCGAGGGTCTGGCCCCGCTGACCATACTCATCCCCCTGCCCGGCCTGCGCCTGGGGCTTGCCAATCTGGTGACGGTATACGCCCTGTGCCGCCTCTCCGGACGGGAGGCCCTGCTCATCCTCCTCGCCCGCTGCTTTCTGGGCAGTCTCCTGGGCGGGAATCTGATGGCACTGGCCTTCTCCCTGACCGGCGGACTGCTGGCGCTGGGGGTCATGGTCCTCCTGCTCCGGCTCCCCGCCCTCTCCCTCTACGGCGTATCCATCGCCGGGGCCGCCGCCCACAATACCGGACAGATCCTGGCGGCCATGGCCGTGCTGGACAGCCGCGCCCCTCTGGTCTATCTGGCCCCTCTGCTGCTCTGCTCCCTGGTGACGGGGACGGTCACCGGGGCAGTCTCCCTCCTGCTGGTGCGGCGGGTGCCCGCTCCCTTCTCCGCCTCCTGAGGGCCCTTTTCCAAATCTTACACGGCTCGACGGAATTTCGTAAGAATTTGTAACCTGTTTGTGGTTTTTTTCGGTTTCTTTCGCGTTATGATAGTGTCTGCCGGAGGAATTGCGTCCCTTGGGACCGTATCTTTTTCTCCCCCCTCCGGAAATACAGATGACAAAGAGAGGATGCGAGCCTTATGAACTGCCTGAAACGCGGCGCGGCCTTTTCCCTGGCCCTGCTGATGGCTTTTTCTCTGTCCGCCTGCCAGAAGCCCGGCGCGGGCCCCGAACCGGAGCCAAGCGCCTCCAACGCCCCGGCCCCCACACCCACTCCGACGCCCGACCCGGAGGAGGCCGTGCGCACCTACTGGTCGGAGGACCAGCTCACCCAGGCATGGGGCCCCAACCAGGTGGTGGAGCATCTCTTCTTCCACCCGGTCATCGCCTATCCGGAGTTCACCTTCTCCAGCGCCGTGCCGGAGAACCGGCAGAAGGGCCTGGACGACTGGATGCTCACCGCCGACGAGTTCAAGAAGATCCTGGACGAGCTCTACCGGCGGGACTACATCCTGGTCAACATGTGCGATGTGTGGAGCGAGTACACCACCGAGAGCGGCGAGTCCCGGATGCAGCGCAACACCCTCATGCTGCCCGAGGGCAAGAAGCCCCTGGTCCTCTCCTTTGACGATGTGAACTACTACGAGTACATGCTGGCCGAGGGCTTCACCTCCAAGCTGGTGCTGGGCGAGGACGGGGACATCTGGGCTGAGTGCACCGATCCCAACACCAAGGAGACCTTCCTCACCCAGGATCTGGACGCCACTCCCATTCTGGACCAGTTTGTCCGGGCCCACCCGGACTTCTCCCTCAACGGCGCCAAGGGCTGCTTCTCCCTCACCGGCTATGAGGGCATCCTGGGCTACCGGACCCAGAACGACATCGACATCGCCGCCGACGACCCCCGCCGTCCCGCCTTTGACGCCAACCGCCAGGCCGAGATCGAGGCGGTCAAGCCCATCATCCAGCGCCTCAAGGACACTGGCTGGACCTTCGGCTCCCACACCTGGGGCCATATCAACCTGGACTCGTCCAAGGTGGATCTGGACTGGGTCAAGCGGGACACCGTCCGCTGGGCCGAGGAGGTGGGTTCTCTGGTGGGTCCCACCAATATCCTCTTCTATCCCCACGGCGCCCGCCCCGACGGGGACGACTGGCATCAGACCGGCCCCAAGCTCCAGTACCTCCAGAGCCAGGGTTTCCGGATCTTCGCCAGCGTAGGGGTCAACTCCTTCTCCTATATTAAGGATGATCTCTCCGCTGTCATCTGCGACCGGCTTCATCCGGACGGGACCACCCTGCGCTACGGCGGACATCACTACACTCAGTTCTATGACGTGCGGGATATCATGGATACCGTCCACCGTCCCGACTACGGCAACAACTGGGCCGAAAAAGCCTCCATTCTGGATCAGATCCAGAAGCCCGGCGCCTGAGCACAGACAAGCCCCCGGCCGTCCTCCCTGTTGTGGGAAGGCGGCCGGGGGCTTTTTCATGGATGTTTCGGCACTCAGTCCCGCTCTCTGAGGGGCTGGTAGGGCTGGTGCGTGCCCACATACTGATAGGCGGGCCGGATGATCTTGCCCATGTTAATGAGCTCCTCCATCCGGTGGGCGCCCCAGCCGGCCATGCGGGCCATGGCAAAGAGGGGGGTATAGAGCTCCTGGGGCAGATCCAGCATATGATAGACGAACCCGGAGTAGAAGTCCACATTGGCCGATACGCCCTTGTACATCTTCCGCTCGCCCGAGATGACCTCGGGGCCCAGGCGCTCCACCAGGGAGTAGAGCTGGTATTCCTCCATGCGCCCCTTCTCCCGGGAGAGCTTTTCCACCATGCCGTGGAGAATGTTGGCGCGGGGATCGGACAGCGAGTAGACCGCGTGTCCCATACCGTAGATCAGACCGGACTTATCAAAGGCCCGCTTGTCCAGCAGGGCCTGGAGATAGGAGCGCACCTCGTCCTCATCCTTCCAGTCCCGGACCACCTGCTTCATATCCTCAAACATCTGGATGACCTTGATGTTTGCGCCGCCGTGCCGGGGGCCCTTCAGAGAGGCCAGGGCGGCCGCGATGCAGGAATAGGTGTCCGTCCCCGAGGAGGTGACCACATGGGTGGTAAAGGTGGAGTTGTTGCCGCCGCCGTGCTCGGCGTGGAGCGTCAGACAGATGTCCAGCACGTGGGCCTCCCAGTAGGAGTAGGCCGAATCGGGCCGCAGAAGGGCCAGGATGCTCTCGGCGGTGGAGTGCTCTGGCTGAGGCGCATGGATATAAAGGCTGCTGCCGCTCTTATAATTGTAGGCCTGATAGCCGTACACCGCCAGCATGGGAAAGACCGCCAGCAGCTGGAGACACTGGCGCATCACATTGGGGAGCGAGATATCGTCGGCGTCCTCGTCGTAGGAGGCCAGGTTGAGCACGCTCCGGGCCAGGGAGTTCATGATGTCCCGGCTGGGGGCCTTGAGGATGATGTCCCGCACAAAGTTGTTGGGCAGCGTGCGGTAGTAGGAGAGCTGCCCGCGAAACTCCCGGAGCTGCTGTTCGTTTGGCAGCTTGCCCAGCATCAAAAGGTACGCGGTCTCCTCAAATCCATAGCGCCCCTCTTTCAGCGCCCCCTGCACCAGGTCCTCCACATTGATCCCCCGGTAATAGAGCTTTCCTTCACAGGGAACGCTCTCCCCGTTGACCACCTGCTTGGCCACAATATCGGAAATCTCCGTCAGACCGGCCACAACGCCCTTGCCATTCAGGTCCCGCAGACCGCGCTTGACGTCATAACGCACGTAGTCATCCGGGTCGATGCAGCTGTTCTCCTGGGTCAAGGCCGCCAAACGCCGGATCTCTTCGGTCACAACGCTGTAATTCGGATTGCTCGCCATACAAAAGCCTCCATTCTATGCGCACTTTTCCACGACACCATACACTTTTGTCTCTCATAGCGCAATTGTTTGAGGCTTATTCTAGCATAAAAATGTTACTATATTATGAATGCTCATGTAAATTTTCCTGCAAAACCGTTTCACCGCCCCGCCGTCTCCTCCAGGCCGAGAAAGTCCCGGATCTCCTCCATGCGCCCCATGGTCTGGTCATAACCGGACTGCCAGAGGGCGCGGATCTTGTCCACATCCCGCTCCACCCGGGAAAAGCCCCTGGTATTCTCGGGCGCCAGCAGCAGGACCTTCCCCTCCCGCTCCAGGCGGAAGAGCTCCTCCCGGTCGGCATTGTAGGTCTCGGCCCGGCGGCGCATGGTCTCACAGAAGCGGGGATACTTGTGATAGCGCAGGTCGATGAGGTGCTGGAGCCTCTCCGGCTCCCGGCGGTAGCTCCGCTCCCGGGTGAGGACCACTACCACCCGGTCACACCCCTGTTGGAAGGCCCGCCGGAAGGGGATGGCGTCGGCCGCCCCTCCGTCCAGACACTTGATCCCATTCAGCTCATAAATGGGGAAGAGCAGCGGCATGGCACAGGTGGCCTGCAAGAGCAGAAACTGGTCATCCCGGCGGGGGAGCTCCAGATACTCGGCCTTTCCGGTCTCCAGGTTGGTGACCACGGCCTCCGCTTTCCCGGGCCAGGCGGCAAAGGCCTCATAGTCAAAGGGGACCAGGCGGTTTGGGATCTCCTCGTAAGTAAAGCGCAGGCCAAAGTAGCAGTGATTGCCCGGCCGGAGGAGGTTGCGCTTGCTCATATACCGCTTATCATTGGCGTACTGGGTCAAAATCTCCAGATTCCGCCCAAACTGCCCCGAGAGATAACTCACCCCGTAGGCGATCCCGGCGGACACCCCAATTACATAGGAGAAGTCCACGCCGCCCCGCAGCAGCCCGTCCGTCACGCCGCTGGAAAAGATGGTGCGCAGCGCCCCTCCCTCCAATACGATTCCCGTTTTCATCGTTTCATTCCTTCTTTCCGTCATACCGCCGGGATCGTCATACAGACAGCAGAGGTCTGGCCCGACGTCCCCTCCCCTTGTTGCTGTCCATCCCAGTAGGACAGCACACCAACCAGAAGCGCCAGCAGGACCAGGACCAGGATGATTGGAAGGCTCTTCCGATATTTCATGAGGTTCCCCCCCTCCTTTTGTTACATCCGCCGGGCGCGGAAACAGAAGGTCAGAGCAAAAAAGAGCGCCAGATAGAGGGTAATGCACGCGCCGGTGGAGGCCCCCACCTGATAGGAGGTCAGCAGACCCGCGACCCCCGCCGCCAGGGCGCCCACCACGGAGAAGAGATGATACTGCCGCAGGTTCCGGGCCAGATTCCGCCCCGCCGCCGCGGGCAGCACCAGAAGAGAATTGATGACCAGCAGGCCCACCCAGGTCATGGACACCGTCACCACCACCGCGATGGCAACGGAAAAGACGCTCTCCTGCCAGAACACCCGGATGCCCCGGCTGTCGGCCAGGGACGGGTGGACCGAGGCGAGCATCAGCTGGTTGAAGGAGCACACCCACAGCACCGCCACCACCAGCAGGATGGCCGCCAGCAGGCCGATCTTCCCCGGCTCCACACTCAGGATATCGCCCACCAGGAGGGCGTTGAATTTTGTAAAGCTTCCCCCTCCCAGGGTGGCGATGAAGATGCCCAAGGCCACCGCCGTGGAGGAAAAGACTCCGATCACCGTATCGCTGGCCAGACTGGTGTGCTGGCGCACGTAGGTGAACAAGACGGCGAATACCGCCGCAAAGACCACCGCGCACCACATGGGCTCGGCCAGGCCGCACAGGGCCCCAATGGCGATCCCGGTAAAGGCCGAGTGGCCCAGCGCGTCGGAGAAGAAGGACATCCTGCTCTCCACCACCATGGTGGAGAGCAGGCCGAAGAGGGGCGAGATCACCAGGATGGCCAGCAGGGCGTTTTTCATAAAATACATGCTGTCCGGCCGCGCCCACTCAAAGGGGAGCAGCTCCACCAGGGCATACCACAGCTCCATGTTATACCCCCTCCTTTCGCAGATCCAGATGGAACACCTCACGGAACTCCGGCGAGGTGAGGACCTCCCGGGGCGGGCCCACCCGCAGCACGCTGCTCTTGAGGAGGACCACCTTGTCGGCAAACTGCTCCAGGGTGGCAAAATCGTGGGTGGAGAGGAGAATGGAGAGATCATAGCTGCTCCGGATCTCATCCAGCATGTCCAAAAGCTGCCGCTCCCCGTCGATATCCACGCCGGAGAGTGGCTCGTCCAGGATCAGGATATGGGGCAGCGGTTCCAGCGCCAGGGCCAGCAGCACCCGCTGAAGCTCTCCCCCCGAGAGGGCCCCCAGGCGCTTGTCAATGAGGGCGGCCCCGTGGACCCGCTCCAGACAGCCGCGCACCCGCTCCCGCAGCCTGCGGGGCGTGGGCAGAAAGACCGGCCAGTCTGAGATGGCCGCCGCGAAAAAGTCCAGCACGCTCACCGGGTCCCCCCGGTCAAAGCTGGGGCTCTGGGGCACATAGCCGATGAGGGGGCGGGTCTGGCCCCCGCCGGCCTGCTGAAAGTCGATGCTGCCGCTGTGGCCGATCTGTCCCAGGATGGCCCGGAACAGGGAACTCTTCCCCGCGCCGTTGGGCCCGATGAGGGCCACGATCTCCCCGCAGTGGAGGTGGAAGCTCACATCGTGGAGGATCGAGTCTCCGCCGATGTCCACCCCCAGCTTGTCCAGCCGGAGGCAGCAGGCGCCCCTGCACCCCTCCCCGGCATTCTGATGTTTCTGTACGCTCATGCAAGTGCCTCCAAAATGGTCTCAAGATTGGATTCCATGGCCTCCAGATAGGGGTCCAGGCCGCTCCCCTCTCCACTCATGATCATGGTGAGGGGGGCGCTGGCCGCCCCCGTCTCCCGGGAGAGGGCCCGGGCCGTGGCGTCCGAGCCGTTGACCTCAGTAAAGACCGCCGGGATCTCCTCCGCGCGGATGAGCTCCACCAGCTCCTTGAATTCCCGGGCGGAGGTCTCGCTCCCCTCCTCCTCCTCAATGGCCCGGAGGATGTGCAGGTCAAATGCCTCGGCAAAATAGCCGAATCCATCGTGGAACGTAATAAGCTCCCGGCTCTTCAGGCCGGACAGGGCCTCCCGCCCCTCCTCCGCCAGGGCGCACAGCTTCTCTTGGGCTGCCTGGGCGTTGGCATAGTACGTCTCGGCGTGGTCCGGGTCCCATTGGGCCAGGGTCTGGGCGATGGTCTCCGTCATCACGGCGGCCCGCTCCGGGTCCATCCAGATGTGGGGGTCATATTCGCCATGGTCATGCCCCTCGTGTTCCTCATGGACATGGCCCTCCTCATCCTCGTCCAGGTGGCGCAGTTCCACCCCGGCGGAGCAGTCCACCACCGGCGTTCTGGACGCGGCCACAGCGGACGCCATGAAGTCCTCCATCCCCACGCCGTTTTCCAGGATCAGGTCGGCCCTGTCCAGGGCCTTCATATCCCGGATGGACAGGGTATAGTCGTGGAGACAGCTCATAGGCTGATTCACCACCGGCACCACCCGGATCTCTTCCACGCCCTCCGCCACGGCGGAGGCAAAGCAGTAGACCGGCCAGGTGGTGGCCGCTACGGTGGGCAGGTCCTGCTTCCCCTCCTCCACAGACGCGCAGGAGGACAGCAGGAGTGCGCAGGCCGCCAGGCCTGCCAGGTAAGTTTTTTTCACGCAAGCACCTCAGAATCTAGGTCTTATATGGAATTATAGGGATTTATAACACTTTATTATATCCCATCTGCTCGGATTTGTAAAATCCTGATTTGTGCTCCTGCGCTTCGTAAAGCAAAGATATATTAGTT
>ENA-UERZ01000903-UERZ01000903.1-human-gut-metagenome-genome-assembly--contig:-NODE-903-length-25865-cov-5.111564_pt1 | contig 25865 bp, 22 predicted proteins | sample MGYA00242997_ERZ507998 | MGnify/ENA primary metagenome ERZ507998 (study PRJEB26167, sample SAMN06115470) | human gut metagenome | host: Homo sapiens | place: China:Henan | collected 2016-06-23 | study... | reverse complement strand
CCAGCACTATTTTGGATTCGAGGAGCCGCAGGCCATTTACAAATGGCAGCGAGGTCAAAGCCTTCCCAGTGTAGATAACCTCTATGCACTGAGCGCTTTGCTCCAGGTGCCGATGAACGAGATCCTCATCTCCACTTCTCACATCGTTTCTTTCGAGCAGCAGGAAGCAGCCTGCTGCTCAGGTCATTTTATGGACCAATATGTTCAGGCGCAGTGGGCATGGCAGAACTTCAAAACCGCTTAGATCCTTATCCGCTTATCCTCCCCGGGGTCTATCTTGGCCCGCCCGGGCCGCCGACCTGCCCCAGGTGATCGAGCGACTTGAACGTAATTTTCATGCCTTCCCGGCATGCAGCAGGGAAGCGTAATGATGTGCTCTGCGTTTGACGGCGAATGTGTGGAAGAAATCGCGGCAATGCGTGGAGCGCAGAAGGAGGCGCCTGACGATCCTTTCCAAATGAGCTATGAGCTCACTTCGCATACATCAGATGCTGTCCATTCTTTGCGGGGGATCGCGCAGCCTTATAATTCATCTGCGCCTGAACCGATCATCACTGCCTTTTCATTCTGCCACGCCCACCGCACCCGAAGGCGCGGGCATGACTGCTCAGGAAACCGCAGCCTTTTCAATGAAGTCGTTGAGGATCTCCTCAAAGCTGTCATTCATATCGAAAGGCATTTCATAGGTCACCTCCGTATTGACCAGACACCGGTCCAAGGACACCGAGATCTCGTCTGCCTTTTTGCTCAGCGCAGCGGCCATCCCACGGATCTTGTTCCGGTCGAAATCGATGGTGGTGACCTGTGTAGCGTCACACCGGTAAGAGACCTGGTTGCCTTCGCCATTGAACCGGAAGCCGGACCCTCCGCCCGCGATGGTCCTCTCGCTGTTGCGGAGCGCGGCCATGCGCCGAAAGACCTCGGCCAACTCCTGGCGCTGCCGGTTCAGCCCAACCTCGCTGTCCATATCCAGCTCCAGATTGCCTTTGGCGGCATGGATCGCCTGACTCAGTTTCTCCCGCTCGTCCATCAAAAACATGAGTAAGGCAGTCACCTCGTTGGCATGGCCGGCATACTCGCTGGGAGCGGCCTCCTCCACCACAGCATCCTGGGTGTCCGCCAGGACCTGACTGCGCAAATGCGTGGTCTTTACCTTGACGATGTTGCGCCGATCCTGGAGGATACTGGTCGCTTCGCACATCAGACTCTTGATTCTATTTTGGAAACGAAACGCATCTTTCATGTTCATGGTCCATACCTCCTGTTTCAATTAAGGGGTGAAACTATATATATTTCCCCTCAGCGGTATATGGAGAAGATGGTCCAATCATAACGCACTCCGGTCTTGCTGTCATTGAACTGTTGGTTTAGTTTGCCGTTTGCACAGAAATTTCTGCGTCTCACCATTAAGGATGGTCTCCAGCTCCGGCTCCTTCCACTCCACAGAGAGGATGCCATCCGTAAAGTCGGTGGGGAAGTCCGCCGTCAGCAAAGCCGCCCGCCTCGTAAGATCTCCTCCCGTGCAGTCCATGCCCCAGTACCATTCGCTGCTGCCGGCCATCTAACCCAAGGGAGTCGAACCCCCTTTTTCCAACGGATGCTGTATCCCCCGTTGTCTCGCCCGGCGATCTGTGCTACAATAGCAACGATTGTTCGAGTACAGACAGGAGGGGTCCCCTATGTCCTATAAACTGGAGATGCTCCAGGCCTATTTTGGATACCGCGGCTTTCTTCCCGGCCAGGAGCGGGCGGTGGACGCCCTGCTGGAGGGGCGGGACGTGCTCTCCATCATGCCAACCGGCGCAGGCAAATCCCTGTGCTTCCAGCTCCCGGCCATCATGCTCCCAGGGGTGGCGCTGGTGATCTCTCCCCTCATCTCCCTGATGAAGGACCAGGTCGGAAGCCTGGTGCAGGCCGGCATCCCGGCGGCCTACCTCAACCGCTCACTCACCGAGCGGCAGTATGCCCTGGCCCTGGAGCGGGCCTGGCAGGGCCGCTACAAGATCATCTATGTGGCCCCCGAACGGCTGGAGAGCCCCGGCTTTCTCCGCTTCGCCCAGCGCGCCCAGATCTCCATGGTGGCGGTGGACGAGGCCCACTGTGTCTCCCAGTGGGGCACCGACTTCCGCCCCAGCTATCTGAAGATCCCCGCCTTTCTGGACGCCCTGCCCAGACGCCCCGCCCTGGGGGCCTTTACCGCCACGGCCACCCCCGAGGTGCGGGAGGACATCCTGCAAAAGCTCTCCCTCCGGGACCCGGTGACCACCACCACCGGCTTTGACCGGAAAAACCTCTATTTCGAGGTGCGCCATCCCCAGAACCGGAAGGAGGAGCTCCTCTCCATCCTCCTGCGGCGGCAGAACGAGAGCGGCGTGGTCTACTGCTCCACCCGCAAGGCGGTGGAGGAGGTCTGCGCCTTCCTCCAGGCCCACGGCGTGGCCGCCACACGCTACCACGCCGGGCTGACACCCGAGGAGCGGCAGGCCAGCCAGGACGCCTTTGCCACCGACGAGTGCCCCGTCATGGTGGCCACAAACGCCTTCGGCATGGGCATCGACAAGTCCAACGTCCGCTATGTGGTCCACTACAACATGCCCCTGGATCTGGAGGGGTACTACCAGGAGGCGGGCCGGGCCGGCCGGGACGGCAGTCCCGCCGACTGCATTCTCCTGTACAGCGGGCGGGACGTGATGACCAACCGCTACCTCATCGACCAGTCCCAAGCCCCCGAGGGGGTGGAGGAAGAGGCCCGCTCCGCCCTGCGCCAGCGGCAGATGGACCGTCTCAAGACCATGACCTTCTACGCCACCACCAACGACTGCCTGCGCCATTTCATCCTCCGCTACTTTGGGGAGGAGCCCCCGTCTCCGTCCTGCGGCCACTGCTCCAACTGCACCGAGGGGTGGGAGGATGTGGACATCACCAAGGAGGCCCGGGCCATCCTCGCCGCCGTGGACGAGTGCGGCGGACGCTTTGGCATGACCACCATCGCCGACCTCCTCTGCGGCCGGGAGAACGAGCGCACCCTCCGCTGGGAGCTGGACCGGCGGCGCTCCTTCGGTCTCCTGTCCCACCGGAAGGCGGCCCAGGTCAAGGCCCAGATCCGCCACCTGGTGGACCAGGGGTATCTGGCCCTCAGCGACGGGGACTACCCCGTCCTCTCCCAGGGGCCCCGCGCCCGGGAGCTCTCCTCAGGAAGCGCACAGGTCACCATGCGCATGAAGGCCGGGCAGTCCCGTCCCGCCCACCGGGAGCGGCCCCAGCCCCTCCCCGGAGGACCGGTGGACGAGACTCTCTTCCAGAACCTGCGGGCCCTGCGGGGGGAGCTGGCCCGGAAAAAGAGCCTGCCCGCCTACGTTATCTTCACCGACCGCACCCTGCGGGAGATGGCGGCCCGCAAACCCGCCACCCTCTCCGAGATGGAGCGGGTCCCCGGCGTGGGCAGCCACAAGCTGGCCCAGTACGGCAAGCAGTTCCTGGCCGTCATCCAGGCCGGGGAAACCCCATGCTGAGCGCTTCGATGCCCTTCTGAAAATACGCGGGGACATGCCGTCTGGCATGTCCCCGTCTTGTTATCCCTGTCTGTGCGCTGTCATCTGCTCCCGGGCATAGGCCGCGGCCCGCTCCTGCTCCTCCCGGTCCATAAATCCCTTTGCCGGGAAGAGGAGCATCTTCCGGTCACGCCGGAAGAGGGCCAAGCCCCAGTCGTCCGACTTCACGCCCCCGACCTGGCTCCACAGGGTGCGCTCCCGCTCCCCGGGCCGGAGGCTGTCTACCCCGAAGGGACCGATGGCATCGGTAATCGGACCGTCCAGCAGCTTGCGCAGCTCCCCATCCTTTTTCTTCTGCCGCCGGATGGCCCAAGCCATAAAGCCGGGCAGAAAGTTCAGCCAGATGGAACACAGCCCCAGACCAATGATCAGGATTCCGATGGCGCAGCCCATCTCGCCGGGCTGTGCCGGCGGTACCGCTGTCAGGGCGCCGATAAGGACAAGGACGCCCAGCAGCAGCATCGGGAGGGAGAGGACTGCCATCAGGATCACAGCGGGCCGCCAGAAGAGCCTGGTGCGGAGAAAGGCCAAGTTGGCCTGAAGGAGCGTGGGCATCAGGGTCTCCGGCGTCCAGGCGTAGCAGAGTGTGAAGGCGGCCTCCGGCTCCGGCTCCGGTTCCAGCTCCGGGGCCGCGCCGGTCTGGGGCGGCCGGCCCTGCCGGGCCTCCGCTAAGACGGCAAGGAAGGCTCTCTTCTCCCCCTCACCCTCGAAAGCGTAGGGAGGCAGCACCACCCAGGGCCCGCTTTTTAGATAAAGGAGCACATAGCCCTTCTTCTCCCACACTTCGGTGATGGCGTTATAGGGCTCCACCCGGCGGTTCACGCCATAGGTAACAGCCACCCCCTCACCGGTGACGGCCAGGGTGTGGCGTCCAAAAAAGCCCCCCTCCATCCCCCGCAGCCTGGCCCCGTGAAAAGCCCGCCGCTGGGGGGAAAGCAGCCACAAAAAAGCCAGAGAGGCGCACAGGGTGAAAACAGCCAGTCCCAGCACCGCGTCAAACGCCTCATCCCAGTCCCCGACTGCCCAGATAAACAGCAGCATGGCCAGAACTGCCGCTCCACACACGGCCACAGCCAGGAAGAAGAGCCGCTCCGCCTTTCGGAGCACCGTCAGCGGCCCTTTGAGCCGCTTTTCGTGGAGACACAAGCCCCGCCGGAAGTCCTTTGGGGTCAAATTATACCGCAATTCCACAAATCACGCCCCCTTTCCCTATTTTTTGACGCAGAGGGGCGGAAAAGTTGGGCGTACCCGTCCGCTTTTCCGCCCCTCTCTCAGGACTGTCTGCCCTTTCCGGGCTTGATATTCTTCTTGCTCTTTGGCTTGGCCCAGCCGGCCTTTCGCTTGGCGTGGGACTCGTTGTGCTCCACCCGGAGCCCCGCCTGCTTGAGCTTGGGCTTGCCGCCCCGGATCTTCTCCCCGGCGCGGCCCTTGCCGGCGCTCTTCCGGCCCTCCGGCGGTCCGCCGGCGGGCGCTCCGTGGAGGGGACGGAGCAGGCACTCCTTCCCGTAGCCGATGAGATCCTCCCGCCCAGCCTTCCGCAGGGCCTCCAGCACCAGGGGGCGCTTGTCCGGGCGCTTCCACTGCATCAGCGCCCGCTGCATGGCCTTGTCGCGGGGATCGGTGGGAACATAGACCGGCTCCATGGTGCGGGGGTCGATGCCGGTATAGTACATACAGGTGGACAGGGTTCCCGGCGTGGGATAGAAGTCCTGGACCTGCTCGGGCTGGCGTCCGGTCTTGTTGAGCCACTCGGCCAGCTTCACCGCATCCTGAAGGGTGCAGCCCGGATGGGAGGACATGAGGTAGGGCACCACATACTGCTCCTTGCCGTACTTCTGGTTCAGGCGGTCGTACTTCTGCTTGAACTTCTCATAGACCTGGATGTGTGGCTTGCCCATATAGTCCAGCACGCCGCTCACGCAGTGCTCCGGGGCCACCTTGAGCTGGCCTGAGACATGGTGCTTGACCAGCTCGGCAAAGAACTCCCCGTTCCTGTCCTCCAGCATATAGTCAAAGCGGATGCCCGAGCGGATGAAGATCTTCTTGATGCCCGGGATGGCGCGCAGCTCCCGCAGGAGCTTCAGATAGTCGCTGTGGTCGGCGTCCAGGTTGGGGCAGGGCGTGGGGGCCAGACAGGCCCGCTTTTTGCACAGGCCGTGCTCCAGCTGCTTGGCGCAGGAGGGGTGGCGGAAGTTGGCGGTGGGGCCGCCCACATCGTGGATATAGCCCTTGAAGCCCGGATGCTCTGTGAGCATCTCCACCTCCCGGATCACGCTCTCATGGCTGCGGGAGGTGATCATCCGCCCCTGGTGGAAGGCCAGGGAACAGAAGTTGCACGCCCCGAAGCAGCCCCGGTTGTGGGCCACCGAAAAGCGCACCTCCTCGATGGCGGGCACGCCGCCCATGGCGTCGTACATGGGATGGGGCTCCCGCACATAGGGCAGCTCCGCCACCGCGTCCAGCTCCGCCGTGTTCAGGGGCATGGCGGGCGGGTTGGCGATGACATAGGCGTCCCCGTGGCGCTGGACGATGGCCCGGCCCCGGATGGGGTCGTGCTCCTCATACTCCACCTGATTGGCCAGGGCATAGGCCCGCTTGTCCCGGGCCACCTCCTCAAAGGAGGCCACCTCCACCCGGGGATAGGCGCACGTGTCGGCGCTGCGGGCCAGGAAGCAGGTACCCTTCACATCCGTGATGGAGGCGATAGGCTCCTTTTTCGAGAGCCGCCTGGCGATCTCCCGGGTGGCCCGCTCGCCCATGCCGTAGGTCAGAAGGTCGGCCTGGCTGTCCACCAGGATGGAGCGGCGCACCTTGTCCTCCCAGTAGTCGTAGTGGGCGTACCGGCGCAGGGACGCCTCCAGGCCGCCGATGATGAGGGGGATGTCCCCAAAGGCCTCCCGCACCCGGCTGGAGTAGACGATGGTGGCCCGGTCGGGACGGCGTCCTGCCTGATTGCCGGGGGAATAGGCGTCGTCGTGCCGGCGGCGCTTGGCGGCGGTGTAGTGGGCCACCATCGAGTCGATGTTGCCCGCTGAGAGAAGCACCCCCAGCCGGGGACGCCCCATGGCGGCAAAGGCCTCGGCGCTGTGCCAGTCGGGCTGGGCCAGCACGGCCACCCGGTAGCCCTCCGCCTCCAGCACCCGGGAGATGATGGCCGGGCCGAAGGTGGGGTGGTCCACATAGGCGTCGCCGGTGATGACCAGAAAGTCATACCAGTACCAGCCGCGCTCCACCATTTCCTCTTTGGATACGGGTAAAAACTGATTCATAAAAACCTCGTCCTGTCTTAAAATGGGCCCCGTCAGAGGAGCCCTCCCCGGGCGTCCGGACGATAGCCGATGTATTTTTCCATCTGATCCAGACTCCCCCGGTGGCCGGGCTGGGCGGCGATGGTGCGAAAGCCGTGGCGGCCATAGAACCGCCGGGCCCGCTCATTTTCCGGCGCGCACAGCAGGCGCAGCCGGTCCCGGCCCATGCCCCGGCAGACCGACACGGCCTGCCCCAGGAGCTGGGGGGCCAGCCCCTTCCCCCGCCGCCCCGGGGCCAGGGCCAGAAAGCGGATATGTCCCGCTCCCTGCGCCTCGTCCCGAGCGAGGTCCAGCTGGACCACGCCGGCCGCCTCCTCCCGCAGCATGGCCACGCTCACCGCCCGGGCATCCCGCCCGGCCCACTCCAGCGCGTCCCGGAAGAAGGCTTCCGCGTCGTAGCCGGACTCGGCGCCGTACAGCCCGGTCCAGGTCTCCCGGTGGAGGGCGCAGAAAAAGTCCTCGTCCGCTCCGGTGAGGGGGCGGAACCAGAAGTTGGCGTCCCCCACGGTGTTGCGCACATCCTTCCACCACCGCTGGCGGGCCAGGGTGGAGCACTCCTCCGGCAGGTGGGAGTTGTCGTTCTGGAAGAGGAGCTCCATCCGCTCCCCCTCCACCCGCAGGGCGGTCACGCCGGTGTTGTCGCAGTGCCCCAGGGAGGGCATCTCCTCCACCGGCACCCCCAGCACCTCGGCCTGGAGACAGCGGATGATGTCCCCGTGGCAGACCACGGCCACCTGTTCGCCCGGATGCCGGGCGGCAATGTCCAGGATGGCGGCGCGGATGCGGCGGCGGCCCTCCTGCCGGGACTCGCCCCCCTCGTTCTTCCACCCGGGGTCACAGGTGCTGTACCGGAGATAGTGCTCACTCTGGAAGTGGGCCACCTCGCCCCAGGTGTGGTCCTCCCACACGCCCATGGAGAGCTCCCGCAGGTCGGCTCGGGTCTGGAGCGCCAGCCCCTTGGGGCGGCAGATGGCCCCGGCGGTCGTCTTGGTGCGGAAGAGATCGCTGGAGTACACCGCGTCCACCGGAATGTCCCGGAAGCGCTCCTCCAGCGCGGCGATCTGGCGGTAGCCGTTGTCGGTGATGAGGGAATCATACCAGCCGTGGATGCGGCGGTAGAGATTCCCCTCCGCCTCGGCGTGGCGGACGATATACAGTGTACAAGCCATGGGACTCCTCCCCCTCTCTCCGTCTCTCCGGCCTCAGAGCCGGTATGCCTCCAGGGCACGGTGGACGGCGTCCTCAAAGCTCCCCGCCGCGCCCCAGTCAAAGCGGAACAGGCCCTCGCCCCCGCCTCCGCCGGCACAGTGGACCTGCGTCACGTCGGTTCCGGCAAAGTCGTCCAGCACCACGGTGAGGGTGAGGCGGTTGCCCGCCCGCCAGTAGTGCTTCTCGTAGACCAGCACCACGCAGGTCCCGCCCTTGGGATGGGGGACCTCATACCGGTCGATGAGCTCGCCGGTGATGCTGCCGGTGACGGCGGCGTGGACCCGGTCGATGCACTCCTCCAGGCTCAGGGATACATAGTAGTGGTCCTCCATGTTCCGCGCCTCCTCTCCGCGTTTTACCAGGGCTTTACGCCGCCGGTGAGCTCCGACACGGCGGAGAGTCCCTGCCTGGCGGCGATTTCAGCCAGGCCGTCCCGCACCTTGAGGGGGGCGTAGGGATCGGCAAAGCAGGCGGTGCCCACCGCCACGGCAGTGGCGCCGGCCAGCATCATCTGGGCCGCGTCCTCCCCCTTGGAGACGCCGCCCATGCCCAGCACGGGGATCTTGACGGCGTTGGAGACCTCCCACACCATGCGCACCGCAACGGGGAGTACGGCGGGACCGGACATGCCGCCGGTGTTCATCTTCAGGATGGGGCGGCGGGTGTTCACGTCGATCCGCATGCCCCGCAGGGTGTTGATGAGGGAGAGGGCGTCCGCCCCCGCGCCCTCCGCCGCCCGGGCGATCTCGGTGATGTCGGTGACGTTGGGGGAGAGCTTCACCATCACGGGCACCTGCCCGGCGTGGGCCTTGGCCACCTCGGTGACCTCGGCGGCCAGCTCGGGCCGGGTGCCGTAGGCCAGCCCCCCCGCCTTCACATTGGGGCAGGAGATGTTGACCTCGATCATGTCCACCCCGGCCTCAGCCAGCTTCTCGCACATCACGCCGTACTCCTCGGGGCTGCTGCCCGAGATGTTGGCGATGACCTTCACGTCATACCGCCGCAGGAAGGGGAGCTCGGTGGCGATAAAGGCGTCCACGCCGGGGTTCTGAAGGCCCACGGAGTTGAGGATGCCCATGGGGGTCTCCGCGATGCGGGGACCGGGGTTGCCCTCCCGCCGGTGGAGGGTCAGGCCCTTGGCGCAGATGCCCCCCAGCTCGGAGAGATCATAGAACTCCCCATACTCCCGGCCAAAGCCGAAGGTGCCGGAGGCCACCACCACCGGGTTTTTCATGGTCATCCCGGCCAGGGTGACGCTTAGATCCACGTTATGCATCCCAGTCCACCTCCTTGGAATCGAACACCGGGCCGTCCTTGCAGGCGTGCCTGCGGGTGCCGTCCTTCATATCGCACACGCACACCAGGCAGGCCCCCACGCCGCAGCCCATCCGCTCCTCCATGGAGACCTGGCAGGGCACGCCGAACTCCTCGGCCACCTTTGCCACGCTGCGCAGCATGGGCTTGGGGCCGCAGCAGAGCACGGCGGTAAAGCCGCCCTCCCGGAGTCTTTCCCGGGTCACCGCGTCCACAAAGCCGTGGCAGCCCAGGGATCCGTCGTCGGTGGCCACCGTGACGCTCCGGCAGGCTGCCCGGAACTCGTCCAGCAGCATGGCCCGGTCGGCGGAGCGGAAGCCCAGTACCGCATGGACCTCTCCAGCGGCACATTTTGCGGTATAGAGCATGGGGGGCACGCCGATGCCGCCGCCCACCAGCAGCAGCTTGTCAGAGCTCGCGTCAAAGCCGTGGCCCAGGGGGCCAAGGACATTGAGGACATCCCCCTCCTTCCGGCGAGAGAGCCACTCCGTCCCCTCTCCCCGGACCTCAAAGACCACCTTGAGCCGGGTCCCCTCCACGTCGCAGATGGAGATGGGGCGGCGGAGCAGGCGGCTGTGTCCACATTTGATGTGAACAAACTGGCCGCAGCGGGCGGCCTCAGCCAGCGGCCCGGCCTCCAGTGTCAGGGCGCAGGCATAGGGATTGAGTGTTTCCGCCCGCACGACAGGGCAGAGTTGTTCCATTGGCATATCGTTTCCTCCTGTTGCCGGCAGACAGGACCGGCTTTTCCTTCCCGCTCCGGTTTCCGGTCTTACTCGATGGTGATAAAGCGGCAGATGTCGTCCCGCATGGCGATGGCCTTCCCAGCCGGGCCTGAAGCCCTGGCCGGGTCCCCTTCTCTTTTCATGCTCGGCGAAACTGAATTTCGCCTGCGCCAAGGTTTCCGCTCTGCGGAAACGCTTGTATGCCGCCATCCCCATGCTGGTTTATTCCATGGTGATAAAGCGGCAGATGTCGTCCCGCATGGCGATGGCGGCATTGCGGGCGGCCTCCTGGTAGTCCTCGCCGTTGTTCCCCGTCTTCTTCCAGGCGCAGATGATGCCCCGGGAAGAGTTGATGATGGCGCCCCTGCCGCCCTGGTGGAAGGCGTACTGCACATCCTCGGCGGTGCCGCCCTGGGCGCCGTAGCCGGGCACCAGCAGGAAGGTGTGGGGCATCCGGGCGCGGATCTGCCGCAGCTCCTCAGGGTGGGTGGCGCCCGCCACCGCGCCGGCCAGGGTGTAACCGTACTTGCCCTCGGTGCCCGCGCCCCACTTCTCGATAAGGCCGGCCATCCGGCCGTAGACCGTGTCGTTCTCCCCGGCCGAGACATTCTGAAGCTCGCCGGAGCCGGGGTTTGAGGTCTTGACCAGCACAAAGCAGCTCTTTCCGTACTCCTTGCAGGTGTTCAGGAAGGGATTGACGCTGTCGGCGCCCATGTAGCCGTTGAGGGTCACGCAGTCGGCGTCAAACACCGTGCAGCGCTGTCCGCCCACCTGGGTGGCCCCCAGCCAGCCGTCGCTGTACGCCTCCGCCGTAGAGCCGATGTCGCCCCGCTTGATGTCGGCGATGACGTACATGCCCTTCTCCTTGGCATAGCGGATCGTGCGCTCCATGACCTCCATGCCCCGCCAGCCCAGACGCTCATAGTAGGCACTCTGGGGCTTGACCGCGGGGACGACGCCGCACAGCGCGTCGATCAGGCCCTTGTTGAACTGCCAGATGGCCTCGGCGGCGCCGGCCAGGGTCTCGCCGTGGGCGGCGTAGGCGGCCTTCCGGATGTGCTCTGGCACATACTCGGGCTTGGGGTCCAGACCGGCCACAGCGGGGTTCCTGACCGCAAGAATTTTCTCCTGAAGTACATCAAAAGACATGTGAGTGGTCTCCTTCTTTTCTATTTTCTCTCTTCCGGGGCGGGATTTGCCGGACTTACCTGTCCTGGCAGACGATCTTCCCGCCCACAATGGTATATTTGACCCTGCCCTTGAGCCGGTGTCCGGCAAAGGGCGTATTGCGGCCCTTGGAGGCAAACTGCTCCGGGTCCACGGTCCACTCCTCATCGGGATCAAAGATCACCATATCGGCGTCCCCGCCGATGGCCAGACGGCCCTTGTTGATCCGCAGGATGCAGGCCGGATTCAGGGTCATCTTCCGCAGGATGTCGGACAGGGGCATGTGCTTGGTGTGGTAGAGGTAAGTCAGGGTCACGCCCAGCGCGGTCTCCAGTCCCACCATCCCGCTGGGGGCATCCTCTAAAAGACGGGCTTTCTCCTCGGCGGAGTGGGGGGCGTGGTCGGTGGCGATGGCGTCAATGGTCCCGTCCTTGAGGCCCTCGATGACAGCCTCCACATCGGCGCGGGTGCGCAGAGGGGGATTCACCCGGGCCATGGCCCCTTGTTCCAGGACCTCGTCCTCTGTGAGGGAGAAATACTGGGGGCAGGTCTCGCAGGTGATGTGGACCCCTTTCTTCTTATAGCGGCGCACGATGGCCACCGCCTTTGCCGTGCTGATGTGGCAGATGTGGACGGCCGCGCCGGTCTCTTCTGCCAGCATGGCGTCCCGGGCCACCATGATCTCCTCCGCGATGGCGGGACGGCCGGGCAGACGCAGCTGCCGGGAGACCCGTCCCTCGTTGACGGCATAGTTTTTTACCATGTCGGCGTCCTCGCAGTGGGAGAGGACGGTCAGGTCCTGCCGGTGGGCCAGAATGAGGGCGTCCCGCATGAGATTGGCGTTCTGCACCGGCATACCGTCGTCCGAGAGGGCCACCGCGCCCGCCTGCTTGAGCTCCTCAAAATCGGTGAGGGCCTCGCCCTTCTCTCCCCGGCTCACCGCGCCGATGGGCCAGACATGGACGCCGCAGGCCTCGTCCGCCTTGCGCTTGACATAGGAAATCTGCTCCGCGCAGTCAATGGCCGGACGGGTGTTGGGCATACAGGCCACCGAGGTAAATCCTCCCCGGGCGGCCGCCCGGGTGCCGGTCTCGATGGTCTCCTTATACTCCTGTCCCGGGTCCCGCAGGTGGACGTGCATATCCACCAGGCCGGCACAGACGGTCAGCCCCCGGGCGTCCAGCACTTCCGCCTCCGAATCGCGGATATCGCTGCCCAGGACCGCGATCTTCCCGTCCTCGACCAGGACGTCCATGACGCCGCCGATCCCGCTCACCGGGTCCACCAGGCGTCCCTGTTGAATCAACAGCTTCACGCCATCACTCCTTTCTCATTATCCTTATCCGGTTTGATACCATCCCGATCTGGTCGTTTGAACATAGAAAAAGGGACCAGGTTCCTCCCCCGCCCCTTGCTCCGGACCGCCCCTGCGGGCCGCGTCCAGTTCCTGTCTGAATGAAGGTCCTCCGGACGTACCATCGCCCGAAAATCCATTTTTATTATAACGTGACTTTCAGGATTTAGCAACGCATTTTTGCTGGTTTTCGGGAAGAATAACAGCAGACTCAATCAAGGAGGTAAACCACATGAATCATCATCCGTTTCTCGGCGGTATGGGCCTGATGGGCCTGGGCATGGTGGCCGGCGCCGCGCTGAGCATGACTGTCTCCCCCAAGAAAAAGGACCTCAAGCGCACGGCCCGCAAGGCCATGCGCAACATGGGAAATCTGGCCGACGACCTGTCCAGCAACATGGGATTTTAAGGGACCGCAGTCTGTGTTCCCGGCCCATTTGCTCTGTTTCTCAGCCACGCAGGCGGCCGCTTTCTTTCGTTTCCGCGCAGCTTGGTCCGCTCTTGCCGGAGCGGTCCAAGTCCTATTCGACACACAAGAAGGCGGTCCCGCTTCCCAAACAGGAAGCGGGACCGCCTTTCGCTCAGGTCAGGTGGTGGGATTTCATCCGCTTGCGGCCAAAGGCGCAGACCCGGCTCCCGGGCTCCTCCGCCTCCACGGCACAGCGCTCCACCTGGGTCAGCTCCTCGGGCGTCTCACGGCACACGCCGCCTGACTCAGCCATCCCCGCAGTCCGGACCCACTTTGGGTCCATGGCGTCCCGCAGGCCGTCCCCGATAAACTGGAGGCAGAACACCGTCACCACGATGCAGATGCTGGGCGGGATCCACACCCAGGGCTTTCCCGCGAAGACCACGGGATTGGTGGCATACTGGATCATGTTGCCCCAGGAGGCCTGCGGGGTCCGGATGCCCACGCCCAGAAAGCTCAGGCTGGACTCAGACAGGATGGCCCGCCCCACCCGCAGGGCCAGCGCGGCCCACACCGGGGCCACCGCGTTGGGCAGGACGTTCCGCCGCAGGATGGTGGCGGTGCTCCCTCCCAGCGCCCGGACCGCCAGGATGTACTCCTTCTCCCGGATGGAGAGCGTGTTGCCGTAGACCAGCCGGGCGATGGAGGTCCACCCCAGCAGTCCGATCACCAGAATGATGTTCCACACCGACGCGCCCACCATGGCCACCAGGTAGAGCACCAGCACGATGCTGGGAAAGCTCTGGACCACGTCGGCACAGCGCATGATCCAGAATTCCCACGCGCCCCGGCGGTATCCGGCCAGAAGTCCCAGGGGGACCCCCACCGCCACGCTGATCCCGGCGGCGGCAAAGCCAACCAGCAGGGAGATCCGCCCGCCGCAGACCAGCCGGGCAAACAGATCCCGGCCCACATCGTCCGTGCCCAGCCAGTGGGCCGCGGAGGGGGCCGCCCAAAAACCTGCGGAGCGGTCGGTCACATTGGGCTCCAGCCCCATCAGGGGGGGCAGAAGCAGCACGCACAAGATCTCCGCCGCCAGAACGCACAGCCCGGCCACCGCCCGGCGGTCCTGGCAAAACCGGCTCCAGACGCCGGCCATTCCTCCCCGTCTCATCCGCCGCACCTCCCATACCGGACCCTGGGGTCCACCAGTCCGTAGACCAGGTCCAGCAGCAGATTGGTGCACAGCACGGTCAGGGCGATGACCACCGTCACGCCCATGACGATGCTGAAATCCCGGTTATTGATGGCCGAGAACATGAGGCTTCCCATCCCCGGCCAGCCGAAGACCCGCTCCACCACCACCGAGCCGCCGATGATGTGGGGGATGTGGCTGAGCACGGTGGTCACAATGGGGATGAGGGAGCCGCGGAACATATGGCGCACCATGACCGCCCGCCCCCGCAGCCCCTTGGCCCAGGCGGTGCGGATATAGTCCTCCCCCAGAGTCTCCAGGCAGGCCGAGCGGGTCTGCTTGACCAGCTCTCCCATATTGCTCACGCAGATGACCGCCGCGGGCAGGATCAGATGCCGCAGCAGGTCGGGCAGGGCGCCCGTGCTCCCGGTGGTGTACATCCGGGCCGAGGGGAGCCAGCCCAGCGTGATGGAGAACACATAGACCGCCATCAGGCTGAGCAGGAACCCGGGCACCCCAAAGCTCACCATGGCGCACCCGGAGGCCAGCTTGTCCCAGAGGGAGCCCGGCTTCCAGGCCGCCGCCACCCCCAGCGGGATGGCCAGGGCCACCGCCAGGACCACGCCCGTCCCCGTCAGGATCAGGGAGGGAGCCACCCGCTGTCCAATGGTCTCGGCCACCGGACGGCCGGTCTGGTAAGAGCTGCCCAGGTCTCCCTGGAGCAGATCCCCCAGCCAGCGGCCATAGCGCACCAGAAAGGGCTGGTCCAGGCCCAGCTTGGCCTCCAGCGCCGCCCGGTCCGTGTCGTTGAAGGAACTTCCGTCCCCCATCAGGTCGGCGATGGTCCCCGGCCCCAGATGGAGAAAGAGAAAGACACACAGCGTGATCCCAAAAAAGACCGGGATCACCGTCAAAAGCCGCTTGCGGATATAATGTAGCACGATTGTTTCCTCCTACACTTCCGGCCCCCCTGTGGGGAGCATAGAGCACACAAGCTCTTACGGAGGTTTTCCAAATTTCACCGCCGGGCGTCCGGTCCGGCCGTCAGTTCTTGACCCACTCCCACACGTTCTCGTTGGAGAAGCTGGCCGCGGTATACTCGATGCCGCTCACCGTGGGGGACTCCACATGGAGCCCGGTACCAAACCACAGGGGGATGAAGGGACGCTCCTGAGCCATCCAGTCCTCCAGCGCCTTCACGGCCCGGGTGCGGGCGTCGGGGTCGGTCTCCTTCTTCACCGCTTGGATGAGGGCCGACACCTCGCTCAGGTCCTGGACGTGGAAGATGTTGTTGTTCTCGGTGAACCGGCTCTCCACGAACCAAAGGGGCAGGGCGCTGGGGGTATGGCTGGCGATGCCCATGTCATAGGTGCCGTCTGCCATGCCGGAGAACATGGTGGCGGAATCCACCGTCTCAATGGTGATGGTGATCCCGGCCTCGGCCAGCTCCTGCTGCATGAGGGCCGCCAGACCCGCGCGGTTGGAGGCGCAGGCCAGGGTATAGGCAGTCCCGTCGTACCCGGCCTCGGTCAGCAGCTCCTTGGCCCCCTCCACGTCGTAGGTGGCGTTGTAGTCTCCGGCGTAGCTGGCGCAGGTGGGCAGCACCGAGGTGCCGGTGACCGTGCCGTATCCGCCGGTGGCCTGCTCGCTCAGCAGCTCCTTGTCCAGGGCCAGCTCAATGGCCCGGCGGATGCGGGCGTCCGGAATAGTCTCGTTGTTGAGCATCAGCTCATAGAAGGTGTTGGGCGCCGTGCCCTCCTGCACGGTCAGCCCGGCCTCCGTGGCGGCGGGGGCGGTGTCCGCCGTGACGCTGCCGCCGATGCCGTAGTAGTCCAGATCCCCGGCGATCAGGGCGGTGAGGAGGCTGGACTTGTCCATCACCGTGATGACCAGCTGGTCAAAGCCGGGCGCGCCCAGCTGGTAGTCCGGATTGGCCTCCAGCGTCAGGGTGCTGCCCGCCACCTCGAAGACAAATTTGCACGGGCCGGAGCCGACGGGGGCCTTCCACAGGTCAAGCTCCATCACCTGCGCCGGGTCGGTCCCCTCCAGCAGATGGGTGGGCAGGACGTAGAACTCCCGGTTCTTGTCCAACAGAAAGTCCTCGGGCGTGGTCACGTTCTTGAAGGTCAGCTTCAGCGTGGCGTCGTCCAGGGCCTCCGCGCCCAGCTTCTCCCCCGCCACGGCGGCGCCGGTGCTGTCGGTACCGGCCAGCACGGCGAAGGCCGAGCGTCCCAGGGCGGGACAGCCTGGATTGGTCACCAGGGCGATGCTGTCCACCCAGTGCTGGGCCGTGACCGGCGTGCCGTCGTGGAAGGCGGCCTTCTCGTCCAGGTGGAAGAGCACCGCCATGCCGTCCTCCGCGCTCTCCCAGGATTTGGCCGCCCTAGGGGTCAGAGTCCCGTCGGCATGAACATAGGCCAGCCGGTCATAGATCTTATCGTAGATCATGCGGGAGTAGTTGCTCCCCGAGGGGCTGTTATAGGGCATGAGCGAATCCCACGGGTTGGAGAGTCCGTAATTGACCACCACAGGCCGCGCAGAACTCTGCTCTTGGGTGGGCGCAGGAGAAGCGCCGGAGGGCGCGGGACCGCAGGCGGTCAGGGCGCCCGCCACGGCCAGCGTCAGTGCAAGCAGTCTTTTCACGATTCAGGATACCTCCAGATCTTTTTTACGTCCGTTCTTTCCGCTGGGAGGGGGCGCTTTGTCAAACACGTGCCGTCATTCCACGGTCACCGATTTTGCCAGATTGCGGGGCTTGTCGATGTCGCACCCGTGCATCAGGGCCACGTAATAGGCGAACAGCTGCATGGGCACCACCTCCAGGGAGGGGAGCAGCATGGGATGGGCGGAGGGCACCGTGAGGGTGTGGTTGACCACCTCCGACATGGGCTTCTCGAAGCCCTCCATGGTCAGGCCCAGCACATCGGCGCCCCGGCTCTTGACCTCCACCACATTGCTCATGGTCTTTTCAAAGAGGGGGGCATATCCGGCCAGGGCCACCACCAGGGTCCCGTTTTCGACCAGGGAGATGGTGCCGTGCTTGAGCTCCCCGGCGGCGTACGCCTCCGAGTGGAGATAGGAGATCTCCTTAAGCTTGAGGGAGCCCTCCAGCCCCACCGCGTAATCCAGGTTGCGGCCGATGAAGAAGACCGAGGGGTGGTTGAAGTACAGGGAGGCCAGATACTGGATCTGCTCCCGCTGGGCCAGGACCTTCTCCAGCAGCTCGGGCAGCCCTTCCAGGGCGGCCACGGCGGCGGCGTACTCCTCTCCGGAGATGGTCTCCATCTGCCGGGCGGCATACAGGGCGATCAGATCCACCAGGGCCAGCTGGGTGGAGTAGGCCTTGGTGGTGGCCACCGCGATCTCGGGTCCGGCCCAGGTGTAGAGCACCTCGTCGGACTCCCGGGCGATGGTGGAACCCACCACATTCACCACCGACAGGACCCGGGCCCCTCTCCGTCTGGCCTCCCGCAGGGCGGCCAGGGTGTCGATGGTCTCGCCCGACTGGCTGATGACCAGCGCCAGGGTCCGGCTGCTCACGATGGGGTCACAGTACCGGAATTCCGAGGCCAGGGCCACCTCCACCGGCTTGCGCAGCAGCTTCTCCAGAATGTACTTGGCCGCCACGCCCACGTGGTAGGAGGAGCCGCAGGCGATCACATAGATCTTCTCCAGGCCGTGGAGATAGGCCCCATCCAGCTCCACCCCGTCCAGGACCACCTCCCCGTTCTGGATGCGGGGTGAGATGGTGTCCCGCACCGCCTTGGGCTGCTCCAGGATCTCCTTGAGCATAAAGTGCTCATATCCGCCCTTTTCAGCGGCGGAGATCTCCCAGTCCACCTGATGGTGCTTCTTTTCCACCGGGCGGAGATAAGCGTCGTACACCCAGCAGTGGTCGGGGGTGAGCTCGGCGATCTCCCCGTCGTCCAGGTAGCAGACCTCCCGGGTGTGGCGGATGACCGCCGTCACGTCGGAGGCCATGAGGTGGAACCCCTCCCCAAAGCCCAGGATGAGCGGGCTGTCCTTCCGGGCGGCGATCAGCCGGTCGGGGCAGTCGGCGCACAGAATCCCCAGGGCATAGGCCCCCTGGATGCGGTGGAGCACCTTGGTGACCGCGTCCAGGATATCGCCGTCATAGTAGTACTCCAGCAGCTGGGCCACCACTTCCGTGTCGGTCTGGGAGACAAAATGCACGCCGTTGGATTGGAGAAATTCCTTGATCTCGGCGTAGTTTTCGATGATGCCGTTATGTACCACCGCGATGCGGCCGTTCTGGCTCATGTGGGGGTGGGAGTTGACGTCGGAGGGTTCCCCGTGGGTGGCCCAGCGGGTGTGGCCCAGGCCGATGCTCCCGGGCATGCCTCCGGCTGCCTCCACCCGGCCGGCCAGCGCCTGGATGCGGCCCTTGGTCTTGATGACCCGGAGGCCCTCCTCCGGGTGGTAGACGGCCACCCCGGCCGAGTCATATCCCCGGTATTCCAGACGCCGCAGGCCATCCAGCAAAATCGGCGCCGCTTCCTCTTTCCCTGCAAATCCTACGATCCCGCACATAATGGTTCCCCCAGCCTGTCTCGTGCATTTTTTAACATACTAATAAGTTTAAAAATCGTTCCTAAACTATACCCGTTATTATATCACATCTTTTAGCATCGTAAAGTCCCCGATTCCGGAGGGCAGTGCTCCCTTCCGGAACATCCTTTACTATTTCCTGACGTTTCCTCCCGTTTGCGAAAAAAAAAGCATGCTTTTCATACCAAACGAGCGGACAAAAAATTTATTCCTTCGGCAAGCGGCCCGGATGCTCCTCCACCAGGATGATGTCCTCTCCAAACCGGCGCACGCTTTCCCAGGAGAAGAGCCGGTCCTCCCGCCGCCCCAGCAGGCCGAACAGCCGCAGCCGTCCCGGCACGACCAGCGCCCGGATCCGGCCGGTGTCCAGCTCTACCTCCACATCACCTACGAATCCGTACCGCGTCCCGTCGTTGATGCTGATGATCTCCTTGCACCGAAGGTCGGCAATACGCTGTTCCATCGAGATCCCTCCATTCCACGCGCGCTCTCCGCGCTTGTGCTGTCATCCTATGCGCGGGGCAGCTTGTACTATGAGGGATTCTGGAGGGATCTGTCCCAACGGGTATAAAACAGGGCCCGGAATGGAGCGCTTCTCCCCTCCGGGCCCTCCGGGTTTACAGGCGCACGGCGTCCCCCGCTTCCCAGAGGACCGCCACGGGGGGAAAGGTCTCTCCCCACCGCTCCAGACTGCGGGTCACCAGCTTGCGCATGTGCAGCCTGTCATCCTCCTGGAAGGGGATGTGGTCGATGACCACCCGGCGGGGCCGGACCCCCTCCAGCACCACGCTGCGGCCGGAGGGATTCGTGAGAAAGAGGGGATTCACCACCGCCGTATCCACCTCCACCCCGTCCAGCATGGTGGCGAAGTAGTCCCGGTCGTAGTTGGAGTCCCCCAGAAAGAGGACCTTCTTCCCGGCCAGGTCGAAGAGGAAGCACTCGTGCTCCACCTCTTCAAACTCCTCGGCGGCGTGGAGAGAGCGGAAAACCGTCACCCGGATTCCGTTTGCCAGCGGATAGGTCACACTGCGGTACTCGGGCAGGCGCAGCTCCTGTACTGGCGCGGCCCGCTCCGTGAGCCAGCCGCGCAGGGCGGACACGTCCTCCCGGTCGATCCCCGGCCCCCCGTTCCCGGCGGGCAGGAAGAGCTTCTCCACCCGGTTACCTTCCAGAAAGCGGATGGTCTCCCGGCCGGAAAAGTGGTCGATGTGCAGATGGGTGTAAAAGAGCCAGCGGATCCCGTCCCAGGGGGGCGCACCGGCCGCCAGCGCCGCCAGCGTCTCCGGGGCGACCGGGCTGAAGTCGTGGGCGCGGCTGTTGTGGAGCCCGTCCACCAGCAGCTTTTCCCCCCGGAAGGTCAGAAGCACCCCCGCGTTGGCCGTGAGGCGGAGCTCCACCGGCTCCTCCCCCTCCCACCACTGCCGGGGCGCAGGCCGCGGGATGGGCTCCTCCGGCGGCAGGTCCCGCTTGGACCGGACGGCTGCCATCAGCGGTATTCCCGCACCCGGAAGCGGCGGTCGGACGCATGGCCCGCCCGGACAAAGGCCGCGTCCTCGCCCATGAGCCGGCCCATCTTTTCCTTCTGGCCGCCCAGCCAGGCCTGATCCAGATTGTGGTAGGCCTCCTCGCTCTCCCAGAAGTAGAGGGAGGTCACCTCCCCCTCGTGGTCCTTGCTCACCCAGGTCTCGCCTCCCAGAAATCCGGCCCGGTGGGAGAGGGGCTCGGAGAAGAGCTCCTGCTCCAGCTCCAGATAGTGCTCCACCTGTCCGGGGGCGATGCGGAACACTAGTTCCTCGATGAACTGGGGCTTGTCATAGACTTTGAGTTCCATGGTAATTCCTCCTTCAATAGATAGGCAAAGGCCCCTCCGCGCTGCTGCACGGAGGGGCCTGGCTTGTCGGACACATCCGACACGCCTCTCAAAAATGCAAGCATTTTTGAGAGAGAAATGCAGGCCGCTGCGAGGCGCCGCTGCGCGGGGGCAAATGCGCCGTTTTCCGGACGGAGCCTTATTTCTTTTTCTTGGCGGGGGCGCTGTGGATGCCGCGGCCCAGGGTCAGGGTCAGGGCCTCTTCAAAGGCCTCGGACAGGGTGGGATGGCCGTGCATGGTGTTGGCCACCTCTTCCACGGTGAACTCGCCGCGCATGGCCAGGGCCGCCTCGGTGAGCAGGTCGCTGGCATTGGGGCCTACGATGTGGACGCCCAGGATGCGCTGCTTGTCCTTGGACACGATGACCTTGATCATGCCCTCGGCGTTGTTCATGGTGAGGGCCTTGCCGTTGCCGGAGAACTGGAACTTGCCCACCTCATACTCCAGGCCCTTCTCCCTGGCCTGCTCCTCGGACATGCCGACGCTGGCCACCTCGGGGAAGGTGAACACGGCGCTGGGCACCAGGTCATAGTCCACCCGGGCGTCCTCGCCGGCCATGCGCTCCACGCAGACCTTGCCCTCATCGGAGGCCACATGGGCCAGCATCACGCCGCCGATCACGTCGCCGATGGCGTAGATGCCCGGGACGTTGGTCTGGAAGTTCTCATCCACCTTGACGCCCTTGCGGTCGTAGGCGATGCCCAGGCCGTCCAGGTTCAGGCCCTCGATGTCCAGCTCGCGGCCGGTGGAGACCAGCACCTCGTCGCAGGGCAGGCTGCTCTTGGTCCCGTCCTTGTCCACGGTGACCGTGAGGCCGGAGCCGCTCTTGCTGATCTCCTCCACCTTGGTGCCCACCATGAACTGGATGCCCTTCTTCTCCAGCAGCTTCTGGAGGCGGTCGGTGATCTCCTTGTCCATGTTGGGGATGATCTTGGGCATGAACTCCACGATGGTGACCTCCGCGCCGAAGGCCTTGTAGATGCCGGCAAACTCGATGCCGATGACGCCGCCGCCGATGATGACGATCTTGCCGGGCACGTGGTCCATCTCCAGCGCCTCCTTGCTGGTGAGCACGCCGGGGTTGTCGATGCCCTTGATGGGAGGCTTGGACGCCTTGGAGCCGGAGGCGATGAGGATGTTCCTGGTCTCCAGCACCTTGCCGTTCACGTCCACCTTGCCGGGGGCCAGGATCTTGGCGGCGCCCTTCACCAGCTCCACCTTGTTAGCCTTGAGCAGGAACTCCACGCCGCCGGACAGGGTCTTGACCACCTTGGCCTTGCGCGCCTGGACCTTCTTCATGTCGATGTCGCAGCCCTTGACCGAGATCCCGAACTCATCGGCGTGCATGATCTCGTCCACCACCTCGGCGTCCTTGTACAGGGCCTTGGTGGGGATACAGCCGTAGTTGAGGCAGGTGCCGCCGCAGGCGTCCTTCTCCACAATCGCAGTCTTCATGCCCAGCTGGGCCGCGCGGATGGCGGCCACATAGCCGCCGGGGCCGGCGCCGATGACAACCAGATCGTAATTCATGTTTCTTTCCTCCTAATTTTCATGAGGACAAATTCCGCGGGGCCTTCCCCGCCGGACGGTGTCCCGATGGCGCTGTGCGCCTTGGACGAATGGTTTCAGTTTAATACTTGTAGGCGGAGAGGTCGGTCTCCTGCTTGACGTTGTAGCGGATCTTCTGACGGGTAAAGAGGAAGTTGCTCTTGTGGGTACCCAGAGAGATGAGATCGGCGTGGGGGTGATCCAGGTGGCCGTAGGAGATGAAGGAGCCGGGGGTGGTGGTGCCGCCCACGAAGACCATGGAGTAGTTGATGAAGTACTCATCCAGCATCTGCTCCTTGAGCATGTAGGCGCAGTAAGAGGGAGACTCCACGCACAGCTTCTCCAGGCCCAACTTCTTGAGGACGTACATCATCACATGGCCGTCGGGGTTCTTGCCCTCGCCGGTGACGATGACGGGGACCACGTCGTAGTCCCGGTCCAGGGGAGCCAGCTCCGCCTTGTCCACATCCTCCTTGCAGGTGAAGGGGCCGTAGACCACGTGCTTGAGGGGGGACTTCTTCTGGATGTAGTTCAGTCCGTCGGGACCGGTGGCGATGACCATCTTCAGCTCCTCGGCGGGGTCCACGTCGAAGGTGTAGTGGTCGAAGGGGATGTCGGTGGCGTCAAAGGAGACCACCACGCTGACCGGCTGGTGCTTCTTGCCCAGGTGCTCCCGGCGCTGACGGGTCAGGTCCTCGTCGTAGACATGGCAGGTGATGCCGGGCTCCTTGGCCAGGGTGTTGGCGCCCACGATGATGCCGTCGGCATAGGAGCGCAGCACGTTGAGCACCCAGAAGTCGCCCAGGGAGCCGTCGGGATCCAGGAAGTTGTTCTTGGCCACCAGGGGGCCGGAGGGATTGTCCTGATAGGCCATCTTACCATCGGAAGAGAGCACGATGGAGGAGAAGGTGTAGGGACGATCCGCGGGCGCCTTGGGGAAGTAGATGTCGGTATAGTAGTCGTGGACGTCGGGCAGGACCTCAGTCTCGGCGGAGTCGGCCTTGAAGGACTCCAGCAGCTTCTCGTCCCGGAAGACCACGTTGATCTTCAGATTTTCCTTCGGGGTCTGGAAAAAGAACAGCTTATTCATGGTTTTACTACCTCCCACCAGATCAAATGTGCATCAGGGGCATCTTCTGGCCCCACTGGACGTTGCCCAGGCCGGACTTCTCCACCAGTCTGGCGCCCAGGCGCTGGGCCTCCCGGATGACCTTCTCCTCATCCACTGTGGTCATATGGCCGTCCTCCAGGACCACCTTGCCGTCGATGACCACCGCCTTGATGTTGTCGGGGCTGCAGGCATAGGTCAGGGTGCTGACCGGATCATACACGGGGGCGGACCAGGGGCTCAGGGGATCGAAGAGGATGAAGTCGGCCTTCTTCCCGGCCTCCACGGAGCCCAGCTCGCTCTCCCGGCCCAGGGTGCGGGCGCCGCCCAGAGTGGCCAGTTCCAGCACGGTGGAGGCGGGCATCAGGGAGGGATCGCGGTGATGGACCTTCTGCATGAGGCTGGCCGCCTTGATGACCTCCAGCATATTCTGGGTGTCGTTGCTGGCCGAGCCGTCGCAGGCCAGGCTGACCGTGATGCCCTTCTCCAGCATCTCGGGGATGCGGGCCACGCCGGAGGCCAGGACCATGTTGGAGTTGGGGTTGTGGGAGACCTTCACATCGTACTTCTTGAAGGTATCCAGGTCCTCGTCCTTCATATACACGCAGTGGACTGCGATGAAGTCGGGGCCCAGGACGCCCAGTCTCTCCAGGTGGGGGATGGTGTCCTCCCCGTACTTTTCCCGGGAGAAAGCGTCGTCGTCGGGAGTCTCCACCAGGTGCATGGTGATGGGCATGTGCAGCTCGTTGGCGGTGCTGCGCATCTCCCGGAAGCCCTCGTCGGTGTGGTCCCAGATGATGCCGGGGGCCATGCACGCGCTGATGCGGGAGTGGTTCTGATACTTGGCGTTCAGACGGCGCACGTCGTCAAAGAAATCCCGCTCGGTCTCCACACGGGGGCAGGCGATCCCAGGCGGGAAGGAGGCCACGTTGGTGAAGGCGCGGCCCAGGACGCCGCGGATGCCGATGTCCTCAAAGGCCTGGGTCACGCAGTCGTCCAGCCCGGCGATGGGGTGGGCGTACATATAGTCCAGAATAGTGGTGGTGCCGGAGCGGATGCCCTCCATGCAGCCCAGCAGAGCGGCATAGTAGACGGTCTCCTCGTCGAAGTTGTGCAGGGCCACCCGCACAGAGCTGTTGAGCCAGTCGATGAGGAACTTGTCCCGGCCCAGACCCTTGAGCATGGTCTGGAAGAGATGGGAGTGGGTGCTGATAAAGCCGGGGAAGACATACTTGCCCGCGGCGTCAATAACTTTGTCGGCCTGATACTGCTCCAAAAGCGCATCGGTTCCAACCGCCAGGATCTTGTCTCCCTCCACCGCGATGCAGGCATTGGGAATCACTTCCCGCTTGGCATTCATGGTGATGAGGTAGGCATTTTTGATAATGAGGTCAATCTGCTTCATAGCCACGATCCTTTCCGTTTCGTATACATGCGGGGATGCCAATCTAAGCCGGATAGACAGCAGGCGGCCAACCGCAGTTTGGGTTGGCCGCCGCCGGTACGGTTCCGTGAGCAGAGCTGCTCACGGCGATATCAATGGGTGGCCGTCAGCCTTTGGGTGGTGTGCGTTTACAGCCACTTGAAGTCCTGCAGGCCGGTGATGACCTCCTGGAGGAAGCGGGCCGCGGGCGCGCCGTTGATGACACGGTGGTCGTGGGTCAGGCTCAGGTTCATGACGGAGCCGGGATAGAAGCCGCCGTCCTTCACCATCATCTTCTCCAGGATGGCGCCGACGCCCAGGATAGCACCCTCGGGCGCGTTGATGATGGGGGTGAAGTAGGTGATGCCGAACATGCCCAGGTTGGTGATGGTGATGGAGGCGTTGCCCAGCTCATCGCCGCCGAGCCTGCCGGCCTTGGCGCGCTCGGTCAGATCGGCCAGCTCCAGGCAGATGGTGCGCAGGTCCTTCAGGTTGGCGTCCCGGATGACGGGCACGATCAGTCCGTCGGGGATGTCCACCGCGCAGCCGATGCTGATGCGGGCAGTGGTCTTGATGTGGTTGGCGTCGGCCACGGTCATGCGCATGGCGGGATGGTTCTCCAAAGCCTGGGCCACGGACTTGATGAGCATGGCGGTGTAGCTGAGCTTCACGCCGGCGTTCTTGTACTTGCCCTTGATGGACTGGTACACCTTCACCAGGTTGGTCACATCGGCCTCGGTGGCGATGGTGATCTGGGCGGAACCCTGGAGGGAGTTCATCATGCCCTTGCACACGGCGGACTGCATGGGAGTCATCTTGGTGATGACGTCACCCTCGGCGCAGGGCGCGGTGTTGTAGACCTGGGCGGGCGCGGCGGCAGGGGCGGGAGCCGCAGCAGGAGCGGCGGGAGCGGCCGCCTCGGAGAGAGGCTTGCCGTACTTCTTCAGGTCGTCGATGGTGATCATGCCCAGCAGGCCGGTGCCCTTGATGTGGGCGTAGGAGAGGCCCTTCTCCTCGGCGATCTTCTTGGCGCGGGGGGTGATCTTCACATCCCCGGCGGGAGCCGCGGGCGCGGCGGCGGGAGATGCAGCGGGGGCAGCGGCAGGCGCGGCCT
>ENA-UERZ01000894-UERZ01000894.1-human-gut-metagenome-genome-assembly--contig:-NODE-894-length-25924-cov-5.810926_pt1 | contig 25924 bp, 24 predicted proteins | sample MGYA00242997_ERZ507998 | MGnify/ENA primary metagenome ERZ507998 (study PRJEB26167, sample SAMN06115470) | human gut metagenome | host: Homo sapiens | place: China:Henan | collected 2016-06-23 | study... | reverse complement strand
GCCGGAAATTCCTTGCGGAGCATGAGGCCGACCTTGAACTGTACCGGGCTGCACAAGCGGAAATGCGCTCTCTGCTGAGAGGGGCAAAGCTCCCCAAAATGGACGTGCTTCTGGCCCACCCGGCGATTGCGTCCGCCCAGGAGGAGCTGCCTTACTATGCGCTGAAAGAGGCGGCCAGAACCGCCCTGGAGGGGCTGCGCCGCGGGATCCTGGATGGAACGGTGGAGGTCCTGCCCGACCTGGACACCCTGGCTGCCCAGACTACGGCCCGGGCCCGGGCGTCCTGCCGGCCCCATCTGCGCGCCGTCATTAACGGCACCGGAGTGGTGCTGCATACAAACCTGGGACGCGCCCCCCTGGGCGAGGAGGCGGCCCGGGCGGTCTATGAGGCGGCCCGGGGCTATTCCAACCTGGAATATGATATCGACTCCGGGCGGCGCGGCAGCCGCTTCTCCCACATTGAGCCGCTCATCTGCTCTCTGACCGGGGCGGAGGCGGCCCTGGCGGTCAACAACAACGCCGCGGCGGTGTTCCTCATGCTCTCGGCGCTGGCGGGGGGGAAAAAAGTGGCCATCTCCCGGGGAGAGCTGGTGGAGATCGGCGGCTCCTTCCGGGTGCCCGAGATCATGGCCCGCAGCGGGGCGCAGCTGGTGGAGGTGGGCACCACCAACAAGACCCATCTCTCCGATTACCGCCGCGCCATCGAAGAGCAGGGGGCGGAGATCCTGCTGAAAGTCCACACCAGCAACTTCAAACTCATCGGCTTTACGGAGGAAGTCTCCATCGCCGACCTGGTTGCCCTGGGCCGGGAGAAGGGTGTGCCCGTCTTCCACGACCTGGGCAGCGGCGCCCTCTATGACGACCCGGCGCTGGGGGTCCCCGAGGGGCCCACGGTGGAGGAGAGCGTGCGCTCCGGCGCCGATGTGGTCTGCTTCTCCGGCGACAAGCTGCTGGGCGGGCCCCAGGCCGGCATCGCCATCGGACGGGCGCCCTATATCCAGGCCATGAAGAAGGATCAGTTTGCCCGGGTGGTGCGCATCGACAAGCTGACCCTGGCAGCCCTGGAGGCCACCCTGCGCACCTACCGGGATCATGCGCTGGCCGGCCGGAGCATTCCCACCCTGGCCATGCTGGGAGCGCGGCCGGAGACCCTGGAGCCCAGGGCCCGCGCCCGGGCGGAGGAGCTGTCCGCCCGCTTTGCGGGAAAATGTGTCTTTTCCGCCGCGCCGGACAACGGCGAGGTGGGGGGCGGAAGCCTGCCCGGTGTGCCCCTGCCCACCTGGGTGGTGGAGTTCTCGCCGGTCTCTCTCACGGTCTCCGCGCTGGAGGAGGCCCTCCGGGCCTGGGAGATCCCCATTGTGGGACGGGTGAGCCGCAATCAGTATCTGCTCGATGTCCGCACCCTGACCGACGCCGACTGGGCGGAGATCATCCGGGCGCTGGACACGATCTTGAACTAAAGGAGCGCCACGGCTATGAAGCATATCATCATCGGCACCGCCGGGCATGTGGATCACGGCAAGACCTGCCTGACCCGGGCCCTGACCGGCGTGGACACCGACCGGCTGAAAGAGGAACAGAAGCGGGGCATCACCATTGAGATCGGTTTTGCCCAGCTCACGCTGCCCAACGGCCAGACCGCCAGCATCATCGACGTGCCCGGACATGAGAAGTTTATCCGCAACATGCTGGTGGGCGCCGCGGGCATGGATGTGGTCCTGATGGTCATTGCGGCCGACGAGGGCTTTATGCCCCAGACCCGGGAGCACCTGGGGATCCTCTCCCTGCTGGGGGTGCAGAACGGCATCATCGTGGTCACCAAGGCCGACATGGTGGACGCGGAGTGGCTGGAGGCCATTGAGGAGGAGGCCCGGGAGACCGTCCGGGGCACCTTTCTGCAAGACGCCCCCATCCTGGCGGTGTCCTCCTACACCGGCCAGGGCATTGAGGAGCTGAAAGAGCTTATCGTCCAGCTGGTGGAAGGGGCGGAACAGCGCAATCAGGACCGGCCCTTCCGCCTGCCCGTGGACCGGGTGTTTTCGGTGGACGGCTTTGGCACGGTAGTCACGGGGACCCTGCTGGAGGGCTCCATGCAGCTGGGGGAGGAGGTCTGTATCTACCCCGGCGAGAAAAAGGCCCGCATCCGCGGCCTTCAGAACCACGACAAGGCGGAGGAGCGGGCCAGCGCCGGCATGCGCGTGGCGGTCAACCTCTCAGGCATCGACAAGGCGGAGATCAAGCGGGGCGACACGGTGGCCAGGCCGGGCTCCATGGTCCTCTCCCGCCAGATGGATGTGCAGCTCACCATGCTCAGAGATGCTCCCTACGCCATCAAAAACGACTCCCAGCTCCACTTCCACCACGGCAGCCGGGAGCTGGTATGTAAGTGCGTAGTGCTGGGCAGGGATACCCTGGAGCCAGGCGAGACCGGCTTTGCCCAGCTCCGCTTTCAAGAGGATGTGGCGGTGAAGAACGGCGACCACTATGTGGTGCGCTTCTTCTCCCCCATGGTGACGGTGGGCGGCGGCGTGATCCTCAATGCCGATCCCGGCCGGCATAAGCGAAACGATCCCGCCGTGCTGGAGGGACTGGCCGCCCGCGCCTCGGGCTCCTCGGAGAAGCAGGTGGTGGAGGCCCTCCGCCAGGCCGGGTCCGCCATGCCCAAGAAGCACGACCTGGCCAAGGCGGCCGGCCTCACCGAGGCCGAGCTGAGCGAGTCCCTGGCCCAGCTTATGGAGGAGGGCCGTGTGGTGGAGCTGAGCGGCCGCTATGTGGACCACGATACCATCGAAGCCCTGTGGGAAAAGGCGCTCAAGCTCCTGGGGGCCTATCACAAGGCCCAGCCGCTCCAGCCCGGCATGAACCGGGGAGAGTTCCGCGGAAAGCTCCTGCCCACGGCCTCTCCCACCGCCATCGATGCCCTGGTCGACTACTATGCTGAGCACCGTGGGCTGCGCATTGAGGGACCCACCATTGCCCTGCCTGACTTCCGGGTGGTGTGGAACTCCTTCTATACGGGCCTGCGGGATCAGATCCTGGACCGGTACGGCAAGGCCGCCCTGGCCCCGGAGAATCTGGACGATGTGCTCGCCTCCTTTGGGAAGAAGCAGGACGGCGCCCGCCAGGTGGTACAGCGTCTCTTTTACGACGGGGAATTGGTTGCCCTCAACGCGCAGATCGTGCTGCGAAAGGATGTTTATGAGAAGGCCCTTCAGGGCCTCTATGACCTCTTTGCCCAGAAGCCGGAGCTGCTCCTGGCTGAGTTCCGGGACGCCCTGGGCATCTCCCGCAAGTATGCGCTGGCACTGCTGGAGTTTTGGGACAGCGAGGGCGTGACCCGAAAAAATGGAGATGTACGGGTGCTTTTGAAAAGAGTATAAGGATATTTTTCCGGGAAATGCGCACAAATAGTTGACGAAAGCATTTATTACTGTTATAATAAGAGTTACTGTATATCGGTTTTATCAATAAAGATGTGCAGTAACATGGGGATAGAAGGGTATCTGGTGAGCCCCGCGGTCTTCAAAACCGTAGAGGGCGGCGTTCCCGCCTTGGTGAGTTCGATTCTTACCTGTCCCCGCCAGAAAACCGCCCGTGCTCGAAGGAGCGCGGGCGGTTTTTCATACAAGCGCCACATAGGAACGGATGCCACACGGTACTCCTTTTTGGAAAAGAAAGTACAATGTGGTATTAAACAAGCTGAAAATATGTCTTTTCTTGGGATATCTCATGAACACTTTGTAAATGTTAGCGCTCTTCTCTTGACAGTGCTAATCGTGGGAGTTATCATAGGCATGTACCAAGGAGGGAGAGAAAAAAGCTCCCCGGCGGGCACAGATATGAGCTGTGAAATGGAGGAATGACATATGTTGCCCAGTCTGTTTGGTGAAAATCTGTTTGATGATTTCTTTGGGGATTCGGTCTGCAAGAATTTCTTTGGTGGACACGATCCGCTCTACGGCAAGCACGCCAAGAACCTGATGAAGACCGATGTCCGGGAGCTGGACCACAGCTATGAGGTGGATATCGATCTGCCCGGCTTCCAAAAGGATGAGGTCAACCTGGAGCTGCGGGACGGCTATCTGACGATCCGCGCGGCCAAGGGCCTCAAGAAGGAGCAGAAGGATGAGAAGGGGCGTTATATCCGTCAGGAGCGTTACAGCGGCGCCTGCTCCCGTAGTTTCTATGTGGGCGATGTGAAGCCGGAAGAGGTCCACGCCAAGTATGAGGATGGCATTTTGAAGCTGTCCGTTCCCAGGGTGGAAGGGAAGGCTGTGGAGAACCCAAACCGCGTCGCCATTGAGTGAGTGAATTGCAACAAACGTCCCCCGGACCAGTTGGTCCGGGGGACGTTTGTTGTATGGATTTTGCACGGTGAACGCCCGTTTTCACAAGAAGCTCAGTCCGGCATCTGCTCCAGATCGGCCTTGAACTGCTCCCACTGCTCCGGGTGCTCCACATAGTAGCGGGGACATTCCTTGCCTGTCACGTCATAGTGGCGGATGACCTGATCGGTGCTCAGATGAAATTCCTCCTGGAGCCAGTGGACCAGCTTCAGGAGAGACTGGTAGGTAGCCTCGGTAAAGGCGCCCTCCTCATCCGGGTGGCAGCATTCGATGGAAATAGTGTCCTTGTTGCGCTGGCTGGTACAGTAGGACCACTCGTCCAGGGGAATACACTGGATGATCTCGCCGTCCAGTCCAATCAGAAAGTGGCTGCTGGCGTAGGTATTGGGATCCGGCTCTCCCTCGGCTGCGGGCTCCTGCTGGGCCAGACCCGCAAAAAAGCTCCGGTTTTGCTCGGCGGTCGTGCCCGGATTGCCCACATAGTGGACCGCGATACCGTTGACCTCCTCCAGCTTGGTGCTGGGCCGGGAGAAGGGATTGACCTCCAAGAGCTCCTGCGTGACCCAGTCAGGCGGTGTGGGAGCGGAGGACCGGAAATGCGGCAGAGCCAGCTTGACACCCAGCAGCACCAGAACGATCACGCCCAGAATGAAGGGTAGAATGAGCGGATTTCCCCTCCGCACACGCCGTTTTTCCCGGGAAGCCAACCGTTTTCCGCCCTGCTGCTGTGTCATATCCACGCTCTCCTTCGCCATTTGATGGATACCATTATAACAGTTTTTTCGGCAAAGGTCTTTACATTTTTATAAAAAAGCAGCTTGTGGGCGGGGTCCCATCCAGACCCCGCCCACAAAAAAGAGCTTATTCTTCGTCCAGAAATTGGATGCAGGCGCCCAGCACGCCGGAGCCGATATAGACGCTGAGGGTAGCGTCCATCTCCCCCTGCCAGAAGTGCAGGTGTTCAGGCAGCGCGGCGGCGATGCTCTGCCGCAGCTGCGCCATCTCCTCCGGGGCGCCGCCGTTGGCCACCGCCAGATTATAGCGCCGGCCCTGTCTTTGCTCGGCGGCCCGGGCCGAGAGAAGCTCCAAAAGCTTCCCCTGGACGGCTTTGCGTCCACGGACTTTGGCCACGCTGGAGAGCTGGCCGTCCCCGGCAAAGCCCACCAGAGGCTTGATGTTGAACACGGTCCCGGCCAGTGCGGTGATCTTTCCGATACGCCCGCCCTTCTGGAGATATTCCAGCGTGTCCACCGAGAAATAGGGATAGGTGTTCCGGATCAGTGCGGGAACGCGCCGCTCCACCAGGTCGCTCCAGGTCCTGCCGGACTGGATGTCCTCCCACACTTGGAGCAGGGTGATCCCGATCCCCAGGCTGCCGCTGAGCGAGTCAAAGACGGCCACCTCCAGATCCTCCCGGGCCAGACCCTGGAGCCGCACCATATTATAGGTGCCCGAGAGACCGGAGGAGAGATGGATGGCGATGACTTTCTCATACCCCAGCGCGGCAATGCGGTCCAGGGTGTCCTTGACGGAGCCCCCGTCGGGGAGAGAGGTCTGGGGCAGTTCTCCGGCGGCCTGACGTGTATAGATATCGGAGGCAAAGATGTCCACGCCGTCGGAAAACTCCCCGTCCCGGCAGCGGATCTTCAGGGGAAGAACAAAGATAGGAGTTCCGGCCCGCTGCTCCGCGCTCAGATCGGCGCAGGAGTCTGTAAGCAGGGCGATCTTCTGAGGATTGCGGTCAAAACAGACGTCGTTCATTGACAAGTTAATCATCCTACTCTATAATACTCACATAACGATGTTATGTGAGTATTATACGGTGCTTGCGGGCCGGTGTCAAGAAAAAAGGAGGGACCGTCCATGGATTATAGCCAGCGGCGGCGGGAGCAGGCCAAACGGACGGAGCAGGCCATCCTGCGCGCGGCAGTGGAACTCCTGCGCCGCAATCAGTTTGACAAGGTATCGGTACGCGACATCTGCCGGGAGGCAGGAATCACCACAGGGGCTTTTTACCACCATTTCAAGTCCAAGGAAGAGATGCTGCTGCGCGGCTTTGCTCCGCTGGATACCTATATGGAGGAGCGGCTGGAGGAGCACCGGGATGAGCCTCCCGGGCGGCGATTGTGGTTTATTCTCTCCGGGTATGCCGCCTTTATGGAGAATATGGGCTGGGAGCTGGTGGGGCGCTACTACCAGCAGCGGCTGAACCGGCCGGACAGCCGCTCCATTGACTCCAGCCGCTTTACGCTCCGGTCCATACGGGAGTGCCTGATGGAGGCGGAGCAGTCGGGCGAGCTCCCGGGAGGACTTGCCGCAGAGTGGGTGGCCGACTTTTTGTTCCGCCACTTCCGCGGGGTGGTCATCGACTGGATTTTGCACCAGGGAAGCTATCCATTATACCCCAAGCTGGAGCAGGACTATCTCTTTTTCCAGGGGGTTTTCCAGGGGGAAGAAGAGGAGCGGAAAAATTGACCGCCGAGAGCCGCAGGGTTTCCTGAGGCTCTTTTTTGCTGTTGTGGACTATACAGGGGGCGGAAAGTTGGGTAGAATAGGGGAAACAGGGCGTATCGGACAACGCAGGGCCTGCGTGCCGGGAATGCCTGAGAACAGGAGGACACCCGATGAACGAGATTTTGGAGAGCCTGCACCGGCGCAAATCGGTCCGGGTCTTTACGGACGAACCCGTGGGGGAGGGAGAAAAGCAGGCCGTTTTGGCAGCGGCGTTCCAGGCCCCTACCGCTGGAAACCAGCAACTCTATACCATTCTGGACATCACCGATCAGAGCATCAAGGATACTCTGGCCGAGACCTGCGACCATCAGCCCTTTATCGCCAGGGCGCCGGTGGTCCTCATTTTCTGCGCCGACTGCCGGAAGTGGTTTGACGCCTATGTGGAGGCCGGGTGCAGTCCGCGCCGTCCGGGGCCGGGCGATCTGATGCTGGCGGTGGAGGATGCCGCGATCGCCGCCCAGAACGCGGTGACAGCGGCCGAGAGCCTTGGGCTGGGTTCCTGCTACATTGGGGATATTATGGAGCGGTATGAGACCCACCGGGAGCTGCTCCGTCTGCCGCCATGGGTATTCCCCGCCGTGATGCTGGTGATGGGCCGTCCTACGCAGCAGCAGAAGGACCGGCCCAAGCCGGAACGGGCAGCCATGGAGCATGTGGTCCACAGCAACACTTACCGCCGGATGGACGGGGAGGAGCTGCGCCGGGTCTTTGCCGGCCAGACCGGGGGAGAGGAGTTTTGCAGCTGGATGCAGGCCTTTCACCGGCGCAAGTATGATTCGGGCTTTGCCCGGGAAATGAACCGGTCCGTACAGGCCTATCTGCGGGATCTGGAAGAGGAGGAGCCGGTATGATCCATATTTATTGCGGAGACGGCAAGGGGAAAACCACTGCCGCCATGGGCCTGGCGGTGCGTGCGGCGGGGCATGGCCGCCGTGTGGCGGTGGCCCAGTTCCTGAAAAGCGGCAAGAGCGGGGAGCGGGAGATCCTGGCCAGCCTTCCGGGCGTGGAACTGCTTCCCATTCCGGAGGAGATGAAATTCACCTTCCGCATGACGCCGGAGGAAAAGGCCGCCGAGGCGGTGCGCCAGAAAGACCTTGCGGCGCAGGCCTTTGCCCGCGGCGGCAAAGTGGATCTGCTGGTGCTGGACGAGCTGTGCGCCGCCCTGTCCACCGGGATGCTGGAGCTGTCCTGGGTGCTGGAGCAGCTGGACGCCTGCCCGGAGGGGCTGGAGGTGGTGGTCACCGGGCGCAATCCGCCCTCCGAGCTGGAGGAGCGGGCGGCCTATATCACCGAGATGAAAAAGCACAAGCACCCCTTTGACGCCGGGCTTCCCGCCCGGGAGGGCGTGGAGTGGTGATTTTTTCGTGAAAAAGTAAACCGGGGCGATTGGACACATTACACGAGCCTCTCCCGGAGATGGGACGCCTCTTTTGAACATGCACACAAAAAAGAGGCATATCCATTGAAAAGGTAAAAAGTAAGCGTGATTTTTATACATTTTATTCGCTTGCGTTCTTGTATTTCCGCACTGGGACCGATATAATGTTACAGAACGGGCGCCAGCCGCCCACGCAGGATTAAGGAGTGAAACCATATGTCGAATATTTGGCATGATATCAGCCCCAGCCGCATTCAGCCCGACGATTTTGTGGCGGTGATCGAGATCCCCAAGGGCAGCAAAAAGAAGTACGAACTGGACAAGGAGACCGGTCTCATCATTCTGGACCGGGTCCTCCACACCTCCACCCACTATCCCGCCAATTACGGTTTTATTCCTCGGACCTACGGCGACGACGGGGACCCGCTGGACGTGCTGGTCCTCTGCTCGGAGGAGATGGACCCCCTGACGCTGGTGCGGTGCTATCCCATCGGCTATATCTCCATGCTGGACGGGGGCAAGAACGACGAGAAGATTGTGGCCATTCCCTTTTCCGATCCCACCTACAATACCTTCCATGATCTGATGGACCTCCCAGGCCACATCTTTGACGAGATGGCCCACTTTTTTACCGTCTACAAGGCCCTGGAGGGCAAGGAGACCGTGGCCGGTGACGTCAATGACCGGGCCGCCGCCGTTGAGGTCATCCGGCGGGCCATGGATCACTACTCGGACAGCTTCCTGGGCGGCGCCGCGCCCCGGGGGAGCCAGAGCAGCTCCAACCGCTGAGCAGCCGTGCGCGGGAGCAGCCTGTGCAGTTTAAAAAAATCTTAATCCTTTTTTCGTTCCCTTTGCCTGCCGCGTGTGATAAACTGGTCTGGTAGCGAATTATTAAGGAAAAACGATTGAGATGCGAGGTGCACACCGATGCAGAATACATACGACTGCCTGGTCATTGGCGCCGGCTTTGCGGGCGCGGTGGCGGCCCGGGAACTGGCCGAGCGGGCCGGAAAGCGGGTGCTGGTGCTGGAGCGGCGCGGCCACATCGGCGGCAACGCCTATGATCTGCCCGACGAGCATGGAGTGCTCATCCACCAGTACGGACCCCATATCTTCCACACAGCCAACCGCCGGGTCTTTGACTATCTCTCCCGCTTTACCGGGTGGAGGGACTATCAGCACCGGGTGGTGGCCAATGTGCACGGGACCGAGATGCCCGTTCCCTTCAACCTGACCAGCCTGGAGCTGGCCTTTGGCCGGGAAAAGGCCGCCGCGCTGGAGGAAAAGCTCATCGCCGCCTATGGCGCGGAGAAGAAGGTCACCATTCTGGAGCTGCGCCGCAGCGCCGACCCCGATGTGGCGGCCCTGGCCGACTATGTCTATGAAAACGTCTTTCTCCACTATACCATGAAGCAGTGGGACCAGTCTCCTGAGGAGATCGATCCCAACACCACGGCCCGTGTCCCGGTATTCCTCTCCCGGGACGACCGGTATTTCCAGGACCCCTGGCAGGGCATGCCTCTGGAGGGGTACACCCCCCTCTTCAAGCGCCTGCTGGATCACCCCGGCGTCACGGTGGAGCTGGGGGTGGACGCCCGGGAGCGCCTCACCCTGGGCGAAGATGGCTTGGCCCTGGACGGCGTGCCCTTTGCCGGGCCGGTCATCTATACCGGCGCGGTGGACGAGCTCTTCGCCTGCCGGTTTGGGCGGCTTCCCTACCGGACGCTGGAGTTCCGCTTTGAGAATTATCCCGTGGAATTCTGGCAGTCCCACGGAACCGTGAACTATACCGTCAGTGAGGAGTGGACCCGCATCACGGAGTTCAAGTACCTCACCGGGCAGGTCAAGCCGGAGTGCACCACGATCGCCAAGGAGATCTCCCACGCCTACACGGGCGCGCCGGAGGAGACCCCCTACTATGCCATCATCAATCCGGAGAACGATGCCCTCTACGCCCGCTATCAGGAGCTGGCGGAGCGGTATGGGAACCTCTATCTGCTGGGACGGCTGGCAGAGTATAAATACTACAACATGGACGCCATCGTGGCCCGGGCTCTGGAGCTGTGCGACACGCTGGCCGAGAAGGGAGCCTGAGCCCCATGGACAAGCTCATTACCTTTGCGGTACCCTGCTACAATTCCGCGGCCTATATGGATCACTGTGTGGAGACCCTTCTGGCCGGAGGGGATGACATTGAGATCATCCTGGTGGACGACGGCTCCGCCAAGGACGACACCCCGGCCATCTGCGACCGGTATGCCCAGCAGTATCCCGGCATTGTCAGAGCCATCCACCAGCCCAACGGCGGCCACGGCGAGGGCGTGAATCAGGGCCTGCGCAACGCCTCCGGGCTCTATTACAAAGTGGTGGACTCGGACGACTGGCTGGATACCGATGCGCTGAAAAAGGTGCTGGATAAACTGCGGGAATTTGCCCGGCAGCCCGATCCGGTGGACCTCATGGTGTGCAACTATGTATATGAGCATGTGGAGGACAACACCCAGAAGGTCATGCGCTATACCAATGTGTTCCCGGAAAACCGGGTCTTTACCTGGGCGGACATCGGCCGCTTCCGACCCTCCCAGTATCTGCTGATGCACTCGGTGATCTACCGCACCGAGCTGCTGCGCTCCTGCGGGCTGGAGCTGCCCAAGCACACCTTCTATGTGGACAATATTTTTGTCTACCAGCCCCTGCCCTTTGTCCGGAGCATCTACTACATGGATCTGGATCTCTACCGGTATTTTATCGGCCGTGCCGACCAGTCGGTCAACGAAAAGGTCATGGTGACCCGTGTGGATCAGCAGCTGCGGGTGACCCGTCTGATGATCGACGCCCACGATCTGAAGAAGATACAGGCGTCCCTCCCCAAGCTGGGCCGGTATATGTTCAACTATCTGGCCATGATGATGACGATTTCCTCCATTTTCCTCATCATCGACGGCTCCCCCGAGGCGCTGGGCAAGCGTACCCAGCTCTGGGAGTACCTGCGTGGGGTGGACGGACGGCTCTATCATAAGATGAAGTACCGCGCGGTATCGGCGGTATCCAATATCCCGGGCTATCAGGGACGCAAACTCTCGGTAAAGCTCTACCGGCTGGCCCGCCGCATCTACAAGTTCAACTGACAGATAGAGGAAGAACATCCCCCGGACTGCACATGCAGTCCGGGGGATGTTTTCTCACGCAACAAAATCAAGCTCAGGTGAGCTGGAGGATCACCAGTTCCGGGCGGTTCCAGATACGGGGGACCTGTGTGGATTCCCGGGCCAGCCCCCGGCTGACAACCTGGATCTCGCCCCCGTCCCGCCGGTACAGGCCCCCGACATAGGCGGGAAAGAATCCCTGGTTTGGGGCCAGGAGCCCATTCAGGAGAATGGGAATGCGCCATTGTCCCCCGTGGGCGTGACCGTTCAGGATGAGATCACAGCCCAAAGCAGCATAATCGGCATAGCGCTCCGGACGGTGGGCAAGCAGGATGGAGGCGTGTCCGGTGCGGGGGCGGTCTTGCAGCGCGGTGAGCTGCCCGGCATAGGAGCCGCCGCATGCCGGGTCGTCCAGCCCTAAAAGATCCACCGGCTGACCGTTCAGCTCCAGGGTGATCTGGGAGCCGCGGAGCACATGGATGCCCAGTTCCGCGATGCGGGCGCAGAATGCCTCGGCCTGGCCGGAGCGGAACTCATGGTTTCCCGTGACATAGACACAGGGCCAGCGCCGGGCCGCCTCCTCCAGAAATAGAAAGGCGGGCTCGGTGGGAAGTACGTCATCCACAATGTCCCCGCCCAGCAGAAGGGCGTCGGGGGCCTCCGCCTCCAATGCGTCCAGAAGGGCGCGCTGGTCCTCTCCATAGCGGCAGCTGTGCAGGTCGGTCACCAGCGCCAGACGCACGGGGGCCTCCAGCGGGGCCAGCGGGATCTCATACCGGCGGCTCACAAGACGTGCGTCCAGGGCGGAGCACACAACGGCGGCGGCCGCCAGTCCGGCGGCCAGATAACGGAGCCTCCGGCGGGTCATTCCCGCCCCTGCTCCTTCAAAAGAGCCTGCTTGATCTCCCAGAGCTTCTGGGAGAGATCCACATAGTAGTTGTGGGGATTCTCGAAGCGCTTGACCTCATCCCAGAGGAGATCAATCTGAGCGGCGCAGTAGGCCCGCATCTCGGTGATGGTGGGAGACTGGTAGACCAGCTTTCCGTTCCGGAAAATGGGGACCAGGAGCTCCTTGGCCTCGAAATCGGTAAAGGTCTTGCGCTTCCAGGTGGCGTCCGGGTCAAAGAGCTCCAGCGGACGGCTGTCGTCCACCGTCTCGTCGTGGAGCGTGATGAGATCGGCCAGCGCCTTGCCCGAGTAACGGGAGACCAGGCGGTAGACCTTTTTGAAGTGGGGATTGGTGATCTTGGCGGGATTTTCGCTGATTTTGATTTTGGGGATGATGCGGCCCTCCCCGTCCTCCACGGCGGCGAGCTTGTAGACCCCGCCGAACACCGGCTCGGACTTGGAGGTGATGAGGCGCTCCCCGACGCCGAAGGAGTCGATCTTAGCGCCCTGAAGGAGAAGATCCCGGATGATATACTCGTCCAGGGAGTTGGAGGCCAAGATTTTGCACTCGGTCAGTCCGGCCTCGTCCAGCATCTGCCGGGCTTTGCAGGAGAGGTAGGTGAGGTCGCCCGAATCCAGGCGGATCGCGCAGCGGGTGATCCCCTTGGGGAGGAGCACCTCTTTAAAGGCGCGGATGGCGTTGGGCACGCCGGACTTGAGGACATTGTAGGTGTCCACCAGCAGCGTGGCGGAGTGGGGGTAGAGTTCGCAGTAGGTCTTGAAGGCGGTATACTCATCGGGAAACATCTGCACCCAGGAGTGGGCCATGGTCCCCCCGGCGGGAGAGCCATAGAGTTCGTCGGCCAGGGTGCAGGCAGTACCGGCACACCCGGCGATATAGGAGGCGCGGGCGCCCAGCAGCGCGCCGTCGGTGCCCTGGGCCCGGCGGGAACCAAATTCAGACACCGGACGGCCCTGGGCAGCGCGTACGATCCGGTTGGATTTTGTGGCGATGAGGGACTGATGGTTCAGATTGAGCAGCAGGTAGGTCTCGATGAACTGCGCCTCAATAGCGGGGGCACGGACGGTGAGGATGGGCTCCCGGGGGAAGATGGGCGTTCCCTCCGGGACAGCCCAGATGTCGCCGGTGAAGCGGAAGCTGCGCAGATATTCCAGAAACTCCTCACAGAACACGTCCTTCTTTCGGAGATAGGCAATATCCTCCTCGTCAAAGCGCAGGTTCTCGATATAGTCGATGATCTGCTCCAGGCCGGCTGCAATGGCAAAGCCACCCCCGTCAGGGACATTGCGGAAAAAGACGTCGAAATAGCAGATCTGGTCGGCCATGCCGCTCTGGAAATAGCCGTTGCCCATGGTGAGTTCATAGAAATCACAGAGCATGGTGTAGTTCATATGGCTTTTCATGAAAAGACCCTCTTTATATGGGATGGCCGCCCCTGGGCAAAGGACATGGGCGGCGGGCGTGCGGTTTCAGCGGTTGGTAACGGTGACCTGAAGCCCCTCCAGAATGTCCAGCGCCTTTTCGTGGAGCGCGGGATCAAAGGAGGCGGTGAGACGGGCGTCCACCAGGATCTCGGCCTCGGGCAGGGCGGCCTTGACCATCACCGCGTTGGAGAGAACACAGATGTGAGAGACCAGCCCGCACAGCTCCACCTGGGCATAGCTGCGGCCTTTGAGCCACTCGGCCAGCTCCAGAGAGGGGAAGGCGGGCTTGCGGAAGACGCAGTCCCCATCCCCGCGGGCGGCGGCGGTGGAGCCATAGAGTTCCCATCCGGCCTCTCCAAACAGGCAGTGGGGGACAGGCAGTTTTCGGCCCTCTTGCGTATGGGCGTAGTCGGCGCCATGGGTATCCAGCGTAAAGACCACGTCGTTGCCCGCGGCGTGATACGCCGCAATGCGCTGGGCAATGGGCTTGTCCAGTGCCTCGGCGCCGGCAAAGCCAAGGGCGCCGTCCACAAAGTCCTTTTGATAATCTACTACGATCAGTAATTTTTTCATGTGTTATCACACTCTAAAGGAGTTTTTCAAAACAGGGATAGGGGAGGGGACGTCCATGCAGATAGATCTCTCCCCGCCGGACAAAGCCCTGCTTGGCAAAGAGGGCCTGCATCCGGTGGTTGAGAGAGTAGGTGTCCACATGGAGGGCGGACACATGGTTCTGCCGGGCGAAAGCCTGCGCGAAGGAGAGCAGCGCGGTGGCCACCCCCTGCCGCTGGACGGCCGGGTCCACCGCCAGGCGGTGGATGGAATAGACCTCTCCCCGGTACTGCCAGGGGATGGAGGCGTACTCCGGACTCTCGCTGCGGTTGAGACAGGCCGCGCCCAGGATCGCTCCCGTCTCCGAACATGCCGCATAGAGCTCTCCCCGGTCAATATCTCCCGCATAGAGGGCGCGGGTGGGATAGTCCGCGCCCCACTGGGGATTGCCGATGGCGTTCATGTGCGCCACGGCCCGCCCGACCAGTGACCAGACGGCGTCCAGGTCGGCGGGAGCGGCGCGGCGGATGGCGGGCATAGAGCTTAGAGGGCCATGGGGCCCATGGCCTCATGCAGCTCGTCGGTGATAGCGCCGTGGAAGAGGCCCCCGGCAAAGCCGTGGAGGATCTCCAGCCGCTCGGGAAGCTGGTCGGGGGTGAGCTTGCCCACGGAGGAGAGGTCCTGGTCCAGGATAAAGCGGGGCTTTGGGTCCTGCTTGCCGCCGTTGAGCAGGCCTGGACCGGCGTGGAGCTTGAGGCGGCTGTCGGTGCCAAGACGGGTCTCAATGTCCAGAGAGCACTTGTTGACCTCTTTCTCGTCCACATCGGGCTCGCCCAGGATGCCGATATAGGGGGTCTGGAGCAGGTCGTCCCACAGAAGGTCGTTCAGGCCCAGGCGCTCCTTGGAGATGGCGTTGACATAGCGCAGGCCTACCCGCTCAAAATAGTCCGCGTGGTAGATCTGGAGGAACGCGGCTACCGCCTTGTCCAGCTTCTGGGCAAAATCCTCCCAGCGGGTATAGCGCAGGGTGGACAGGGCGATGAAGCTGCTGGTCAGATTCAGCTTCCAGAATCCGTCCTGGGTAATGAAATTATAGTTGGTGATGGGGGGCTGCTGCTCCACCTTGGCGTCAGGGGTGCCCAGACCGGTGATCTTGGGGGCGGGGCGCTCCTGCCGGGCGACAAACTGCGGGAACTCGTGCCGGATGGCCTCCTGGAACTCGGCGGGCTCCTGGGAACCGATGGAAAGGATGGTGGGGAAGCGGAGCTGGCAGATCACCTCAATGAGGGGGCTGCGCTGGTAGAGGCAGCGCTCGTACTTGGCAAATAGCATAGGGTCGTGTTCCTCCTGTATTTTGTTCAGGCCTGTTCAAAGACAGGGACCCGTTCATGGGTATATTCTCTACTATTATAATGCGTCACAGTAAAAGTAACAAGAGAGAATGGCGGATATTTCTGTTTTTTACACAATCCATACCGAAACAGTGACCGGAAGAACAGGGGGGCGCACCCTTTTCCGGCGGCGGAATAGGATAAGACAGCAACGGAACATGGAGGAGGAGTTGTGCCATGAAACACGAGTGGAATATCTGGGTGGTGGGCGGAGATCAGCGGCAGGCGCAGCTGGCCGTCCAGCTGGCCGGAGACGGACATACGGTCCACACCTACGCCCTGGAACGGGCGGGAGCGCTGGGGGAGGGCGTGGAGCCGGAGCGGGATCTGCGAAGCGCCGTGCGGGCGGACTGCGTGATCCTTCCTCTGCCTGTGACCGGGGAGGGGACGCTGCTCAATACCCCGCTGTCGGAGGGGAGTCTTCCCCTGGCCGAAGTACTGGACCGCCTGCGCCCGGGGCAGATCGTCTGCGCCGGGCTGGTCACGCCGCCGGTGGCGGCGCTGGCCGACGCCCGGGGCCTGACCCTGCACGACTATTTTGCCCGGGAAGAGCTTGCCATAGCCAACGCGGTGCCCACGGCCGAGGGGGCGATTCAGATCGCCATGGAGGAGCTGCCCATCACCCTCCACGGAGCCCGGGTGCTCGTGGTGGGTTACGGGCGGCTGGGAAGAGCGCTGGCTCCCCGGCTCTCGGCGCTGGGCGCCCGGGTGAGCGTGGCCGCCCGAAAGTGGTCCGATCTGGCCTGGATCGAGGCGGAGGGCTGCGGTGTGGAACACAGTGGCCAGCTGCGTGGCTGGCTGTGCGGTTATGACCTGATCCTCAATACCGTACCTGCCCGTATCCTGGAGGAGGAGACCCTGCGGGATCTGAAACCGGGCTGCCTGGTGCTGGACCTGGCCTCCAAGCCAGGGGGGGCGGACGTGGCATTGGGAAGGCATAGGACAACCCCGCCTGATATATAATGGAAGCACAACGGCAGAGGAGGGATGGAATGTGAAGCCGGAATGCCATGTGTATGAGACCTACGCCCGGGAGGGGCCCGATCTCATGCAGTGTCTGGAGGAGCTGCTGCGCGCCGGGAAGGAGGAGCCGCCGTGTCCCTTCCCAAGGTAGGGCTGTACCTCCGCCTCTCCCGGGAGGACGAGGGGGAGGGCGACCAGTCCATGAGTATCGCCAACCAGAAGACCTTTTTGCTGCAATATGTCCGGCAGCAGGGCTGGCCGGTGGCCGGAATCTATACGGACGACGGATACACCGGCACGAACTTCGACCGCCCCGCCTTCCAGCGCCTGCTGGGGGACATCCGGGAAAAGCGCATCGATCTGGTGGTCACAAAGGACCTCTCCCGGCTGGGGAGGGATCAGATCGGTACGGTCTACTACTACCAGTGCTTTTTTCCGGCCCACGGAGTGCGCTATGTGGCGGTGAGCGAGGGCTTTGACACCGCCGCCGGACATACCTCCATCGCCCTGCCCTTCCTGGCGGCGGCCAATGACTTCTATACCGCCGATATCTCCCGAAAGGTCCGCTCCGCCCTGGACGCACGGCGGCGGAGCGGGGCCTTCATCGGGGCCTTCCCGCCCCTGGGGTACCGCAAGGACCCGGAACAGCGGGGAAAGCTCCTGGTGGATGAGGAGCGGCGCTGGATCGTGGAGGAGGTCTTTTGCCGCTATCTGGAGAGCGGCTCAGTCCGGGGGACCGCCCGGGCCCTGAGCGCCGCCCAGGTGCCAACTCCGGCCCGGTGCCGGGGAGAGGGGGAGCGCTGCCGGGGCCTGTGGAGCGATACCATGGTGCGGCGCATCCTGACCAATTCCACCTATGCCGGACATCTCACCCAGAACCGCAGCGAAAAGGCAAGCTACAAGATCACCCGGCGGATCGCCCACCCGCCGGAGGAGTGGACAATAGTGCCGCACACCCATGAGGCCATCATTCCCCAGGCCCGGTTCGACCGGGTGCAGGAGCTGCTGCGCCTGCGCAGCTACCGCCCGCCCACCGGATCGGCCCACCTCCTCACCGGACTGGCCTTCTGCGCCGCCTGCGGCTCTCCCATGAGCTATGTGCGGGAGGGAACGCGGAGCTACATGGTCTGTCAGGGCTACCGGCGGGGGAGGGAGCGGTGCACCTCCCACCGGATACGGGAGGACGCGGTGCTCTCCGCGCTGGGGGAGCGCCTGCGGGTCCTGGCCCGCCAGATCGACCCGGCGGAACTGGCGGAGCGCACGCTGCCCCGGAGCGCAGACGGGACGGCCCACCGCGCGGAGCTGGAGCGGGCCGTCCAGGCCTGCCGCCGCCGGATCGGCCATCTCTACCGGGATCAGGAGGAGGGGGTGATCACCCGGACGGAATTCCAGGAGCTCCTCCTGGAAAACCGTCGGAGGCGGGCGGAGCTGGAACACCGGCTCGATGCCTTCCCGCCGGTTTCCGGGAGTGACCCGGAGCAGTGGGCCGAGCGGGTGCGGGAGACACTGGCCTTCACGCCCCTGACCCGCCCGGCGGTGCTGGCCCTGGTGGACCGGGTGCTGGTGGAGGAGGGAAAAGCGGTGGAGATCCGGTTCCGATTTAGCCTGCCGGAAGCGGGGGTTGTGCAAAAGCGAGAAATATGCCGTCCAACATAGATGGGACAGAGGAGTTCTATGCACACTGCATGATGGTGTCTGCGTTTTACTTATGCGGCAAGAGCGGCGTTACAGAAATTTTTAATATATCTTTAAGACTTTCGGGAAAAATTTCTAAAATGTAACCGATTTGTGACCGAGGGGTGTCATACTCTGTAACAGAACCCGTTTCCCGCCGGAGACAGCGTCCCGGCAAGCTTACAAGTTGGAAAAGAGCAAACCATGCGAAAGCATGGGACGCAAAGCTAGAAAGCTAACACGGCGGATAACGCCGCTACGCTCGTTCGGCTGCCCAGACAGAGACGTTCGGTCTGCCGATGCCTGAGCTCGCTTCCTGCAATGGATCGCTTTCGCGCCGCGGACAGTCCGTCTGCGGCGCTGCTTTTTTACCTCCACAGCGGCGGCAGAACGAGTGAAAAGAAATGAAACGCGCATATCCAGACTTCAAAATGTAACCGTTCTGTGACTGCGGAGTGCTATACTCAGGCCCAGTGAGTGAGTTTCCGGGCGGGTATGTCCCCCGGTCTCCCAGTCTGAGAAAGCGAGGTGAGGGCGCGGTGCCCAAAGCAGTCAAAGTTTTCTGGAATATCCTGACCACCGTTCTGGCCGTTGTGGTGGTGGGGCTGGCCGTCCTTCTGGTGGGCGTGCGTCTGGTGGGGCTGACCCCCTATGTGGTGCTCAGCGGAAGTATGGAACCCACCTACCCCACCGGCGCACTGATCTATGTCAAGGACGTGAAGCCGCAGGACGTGAAGGTGGGCGACCCCATCACCTTTGTCTTGAATGAGGAGCTGACCGTCGCCACCCACCGGGTGATCGAAGTCAACACAGCCGACGGCTGGTTCCGGACGCAGGGGGACGCCAACGACAGTCCCGACGGAAGCCCGGTTCTTTTCGAAAACCTGATTGGAGTATGATGCAAATGCGATCTATCACTTCCAGGTCGTGGTGACGGAGCAGGACGGCAGGCTGACGGCGGAGCTGAAGGACCTGGATGACAGCTCCATGGACGGCAGGTTTGCCTTTACCAACACCTACAATGGCTTCTATCAGCCCAACGGGGAGCGGCTTGTGGTCCTTCAGGGCGGCGTCCGTCAGGCGGACGGCAGCCTGGAGCAGCTGTATCTGGAGAGCTACCGCGTCTCGACCAATCAGCCCTATGACATGACGGACGAGCTGGCCGCCCTGGAAAAGGAGCATTGCGCCGGATACACTCAAAAGGAAGTGTCTGGCGCCCTGAAGGGCGAGGCCGGAAATTCCGAGGTCAAGATTCTGGTGGAGTACACCAAGAATGAGACCCCGGAGACGGAGGGCACACTGACCATCCAGGTGGTGAACCGGAACGCCACGCCGAATAGCTTCACCATTGTTGTTACCGGCCCCGATGATTTCCGCAAGGAGATCTCCAGCAGCGAACTGACGGACGGTCAGATTACCCTGTCGGATCTCAAGCCCGGTACCTATACCGTGGTGGAGAGCAGGAAGGGAACGTCGCAGAGGTGGCGGCCGGCAGCGGCCAGACCATGGTTATCACCAACGACTACTACTGGCTGGGCGGCGATGGTGATGACAATGACAGAGATCCCCGGCCCACGCCTACGCCCACCCCCACGCTTCCCCCTGAGATAGAGATCCCGGAGGAGACCACTCCCCTGGGCCCCGGTCCTGAGGACCCCGCAACGGAGCCCGATAGCGGCACGGAGCAGCCCAGCGCTGAGACTGGTGACGGCGAAGAGATTGTGGATATCGACGATGGGGAGACTCCCCTTGGAGATCTGCCCCAGACTGGTATGGTTGTTGCGCCCGTGAATCCGGCTGTGACGGCCGGCCTGGTGGCTCTGGCTTTCTCCATGGCGGGCGTCGGCCTGCACCTCTCGTTCTCCCGGAAGAATGGCGAGGAAGAGGAATAAACCTCTGAGTAAGGCCACAGCGAAATAAAATCCAAAGCCCCTGCGGACGCCGTCCGCAGGGGCTTTGTCTATGATATTTTGGGTCAGGCGATGGGCGCCACGCCCAGGGTCATTGCCTCCAGCACTTCCAGCACCATGCGCACGGTATCCAGAGAGGTAAACATCGTAGCGCCGTGCTCCACCGCACAGCGGCGGATAAGGGTGCCATCCTGGTAATGCTCTCCCGAGAGAATGGCGCGGGTGTTGACCACGCAGTTGATGCGTCCGCTGCGCAGATCCCGGAGGATGTGATCGTCGCCCTCGCAGATCTTACCGTAGACCCGTGTGCGCAGACCGTGCCGGCGCAGGAACTGGGCGGTGGCCTGAGTGGCGCAGAGACTGTACCCCAACCGGTAGAAGCGTTCCGCCAGGGGAAGCGCCTCGGCCTTGTCCTCATCCGCCACGGTAAAGAGGATGGTGCCGTGGTCGGCCATCCGGATACCGGATGCCTGGAGGGCCTTGTACATGGCGCGGGTCAGGCTGGGATCATATCCGATGGCCTCGCCGGTGGATTTCATCTCGGGGGAGAGATAGGCGTCCAGTCCGCTGAGTTTGGAGAAGGAGAAGGCGGGGGCTTTCACATACCAGTCTGTGGGGCGGATGGGAGGAAGACCGGCATAGCCCTGCTCTTTGAGCGAGACCCCCAACATGACCCGGGTGGCGATGTCCGCCAGGGGAAGGCCCGTAGCTTTGGAGAGGAAGGGGACGGTGCGGGAGGAGCGGGGATTGACCTCGATGATATAGACCCGGTCCTCTCGGTCCACGATGAACTGGATGTTGTAGAGCCCCTTGATGCCGATACCTGGGCCCAGCTGGCGGGTGTAGGCCTCGATCTGTTCCAGCGCCTTTGGAGAGACCGAGAAGGTGGGGAACACGCTGATGGAGTCCCCCGAGTGGATGCCGGTCCGCTCCACCAGCTCCATGACGCCGGGAAGGAAGACGTCGGTGCCGTCGCAGATCGCGTCTACCTCCAGCTCCTTGCCGGTGATATACTGGTCCACCAATACGGGCTGGTCCTCATTGACCGCCACCGCAGTGCGCAGATAAGTGCGCAGGTCCTCCGGTTTGGAGACGATCTGCATAGCCCGTCCGCCCAGCACATAGCTGGGGCGCACCAGGACAGGATAGCCGATCTCGGCGGCGGCCTGCTCCCCGGCCTCCAGACTGGTGACGGCCACGCCCTTGGGCTGGGGAATGCCCAGGGAGGAGAGCACCCGCTCAAAGGAATCCCGGTTTTCCGCCCGCTCGATGGCCTCACAGTCGGTGCCGATGAGGGGCACGCCGCGCCGGGCCAGGGGTTCGGCCAGATTGACGGCGGTCTGCCCGCCCAGGCAGGCGATCACCCCCAGGGGCTGTTCCAGCTCCACCACGTTCATCACGTCCTCGGGCGTGAGGGGCTCAAAGTAGAGCTTGTCGCTGGTGGTGTAGTCGGTGGAGACCGTCTCCGGGTTGTTATTCAGAAGAATGGCCTCATAGCCGTGGGCGCGGATGGTCTGGACCGCGTGGACGGTGGAGTAGTCAAACTCCACGCCCTGGCCGATCCGGATAGGGCCGGAGCCCAGGACCAGGATCTTGGGCCGGTCGCTGACCCGGGACTCATTTTCCGCCTCGTAGGTGGAGTAAAAATAGGGGATGTAGCTGTCAAACTCGCTGGCACAGCTGTCGATCATCTTGTAGACCGGGAGGATGCCGTGTTCCTTCCGCAGCGCGCGGACCGCATCCTCCTCCATGCCCCAGGTGCGGGCGATCCAGCCGTCGGAGAAGCCGGAGCGTTTGGCCCGGAGAAGTACGCCGGGATCGCCGGGACAGGCCGCGAGAGCCTGCTCCAGGGCCACGATATTTCCAAGCTTGTCCAGGAAAAAGGGGTCGATCTGAGTCCGGGCCGCGATGAGCCCGGGATCTATGCCCAGGCGCAGCAGCTGAGCCACAGCATAGATCCGGTCGTCGGTGCCCAGGGTGATATAGGAGAGGAGCTCCTCCCCGGTCATGGCGTCGAACTTGGGCAGGTGCAGGTGGCAGGCGCCGATTTCCAGAGAGCGCACCGCCTTGAGCAGGCTCTCCTCCACGGTGCGGCCCACGCTCATGACCTCGCCGGTGGCCTTCATCTGGGTGCCCAGGCGGTTGGAGGCATCGGTGAACTTGTCGAAGGGGAAGCGGGGCATCTTGGTCACCACATAGTCCAGCGCGGGCTCAAAGCAGGCGGGGGTATTGGCCAGCCGGATCTCGTCCAGGCGCAGGCCCACGGCGATCTTGGCCGATACCCGGGCGATGGGATAGCCGCTGGCCTTGGAGGCCAGCGCCGAGGAGCGGGAGACGCGTGGATTGACCTCAATGACATAGTAGTGGAAAGACTGGGGGTCCAGGGCAAACTGGACGTTGCACCCGCCCTCGATGCGCAGGGCCCGGATAAGCCGCAGGGCGCTGTCCCGCAGGAGATGATACTCCTTGTTGGTCAGGGTCTGGCTGGGAGCCAGCACAATGGAATCCCCGGTATGGATGCCGACGGGGTCCAGATTCTCCATGTTGCAGATGGTGATCGCGGTGTCATTGGCGTCCCGGATGACCTCATATTCGATTTCTTTATAGCCCTTGATGCTCTTTTCCACCAAAACCTGTCCTACGGGGGAGAGGGTAAGGGCATTGGCCAGCAGGGCGGCGCACTGCCGGGGATCGTCGGCAAAGCCGCCGCCGGTGCCGCCCAGAGTGAAGGCGGGACGCAGGACCACCGGATAGCCGATGGAATCGGCCGCAGCAAGGCCCTCCTCCACGCTGTGGACGGTCTCAGAGGGGAGGACGGGTTCCCCCAGAGACTGGCACAGGGCCTTGAATTCCTCCCGGTCCTCTGCCCGGCGGATGCTCTCACGGCTGGTGCCGAGCAGCTCCACGCCGCACTCCTCCAGGACCCCCAGGTCGGACAGCTCCATAGCCAGGTTGAGGCCGGTCTGTCCGCCGATGCCGGGGACCAGGGCGTCGGGGCGCTCCCGCCGGAGGATGCGGGCGACATATTCCGCGGTGAGGGGCTCCATATAGACCTTATCAGCCATGGAAGGATCGGTCATGATGGTGGCCGGGTTGGAGTTGACCAGCAGGACCTCATACCCCTCTTCCCGCAGGGCAAGGCAGGCCTGTGTGCCCGCGTAGTCAAATTCGGCGGCCTGGCCGATGACGATGGGGCCGGAGCCGATGACCATGATCTTGTGAATGTCGGTACGCTTAGGCATGGGCTTTGTCCTCCTTCATAAGCTCGACAAACTGGTCGAACAGATAGCCGCTGTCCTGGGGGCCAGGGGCGCTCTCCGGGTGGTACTGGACGCTGAAGATCCGCTCCGCGGGGCAGGCCACCCCCTCCACCGTGCCGTCCAGCAGGTTGGTGTGGGTGGGGATAAGACCGGTGCCCGAGAGAGAGTCGGCGTCCACGGCATAGCTGTGGTTCTGGCTGGTGATTTCGATCTTGCCGTCAGAGAGCCGCAGGACGGGGTGATTGCCGCCCCGGTGGCCAAACTTGAGCTTATAGGTGCGCCCGCCGAAGGCCAGGGAGATGAGCTGGTGCCCCAGGCAGATGCCAAAAATGGGCCAGCGGCCCCGGATAGCGCGGATGAGCTCGATGACGGGCCCCACATCTTCCGGGTCGCCCGGGCCGTTGGAGAAGAAGATCCCGTCAGGCTGGTAGAGGGCGATCTCCTCCGCGGTGGTGTTCCAGGGTACCACAGTCACATTGCAGCCCCGGCGGTTCAGGCTGCGGATAATATTGAGCTTGATGCCGCAGTCTACCGCCACCACATGAAAGCGGTGTCCGGCGGTGCGGGCATACCAGCGCTTTTTACAGCTCACCCGGGGGACGGCGTCCCGGGGCACCGGAACAGCGTGCAGGCGGGCCAGGGCCGTCTCCCGGGGGACGTCGGCTCCCGTGAGGATGGCCCGCTGGCTGCCGTGGGCCCGGATGGAGCGGGTGAGCTGGCGGGTGTCTACGCCCCAGAGGCCGGGGATGCCGTTCTCTTCCAAAATCTCCGAGAGAGTCTTGGTGTAGCGGAAATTGCTGGGGCGGTCGTTATACTCCCGGACCACCAGTGCGCCGATGGTGGGGAAGCGGGTCTCAAAATCCTCGTCTGTGATGCCGTAGTTTCCGATCAGGGGATAGGTCATCACCACCATTTGGTCGGTATAGGAGGGGTCAGATACGATCTCCTGGTATCCTACCATGGAGGTGTTGAAGACCAACTCGCAGACCCGGTCCGCGGGGTAGCCGAACCCGTGGCCGTAATACTCGCTGCCGTCCTCCAGGACCAGCTTTCGTTCCAGTGTTTGCATGGGCGTCATCCTTTCTCTCAGAGGCGTGGGCAAAAAAAGGACGGTGGGCAAATATGCCGCACCGTCCAATGCCTATAAGACATCATTTTCCAGGAGAAAGAAAGACTGGGGGAAGAACGCCTTGACCAGATCCATGGTGTTCCGACTGCTGCCCATTCTTTGCTCACCTCCGGGAATTTGCATTGTGCGATATTGTACGGGAAAGAAAGCGTACTGTCAAGTATAAAGTTTGCTCTTTGTAGGAGTAAACAAGAAAAGACCGGGAACCCGCGGTTGGATGGTTGCGGCGGGACGGCGCAGAGGGTATAATAAAACTGAAAAGGGCCGTATTGTTCGGCCTTGTAGAGCAAGGAGGACGGAGCGCCATGGAGTATGAACTGAGCCGGAACGGGATGGGTATCCGGGTGGCGGAGATGGGGGCGGAGCTCCAGTCGTTCACCGCCTGCGGCCGGGAGTGGATGTGGAGCGGGGACGCATCGGTGTGGGGCCGGCGTGCGCCGGCCTGTTTTCCCTGGTGCGGGCGGCTGAAGGACGGCTATTTTGTGCAGGACGGCGTGCGCTACGAAAACGGCCCCCACGGCTTTGCCCGGGAGTATCCCCATGACCTGGCCGGGCAGGATGAGGAGTCCCTCACCTTCCGGCTGGACTGGAATGAGGAGACCTGGAAATGCTACCCCTGGAAATTCCGGCTGGAGACGGTGTACCGGCTGGGAGAGGGGAAGCTCTCCTCCACCTACCGGGTCTACAACCTGGATGAGCGGGAGATGCCCTTTCAGGCGGGGTTCCACTATGCTCTCGCCCTTCCTCTGACGCCGGGGGGACAGACCGAGGATCACGAACTGCGCTTTTCCGGAAAGGAGGAGCCTGAGGAGATCCTCACCCTGGAGGGCGGACTGGTCAGCGGACGCCGCCCCCGCTTCACTGGAATGGACCATGTGGGGCTGGACGACCACCTGTTTGACCAGGATTCCATCTGCCTGACCGGGCTGCGCACCCCCTGGATCGAGCTGGCCAGCCGGACCGGGGAGGCGGCTGTCCGTCTGGGAATGGAGGGGTTCCCCTACGTGCTCTTCTGGTCCAAGCCCGGCCCCATGCGCTTCGTGTGCATCGAGCCCTGGCACGGATTACCCGACGACGCACAGGGGGACCACGATCTGTTCCACCGCCCCGGCATCCGGGTGCTGGGACCGGGAGAGTCCTTCACCTGCACGCAGACTCTGACGCCGCGGGGGTAAAAGTAAGCCGCCGGGATGGCATCCATCCCGGCGGCTCAGACTGTCAATAAAGTATATTTCTTCGACTTATGCTGTAAGAGCCTCGCAGAGTTCCGCCGTCCGCAGACGGCGGAAGAGGGTCAAATCGTGTTTTCCGGCGGCGTGTACGTCGG
>ENA-UERZ01000888-UERZ01000888.1-human-gut-metagenome-genome-assembly--contig:-NODE-888-length-26034-cov-4.972185_pt1 | contig 26034 bp, 19 predicted proteins | sample MGYA00242997_ERZ507998 | MGnify/ENA primary metagenome ERZ507998 (study PRJEB26167, sample SAMN06115470) | human gut metagenome | host: Homo sapiens | place: China:Henan | collected 2016-06-23 | study... | reverse complement strand
CTTAAGCGCCTATGACATTCAGAAATTAGTCGAGTACCGCAACATTTCCAAATGGGTAAAAATCAGCACACCATCCATTTACAAAAAGGTAATCCAATTGGAAGAAAAGGGGTATATCAGAAGCAGTTCCGTAAAAGAAGGAAAAATGCCGGAAAAGGCAGTCTATTCCCTGACAGAAGCCGGTGAACAGGCATTTGAAGACCTGATGTTGGAAATTGCGTCCAAACCAATCCACATCTTTCTGGATTTTAACTCCGTCATTGTAAATCTGCCAAGCCTGTCCCCGGACAATCAGGCAGATTGTCTGGACAGGATTGAACAGAACGTGAACATTTTAAAAACATACCTGGAAGAAAATATCTCGCTGAAAGAACATTTGCCGGAGATTCCTGAGACAGGTATGGCAGTGCTGCAGCAACAGTTCATCCTGGCCCAGGCAATTGAATCATGGATTGCCTCCCTGAGACATACTTTGCCGGAATCATCCGTCCATACAGTGCCGCAAAGCAGGAAGAGTTAAGGCAAACACCGCTATCCCCAGTGTTGCCCCGCCGGATATCAGAAACCAGTTCTCGATTCCCAGCGGACCGGCCAGGGCTCCTGACAGAACAAGCCCCAGCGGCATTGCCGCCATGCTGATACTGCCGGACAATGACAGCGCCCTGCCCAGGTATTCCCCCTGAATTTTGATCTGATAAATGGATGTCTGTACCCCAAAATAAAAGGGGACAGAGATTCCCATGAAAAAAGACAGGAAGGCAAAGATATAAAATCCTTGCGGAGGCAGCAGGCCGGTTATCAGGGTACCGGCTCCATATATACCTATGGACCCGGCGATTGCCTTTATCTTGTCTATCCGTCCGCCCCATATACCCAGGGAAACAGAGCCAACCAGGGTACCAGCTGCAAAAACAGTCTCCACCAGCCCCGATTCACTGACACTGCCGTTAAAATAAGACATGGTAATCAGAGGATACAGGGTCCCTATGGGAAAATATATGACTGCATATAATGCGCCAATCACCAGCAGCTCCCGCATTCCGGGTACACTGCGCATAACGTTGTACCCCTCCTTGACCTCTGCCAGAAGATTCGTTTTTTCCTTATCTTCCCTGAAAATTCCCGGTATATCCACTGCCGCCAGGGTACCCACTGCAAAAAACGCTCCCAACACATCCAGCATCAGAATGGCTTTCAGCGGAAACATACTGTACAATACAGCCGCAATGGCAGGACTGGCTATCATGGACGCAGATTCAAAGCTCTGTGAATAACCGGCGTATTTTGTCAGCTGGTCCTTTGGTAAGATGGACGGCATAATAGCCTGAAGGGACGGGGCATAAAACGCATTGCCAATGCTTCGGATGAATAATACAATAAAAATCAGCCAGATCGGAATGTCCCCCCAAATACCTGAAACAGCCAGTGCCACACAGGCTGAGGACATCACCAGATCCGAGCAAATCATGATTTTCTTCCTGTCATGCTGGTCAATCAGCACGCCGATGAACATTCCCAGTACGGCCTGGGGCAGGAACCCGGCCAGCGTTGCAAAGGAAAGAACGGCCGCTGACTTTGTCTTTCCGGTTATATACCATATGATTGCCATTTGTACAATAGAGCTGGTCAGGGTCGATATACCCTGGCCGGTCCAAATTACAAAAAACTTCTTTCTCCATCCTGCAAACTGCTGTTCCATGGTTTTTTCCGCTGCCTCCTCTGCTGCTCTTTCATTGTCAACGTTACGCTGTCACATGGTTTCTCTCCGTCACATGTTTTTTCTCCGTCTCATGGTTCTCCCCGTCACATGGTTTCTCTCCGACGCATATTTTCTCTCCGCCATATATCATCCATCCTCCGGAATTCATATCCCCTCCCGCTCAAATATCTCCTTCAGCCTGAGGGCGTCCTCCAGCGTATTCTTCCATCCATCCCGTTTCATGTCCACGCGTCCCTCCGCCGATACCAGGACCTCTTCCTCCTCCAGAAGCATTCTCTGCAGGTCCGGATGTTCAAAGGACGCTGCGCCGGTCAGATATCCCTGGCTGTTGACCACACGGTGGGCCGGAACTTCTCCGGCCAGACCGCGGTTCAGCGCATAACCCACCTGCCTTGCGTTTTTCGGTTTTCCGCAGAGCAGGGCGATTTGACCATAGGTAGCTACCTTTCCTTCCGGCACTGTCCTCACCGTAATTCCCACCCGTTTATAAAAATCCATCTTCCTTATCCTCCGGCAGCAGCCATGCCCATTTATCTCACTTATTTTTTCGGAATCCATTTCTATATATCTGAATCCTGCTCACAAAAAGTATATATATATTGTATCATGAAGCATACCATTTAAACAGACAAAATACAAAACCAAAAAAGCCCCCAGGACAAATCCAAAAACACAGGACTGCCCCGAAGGCCTTCTTACTATTTCATATACATCTGCTGCATTTATTTCCCCTGTCCGTAATAAGCATTGGGCCCATGCTTGCGCATGAAATGCTTATCCTGCATACACTGGGGAGCTGGTCCTGCCTGGGGATTGATGAGTTCCGTCATGAAATTCATCCTGGCAATCTCCTCCAGCACAACGGCATTGTGGACAGCCTCAGCCGCGTCCTTCCCCCATGTAAAGGGACCATGGTTTTTACAAAGCACAGCCGGAATGTAAACCGGGTTCTTGCCCTGGAAGGTCTCAATGATGACCCTTCCAGTATTCATCTCGTAGCCTTCCTCGATTTCCTCTGCCGTCAGGTTTCTGGCGCAGGGAATCTCACCGTAAAAATAGTCCGCATGGGTGGTGCCGTAGCAGGGAAGGGCCCTGCCTGCCTGTGCCCAGGCCGTTGCATGAGGGGAATGGGTATGGACAATACCGCCAATCTCCTTAAACGCATTGTACAGCTCCACATGGGTGGCTGTGTCGGAGGACGGGTTCATCTCACCCTCCACCTTATTGCCCTCCAGGTCCATGACCACCATATCAGATGGCTTTAACACGTCGTAATCCACCCCGCTGGGCTTTATGACAAACAGTCCCTTTTCCCGGTCAATTCCGCTTACATTTCCCCAGGTGTAGGTGATAAGGCCCCTGCGGGGCAGCTCCATATTGGCTTCATATACCTTTTGTTTCAATTCTTCTAACATAATCTGTATCCGCTCCCGTTCCTGTTAATCCTTCTGTGCTCCACAGCTTAGTCCTTCTTGTTCACAGCTTAGTCCTTCTTGCTCACAGCTTAATCCTTCATATGCTCCACAGCAGCCTTCTCAATGGCAAGCCCCTCTGCATACCGCTTCATGAATGCCTCGAATCCTTCCACATCCTCTTTCACAGGCTCCATTCTGGTTCCCTTATCCCCGGCAAAAACCTTGTTGGCCAGGTAAGCGTCCAGGGTCTCGCCCTCCTGCCTGCACCGCATGTAGGAGGCCAGCAGCGCAATGCCCCAGGCACCGCCTTCACCGGCTGTCTCCATGACAGACACCGGCGCGTTCATGGCTCCTGCCAGGATTCTCTGTCCCACACCCTTTGTCTTAAAGAGACCGCCGTGGCCCAGAATACTGTCCACCTTCACATGCTCCTTCTTAAGCAGGATATCCATGCCGGTCTTAAGGGCGCCCAGGGATGTATACAGGTGTACTCTCATGAAATTTGCCAGGTTAAACCGGCTGTCCGGCATACGCACAAACAGGGGACGGCCTTCCTCAAAGTGTGTGATGTGCTCTCCTGAGAAATAATTGTAGGCCAGCAGTCCGCCGCAGTCGGAATCTCCCTCCAGGGCCTTGTTGTAAAGGGTTCCAAAGAGCTGGTTCATATCTGCCTTCATACCCATGGCCTCTGAGAACTCCTTAAACAGGTTCACCCATGCATTCAAATCCGACGTACAGTTGTTGCAGTGCACCATGGCTACCATATCGCCGGCCGGCGTGGTCACCAGATCAATCTCAGGATATACGTGCTCCAGTTCCTTTTCCAATACCACCATGGCAAACACGCTGGTACCGGCAGACACGTTTCCGGTGCGCACAGCCACGCTGTTGGTGGCCGCCATGCCGGTGCCTGCGTCGCCCTCCGGCGGACACATGGGAATGCCGGCTTTCAGGTTTCCGGATGCATCAAGAAGCTTTGCCCCTTCTTCCGTCAGGACACCTGCGTCCTCTCCCGCCACCAGAGCCTTGGGCAGGATGTCCCGCAGCTTCCATGGAAAATTCTCTCCTGCCACCAGTTGGTCAAACTGTTCCACGCGCTTCTGGTCAAAATCCCTGGCATGGATGTCCACCGGGAACATGCCTGCCACATCACCAATGCCCAGAACACGTCTGCCTGTCAGCTTCCAGTGCACATATCCCTCCAGTGTAATGAGGTAGTCGATATCCTTCACATGCTCTTCTTTATTGAGGATGGCCTGGTAGAGATGGGCAATGCTCCATCTCTGAGGGATATTGTACCGGAATACCTCTGTCAGCTTCCCGGCGGCAGGACCTGTAATGGTGTTCCTCCAGGTGCGGAAGGGCACCAGAAGCTCGCCCTCTTTATCAAATGCCATATAACCGTGCATCATGGCTGAAAAACCAATGGAACCAATGGTGGTCAGGGTGATGCCGTAGGTTTCCTTCACATCCTCAGCCATTTTGCCGTAGCAGTCCCGGATGCCGGTCCAGATATCCTCCAGGGTATAGGTCCAGATGTGATCCACATACCTGTTTTCCCAATCATGACTGCCGGAGGCAATGGGTGTGTGGTCCTCACCGATAAGGACTGCCTTAATCCTGGTGGAGCCCAGCTCTATGCCCAGGGAAGTATTTCCATGCTCAATCTGTTCTTTTATCTTATTTATATCTAAACTCATGAATTGCCCCTCCACTTACTCATTAAGGAGCGGGCCTGAGGGCACATAAAAAATATGCTCCCAGGGTCCGCCCCATATATCCTGTTCCTAATCCGCAGGCCGCCTCAAACCGCCGCAGCTTCCGGACGCAAAGCATTCTGCCTGATGCCTACCTGTAAGCTGCCGCATTCCAGCGAAGCTCGTTCTTAAGAGCGCGGATGCTTGTGTCCTTGTCAATATAGACTGTCTCAATACCCATGGCATCAGCCCAGTCTCCCATCTGCTCGGCCGTCAGGTCATAGGAGAACGCCGTATGGTGGGCGCCGCCTGCCAGAATCCAGCTTTCTGCCCCAGTTGCCAGGTTTGGCTCCGGCGTCCAGAACGCGGTTGCCACAGGAAGCTTAGGCATTGGCTTTTCTGTTTTTTTGCACTCCACATCGTTGATAATCAGGCGGAACCTTGTGCCCAGATCCACTAAAGATGTGGCGATACCATGGCCTGTCTTGGATGTGAATACAAGTCTGGCCGGGTCCTCCCTGTCACCCATGGACAGCGGGCAGGCCTTGATGCTGATTTCCCCGTCTGCAATGGTGGGGCATACCTCCAGCATGTGGGCTTCCAGGATTCCCTCCTTGCCAGGCACTAAGTTGTATGTATAATCTTCCATGAAAGAGGTTCCCTTGGCGTCCTTCATGCCCTGGGTCATAATCTTCATCAGCCTGACCATGGCAGCCGTCTTCCAGTCGCCCTCTGCGCCGAATCCGTATCCCTTTTCCATGAGACGCTGGATAGCCAGACCGGGAAGCTGCTGCAGCTCGCCCAAATCCCCAAAGTGGGTAACGATGGCATGGTAATCCTTCTCTAAAAGGAACTTCTCAAGGCCGGCCTCAATCTGGGCCTGTACCGCCACATGGCGCTTAAATTCCTCCGGATCCCTGCCTTCCGGCAGGATGGTGTACTTGCTGTAATACTCGTCCACCAGGGCTGTGATATCCCCCTTTGGCACAGCCTTTACATATTCGGCCAGCTCATTGACCGGGTAAGCGTCCACTTCCCAGCCAAACTTCATCTGGGCCTCTACCTTGTCGCCTTCGGTGACAGCCACATTCCTCATGTTGTCCGCAAACCTTGCCACCCTGACATGGCTGCTCTCCATGATGCCCACAGCAGTGCGCATCCATGCGGCTATGCGGCCCACCACCTTCTCATCGCTCCAGTGGCCCACAATGACCTTTCTCTCTATGCCCATGCGTGTCACCATGTGGCCGTATTCCCTGTCTCCGTGAGCGGACTGGTTCTCATTCATGAAATCCATGTCAATGGTATCATATGGAATCTCCTGGTTAAACTGTGTATGAAAATGCATCAGGGGCTTTCTGTATTCCTGCAGTCCCAAAATCCAGGACTTGGCCGGTGAAAATGTATGCATCCAGGTGATGACGCCTGCGCACTCCTCATCCGCATTTGCCTCGTTAAACGTCCTGCGGATCAGCTCATTGGTAATCAGTGTGGGTTTCCACACCACCTCATAGGGCAGGATGCCTGATTTATTAAGACTGTCCACAATGATTCCCGAATGCTCCGCCACATGTGCCAGGCACTCATCTCCATAAAGATCCTGTGAACCTGTACAGAACCAGAACTTATAATTCTTTACTGCTATCATATCTCTCATCCTCCTTAATTGTCAGCCCCTCAGGCCGCTGCCGGCCGGTTGGCGCATCGCTGTCTGTCAATCTTCTGTCTGTTCTTCTTCCTCATCATCCGGAATCTCGCCATACTTAATATATTCGCCTTTTATGAATTTCTTAAGGGACCAGCCGGCCAGAAATGCACCTATGGCGCCAAAAAGAACTGCACAGCCAAGCTGTACCATCTTGCCTCCGCCCGCAGGTTTTAAAAACTCCTGCAGCAGGCCAAAGGCCAGGTATACAAGATAGCCTCCTGCCGCCAGACGCAGTATTACGGTTATCTGAGTTGGTTTCGCGGCATTTTCTTCTTTCTTTGCACCGGTTTTTGCACCCATTACATTTCCTCCTTATGCGGCTGTTTCAGGACCTTTACCGAATCCCGCTCAATGATATCCGAATCAAACAGATAGTTACCGTCAAAATAGGGATTTTCAATCATACTTATCATGTTCTCTGCTGCTTTCCTGCCCAGCGCCTCCATGGGGTGCGGGAAGGAGGTAAGCTTTACGCCGGCCAGGGTTGCCAGGTCCGAGTTGTCAATGCTGACAACAGACAGCTGGTCCGGGATGGCAATGCCCCGCTTCTCGCAGAGTCCTGACAGCACATAGGCCACCTCATCGTTATAGCATACCACTCCCGTACAGCTTTCCAGTCTGCGAAACAGATAATCCGCCCACTGGTCCAGGTCCAGAAAATCTTCCGTGTCCAGCCATACCACATTGGCATCCTTTACCTTGATTCCTGCCTCCAGCATGCCTGACAGAAACCCCTTATACCTCAAATGCCCCTGTCCGTCATCGCTTTTGAACACGCCTCCGATATTCCGGTGGCCGTTCTTAATCAGATATTCCACAGCCTTTTTGCCCACCTGCTCGTCGTTCATGGACACGCAGGGCAGCTCCAGATCCGGATACCGGCTGTTGAAGAACAGGATCGGGATTCCCCGTTCCTTAAGCTCCTGGTAGTAATGCAGATTTGGATTGGGGAGGGCGCTTTTGGCCGGCTCCACAATCAGTCCGTCTATAATGTCTTTGTCGATCAGGTTATTCAATATGTCCTGTTCCCTGCTGACCCGGTTGCCGGTAAAGGCAATCTGGGTGGTGTAACCTTTTTTGGAGAGAACCCTCTCGATTCCCCGCACCACAGGAGGGAAAATATAGCTGTCCACATAGGTACTGATTACAGCGATGTTCATGTACCGCTCCTGGCGCTCCGCCTTGCCGTTGCCGCCCACATACGTACCGCTTCCCCGCACCCGTAAGACCAGCTTCTGCTGCTCCAGAATATCCACGGCATGGCGCACCGTCTGGCGGCTCAGACCGAAACGCTCGCTGAGTTCATTCTCCGAAGGCAGCTTTTCGCCCACCTTCAAAGCCCCGCTGTTAATGTTGTCCAACACCCAGTTATAGACTGCTTTATATTTCAGCTCCTGTGTACCCATAATCAAAACCTATCCTTTTTTCCTCTTTGATAACAAGTCTACCGTAACCGCACCTAAAAGTACAGCGCCTTTTACGATTTTCTGGATGTCGGTGGACCATCCGTAGAGGGACATACCATTGTTCAGGATACCCATGATAAAAGCACCTACCACAGCTCCTATGATGGTTCCGATACCGCCGCTGGTAGCCGCGCCGCCGATGTAACAGGAGGCAATGGCATCCATCTCAAAACCGTCGCCGGCCTTGGGGGTTGCGGAGGCGTTACGTGCGGAAAGCACGATACCTGCAATGGCACTTAAAATACCCATGTTGGTGTATACCCAGAAGAACACTTTCTCAGTATTGATACCGGAAAGCTTTGCCGCCTTGGCATTGCCGCCCAGGGCGTATATCTGGCGTCCGGCAACGGTCTTGCTGGTGATGAAATGATACAGGCCCACCAGTACGCCCATGATGACCAGCACAAACGGGATGCCGTTATAGCGTGACAGCTTGTAGAAGAAGAACCATACGATCATCAGAATGACGGCTTCCTTTATAATAACCTGCCACAATGGATTGGTTGAGAAACCATATTTTTTCTTGGTATTAATGCTCTTAAGCTCTGCCATAATAACCAGTACCGTGGCAATGCCTGCCACAATAATGGAAACCAGGTCCAGGGTGCCGTTTCCAAAGGGAATCTTCACAGTCGGCAGAAAGCCTGCGCCGATGTAAGTATAACTGGTAGGAAGGGGGCCCTTTGTCTGGGCCTTTAACAGGGTATATGTAAGTCCGCGGCCCATAAGCATGGTTGCCAGGGTTACGATGAACGGCGGAATGCTGAGCTTGGATACAAACAGACCCACGAACATACCGGCCAGGGCGCCCACTGCCAGGGCAGCCAGGATGGCGACCCACATATTGGTGTGGTAGTCAATCATCAGGATACCTACGGTTGCGCCGCACAGGGCCACGATAGAGCCGACGCCCAGGTCAATGTTTCCTGTCAGACAGCATAACAGCATACCAACTGCCAGGATAACCACATATCCGTTCTGCATGATCAGGTTGTTGATGTTGGCCGGCGACATATTCTTTCCGCCGGTCATGACTGCGAAAATCAAGAACACCGCGATTAAAGCAAGTACCATGCCATACTGCTTCATATCAATATTAACTGTTTTCTTCTTATCCATCTCTACGCTTCCTTTCCATTATCCGCCATAATACATTTCATGATTCGTTCCTGGGTTACCTCTTCCTTGGTCAGCTCTCCTGCAATCCGTCCTTCGTTGATGACGTATACACGGTCACAGGTACCGATTACCTCCTGCATCTCAGAGGAGATGACGATTACCGCCTTGCCTGACTTGGCCAGTTCATTGATGACGCAGTAAATCTCATACTTGGCGCCTACGTCAATACCCCTGGTAGGCTCATCCAGAATCAGCACATCCGGCTGTGTCAGCATCCACTTGGCAAGAACCACCTTCTGCTGGTTGCCGCCCGATAGGGAGCCCACGGTCTGGTTAATGGAATTAGACTTGATGTTAATTTTCTTCTTGTAATCCTCCGCAGCCAGAATCTCATCATTTTCATTGAGAACACCGTTCTTGGAAAAGAAATTTCTCATGGCGGACAGGGTCATATTCCACTTGATATCCTTAATCAGCACAAGTCCATAATTCTTCCTGTCCTCGGACACGTATGCCAGTTTGTTGTTGATGGCGTCCTTAACGTCCTTTATATGTACTTCCCTGCCGTTTATCTTAATGGTACCGCTTATTTTCTGTCCGTAGGACCTGCCGAATATGCTCATGGCCAGCTCGGTCCTGCCCGCGCCCATAAGTCCTGCCAGGCCCACAACCTCGCCTTTGCGCACATGAAGGGAAACGTCCTTGATGACCTGCCTCTGGGCGTCGTCGGAATGGTACACATTCCAGTCCTTTATCTCGAAAATCGTATCACCAATTTCACAGTGCCGTTCCGGGTAACGGTTGGTCAGCTCGCGGCCCACCATGCCTTTGATGATGCGGTCTTCCGTAAATTCATCTCTGCCCTTCTCCAGGGTCTCAATGGTCTTTCCATCACGGATAACGGTAATGGAATCAGCCACATAACTGATTTCGTTCAACTTATGGGAGATAATTATGCTGGTGATTCCATGGGATTTAAGGTCCAGCATGATGTCCAGAAGCCGGCGGCTCTCTTCGTCGTTGAGTGCGGCTGTGGGCTCATCCAGAATCAGCAGCTCCACCTTCTTGGCCATGGCCTTGGCAATCTCTATCAGCTGCTGTTTTCCCACGCCCAGGCTGCTGATGGGCGCGTTCAGGTTTTCGCCTCCCAGTCCAACCTTTTCAAGCATTTCCTGGGCCTTCTTATGGGTAAGTGTCCAGTCAATGATACCTTTGGCTGCTTTCTGCTCATTTCCCAGAAACACGTTCTCAGCCACCGACATGTACGGGCTCAGGGCCAGCTCCTGGTGGATGATAACAATGCCCTTGGCCTCAGACTGCTTGATGCTGTGGAACTGACACACATTGCCGTTATACACGATATCCCCGCTGTATGAACCAAAGGGATAAACGCCGGACAGCACATTCATCAGGGTGGACTTTCCAGCCCCGTTCTCACCGCACAGCGCATGGATTTCTCCGCGTTTCACCTTGATATTGACATCGTCCAAGGCCTTTACGCCCGAGAATTCCTTCGTGATGTGGTTCATCTCCAAAATATAATCGGACATCTTTTCAACTCCTTTTCTTGAAAGATACTCTGTAAAAAGCGCAATCGGGCGGCGGAACCTATGCCGCCGCCCGAATCATCTTTACTGTGCCAGCTGCTCCTCTGTATAGTAGCCGCCGTCTACGATAATTTCCTTATAGTTGTCCTTGTCTACTGCTACCGGTGTGCACAGGTAAGCAGGAACCACAACCTTGCCGTTATTGTACTGTTCGGTGTCGTTAATTTCCGGCTCTGCGCCTTCCAGAACAGCCTGTACCATGGTTACGCACTTCTCAGCCAGGAGACGTGTATCTTTGTAAATGGTTGCTGTCTGGTAACCGGAGATGATGTTCTTAACTGCCATCAGCTCAGCATCCTGTCCTGTAATCAGCGGCCAGTCCTCGCCAACCTTGTAGCCGGCGCCTTCCAGAGCAGCCTTACAGCCGTATGCGAAACCGTCAAATGCGCTTGCGCAGATGTCTAACTTCTCGTCAGCATAGAAGCCGGTCAGATAGTTCTCGCAGTTCTGCTGTGCTGTTTCCTGGGACCATCTCAGGATACATGTATCCTCGAAGGAGGTACGTCCGGATTTGCAGACCAGTGTTCCGTCATCCAGGTATGGCTGAAGAACTTCCATCAGTCCGTTGTACAGGAACAGTGCGTTGTTGTCATCAGGTGAGCCCATGAAGAACTCGATGGTGTAGGACTCGCCGGCTGCCTTGGCTGCGTCCAGGTCCTTTGCTTCCTTTATGTAGTTGCCGATTGCAGTACCAACTCCCTTGTTATCAAAGGTTGCATAGTAGGAAACTGCGTCGGTATCCATCAGAAGACGGTCATAAGCGATGATGGGGATGCCTGCGTTCTTAGCCTGCTCCTCTACGTTTACAAGTGCGGAGGAGTCGATGGATGCGATTACCAGACAGTTAACACCGGATGCAATCATGTTCTCAATCTGTGAAACCTGCATCTGCACATCATCTTCTGCATACTGAAGGTCTACTTCATATCCAAGTGCTTCCAGCTGCTTCTTCATGTTGGCACCGTCGTTAATCCAGCGCTCGGATGACTGTGTAGGCATGGCAACGCCTACCTTCTTGCCTTCCCCGGTTGCTGCCTTGGCTGCCTCGGTAGCTGCGTCTGCCGCTGCGCTGGAATCAGCCGCTGCTGCGGTTGTGTCTGCTGCCGCTGCCGCTGTGGTAGCTGCTGCCTCCTGTGAGCCGCCGCATCCTGTTAACAGTGAAGCTGCGATTGCCGTCCCCAGTATCATGCTTAAAATTTTTCGTTTCATATGTTACCTCCCATGGTTTAATTTATACATACAACTTGTGTACATGTTCACAAGCTTGTACTTTCGTTAATTCAGCCAACCCTTGCGTCATACCATCTGATTCATTTGTACTATTTTGCACTTTTGTAGATTTCGCTCTGTCTGCATTGTGCGTTTCGTCAATATTTCTTACGTTTTTCTTTAAATACACTATACATTTTTGATGCATGTTTGTCAATAGGTATTTAGAACTTTTTTATATTTTTTATTGTTGTACGTACAACTTTAACGTCATTTTTCCTATTTTCGTCTAAAAACGACCTGTCTCATCCTGTAAATAGTTCTGAATCCCGTTCCCCGGACGCAAAAAATGCCAGCAAGCCGACGACAGGCTTGCTGGCACAATGTTCTGTTAAATTTTTAACTCTTTTTTCTTTACTTTTGCCTGACGGCCATGTTTCGGTGATTCCCCTTACTTGTTCTTTCTCTGCAGTGCTGCAATCAGACTCTGAAGCACGATGAAGAAGCACAGAAGGGCCGCAATGGTAATTCTCACCCACCAGGAGGAAAGCGTTCCCTGGAAGGTAATAAAGGACTCGATGGTTCCCTTAATCAAAACTCCGAAAAGGCTTCCGATAACATTTCCCACGCCGCCGGTCAGAAGGGTTCCGCCGATAACTGAGGACGCGATGGCATCCATCTCAAATCCCTTGGCCTGCTCCACGAAACCGGAGCATGTGTTCATACAGAACAGAAGGCCGCCCAGTCCAGCCAGGAATCCATCCAGCACATAAGCCTGGAGCTTGATTCTTCTCACATTCAGACCCAGCAGCAGGGCAGACTGCTCATTTCCGCCAATGGCGTAAATGGAACGGCCGAACTTGGTATACTTAAGCACTACAAACACAATGGCCAGAACCACCAGGGCGATGATAACACTGGGGTATACGTAAGGATAAATCATGACTCCCTTTTTATTCAGGTAACCGCCAAAGGGCAGGTACATCTTAAATGTGGCAATGCCGGTAAATGTCTTATTTGTGATGCTGATCATCTCCTGGCTGATAATGGAGGTCATGCCTCTTGCAAAGAACATGCCCGCCAGGGTCACGATAAAGGGCTGTATCTTAAGGTAGGCCACCAAAAAGCCCTGTACCAGGCCGAATATACATCCCGTTGCCAGCACGATAAGGATGGCCGGAAACGCACCGATATTTCCCCTCTCCATCATCCAAGCCAGCATCATGCACACCATGGCCACCACAGAACCAACGGAAATGTCGATACCGCCTGTAATCATGACAATGGTCATGCCGGTTGCCACCACAATCAGGCCCGCGTTGGATATGAACAGGTTGAGGAAGTTCTGTACCTTTGCAAATCCTCTGCCGCCAAACATGATGATACCTGCTATATACATCACAAAGAATAATATGATGGTCACAGCCAGCAGGAAGGAGTTGCCGTCCAGTCTTTTCTTTTCACTTCTGTTTTTCATTATGCCACTCCTCCTTCCACGTTCTTGGATGAATGTCTGGATGCCAGACGTTTCCTGAATTTCTTAAGTTCCTCTGACTGCACAGCCACAATCAGTATAACCACAATGGCCTTATATACAGGAATCTGGTCCGCAGGCACGCTCATGGCATAGAGGGTGGTGGTCAGGGCCTGGATGGTATATGCGCCGATTACGGAGCCCAGCAGGGAGAACCGGCCGCCGCCCAGGGAGTTGCCGCCCAGGGCCACTGCCGCGATGGCATCAAGCTCCATGTTGAGGCCGATGTTGTTGGCGTCTGCGGAATAGATGCGGGAGGATGCCACCAGTCCTGCGATACCTGCGCACAGTCCGCAGAACGCATAGGCCATCCAGATGATTTTCACGGATTTAAGACCTACCAGCCGGGATGCCCTCTCATTGATGCCCACGGACTGGATGTACATTCCCATGGCTGTTTTCTTCAGCAGAATATAGGTGAGCGCCACCACGATTACAGCCACAAAAATAGGGGTGGGAATGGGAATTCCCGGTATGTTGTTGCCCAGCAGCTTATATCCGTCCACGCGGATGTATGTGATCTGTCCGTTTGTCACCAGCTGGGAGATACCCCTGCCCGCGGTAAACAGAATCAGGGTCGCCACCATGGGCTGTATCTTAAGCTTTGCAACCAGTAAGCCGTTAAAGCCGCCGCACACCACGGCCGCTGCCAGGGCTGCCAGCACAGCCAGGACGTAGGGATTGGCATACTCATTGACCGACACCTCACCGCCTGCCAGGACCCTGGTACACACAGCCGCAGCCACTGCCATGACAGCGCCCACGGAAATATCGGTTCCGGCGGAGGCAGATACCACCAGGGTCATGCCCACGGCCAGCACCACCAGCTCGCTGGCACGGTTGATTACGTCAATGATATATCCGTAGAGGACGCCGTTATTAATCGTAATCCTAAAAAACGTGGGCGTGGTAATCAGATTGATTAACAGTACTATGATAAGACAGGATAACGGAAGAAACAGCCTGTAACCTGTCAACTTTTTAAGTTTCCCCATCATTCTTCCCCTCCTCCTGCAATTGCCTTCATGATGGAATCCTGGCTCAGCTCGTCTTCCTTAAGCTCTCCCACCTTCCCGCCGTCGCGCATGACCGCCATACGGCTGCAGGTGCGGAGCATCTCCTCGATTTCAGAGGATATAAACACCACGGACATGCCGTCCTCCGCAAGCTTCAGCACCAGCTTCTGGATCTCTGTCTTGGTACCGATATCAATTCCCCTTGTAGGCTCATCCAGAATCAGAAAATCAGGATTGGTCAGGAGCCAGCGTCCCAGAATTACCTTCTGCTGGTTGCCGCCGGAGAGCTGTTTGATAGGAGTCTCCCTGTCGGCTGTCTTGATTTGAAGAATATCAATGTATTTATCCGTGAATTCCTCCTGTTCCTTCCTGCTCATGAGCCTGAACATGCCTTTCTTGGCCTGGAGGGCAATGATAATATTTTCGCGCACAGACAGATCCGCGATGATCCCCTCCTCCTTGCGGTTCTCAGGCAGATAGGCCATGCCTTCCATCATGGCATCAATGGGAGCGTTGACCTTTAACTTCTTCCCCTTAACGGCCAGCTCGCCGCTGTCCGGCTTATCGGCGCCGTATATGGCGCGGACCAGCTCGGAACGGCCGGATCCCAGAAGCCCTGTAAGGCCGATGACCTCGCCTTTATGTATATCCAGGCTGAAGGGTTTGATGGTTCCCTTGTGGCCCAGCCCCCTGGCGCTTATGATTACATCTTCCTTAACCGTGGACACGCCCTCCTTCTTGATGGCTGCCAGATCGTCAAAATCCTTACCCATCATCTTGGCCACCAGCTGTACCCTCGGCAGCTCCTCCACCTTGAATTCTCCCACCAGGGTTCCGTTTCTAAGAACCGTAATCCTGTCGCAGACAGCATATACCTGTTCCAGGAAATGGGTGACAAAGATGATTCCGATTCCCTTGTCCTTAAGCTGTCTCATCAGCACAAACAGCTTCTCCACCTCACCGTCGTCCAGGGAGGATGTGGGTTCATCCAGAATCAGCACCTTGGCCGACATATCCACCGCCCTGGCAATGGCAATCATCTGCTGGATGGCAATGGAATAGTTCTCCACAGCCATGGTCACATCAATGTGGACGTCCAGTCCCTCCAACAGCTTCCTGGCATCCTCCTTCATGGTCCTCCAGTCAATCATGGGACCTTTTTTCGGTTCTCTGCCAATATAAAGGTTCTCTGCCACTGACAGATTGGGACACAGGTTCACCTCCTGGTAAACTGTGCTGATGCCATTTTCCTGTGCTTCCTGGGGCGACCGGTTGATGATGGTATTGGATGAACCTTCCATTCGGATTGTACCGGTCTCAAACTCCTCCACGCCGGTCAGCACCTTGATCAGTGTAGACTTCCCGGCACCATTCTCGCCCATAAGGGCATGGATTTCGCCTTTTCTCAAAGTAAAATCCACATCCTGCAGTGCCTTTACACCGGGGAAATTCTTGTTGATTCCCCGCATTTCCAAAACAACGTTCTGCTCCATGCGATTTCCGCCTTTCTACCGTTATACGCCCCATTTCCAGGGCTCAGTTACTAGAACACACCCAGCCTCAGGCTTGAAAAGGGGGAGAGCCGTGCAACGACTCTCCCCACCGCCTTTCCTGAACTGTTACGAAAATGTTGATTAATAAGCACGCTCAGCCTTGATAGACTCTAAATCCATGGATGTATCGAAGTAAGCTTCGTCTACATACTGAATCTTCTCAACGGTCTCGCCCTTCTCCAGCTTCTTGATGATCTCATCTACACGCGGTCCGTGTAATGGGTTGCACTCAAATGCTGCGTTTAAGTCGCCGGCTATCATGGCGTCAAATGCTGCCTTAACTGCGTCGAAGGAGAAGATGATGATGTCGCCGTCAGGTCCGCAGGTCTTGCCGGCTGCCTTGATTGCGTCGATAGCGCCGAATGCCATGTTGTCGTTCTCTGCTACTACCACATCAATATCGTCATAGGACTTAAGGAAGGATTCCATAACTTCCTGGCCCTTAGCCTGTGTGAATTCACCTGTCTGCATATCTAACATTTTCCAGTTGTCATGCTGCTTTAAGATGTTTCCGAAACCTTCTGTACGGCCAACCTGAGCGGATGCTCCGATGGTTCCCTGAAGAGTAACGATGTTGATGTCCTCGCCGTCTCTTCCCTGTGCCTTTAAGTAATCAGCCAGCCAGTTTCCTGCTGTCTCGCCTTCCTTGATGAAGTTGCCGCCTACCCAGCACTCATACAGGTTTTCATCCACGTCCATCTGACGGTCGGACAGGATAACCGGAATGCCTGCTTCCTGTGCTTCCTGGAGAACTGCTTCCCAACCTGTCTCAACAACGGGAGCCACTACGATGTAGTCAACATCCTGCTGGATAAAGCTTCTGATGGCCTTAATCTGGTTCTCCTGTTTCTGCTGTGCGTCGTCAAAAATCAGCTTGTAGCCGTTTTCCTCTGTAAAGGTGGACTTGAAGGACTCTGTATTAGCTGTTCTCCAGTCAGACTCAGCGCCAACCTGGGCGTAGCCAACCACAATCAAATCACCGGATGCAGCGTCATCCTTTGCCTCTGCCTCTGTCTCAGCCTCTGACTTCTCAGGAGCCGCCGTGGTGTCGGCTGCTGCTGCCGTTGTCTCAGCTGCTGCGGGAGCTGCTGTTGTCTCTGCAGGCTTATTTCCGCCGCCGCACCCTGCCAGCAGGGATGCTGCCATTGCTGCACATAACATAACGCTTAATCCTTTTTTCCTCATAATACGTAAACCTCCTTGATTTGTATTTTGTTTCCCCTTGTTGGTATAATCATATCAGTTGTTAATAACAAAAACAACGGAATTTCTCCGTTGTTTTGTACACGATTTTTAGAATTTTCACAGTTTGTTCATACATTTGGGTGTTTTTTTACGATTATGGTTGGATATTTTTCAATCCTCCCCTTCCCTGTCATATCCGGACTCCAGCGGAATATTCACCACAGCTCTTGTGCCCAGCCCCAGGACGCTCTTAAACTCCAGGCTGCACCGGGAACCATAGTTCAGGCGCAGGCGCTCCGCCACATTGAAAAGCCCGAAACCGCCCTTGGGAGCAGGTCCCTCCTGGAAAGCCAAATCTTTTTCCCCTCTCAGCTTCCGCCTGACGGCCTCCATCTCCTCTTCTGTCATGCCGGCTCCGTCGTCCTCCACCTCCAGCACAGCCATGTCCTCCTTTGCGTATCCCCGGACCCAGATGCGTCCCCTGCCCCTTTTATTCTTGATTCCGTGGTAAAGGGCGTTCTCCACCAGGGGCTGGAGGGTAAGCTTCAGGATTCTTCGTTCCTCCAGGGATTTTTCAAGGGTGACCTCATAATCCATGATATCCTGGTACCGGATCTTCTGGATCTGGAGATAGCTTTTGATATGGCCGATTTCCTCCCGCATGGTGATAAAATCCTTTCCGCCGCTGAGGGTTGTGCGGAAAAATTCGGACAGGGAGGTAACCATGTCCACCACAGCCCGGTTCTGTCCCCCCTCTGCCAGCCACACAATGGTATCCAGGGTGTTGTAGAGGAAATGGGGATTAATCTGCTCCTGGAGCAGCTGCAGCTCCATGACGCGGCGCTGGTTCTGTTCCTGCCGTATATCCTCAATCAGCCGTCCGATTTCCTCCTTCATGTGGTCAAAGCTTCCCGTAAGAATTGCCAGCTCATCCCCTGCCTCAATCTTGGGGCCGGAGGTAAAGTCCCCCTTTGCAACCCTCTCCGTCTCATTGCAGAGCTTCTGTATGGGCACGGTGACGCTCTTGGTTATCCTGCGGCTGAGCAGAAGGCTGATAATCAGGATGGACACCAGCAGAGTCAGGCTGACCACAATGGCTGTGTGCTCCTGGCTCTCCAGCTCCTTCTGTATCTCCTGGACATGGAGCGTCTCATAGTATACATACTCCCTGCCCTGCTTTTCAATATCAGCGGTCAGTACACGGACGCCGTAATCCAGTATTTCCATGTTTTTATCATACATGCCGTGGGGCAGGTTGTCCTCTATCTCGTCCACCCTCTGCTCCAGCTGGTCCAGGCAGTGGAGCAGCCAGTTAATCCTGGTCCGGTTGGCCCCCTCCGGCGTCCGCTTTAACAGCTGGCGGTATGTCTTTCTGGCATCGCTTATGGTCTGATGCGGGTCCTTAATCTGTTCCCATCCGTAGGGCCGGTCCTCCTCCATCAGCTCATGGATGGACTGGTAGGTCCGCATTCCTATGACAATGCGGTACATGCTGTAGTCCACATCCTCCCGCAGGTTGGCCGTGACACTGTTGGCCTGGGTGATATTGGCGATACTCTGGGTGTAGGCATTGCAGAACTTGGCCACCGTGGCCATAAGATAGATAACCAGCACCGCCAGGGGAATGATGATGATAAAAGTCATCAGGTTCAGACGCTTTTCCAGGGGCAGGCGCTCCAGGATATGGTTCGTGTCCCAATCCTTCCCAACGCCCTGTTCCTTCTCATTTGCTCCGTCCTGCCCTTTTTTGCCGGACCCGGTCCTCCATTTTTCCGTCATGACCCCTCCCTGCTTCCCGCCCTGTACTCCTTAGGTGTACATCCAACGGTTTTCTTAAACAGATAGCCGAAGTAATGGGAATCCTTATATCCCACCTCGTACCCGATTTCAGAGGTCTTAAGATTAGAGCACATCAGCAGCTCCTTTGCCTTTTCCATGCGCACTCCTGTCAGAAACTCCACAAAAGTCACTCCCATCTCCTGGCTGAAGATGGAGCTGAAATAGCTGGGACTGATATTGACCCTGGCAGCCACCGTGTTCAGGGAAATCTCCTCCTTGGCGTAATTATCATAGATAAACGCCTTGGCCTCATCCAGAACCTGACTGTACTTGCTGGCTGTCTGGCTGTCCCTCAGGGTCATGACCTCCTCAAAAAGCCTCACCAGCTTCTCCTTCAGCATGTCCAGGGCACAACCGTCCTTAAGTACCTTTTCCATATCCGACAATTCCCGCGGGAGACGTCCCATGTCCAGTCCCAGCTGTTCCAGAAAAGTGCTGACACAGAGATAGCAGTCCATGACAATGTACTGGCGGAACATAAAAGACTGGCAGTTCTTTTCCCCCACATTCTGGAAATACTCCTCCACAAACCCGGATGCCTCTCCCACGGTCCCCTGTTTCAGAAAATTTTCCAGGGTCTTTCTGTTCACCTTGGACGCATCCACTGAATTAATATCAATGGTTTCCCCTGTTCCGTGAACCATACCGTCCATCTGGCTGTAGCTTATAATCCGGTTCATCTCCGTGAAAAATCTGGCGGCAAACGCCCTCCCCGCCTGCAGATAGGAGGTCTGCAAATCTCCCAGACGGTTCACGCAGCTTCCGATTCCGCCGAAATACTGTATATCCTTACAGGCTCCGGCCATCTTTCCCAGGCTGGCGGCACACTCGCTCATTCTGCGTTCCACCTCCTGCTCAGACTCCCCCGTGAGAACGAAGGCCCACCCCTCGTCCCCGCGGTCAAAAACCAGGATGTGCTGCCGGCCCTCCATCCGTTCCTCAATCGCCTCCTGGCAGGATACCACCCGGTCGGAATAGGCAACGGCAGATCCCATAGGCATGAGCTTAAACAGCATGAGCTGGTAAAAGGAGGCGGACAAATCCATCCCCACCTGTTCTCCCCTCTCCAGGGCTTCCTTAAAATTGACCCGGCCCGTCACCAGGTCCCGCAGAAGGCGCTGGCGTTCCAGCACCGTGTTCTCAGCCATCTCCAGGCGGTACTTATCCATAAGCCTGGCGTCCTCCCGCTCCTTCTCAATCACATCCGCCACCTTCTTCACTGCCTCCAGAAGCTTGGCAGCCGTGATGGGCTTCAGAAGGTAGTCCGTCACTCCGATGTGAATGGCCTGCTTGGCATAGTCAAATTCATTATACCCGCTGAGAATAATGATTTTGATTCTGGGAAATTCCTTCTTCACCAGTTCAGAGAGTTCCAGTCCGTCCATGAAGGGCATGCGGATATCTGTTATGAGGATGTCCGGCTGCACCTTCCTGATAAGCGGATATGCCAGTTCTCCGTCGCTGGCTTCCCCTGCGAATTCCAGCCCTTCCTTCTCCCATGGGATGTTGTTCTTGATGCCATTTCGCATGACAATCTCCTCCTCCACCAGAAATACCTTTATCATAATCCAGTTCCCCCCTCTTATGTATTTTTTTCCATACCATCCATTTTCTGTCTTACAGTATAAAATATAACACATTCATTTTCAAGATTCTTCCTAAAAAAGAAAAAGCAGAGACCTGTGCGCTGTCTCCGCCTTTGTTTCATTTTACCGGCTTACTGTTTTTCCCGGTTCTTCCGGTTAATCCATTCCGTTGACACATCCATGGCCGCCCGGCAGGCCCTTGTCTGGTCCAGGGAATTCAGCATAACAAAATCATGGATTATGGCCTGGAACCGCAGGGCCGTCACATCCACCCCTGCTTCGCGCAGCTTCCCGGCATAGGCCTCCCCCTCATCCCTGAGCACATCCGCCTCGCCGTTCAGTATCATGGCATCCGGCAGACCCCTCAGCTGCTCCACGGATGCCCTGAGGGGAGAGACCGTAATCTGCGCCCTGTCTTTCTGGCAGGGGGCATACTGGTTCCAGAACCACTGCATGCCTGCCCGGTACAGGTAGTATCCCGCTGCGAATTCATTGTAGGAACAGGTATCAAAACAGGCATTGGTGACCGGATAATACAGCAGCTGTTTCTGGATGAAGGGCCCCTTCCTGTACTTTGACATAAGGGTCATGGCCGCAGCCATATTGCCTCCTACGCTGTCCCCCGCCACGGTGAAGGTTCCGGGATTCATGGCATATCCCATGGACTTCACAAGGTCGGGAGCCGTACACATGACGCTGTAGCACTGCTCAATGGCGGTGGGGCAGCGCACCTCAGGCGAACGGGAGTACTCAGGGAATATCAAAAGGCAGCCAGTCCTGGCAGCCAGCTCCCTCACCAGCTTTTCATGGGTGTGGAAGCTTCCGAACACCCAGCCTGCGCCGTGGATATAAAAGATCACATTGGCCGGCTGGCAGGAAACCCCCGGATCCACCAGCCATACCGGAATGGTCCCCCATCTTCCTGTATTGACCCGCACCTTGCCGACCCGGGCGGGATATTTGTACACAGGCGTATCCTGGGCCTTTTCCAGAACCATCCTTCCCTCTGCAGGGGGCAGCTCAAATATAAGGGGCGGTTTGGAATTTGCCTGACAGACCTCCTCTGCCGCCGGCTCTAACGGTACACAACGTTTCATATGGTACTCCTTCTTGACAAAAGTCTCTACTGTCAGAATATTCCAGATTCCACGTTCTGCTCACCTGTTTTATTGATTTGCACTATTTTCTTCCGCCTTCTTATAGCATGTGATATCATGGCAGCACAGCAGGCAGGCCTCCTTGCCGCCCCAGTGAATCCGGGAGGCGTCGGCCGATGACCAGACCTTAAGGACTGGATTATAGACCTCCATGGTGTAGTTTATCTTATCCTCCACCTGCTTCATGGGACACCGTTGGCAGGGCTTATCATTTTTAAAAAACGCTTCATGACAGCTCATGCCCAGCCTTGAATCCGGCGCAAGCCTGTAGGTCTTATCGTTAATAAACAGCAGTTCATGACTTTCCATGTCCACCACATAAATCCATGAGTTCTGGTGGTCCAGAATGGTCCTTAAGTCCTCTGCCAAATCCACGGCGCTGTCCTGTGCCCTCTGCTTAAGGAGGAACAGGGACAGCAGCTCGGACACAAAGGAGAGAACCTCGATCTGGCTTATGGTCCACAGGCAGTGGGAGGTACAGTCATCAAATCCCACCCATCCCTTGAACACGCCGTTATCCCTGATGGCGCACTGGAGCATGGACTTGACGCCCCTTTGCTTCAGCCGTCTTTGGATGTCGCCGGGAAGCTGGCCTATATCATCGCAGTAGAGAATCCCGCTCTCATTAAAGCAGCTCTGGTAATCTGTACTGAACTCCGCATAGGAACATCCCTGCAGCAAATCCTTCTGGGACCGGATTCCCCGGGCGCACCACTCAAAGGTGTTGCTGTAGCAGGTCCCATCCTCCGAATTCTCAAATACATAGGCGCGGCTCACCTGCAGACGCTCCCCCAAAAGCTCCAGCACACTTTCAACGGCCTTGTCCATCTGCTCTGACTTGGACAGGATGTTAAAGGCTCTTGGAAGCAGGTCATTTAACATCATGTCCCCATTCTGTTCCGACTCAATGGTGGTATTCACAGTTGCCTTTCGCCCCGCTCCCTGGCCGAACGCCTTGTCCTCCATGGACTGGTCGTAGATCTGGTACTGCTTTTTTCCGCAGGCCTTGGCCTGGTACAGCGCCACGTCAGCCCGCCGGAACAAAGTCTGGAAGTTCTCCCCATCCCTTGGGCATACGGCAATTCCGATGCTGCATGTAATACAGCAGTCCTTGGGCAGCTCCTCCAGCACACGCTCAAAGCACTCGATGAGCCGGCCGGCCACAGACTTTACCCGCTGTTCATTGACCACTCCCTGCAAAAGGGCCATGAACTCGTCCCCTCCAATCCTGGAGACAATATCGCTGCTGCGAAACAGCCGGGAAAGCTGCCCTGCAATCTTTGTGAGCACCGCATCCCCAAACATATGCCCGTACTGGTCATTGACCATCTTAAAATTGTCAATATCAATGACGAACAGCGCAGCCCCCTCCCCTTCCTCCCGGTTCACCAGCAGGTGTTCGATTCTCTGCCTGGCTGATTCCTTGTTGTACAGCCTGGTCAGGGTATCACGCTCCGCCCGTGCCTTTAACTCCTGGGCGGCAAGCTTTTCATCATTTATGTCAATAACGATTCCCACTGCCTTGCAGGGCTGTCCCTGGTCGTCAAACTGGGTGGTGGCCCTCAGCTTGCACCACTGATAGCGGCCCTTGGAATCAGACACCCTGAACTCCAGCTCACCATACCGCCTTCCGTCCCGTATCTCTTCGATAAGATGTCCGAACGGCGCCATATCCTCCGGATACAGATGGGATATCTTAGGTATCCGTACCGATGCCTGCTCCGAGATGGGGTCATATCCGAACTTGGCCTTCCAGTTGATGGAGTATACCACTGTGTCAGAACCGATGTCCCATTCAAAGAAAATATCATTGGTCTGTTCCATAACGATTTTATACCGTTCCAGTCCCAGGCGCAGCTCCTCCTGGGCATGTTTGGTCTGGTCAATGTCTATGATTACGCTGTAAAAATATTCCCTGCCCTCGTTATCATACATCAGACGCCCCTTGTCCAGCATCCAGATGCTGCGGCCGCTGCGGTCCTCCACCCGGTATTCCACTTCATATTCCCCGCCCCGGTTGATCTGTTCTGTCAGCTCCCTGCGCATCCGCTCCCTGTCATCCGGGCGTATCATTTCTATATAACAGTTGTTGAACCGCTCTTTTATCTCCTCCCTGGTATATCCAAGGAACCCGTCGTCAACATCCATCATGGTGAACCACCTGTCATTGCGGCAGCGCAGGATTCCCTTCAATATGTTGTGAAGAACCCGGCGGTCCTCACGGAGCCTGTTTTCGTCCGAATCCGCCTCCTGATGCGCTCTGTCCACGAGCCGCCACAGCAGCAATGCCTTTCGGCGGCGGGGATGTTCGATATCCACCCGCAGAAGGGTCAGCTCATACCACTCCTCAGACCTGTGTTCATCCTTCAGCCGGTACTTCCAGCTCTGCTTCAGCATTCCCTCTTCAAAGAAACGCGGTATCTCTGTTTTCCAGATCCGCCGCACATTGTCCTGTTCCTCCGGCACCACCAAATCATTTATGCAGCATTCCGCCACGGCTTCCAGGCATTCTCCCTGAAACAGCTTCTTAATCCGCTCGTCCGGCGCGTATACCACATGATAGCTGCCCGTGGAAAAGTCCACCTCAGCCACCGTGGTATCCACATACCGCAGCATGGCAAAATACTTCATCTGTTCCAGCTGCAGGGCGCTCAGGCTGCCGTCCCCCACCCCCAAGACACTGCCGTGGTGGGAAAGCTTTGCAGGCGCAGGGACATTGCCGTCCCGGTACCGTTTGCACAGGTCAGCCAGCTGCGGCTCCACATTCTTAAAGCAGTCCAGCAGTCTGGAGGAAAAGCATCCGCATTCACCGTTCAGAATCATGTTGAAGGCCTGTTCATGGGGAATCGCCTTCTTATAAACACGGTCCGACGTGAGGGCATCGTATGCATCCACAATGGACACGGCCTGGGCGCAGATAGGGATGGCATCTCCGTACAGCCCATCCGGATATCCCCTGCCGTCCCAGCGCTCATGATGGTACCGGCAGATGTTGTAGGCGTATTCAAGATACCCCTTATCGCTCATGCGTTCCAGGCCCTCCAGAATCTGGCATCCCCTGAGTGTATGGGTCTTCATGATTTCAAACTCTTCCGCAGTGAGGCGGCCCGGTTTATTAAGTATCTTATCCTCAATGGCAATCTTGCCGATATCGTGAAGGGCCGAGGCCGAGGCAATGACTTCAATCTTTTTCTTATCCAGCCCGTATTCAGGACAATTCCTGCACACCTCCTCCAAAAGCACCTGGGTCAGCAGACGGATGCGCTTGATATGCTGCCCCGACTCCAGACTCCTGTATTCAATGACAGATGAAAGGGCGTCCACCAGCACATCGTTGGACTCCCTCAGCTTCTGCGCCTGCTGCTCTACCATGTCCTCCAGATTATGTTTATGAAGATAAAGCTCTATGATATTATGTACCCGCCGCTTGACCACATGGGGCTCAAAGGGCTTGACTATGATGTCGGACGCCCCCAGGTCAAAGGCCCTCAGCTCCCCTTCCAGGGAGTTATCAGCCGTGATTACCACCACAGGAACCTCGTCCAGAAGCCCGTTGGCCCCCATCTCCTGCAGCACCTTGTATCCATCCATCACGGGCATCACCACATCCAGCAGCATGATGGCTATATTCTCGTGATACTGCCGCAGCAGAAGCAGGGCCTGCTCCCCATTCTCAGCCTCCAGCAGATGGTATTCCTCCTGGAACAGTCCATCCAGAATCACGCGGTTTATTTCCATATCGTCTACAATCAGTATGGTATCCCGCTGACGCATATCGTCACTTCCTCTCCGCAGCCGTAAGACACAAGCTGCCGCTAGTCATTTGCAAGTATTCTGCATATCTCCTTGTAAGCCTCTTCCAGCTCCGGATATGCTTCGGCAGCTTCATCAAAACGGTCTGCCCTGATATGGTCCACCATAAAAGAGGATATGTTAAACAGCCTATCCATACCCAGATTGGCTCCCTCAAAGGCCTTTGTGATCTGGGAAAAAGTACTGTCTGTCAGAAACTTCTTCAGAAACTTCTCGTACAGTGCGGAATTGCCGCTGAAACGCCGTAAGGCGCCATCTATATCCACCCCTGCGCCCTTTAATTCAAGTATTGTATTTAAATCCATGAAAATCCCCCTCATTCCGGTTCTGGTCACAGAAACCGTTCTCAAATGAAAATGACGAAAAAAATATAACATATTGTATAAATTATAGCAGGTTGAGGATATTTG
>ENA-UERZ01000870-UERZ01000870.1-human-gut-metagenome-genome-assembly--contig:-NODE-870-length-26347-cov-4.850704_pt1 | contig 26347 bp, 30 predicted proteins | sample MGYA00242997_ERZ507998 | MGnify/ENA primary metagenome ERZ507998 (study PRJEB26167, sample SAMN06115470) | human gut metagenome | host: Homo sapiens | place: China:Henan | collected 2016-06-23 | study... | reverse complement strand
GAACTACAAAGTCATTGGAAAACACATCCGTGAAGTCCGCCAGCGCAACCACCTTTCGCAAGCGATGCTCTCTGAACTGGTGGATAAAACGCCATCTTACATCAGCTACATAGAGAGCGGAATCAAGAGCATGAGCCTTGACACCTTTGTGCTTATCGCCAATGCCTTGGGAGTATCTCCCGACCGGCTTTTGATGGAGCAAGTCACCAGCACTGAACGGTGCGCCAGCGAAGAAATCGCTCTACTCCTTTCGGATTGCAGTACCTATGAGATGCTGATTCTCTTGGATGTTATAAAATCGTTGAAGGCTTCCTTGAAAGAGCATCAAGGCAGATACGGTAAACCAGACAACTTTGCTTTTACCGTCTGAACCTGAGAAAGCAATCAACCGGAAGTCACGAGCATTGACTGCCGGTCGATCTATGCCAGTAAAGCTGGATATATTTTTGGAACAGTGGATATGTTTTTGGAAAGTCCCGGATATGGGTCTTCCGAGTTGGTATAATGAAAAAGAAAGGTGGAATGACCAATGATCTATTACACAGGTGATATCCACGGAGACCCCTATGAGGTCATACAGTTTTGCGACAGCAAGAAGCTGACAGAGCAGGATACTCTGGTTCTGCTTGGAGATGTAGGAGCGAACTACTACCGAAACCGGCGAGACACAGAGATGAAGAAAGTTCTTACCGCCGTAAAGCCGACGATGCTCTGCATCCACGGCAACCATGAGATCCGACCGGCCAGCCTCCCTTCCTATCGGACGAAGCAGTGGAACGGCGGGACAGTCTGGGTAGAGGAAGCCTTTCCCCGTCTGCTGTTTGCTATGGATGGTGAGATCTTTAATCTGGAAGGTCTCCGACACTTGGTCATCGGCGGAGCTTACAGCGTGGACAAATTCTACCGGCTGGCCAGAGGTTACGGCTGGTGGCCGGATGAGCAGCCTTCCCAGAAGATCAAGGACAAGGTTGTCCAGACACTGGATACCTGCGGGTGGCAGGTAGATACCGTCCTCTCCCACACCTGTCCCTATCCGTATGAGCCGCGGGAAGCCTTTCTTCCGATGATCGACCAGAGTACCGTGGACGACTCTACCGAGAAATGGCTGGAGGAGATCGAGCGGAAACTCAAATACGGCCACTGGTTCTGTGGGCACTGGCATATCGACAAGCATATCGACCGGATGCACTTTCTCTTCCACAGCGTGGAGGCTGCGCCGCAGCTCTTGACGGGAGGGGACACATTATGACAGAGGAAGAAAGACCGGAGGCCAAGGAGCAGGAGGCGTGCTTTGCCGCAATCCGTGAGATCGTCCAGGAGATTTCCCGCCTAATGGACGCCGCATATCAGCAATACAGCCGTTTGGTAGAGCAGGTGTTGAACGGCAGTATCACTGAGGAGCGGGAGATCGAGCGAATCATGGACGGGCTTGTGGACTTCGGAGATGATCCGAGGCTCCTTGAACTGTACAAAACCCTATGCCGCCATGTCTATTACAAATACCCCGCTCTTGTGGGAGAGCACACTGCCCTCTTCCAGCTCCAGTTTGAGGAAACGGAGGATGGGGATACGGATACGGAGGAGGTGAAAACATGAAAGCGCCGGAGATCAAGCACTACATCAACTGGCTGGGTCGGGTGGAATACCGAAACATCAACTGCTCCTTCACCTATGACGAGACATCCTATGCGGCCATCGACCGGATCTTCAGCCTTCTCCACCGGCTGGAGCCAGGCCCGGAGAACACAAGCTGGGAACTATGGCTCCGTGCGGAGCGAGGTACCATCGAAGACTTCGGCAGCTTTGAGGAGCTGCGGGAGGACGGCCAGGTGGAGAACGTTGAGGAGTTTGAAACCTGGTGGCATTCCGAGTTCCCGGAGGAGGCAGCGTGGTTCCACTTTGCCGCCGGCGAGGATCAGGAGATCGGGTATCGGGCAATATTCTTGGGGCATCGGCATGTGCTGGAAGTGGATGGCCGCAGAGAACGTTCCTTCCCCAACGACATCTCCAAATTCACCGCTTGGCTGGAGGAGGCGGTACGGGACGCCGTTCAGATGGTGGAGACCGGCTCTTATCAGGGACTGGTGGAGCGGGAGCTGCCCATCTGGCATCGAACCGGAACCATCCTGCGCCGGGATCTGTGGAGGGTATTCCCTCAGTGGAAAGAGGAGTTCTTCCAGGACTTCTCCCAGCAGGAGATGGAGGAGTTTCTCACCTCGGCGGTGGGGTATCCTTTGGAAAAAAACAAGCGGCTTCCATCCATGACCGCAAACGACTTCTATCGCTTCTGTGCCCTGGGCTATCGGGCTATGGGTTACACCGGAACGGAGAAATCGGAAAAAGAGCAGTACGCCCTCCACGCCGATGGGCGGGACGAGGGACTGTCCAAGCTGGACGGAGATTCCCCCGAAGCCTTTGCTCGGTGGCTGAAAGAGCGTCCCCGCACCGGTCACCCCTGGGAGGTATACAGGGGCGGCAACAGCACCCACATCGACTGCATCGTACACCGGGATGCACATGGCTACTATCTGGTGGTGGCCGGTCTTGCGGAGACCCGGACGATTGAGGCGGTCCGTTTCTTCCTGGCACTTCATCGGGCAGGCGTTCCCGTATGCATCCGAAACGCAGAGAAACTGAAGGCCCGCCTGACCGGAGCGGAGTCCATCGGCATCGTGCCGGAGGGAGTCTTTCCTGCTTACTGCCACGCCAGGTTTCCGGGAGAGGACATTGTCGATTTTATGAATCTGCCTCGGGAACATCAGGATGAGCTTGCAAAATACTGCCGATGGCAGCCAATCCCGGTTCCAAGGATGAAGAAAGAAGGTGAAACCCCATGATCTTCTTTACCTCTGACCTGCATCTCGGTCACGAAAACTGCATCCGCCTTTGCAACCGGCCCTTTTCCAGTATCGAGGAGATGGACGAAACCCTCATCGAAAACTGGAACCACAAGGTCACAGGGAAGGATACCGTCTATATCCTTGGCGACCTGATCTACCGCAGCCAAAAGCCGCCGGAGGAATACCTGCGGCGGCTGCGGGGGAAGAAACATCTCATCCTTGGGAATCATGACAGGGGATGGATCAGGAGTTGTCAGACGGAACAGTTCTTTGAAAGTGTCAATAACCTATTGTATGTCGCAGACGGAAAGCGGCAGTACACACTCTGCCACTACCCCATGATGTCTTGGCCTCACATCATGCGCTGCTACATGGTCTTTGGCCACATCCACGGCAATACCGACGCGGATTACTGGCCGCTCATCCAGGCAAACGAGAGAATGCTGAATGCCGGAGTGGATGTCAATCACTTCGAGCCGGTCACCTTTGAGGAGATGGAGGCCAACAATCTTCTGTATAAAGGTCAGTCAAAATCTGGGCTTGAGGTGCAGCCGTGAGACATAAAAGAGGCTTTTATGAGGCAGCTCCTGTAGCCGGTTCCATCGCACGGCAGGACTGGAGGCACATGATGGAACGAGCCAAGCGAAACGGCCTCTCTCTCCACTCCCAAAAAGGAAGCACCGGGCTGCTGTTCTCCGTGAGAATCCTCGCTCCCATTTTGGATGGAGGTCTGCGGCATATCGTTCTGGCATCGATCCAGTACAGTCTGGGGCGGCACACCTATATGCCCACCATAGTCGTGGAATTCACCTGCCGGAACCTGCGCCGTCTGGACGAAGCTACCCGTTCCGCAGCTGTGGCAGAGATCAGCGCACATTTGAACCGATATGGAGAACAGGAGCCATATCCCCGAGTGTGGTATAGCCTGAGCCGGACGCTAACATCTGGCAAGATTAAAGAAGACGATAGGAGGAAGAAAAGGATGCCGATTTTACAACCTCTGGAAAGCATGGAACGCATCTCACGCCAGGCACTGGCAGATGACCTGGACACCGTGTTGGAAAGGATAAGCCGCGAGAACATCGGGCTGGTGATCACCGAGGAAGGCAAAGATGACCTGGTTCTCTGCCCAGCCTCCTGGTTCAATCTTGACTATGTGGATGACTTTTCCTGTGTCATCAACAGCGCCCTCCGCTATGCCATGCGCAATGAAGATGAGGAGAGTGCGGCGGTTGTCCAGTATCTTCGCCGCCACTACCAGCTGTTCGATGAAAAGACGCTTTCGGTGGCTGTCGCCGATCTGGAGCGGGAACTGAACCAGCCGATAGCGCCCCTCAAGCAGCCGCAGATCTGGAAGGAGCTCCAGGAGCTGTTCCGGCAGCGACTGGACGAGTTGCGGAAGGAATCTCCGGAAGGCGAGGAAACGCACCATGGATGAAAAGCGATATGAGCTCGTGGAAATCCAAGTAGATGCGGAGCTTCTGGAGCAACTGGAAGCGGTAATCGCCCCGATGGGGCTGACACCAGAAATGTTGGCTGTGAAGTTCTTCGAGTTCTGCGTCGATCCCGCTACTCAGGAGTTGGCCATTTCCTTGCTTCTGAAATGGAAAGCCGAACAGGAAGCGGAGGGGGAGAATCTGGGAGGGGGACTTTAATGCTATCCAAGGAAACCTTCTGCGAAGCCCTGCGAAAGATCCAAGCGCAAAAGGATCGAGATGAACAGTTCAGTAAGGCACTCACTCTGATGGGAGACGGACATTTCGTATTTGAGGGCGGAGCGCCGCTTCTTGCCGCCTTGCTGGATGTACTGAAGGAAGCAGTCAACGACCAGTACGACTATATCAGCTGGTGGCTTTACGATGCCGCCCCAGACTATGAAGTCTGGACCGATGATGAAAAAACTAAGTGGTGCCTGATGGAACCGGAAGCCCTGTATGATTTCATCCGGGATGAATGTCAGGGCTGAGTGGTAGCGTCTTCCCAAATTCGTTCAAGGAGGTCAAATCAGATGTCTAAGTGCTGCCTATACTGCCGGGTAGATGGAGCGTCTACGGAAAGCAACCGTCTCGCCATAAACCAGCAGCTCACCGCACTCCGAAGCCTCGCCAGACAGCTTGGCTTTTCGATTTCCACCGAGATGCTCAATATGAGAGCGGCTTGGACGCAAACCGCCAGAGCATTCGAACGCTGATCCGTGATGCACGACATGGAGTCTATGACCGGGTGCTGGTGATGAACGGCGACCGTCTGGCTCGTGACGCCGAAGGTTTGGCGGCGATTGGAGAAAAATTGACCGCAGCAGGAGTCCGGGTCTATTGCCCAGATGGCGAAATTGATCTGGCCCCCGCATATTCTCATGGTTATTTCCGGGTGGCGACGATGGAACAGACCATGTGATTGGGAAAAGTTCCCGTCCCACCGCTCTTCCACGGCCAAAGAAAATGCGGTATAATAAAGGAACCACATACACCAGACCGGGAAAGTCGGTCATTCCGGCAGGAAGGAGATGTTGCCATGAGCTCATTCGAGGAAAAGAAAAGAGAGATTGAGAGGGTCCTTGGGGTATTCCAGAACTACATTGAAGGCTCTGAACTGCTCGATGTGGTCTATTCGAAAAAGTTCGGGTATGTTCTGCTTGGCCTGCCTGCGGCGGATTCCATTGATGACTCCGATGTAACACGACTGGAAGATCCCGAAACATTGGTGAAAGAGATCTATCAGAATCTCGCATACGACTTTATGGAGCAGGAAGGGCACAGCGAGGATTACACGGAAGCCACCAATCTGGAAAAGCGAGCTATGCGGGAATGGATGAAAGAGTACACGGATCAGCTGCCGGAATACAACTACTTGCTGGACGAACTCCTTGGATGATGTGTCCGATGAAGCAGGCGCTTCCCTCAGTCAATCTTTTGGCATGGATAAAGCGGACATCTTTTTTGGTCGAACACTAAAATTGACCCTCGGGTGGAAAATCCGTAGCCATCGCAGCGAAAACGGCAAAAAAATAATGGGTGAAGACCCGCAAAGCCTTGAAAATCATGGATTTCCGCAAATATCTCAATTGGTCTTACACTCCATGACAAGTGTCCTTATAGCATTGAAAAGCTATAAGGACACTTGTCTTTTTTGTTGTTTTTACCCGGCAATCTCTGCGGGGGCGTAGTTTACGAACACGCCCTTCCGGGTATTGACGATCACATCAGAAATTGGCGGGGGCAGTATTAAGGAGGGCCTTGAAGCACCTGTGCCAGCGGTATTCCGAATAATGGACCGGGCAAGGTGTAAACAGTGGCACACGGGGGTTATGACAGAAAAACCCGGCATGGGGGACGGAAAAATCCGTCCCCATGCCGGGTTTCAGATTCAAATACTGTGAAGAGGAATGTCCCATGTCGCTTTACCTTCCTGATGTTTGCCGTTGTGTTTGCCGTGATTGTACTGCTGTGCGCCTTCGGGATGAAGCGGGCGGATGACACCTTCATCACCGCCATGGCCGCCGGGGCAGGCGGCCGCCAGGCGGCTTATGAGGAGCTGGACTGGCGGCAGATGCTGCGCCGCCGGAATTTCTGGATGTGTCTGGTGTGGGCGGTGATCCTTTCCGCCGCGGGCCGTGCCGTGATAAACGAATCCACTATCTATGCCGCCGCCTTTGTGGATGGCGATCTGACCCGCGCGGCGGCTCTGGCGGGGATTGTCTCGATTGCAAACGGTGTGGGACGTGTGCTCTCCGGCCAGCTGTTCGATATGGCCGGCTATCGCACCGCCATGCTCAGTGTCAGCGCGCTTTATCTGGCGGCCGCGGGTGTTTTGACCCTGTCCCTGAAAACCGGCAGCGTGCCGGTGCTGGCGGCAGCCTTCCTGCTGACCGGCCTGGCCTACGGCGGCGTGCCGCCCTTGAATTCGGCCTTTACCGCCCGCTTCTTCGGCCGAAAGCATTATGCCGTCAATTTCAGCATCATGAACATGAACCTCATCGCCGCGTCCTGTCTGGGACCGGTCTGCGGCGGTGGCAGCGATGCCGGCACATTTTCCGCCATCGCCGCGTTTGCGGCAGTGGGCGCCGTCATCACGCTGCTGATCCGTCAGCCTGCCCATGCCTGAAAGGAGGAATCCTCTATGAATGTCTATGAAGAATACCAAAAAAAGCTGGTCACAGCGGAAGCGGCCGTGAAGATTGTCAAGGACGGAGACTGGGTGGATTACAGCCAGACCTGTTCCTTTCCGGAAGCGCTGGATACCGCGCTGGCGGCGCGGAAGGGTGAGTTAAAGAATATCAAGGTCCGCAATGCCATCGCCATGAAGCCCATTCAGGTGGTGGAGCAGGACCCGGAGCACGAAACCTTCACCTATAATGCCTGGCACTGCTCCGGCCTGGATCGGAAGTATGTTGACAAGGGCTGGGCGTACTACTCTCCCATGCTGTTTCGCGACTGCGGTTCTTATTACCGCCGCGGGTATGCCCGGGTAGACGTGGCTATGGTCTCCGTATCGCCGATGGACAGCCACGGCAATTTCAGTTACGGCCTGACCAACTGCTGTATGCAGGAAATGCTGGATTGCGCCAGGCATATCATTCTGGAAGTCAACGAGCACATGCCGGCGGTCTATGGCATGGCCAATGACCACATCCACATTTCTCAGGCGGACTATGTGGTAGAAGGCCGCAAGGACATCTGCCTTTCTCCAGGCGGCGGCGCCAGCGAGATTGACAAGCGCATCGCCGGGCACATCTTCCCGTATCTCTATGACGGCATCACGCTTCAGATCGGCATCGGCGGCCTGCCCAATGCTCTGGGCAGCTTGATTGCGGAATCGGATCTGAAAGATCTTGGGATGCACACGGAGTTAATGAGCGACGGATACTGGAAGCTCTATCAGGCCGGGAAAATCACCAACCGGAAAAAGACGCTGCAAAGAGGCAAGGGCGTGTTCTCCATCTGTTCCGGCTCCCGGGAACTGTATGAGTTTCTGGATCATAACCTGGACATCCTCTCCGCGCCCATGAGCTATGTGAATGATCCGGAGACCATCCGGCAGCTGGACCACTTTGTATCCATCAACGGCTGCATCGCCATGGATCTGTATGGGCAGGTGTGCTCGGAGACCTCCGGCACCCGGCATATCAGCGGCACCGGCGGGCAATTAGACTTCGTCACCGGCGCGTACATGGCGGAGCATGGGCAGGCGTTCCTGGCCATGCCTTCCACATTTACCGATAAGCATGGCGTGAAGCATTCCCGCATTCTGCCAAGATTCACAGAGGGCGACGTCATCACCACGCCCCGCACACAGGCCCCCAGCATAGTGACGGAATACGGCGTGGCGCGGCTGCCGGGCCTGTCTACCTGGGAGCGGGCGAAGAAGATCATTGCCATCGCCCATCCTGATTTTCGGGAGGAACTCATTGCGGCCGCTCAGGTTCAGAAAATCTGGCGCCGCTCCAACAGGCGCTGACATCGGCCTTGTTGGAGTGTCCGGCCGTTCACGGAAGCGGAAACGGCGAACGTGTGCGCCGGATCGGCCAAGCCTGCCATACAGAAAAGCGGCTTGTTTCGGCAAGCCGCTCCAATGACAAAAACGCCCCTGGTTCCCCAAAAGTGGAACCGGAGGCGTTTTTAGGCGTTACCCTTCGGCGGGGGGAGCCGAGCGGAGCTGGTCCAGCTTGTAGGCCACCCGGAGCTGGAGCTGGGTCTCCGGGTCGTGGAGGGGCAGACCCAGCAGCCGCTCGATCTGGGCCACCCGGTAGACCACCGTGTTGTAGTGGCTGTGGAGGAGCTGGGCGCTCTTCTGGGTGTTGCACCCGGCCTCCAGATAGACCCGCAGGGTCTCCAGCAGGGCGGTGCGGTGGCTGGCGTCGTATTCCCGGAGGGGGCGGAGGAATTTGTTCCGGTACTGCTCCACCGCCTCGTCCTGGGGGAGGAGGGCCAGGAGGTAGAGGATGCCCAGCTTGTCGTAGGTGATGATGTGATCCCGGATGCCGCAGCGCTGGCTGATGGCGCTCACCGTGCGGGCCTGCTGGTAGGCCTTGGGCAGGTCCTGGACCGGATAGGCGCTGCTCAGGCAGAAGCTCATGTCCCCCTTGTCCATGATGTAGTTGAGTTTTTCCGTGAGGAGGGAGAGCTCCCGCAGGGAGGCCGCGGCGTCGGGGCGGTCCTCCACCACCAGGATGAGCTTCCCCTCCAGCACGGTGAACATGATGTTGGAGTCCAGATTGCGGATGATGTGGCGGATCACGTTCACGTCCTGGCTGTGGAAGCGCCCGGCGGCGCGGGTGGCGTTGAGGTTGACGATGGCCACATAGTAGGACTGGTCGGCCCGCACCGGATACCCGTCGCTCTGGGCCGAGACGCAGATGTGGATGGCGTCCCCCAGGCGGCCGAAGAGCCAGTTCTCCACAAACTGCTGCTTGTACTTCCGGCGCAGCTTTTTCAGGGCCAGGGCGTTTTTCATCTCGGCGGCCAGCAGGTGGCGCACCCGGTTGATGACCTGCTGGTCCACCGGGCTGAGGGGGCCGTAGTACTCCGGGATGATGATGCGGATGCCCGTGGGGCCGCTGATGTCGAAGAAGTGGACGGGCACCTGCTCGCTCTTCCCCTCCCGCCGGATGGTGAGGGTGTGGCGGTTGGTGCGCTTGTAGAGCTGGCGGATGATGTCGTCCTGGAGGGGCTCCAGCAGGAGGGCGCGGCTCTGGGGGGAGACCAGAAGCTCGTTCTCCTCGTCGAAGATCATCACCGGATTGGCAATGACCTCCTCCACGGCCAGCAGGGTCCCCTCCGGGCCGTCCGAGCGGAGAAAGGCCCCCAGCAGCCGCTCCATCTTGTCCTGAATGAGCTGGAAGGAGTGGGTCTCCCGCCGGAAGAGGGCCTCCATGCTCTCCTGCACGATGTTGGAGAAGATGGCCGTCATGGGCAGCTCCACCAGGGGGAAGTCCAGGTTGCGGGCCTCCTCCACCACCGCCTCGGGCAGACCCTGGCGGAAGCGGGTGGGCTTGAGGCACAGGGCGGACACCCCTTTGTCCCGGATGCGCCGCAGCTGGGCGCGCAGCAGCTCATCCTGCCCCCGGAAGGCGTAGCCCGAGCTGATGATGCAGTCCCCCGCCGCGCCCCAGTCGGAGAGCTGGGCGCCCTCGATCACATTGGCGCGGAGGATGGCCCGGCCGGCCTGATCCTCACCGGCGCGCAGAACGGCCCCCTCCATGGCGCTGAGCCGGAGGAAGTCCCCCAGGGTGAAGTCCAAAGCGGGATCGGACGGAGCGGATGTCTGGCGCATAGCTGGGACCTCCTTTGGAACAGGACCGGACGGGCATGTTTTCCCGCCATACGGCCGGTATAGCACCCAATTATTATAGTCTTTTTCGCTGAAAAGACAAGAGATAAATCGACTGTTTTCCGTCGCTTTTGTGAACGCATACCAAAAGTGTACGAATCAAATTGGTATCATACCACATTGTTTTGGTGGCACGTGCCAGTTATAATGGCGCGTGTAAACCAAGCAGGGCCTTAGGAAGGTCCTGCCAACCGGAAGGAAGCCGCTGAGGGCGCCTGATTTGGAAAGAAACGGGGAATCGCAGTGAAAGAATATGTCTATACGGTCAAAAGCAGTCTGGGCATGCACGCCCGCCCCGCCGGAATGTTCGTCAAGCTGGCCAAGCAGTGTGAGTCGGTCATCGAGGTCTGCAAGGGCGATAAGCGGGTCAATGTCAGCCGCATCCTGGCAGTGATGGGCATGGGCATTCAGCAGGGCGATACCATTACCCTCACCGTAGAGGGGCCGGACGAGGAGACGGTGTTTCCTCAGCTCCGGCAGATCTGTGAGGAAAATCTGTAAACAAACCGCGGGAAGGGAGGAGCCCTTCCCCGGGAGACGGGAATAGGAGGAATGTGACTATGAGACGACTGGGTAAGATTTTCCGGGAAGACGGCCGCACCGTCATTGTGGCCATGGACCACGGCATGGGGATGAACGTCAACCCCGCCCTGGACCGGACCGGTGAGATCCTGGAGGCCATCGTGGCCGGCGGCGCCGACGCCGTGCTGACCACCTACGGCATCGCCAGCAAGTACGCCGACATACTGCGCCATGTGGGACTGATCCTCCGCTGCGACGGCGGCTACTCCGCCATCCCCAGCGCCGCCAACGGCCATCCCCGGATGCTCTTCTCGGTGGAGGACGCCCTGCGCCTGGGCGCCGACGCGGTGGCCTGCAACGGCTTCCCCGGCACCCCCACCGAGCAGGACTGCATGAAGAACGTGGCAGAGCTCTCGGCCCAGGGCCGGGCCTGGGGGATGCCGGTCATGGCCGAGATGCTCCCCGGCGGCTTCGGCAATGAGGTGCCCAAGACGGTGGAGAACGTCCGCCTGGCCGCCCGGACCGGCTGTGAGTACGGCGCCAGCATCATCAAGACCACCTTCACCGGCACGCCCGAGGAGTTCCGGGGGGTCATCGAGGCCTCCTACCAGCCCGTGGTGGTGCTGGGCGGGGAAAAGACCAGCCAGCTCTCCGACCTCTTCGTCTGCATCGAGCAGGCCATCTCGGTGGGTGCGGCCGGCGTGGCCATCGGCCGCAACGTGTGGAAGCATCCCGACCCCGAGGCCGTGACCCGGGCGCTGGTGGATCTGGTCCACAACGGCAAGCGGGCCGCCGACATCCAGGGCCTGTAAGAGAGGAGGGGAGCGACATGATTCCGGAAACCATGAAAGCTATTGTCGTGACCGAGCCCCGCAAGGCGGAGGTCAAAGAGCTCCATACCCCCGTCCCCGCCACCGGCGAGGTGCTGGTGCGGGTGGAGAAGGCACTGATTTGCACCTGGGAGCAGCGGATCTTCTCCGGCGGCGACGTGGCCCTTCCCTTCGTGCCCGGCCATGAGATCTCGGGTACCGTGGCCGCCATCGGCGAGGGGACCTTCGCCAACGTAAAGGTGGGGGACAAGGTCGTGGTCAAGACCTTCGACAGCTGCGGACAGTGCGAGCAGTGCTACCGGGGCCATGACAACGAGTGTACCGGCAACGCGAAAAAACGGTTCTATGACGGCATCCCCGGCACGGGAGGCTTCGCCCAGTACCTGGCCATCGGCTCCGAGCGGGTCTATGCTCTGCCGGACAAGGAGGCCGACCTCTCGGTGGCCGCCTTTGCCGAGCCGCTGGCCTGCTGCCTGGGCAGCCTGGACCAGGGCGAGGTGGACTTCGGCGAGGACGTGGTCATTGTGGGCGGCGGCATCATGGGCCAGCTCCACAATGTGCTGTGCAAGAAGCGGGGCGCCCGCACCATCCTGATGGAGCCCGACCCCGCCCGGCGGGAGATGGCCAAAAAGATGGGGGCCGACGTGGTGGTGGACCCCACCCAGTGCGATCCCATCCAGACCATCCTGGAGCTGACCGGCGGCCGGGGCGCCCACGTGTGCTTCTACACCGTCAACGTGCTCTCTCTGGCCCAGGATTATCTGGAATGTCTGGCCAAGCGGGGCCGTATGGTATATTACGGCTCCTTCCATCCCAGCGGACCCATCCAGATCGACCCCAACAAGATCCATTACAGTGAAAAGCGCATCACCGGCTCTTATAGCCCCACCGCCAGACATTTCTGGACAGCGTCCCGGCTTCTGGGGTATCATCTGATCGATGTGGAGCCCTTCATCACCGAGCGCTATGCCATGGAGGATTGCCAGACCGCCTTTGAGCGGGCCTCCAGCCCGGAGACCTACCGGGTCCTCATCGATTTGAGCGGGGATTGACCGTATCCCTGAAGCGGAAAGGAACGAAACAGCGTGATCAATTTGATTCTGATTAGCCATGGCGCCTTTGCAGCCGGTGTGCGGGAGGCGGCCGAGATGATCCTGGGCCCCCAGGAGAACCTGGAGGTGTTCGGCCTCTACCCGGGCGACACGGTGGAGACCTTCTCCCTCAAGCTGGAGCAGGCCATCGACGCCTTCGGAGACCCGGATCACACCCTGATCCTGGCCGACCTGCCCAGCGGCACGCCGTCCAACACCGCCATGCTGATGGTGATGAAGCGCCATGTGCACGCCCTGTCGGGTTACAATCTGCCCGCCCTGCTGGAGCTGCTCACCCTCCGGGAAGAGATGGAGGCCGGGGAGCTCATCGCAGCGGCCACTGAGGCCGGACGGGAGGGCTTTGTCAACGCCGAGCAGGTGATCGCAGAAAGGGAGGGAACCGTATGAGCGTGGTATTTTACCGCATTGACGACCGCCTGATCCACGGACAGGTGATGACGGGGTGGAGCAAGGTCTATCAGGCCACCCGGATCTTCGTGGTGGACGACAAGACCGCCCAGGACCAGTTCCTGTGCCAGGTCATGAAGATGGCGGTCCCCCGGGATTACGACGTACACATCTACACGGTGGAGCAGGCCCTGGAGGCCATCGCCAACGATCCCCCGGAGCTGCGCACCATCGTGCTCTCCAAGACCCCCGACGTGATGCAGCGCCTGCTGGAGGGGGGCGCCCCCATGAAGGAGCTCAACCTGGGCGGCATGGGCTATGTGGCGGGCCGGAAGATGATCCTGCGCAACATCCAGGTCTCCCCGGCCGAGCTGGAGCAGCTCCAGGCCATCGCCGCCAGGGGGGTGCGGGTGTTCTGTCAGATCGTGCCCGACGGCAAGTGCATCGAGATCGACAAGGTCAAGCTGTAACGCCTGCGTTTTCTCCTGCGCGCCCATGAAAACTCCGCGGGGAACCGGCGGCGGGGGACGAAAGGAGGGGTCCCCCGCCGCACCGATAGATTGTCCCGGATTCTGAGCGAATGAAAAGAGGAGGTCATTTGTTATGAGTTGGCTGCAAGCCCTGATTATCGGAGTGCTCTACTATCTCTCCGACGCGCCCTGGTTCTTCGGCGAAGGATACTATGTGCTCCAGCGTCCCATTGTGGCAGGCTTCCTGACGGGCCTGGTCATGGGCGATCCCGTGACGGGCACCATCATCGGCGCCACCATCAACCTGATCTATCTGGGCCACCTGAACGTGGGCGGCTCCATGCCCTCCGATATGGCCGTGGCCGGCTACATCGGAACCGCCCTGGCCATCGCCACCAACGTCAGCACCGAGGTGGCTCTGGCCATCGCCGTTCCCCTGGGCCTGCTGGGCACCATCTGGTGGGTGGGCAAGATGACCATCAACTCCTTCTTCGTCCACTGGGCCGACAGCTACGCGGCCAAGGGCGATGAGAAGGGCGTCATGCGCATGAACTGGCTGCCCAGCGCGGTGATGATGCTGGTGTTTAAGGTCATCGTGGCCCTGGTCATCCTCATGGCCGGCGTGCCCCTGATGGAGAGCTTCCTGAACGTGGTGCAGGGCACCAACATCCTCCACGCCCTGGAGGTGGTGGGCGGTCTGCTGCCCGCCCTGGGCATCGGATTGAACCTGCGGGCCATCCTGAAGAGCGAGACCATGCCCTTCCTGCTCATCGGCTTCCTGCTGGTGGCCTACTTCCAGATCAGCATCGTGGGCGTGGCCATGTTCGGACTGGTCTTTGCCCTCATCTACATGCAGATGAATCAGAAGGAGGATGCGAGCTATGGCGGCTAATGTGGAAAACAGTGCGGTCCAGGCGGCCGACAAGAAAGTCCATCTGGACAAGAAGGACATCCGCCGCTCCTACTGGCTGTGGCAGTTCTTCTCGCACGCCAACTACAACTACGAGCGCATGCAGGGCGGCGCCTTCGCCATGTGCATGGCGCCCATCATCAAAAAGCTCTATCCCGGCCGGGAGGAGAAGATCGCCGGCCTTCAGCGCCACCTGACCTTCTTCAACACCAACCCCAACGTGGGGACGGTCATCCACGGTGCCGTCATCTCCATGGAGGAGGAGCGGGCCAACGGGGCCGAGATCAGCGACGAGGCCATCAACGCCGTCAAGACCGGGATGATGGGCCCCATGGCCGGCATCGGCGACGCCCTGGACCAGGGCGTCATCATCCCCCTGGTGGTGGCCCTGGGCATCAGCTTCGGCAGCACCGGCAACCTCTTCGGGCCCCTGCTGGTCCTCATCGGCCTGCCCATCATCCTGATGCTCATCGCCTACAACTGCTGGATGAAGGGCTATTCCCTGGGCAGCAGCGCCATTACCGCCATGCTGGCCGGCGGCCGGATGAAGCAGCTCATCGGCGCGGCGGGCATCCTGGGCTGTACCGTGATGGGCGGCCTGGTGGCCACCTCCGTCAGCTTCAAGACCGCCATCGCCTTCCACATCGGAGAGCAGGCCTTCGATCTGCAAAGCCAGCTCTTTGACGCCATCATGCCGGGCCTTCTGCCCCTGGGCGTGACCCTGGGAGTCTACGCTCTGCTGCGGAAGGAGAAGTGCACTTCCATCCAGATCATGCTGGGTCTGGTCGTGATCGGATTTGTCGGCGGAATGGTCGGCATCTTCTGACCGGAACCGGGCAAGCCGGGCGGCAGACCTGCCGTCCGGCTCGTTTTTACAGGAGGGACATGGACTATGACCACATTACATGGACAGGGGGTCAGCCGCGGCGTGGCCATCGGCCCCATCCACCGGCTGGGGAGCGGCCCGGCCGAGCTCCGGCCCAGGAGCGGCGCCGCGCCCGGGGAGGAGCTGGAGCGCTTTGCGCAGGCCCGTGCCCAGGCCGGCGCGGAGCTGGAGGAGATCTACCAGCAGACGCTGGAGACCCTGGGGGAGGAGAACGCCCTGCTCTTCCAGATCCACCAGATGGTGCTGGAGGACCCGGATTTCTGCGAGGGCGTGGAGGCGCGTATCCGCGCCGGGGCCGACGCGGCCTATGCCGTGCAGGAGGCCTCCCGGGACGCGGCCGCCGCCTTCGCCGCCATGGACAACGACTATATGCAGGGCCGGACCGCCGACGTGCTGGACATCGGCGCGCGGCTCATCCACATCCTGAACGGGACGGAGGAGGAGGCCCTGGTCCTCACTGAGCCGGCCGTCCTGGCCGCCGAGGACCTGGCCCCCAGCCAGACCGCCCGCCTGGACCGGAGCAAGGTGCTGGCCTTCGTGACGGCGGGCGGCTCGGTCAACTCCCACACGGCCATCTTTGCCCGCACCATGGGCATCCCGGCGGTGGTGGGCCTGGGCCGCTCCCTGGAGCTGCTCTCCCAGGGCCGGGAGGTGGCGGTGGACGGGGCCACCGGCGAGGTGGTCCTCTCCCCCGACGGGGCGGTCCGGGCCGGGTTTGAGGCCCGGCAGAGCGCCGCCTGCGCCGAGCAGGCCCAGGCCGAGCGCTACCGGGGCCGGGCCAGCGTGACCCGGGGCGGCCGGAAGATCGAGCTGTGCGCCAACGTGGGCGGACCGGAGGACATTGAGGCCGCCCTGGCGGGAGACGCCGAGGGCATCGGCCTGTTCCGCAGCGAGTTCCTCTACCTCCAGCGCAGCGACTACCCCGACGAGGAGACCCAGCTGAGCGCCTACCGGGACGTGCTGGAGCGGATGGGGGGCAAGCGGGTGGTCATCCGCACCCTGGACATCGGCGCCGACAAGCAGGCCGACTACTTCCAGCTTCCTCCCGAGGAGAACCCCGCCATGGGCATGCGGGCCATCCGCATCTGCCTGACCCGGCCGGAGGTATTCCGCACCCAGCTGCGGGCCCTGTACCGGGCGTCGGTCTACGGGAAGCTGGCCATCATGTTCCCTATGATCACCTCTCCCACCGAGGTGCGCTCCGTCCTGGAGGCCGCCGCCGCCGTCCGGGGAGAGCTGGACGCCGAGGGCATTCCCTATGCCCCGGACGTGGAGCTGGGCATCATGATCGAGACCCCCGCCGCCGCCCTCCTGAGTGAAGAACTGGCCCGGCAGGTGGATTTCTTCAGCGTGGGCACCAACGACCTGACCCAGTACACTCTGGCCCTGGACCGCCAGAATGCCGGCGTGGCCTGCTTTGACGACCCAGAGCACCGGGCGGTGCTCCGCCTCATCGCCATGGCCGCCGAGAACGCCCACCGGGCGGGCATCTGGATCGGCGTCTGCGGCGAGCTGGGGGCCGACCCCTCCCTCCTCCCGGCCTTCCTGGACCTGGGGATCGACGAGCTGTCCATGAGCCCCGGCGCCATCCTGCGCACCCGGATGCAGGTGTGCCGGATGGGGCGGTGATCCCGAAAGAAAAGAGGCGCGCCCCCCGTCCCGGTCAAGCGGGACGGGGGGCGCGCCTGCGCGGCGGGAGGATGGTCAGCGGGGGCGGGAGAGGGAGAGCTCCTCCGCCCGGTACCAGCGGCGGGTGCCGTCCTCGAAGAGCACCCGGAACACGCCCTCCTCGCCCACCTCCACAATGGTGCCCTCGGGCCGGATGGCCGGACGGCAGCCCACAAAGGCGCCGGCGGTCACCACCACCCGGGTCAGGAGGGGAAGGGTCTGCTTCCGTGTCAGATTCATAGCGATACACTCCTCTGTTCCAGCGGCGTGTCCCCGGCGGGGACGGCCTTGTCGGTGTATCCTATGCCGGGAAAGGGGCGGTCAGAACCGGAAGCGGCAAAGACGGGTCAGGCGGAGAGCTGGAAACGGGTCCCCGGCTCCCCGGCAAAGACCACCCAGCCCCCCTCGGGGAGGACCGCCGAGGTATCGCCCCAGGCCACCGAGCTGGCGGTGACCAGGCCGCTGGCGTCGTAGACGGTGAAGCCGCCCTCTCCCGTCCGGGCCACCTGGAGGGTCTTTCCGGCGGCAGCGCCCACCCGGCACCAGCGGGCATAGCCGTCGGCCTGGATGGAGAGTGCCGCGCCGGGGCCGGTATAGAGGGCGGGGGCGGCGGCGGCGTCCATGCACCGGTAGTCCCCGAACTGGAGGTACTCCACGCCGTTTTCCACCGAGAAGGTGAGGTCGGCCCCGTTGCGGGAGCCGGTGCCCGGGAGGGTCAGCCGGGCGCGGGCGTGGGTTTCATCCACAATGCGGCAGTTGGCGGCGTATCCGGGCAGCTCGGGGAGCATCCCCAGGGAGGCGAAGAGGCTGGAGGTCACATAGGTCTCCCCCCGGTAGTCCTCGTTGAGGATGAGGTAGAGCTTCTGGCTCCGCGCCTGCCAGGCCTCTTCCACCGGCGGGGAGAGGGGGTTGTCCTCCAGGCGCTCCAGGGCGTACTGGGCGACGCCTGTGGCGGGCAGGCCGGGGAGAACGGTATAGGCCTGCTCATAGAGATAGGTGCGCCCGTTGTCCTCGGTGACAAAACGGTAGCGGACGGTGTTGTCCGCGTCCCGGAAGCTGCCGTCGCTGTAATAGGCGAGGTCCATGCTCCTGCCCCCCAGGGCGGCCACGGCGGTGAAGGTCACGCCCTGTCCATCGGCGGAGGGGGAGACCGTGAGGGCGGCCCCCAGGCCGCTGTATGCCCCCGAGACCGCCTGGGCCAGCCCCTCGGGCATGGGGGCGGGGGAGGCGTCGGGCAGGGCGGTGGGCTGGGCTGCCTGGACGCCCTCCTCGGCCAGGGCGTCCAGCAGGATCTGCACGCCCGCCAGCTGGTTATAGGTGCTCACACCTCCGGAGGAGACCACGGCCACGGCCATATCCTCCTCGGGCAGAACGATGAGTCCCGCGTGGTAGTAGAGGGTGTCGCCCCCCTTGACCAGGGCGGGGATGCCGCTGTGGTTGAAGGGGTACATATGGACGTTGTCCCAGCCCAGGCCGTAGGCCAGGGCGTCGTCCCCGCTCTCCTCCGGCCAGAGGCCCCGGGCGTACTCCTCCCCGGCGGTGGACTGCCAGGAGGCGTCGGTGAGCAGGTCGTTGTCCCCGCAGAAGAGCCCGCCGAAGGCGGCCAGGTCGGAGGCGGTGGCGTACAGGCCGCCCGCGCCGATGATGTTCAGCGTGTCGGCGGGGAGGGCGCGGGTGTCGCTTCCCTGGTAGATGCGGGCCAGATCGTCCCGGTCAAAGTCGTCGGCCGGGGTGAAGGTGCGGGTAAGGCCCGCCTCCTCCAGCAGGTGGGTGCGGAGGTAGTCGGTGAAGTCCTGGCCGGACACGGCCTCCACCACCAGTTCAGCCAGGGTGAAGCCGTCGTTGCAGTAGACGCTGTACGCCCCCGGATCGGCCTTGAGCCGCTGCGTGGAGAGCCGCTCCAGCAGATCGTCGGTCCCCGCGCCGGTGTAGGCGTCAAAGAGGAAGGCGCTGCGGGTGGAGTCCCCCATAAGGCCGGAGGAGTGGTTGAGGAGCATCCGCACGGTGATGTCCCGGTACCGCTCGTCGGCCATGGTGAAGCCGGGGAGATACCGGGTCACCGGGGCGTCCAGGTCCACCTTGCCCGCCTCGCAGAGCTGAAGGAGGGCGGCGGTGGTGTAGAGCTTGCTGACCGAGCCGATGCCGTAGAGGTCTTGGTCGGTGAGGGCGCGGTTCTCGGTGCGGGAGAAGGCGCCGGCATGGCCGGTCATGGTGATCGCCCCGTCCTGCCACAGGGCGTACTGGATGCTGACCGCGCCGCCGTGCTGGGCGGCGGCCTCGATGGCCTGCTGGGCGGAGGCGGCGCGGGAGAGGGGCTCCTCCGCCGCGGCGGCGGGTGCTGCGGCCGCCGGCACGCAGAGCAGGGCGGCGAGGGCCAGGGATGGGATGCGCATGTGCTTCATGTGACTCTTCCTTTCCGGCCGGGGAGCGGGCTCCGGCCTGTGTCCCCGCCCTTGCGCGGGGAGGATAGTCCCAGTGTAGCGCACCCCGCCCCGTTTGGCAAGGGAAAAGATTCCGCGCCCGCGCCCCGGGCACAGAGGCGCGCGGGAAGGCGCCGGATGGAGGAAAAGTCATCCAAAAAGCCGCGGTTTTGTGAAAAACAGTTCAGAAAAGGGGAAGAATTATCAGTTTATTTTCCACATCGCACCGTTGCCGGGCGGGGGGATCTATGCTATACTAAAGCCGGTGAAAATCTGTTTTACAGCCTGCGATAGAAGCATTCAATAAAGGAGGGAATTTTTTATGCGCCTGACCAATATTAAGGATGTCCAGAAGTTTATCGACGTGGTCAACTCCTGTGAGCACGAGGTCTATCTGAAGTCCCTGGAGGGAGACGTGTTCAACCTGAAGTCCTCCATGTCCCAGTACATCGCCATCGGCCGTCTGATCCAGGAGTCCGGTTCCTCTCTGGAGCTCTTCGCCAACGATAAGAACGACCAGATCCGCCTGCTCAACTTCCTGCACGAGCTGAACGCGGACTGACAGCACACAGGGAGGCCGCACCTGCCGGAGAGATCCGCGGGTGCGGCCTTTTTTGCCGGAGGGAACGACCATGAATCTGAAGCTCACCATCCAATACGACGGCGCCCGCTACGACGGCTGGCAGCGCCAGGGCAACACGGACAGCACCATCCAGGGCAAGCTGGAGGGGGTCCTCTCCCGCATGGCGGGGGAGGCGGTGGAGATCCACGGCGCCGGACGCACCGACGCGGGGGTCCACGCCCTGGGCCAGGTGGCCAGCGTCCGCCTGCCGGGCACGTGGGAGCCCGGGGAGGTGCGCGCCTACCTCAACCGCTACCTCCCCGAGGACATCGCCGTGACCGGGGCGGAGCGGGCGGGGGAGCGCTTCCACGCCCGGCTCAACGCCGTGGGCAAGACCTACCGCTACGCCATCCGCCTGGGGGATGTCCCAGACGTGTTCCGCCGGAAGTACCAGCTCCGGGTGGAGGAGGCGCTGGACCTGGCGGCCATGGAGCGGGCCGCTGCCGCCCTGACCGGGCGGCACGACTACCGCTCCTTCTGCTCCAACCGGCGCTTCAAGAAGTCCACCGTGCGCACGGTGGACGCCATCGGCATCCTCCGCCGGGGGGACGACCTGGACCTTACCTTTCACGGGGACGGGTTTCTCTACCACATGGTGCGCATCCTCACCGGCACCCTGCTGGAGGTGGGCGTGGGAAAGCGCGCCCCCGGGGAGATGGCGGCCATCCTGGCGGCCCGGGACCGCTCCGCCGCCGGTCCCACCGCCCCGCCCCAGGGACTCACCCTGATGGAAGTGGAATATCCATAAAATAAGCCCGCCGGACTGAAAAATCCGGCGGGCGTTTCCTTCGGCAGGCGTTTTCTCAGGCGGGGCGGATGACCAGCTCCCGGATGAGGCCGGAGACCGGGTCATAGCTCTCGATGGTGGCCAGGGCGTGATTGATCTGGCCGCCGTAGTTGATGTAGAGGTTCACGGTGCGCTCGTCCATGATGCGGGGGTCCAGCACGGACAGCCCGCCCAGGACGAATTTGTTGTGGTAGAACATCTCCACCGCCCAGCGGCCGTAGATGTAGTAGTTCTCGTTCCTGATGCGCAGGGGGCAGTAGTCGAACAGGCGGCACTCGTCGGCAAAACAGGCGGCCATGGCCTTATGGTCCTTTGCCTGAAGGGCGCGGACAAAATCGGCGATGATCACAGCAGATCCCTCCTCAATACACTTTTTCCGAGTTGAGCAGCGCGTCGGTCCCGCCGTCCACGAAGAGCACCACGCCGTTGACGCCGTGGGCCTCGGGGGAGGCCAGAAAGACGATGGCGTTGGCGATGTCGCTGGGGTCCATCAGCTCGCCGCTCTCATAGTTGACGGGCACGGGCAGGGCCTCCACGGCCGCGCGCTGCTCGGGGGAGAGGCCGTCGGTCATGGCGGTGCGGACGTTGCCGGGGGCTACCGCGTTGAGCCGCACTCCCTGGGCCCCCCAGCTGGCGCTCATCCGCCGGGCCCAGCGGGCCAGGGCGTACTTGGTGGCCGCATAGAAAGAGTGGGCCGCCCGGGGGTCGTAGTCCTTCACCAGCTCCAGGATGCGCGCCTCGTCGGCCTGGTTGTTGAGCATGCCCACCACGTCCATCCGGGCCGCCCCCTGGACGATGGAGTTGGAGGAGGTGACCACGCAGCTGCCGCCCTTTTTCTTCAGAAGGTCGAAGGCTCCCGCGGCCATCTCGGTGGCCCCGAAGTAGTTCAGGGAGAGGATGAGGGGAATGTTCCGGTTGACCCCCGCGTTGCAGATCATGGCGTCGATGCCATCCGGGTAGCGGCGGTGCAGCTCCTCCAGCGCGGCGGAGCGCCCGGCGGGGGTGGCCAGGTTGGCGTTGATGTCCCCGTCCTTCCGGTCGATGTTGACGGTCTCATGGCCCCGCTCTTTCAGGATCTCCACCGTGCGCTTGCCGATGCCGCTGGAGCCGCCGGTGATGACGTAGATGCCCATGAAATACTCCTCCTGACAAATTATTTTCTCGCCTAACAATAAGTTTGATGTCAAAAGTGCAAAAAGTAAACTGTGAAGTATTATAAATAGAATGGGAAAGACTATCTGAGATATGGTCAAATCAGCTGAAAAGAAGCCGGATAAATCTGTGATTTTTTTCACGATTCGTCTAATTTATTTTTTCACAAAGAGAGGGGCCTTTTTGCGGGGGAGGGGGCTGATTCTCGCCGGAGAGTTTGCTATAATAAAACCAACTTTGCCCTCAGACCCGCAGGGCGGGCGTGTGTAAGGGGCGTCGAGACGCCGCCATCTACAAAATCCGGTGTAGCGGGTACCCCGAATTTTGTCACCGAGGAGGAACTTCCATGCACGAGAGAGCGGAAAAGACGCCCTGGACGGCCCGGGCGTGCTATGTTCTGGGAGGGCTGGCCGCCGGCCTCTTCCTGGGGGTGCGCCTGGCGGCCTTTCTGGCCCAGGCCCGGGGGATCGCTCTACCGCTTGGGGCGGCGCTGGCCCTGGGGCCCCTGCTGGCTCTGCTGGGCGGGATCTGCGCCCCCCTGGTGAGGGACCATCTGGCCCGGTACGCCTTCGGCGGGCGGCGGGCGGGGTGGGTCCTCTACCCCGTGTGCATGGCCTTTGCCCTGCGCTTCCAGGGACTGGTGCTGGACCGGGCCGTGGAGGGAGGCGGGATCGCCCTCTCCCGGGGGATGCGCCTGCTGGTCCTGCTGGGGGGCGGGGTGCTGCTGGCCCTCTTCCTCCTCCACCTGCTCTTCGCCCTGTGGGAGTGCCGGGGCGGGGCGGGAAGGTGGCTGCGGGGGCTCTCCCGGCGGGACGTGTGCGCGATTTTGGTCCTGTGGGGGCTGGTCAACCTGCTGGTCTACGCCTATGCCCGGGGGAGCGCCACCATTTACAGCTGGGACAGCGCCATCTACTGGCGCAGCACCTACTCTCTGGCCGAGACCTTCCGGGACCAGGGACTTGCCGCCGCCCTGAGCCGGGTGTACGAGTCCATCTTCACCACCGACTACAACGACACCATCGGCCTGCTCTGCGTCCCCTTCGCGCTGCTCTTCGGACCCTCCCGGCTGGTCTATCTCATGTCCATCGGGAATTTCTGCCTCGTTCCCACCCTGCTGCTCCTCTGGGGATACGCCCGCAGCCTGCGCCCCCGGGGCTATTGGCTCCCGGCCGCCGGGATGCTGGCCCTGCCCTCCCTCTTTTACACCTCGGTGACCGGCTATGTGGATATCGCCGGGATGGCGGTGGCCCTGGCGGCCCTCCTCCTCCACCTGAAGGAGCCGGGGAAAGGCCGCTTCTCCCGCTATCTCCTGATCGGACTGCTGGCCGCCGGAGCGGTGGTGCTGCGGCGGTGGTACGCCTTTTACGCCCTGGCCTTTCTCCTGGCCCTGTGCGTGGAGGCCCTCGCCTTCCGCCGCTCCCCGGCCCCGGTGCTGGGGTACCTGTGCGGCTTTGGGTTCCCGCTGCTCTACTTCCTCCAGACCTTTGTCTCGAGACGCCTCTTGGCCGACTACGCCCAGATGTACGCCGCCTATGACCTGGGGCTGGGGGTGGATGTGCGTATCCTCCAGCGGTACTACGGGCTCTTTCTCCTGCTGGCGGCGGCGGCCCTGGGGCTGTGGCTGTGCCGGGGGAGGACCACCCGGCGGCAGGCCCTTTTCCTCCTGCTGGAGCCGGCGGTGTGCGCCTTCCTCTTCGTCCACGTCCAGTCCCACGGGCAGCAGCACCTGCTCCTCTACGCCCCGGCTCTGGCCTGCCTGCTGGTGCTTGGTTTTCACTGCCTGGCCGGGCGGGGGAGGCTAGGGGCGCTCCTGACGGCGGCCATCGTGCTCCCCACCGCCCTGAGCCCCGCCCTGCCCCGGGTGCAGTCGGGGATCATCCAGGACTATCCCCTCATCCAGATGCTGCCCACCTTCTCCTACGCCCCGCCCCGGCGGGAGGACGCCTATGAGATGGTGGAGCTCATCCGCCGCCTGGACGAGTTCGGAGCGGAAGGGGAGAAGGTGGGGGTGCTGGCCTCCTCCTTCGTCCTCAACCAGAGCGCCCTGGTCAACGCGGAGGACTCCCTCAACCTGCCCCGGGTGTCCGACGTGGACCGGGACGAGTATCTGGTCAACCTGGCCGCTGTGGACCAGCGGGACGGCTTCTGGGACAGCATCTACACCTGCGACATCCTGGCCGTGGCCGATCCCATCCAGCTCCACCTGGGGGAGGAGAACCAGCAGGTGGTCTGGGCCCCCGCCCACTGCCTGCTGGAAGGGGAGGCCATCGCCGGGGCCTACCGGAAGCTGGACGAGACCTTCGTGCTGGAGAGCGACGGCATCACGGTCTATTTCTTCGAAAAGCTGCGGGAGCCCACGCCGGAGGAAAAACAGGAGCTGGCCGACCTTATCCACCAGGTCCACCCGGAGATGGAGATCCACACCGGCGCTTGACTCTCAAAAATGCAGGCATTTTTGAGAGGGGGATGCGGGAGCATGCGTGAGTGAGCGCAAAAGAGCCTGTTGCAGAAAACTTCTGCAACAGGCTCTCGGTATATCGGGGGAATGGTTTTTAGAAAGAAAGCGCGTGGCGGTGGGTCCAGCGGTGATAGCGGGCCTGCTCCTCCTCGTCGGCAAAGGGCTGGCCGTACTGCCGGGCGGCGACCACCTGGGCGCTCTGGGCGGTGTCGGACAGGGCGGCGTCCTGGGGAGCGGTGCACTCCCCCGCGGCCACGGCGGCCAGGGACTCGCACTCGCTGTCGCTGAACCGGGCGAGCAGGTGGAGGAAGGTGCGCAGATCCTCTCCGTCGGAGAAGGCGCCCGAGCAGATCTTCAGGGACACGGCGCAGGCGGCCAGACAGGGGTCGTCCCCCAGCTCCTCGGCCATGTTCCAGGCAATGGTCCCCGCGCTGGCCATGTGCAGGGCGGTCCAGACCGCCTCTTCACCGGAGCTCAGACGGGTCAGCAGCGCCGATTGCAGGGTAAAAAGTCGATTCATACCAGTTCACATCCCTTTCGGAGATTGGTTTCCCCGCCCGGGAAAAGCGGTGGGAGGGGGGCTGTTTCATGGGTTGAAAGTCATTATAGCATAAGGCGCCGACAGGGGGAAAGGGCGGAAGAAAATCTTGTGGACTACGCCGTCTATTTCCTGACATCCGGTTTCTCTTTTGGGCAAAAGCACAAGAAAGCGGGGCTTTTTCCGGAGAGAGTGCCTTGCCAAGTGGAGGGGAGAGGGACGCTTGCAATTTGAAAGAGAATATGCTATACTGTCTCATACTGATGCAGGCGCATCGAAATCTGTGGGAAGGAGCAGGTGAGCCCAGGTGGACGAACCTCCCTTGTGTCAACAGAATAGAGCGATTCCGAGGGCAGCCTTACTCCGCCGTGAGCTAGGGCTGTCCTTTCCTGCGTAGAGATGGAAACCAATATATGATGAAAATGGAGTTGATGAGTTCCCCTATGGGCAGTGACAGTATTGGAATGTTGATCGCAATTGTGATCCTGGTGGCCATGTCGGCCTACTTTTCCGCCACCGAGACGGCCTTTACCTCCCTCAACCGCATCCGGCTCAAGAGCCGGGCGGACAACGGCGACCAGCGGGCCGCCCGCACCTTAGCGCTGGCAGAGAGCTATGACAAGCTCCTCTCCACCATCCTGATCGGCAACAACATCGTGAACATCTCCGCCACCACCGTATCCACCCTCTTCTTTGTGGACCTGCTGGACGCGCAGAGCGGCCCCGCCGTCTCCACCGTGGTGCTCACCGTGGTGATCCTGGTCTTTGGCGAGATCTCCCCCAAGAGCCTGGCCAAGGAGTCCCCCGAGGCCTTCGCCATGTTCTCTACGCCCCTGCTGCGCTTTTTCATGGTGGTCCTCACCCCGGCCAACTTCCTCTTCAGCCAGTGGAAGCGCCTGCTCTCCAAGCTCTTCCATAACGCCTCCAACGACGGCATCACCGAGGAGGAGCTGGTCACCATGGTGGACCAGGCCGAGACCGAGGGCGGGCTGGACCAGCACGAGAGCCAGCTCATCCGGGCCGCCATCGAGTTCAACGACCTGGAGGTGGAGGAGATCCTCACCCCCCGGGTGGACATCGTGGCGGTGGAGGACACCGACTCCATGGACGAGATCGCCCGGGTCTTCGCCGAGAGCGGCTTCTCCCGCATCCCGGTCTACCATGAGGACATCGACGACGTGGTGGGCGTGATCCACGAGAAGGATTTCCACGCCGCCCGCTTCCACGGCCGGGAGGATGTGAGCTCCTTTATGAGCAATGTGCTCTACACCACCGGAAACACCAAGATCTCCGACCTGCTGCGCATCCTCCAGAAGGAGAAGGCCCACATGGTCATCGTGGTGGACGAGTACGGCGGCACCGAGGGCCTGGTCACCCTGGAGGATATCGTGGAGGAGCTGGTGGGCGAGATGGGGG